>OLOA01001929.1_pt1 | contig 19770 bp, 16 predicted proteins | sample 1672201 | NCBI WGS metagenome assembly OLOA01 (sample SAMEA3136658, study PRJEB25190) | human gut metagenome
CCGCATCGCCGCGGCGGCCCTGCTCGCCCCGCGCATAGGGCTCGCGGGCGTGTGGCTCGCCATGTGCATCGAACTTTGTTTCCGGGGCGCGATATTCTTAGTCAGACTCTGGGGCGGTAACTGGATTTATAAATTACGAATAAAAAGATAAATTATGAAATACGATTTCGATACAATCATTTCGCGTCGCGGGACGAATTCTTATAAATGGGATACTCCCGAAGAGGAGAATGTACTGCCCATGTGGGTGGCGGATATGGATTTTCGTACAGCACCCGCTATTATCGATGCCTTACAAAAGCGGGTGGCGCACGGTATTTTCGGTTATACAAAAGTACCCGAAGCCTATTATGATGCGGTCGTCCGGTGGTTCGATGACCGGCATCGCTGGCAGGTTGATTCCCGGTGGATTATCTATACGAATGGTGTCGTGCCGGCTCTGTCAGCCATTATCAAAGCCTTGGCCATGCCGGGTGATAAAGTCATCGTTCAGGCTCCTGCCTATAATTGTTTCTACTCATCTATCCGTAATGACGGATGCGAGTTGTTTGCCAATAATCTCATTTATCAAGATGGCCGCTACGTAATCGACTTTGCCGATCTTGAAAGGAAAGCTTCCGATCCGAAAGCAAAAATCCTGCTGCTGTGCAATCCTCACAATCCGGTCGGCCGGGTCTGGACTCCGGAAGAACTGCAGCATATAGGTGATATTTGTTTACGGAATGAGGTGTTTGTCGTGGCGGATGAGATTCATTGTGAACTGACTTACGAAGGATATGACTACACACCCTTTGCCTCCTTGTCCGAACGCTTTTTGCAAAATTCCGTCACTTGCGTTTCGCCGAGCAAGGCGTTCAACCTTGCCGGGTTGCAAATCGCCAATATCATCGCAGCCGATGAAGAGGTGCGCCGCCGTATTGACAGAGCCATCAATATCAACGAGGTATGCGACGTCAATCCGTTCGGCGTAATCGCCACAATGGCAGCTTATAACGAAGGTGGGGAATGGCTCGATGCCTTGCGGAAATATCTGCGGGGGAATTACGAATACCTCCGCTGCTTTTTCGGAGAACGGTTACCACAATATCCTGTGCTGCCACTCGAAGGAACTTATTTGGTTTGGATAGACTGCCGTGCCTCCGGTATCAGCTCAGATGCTGTCGCCTTGCGTTTGCAAGAACAACAGCATCTGATGGTCAATTCCGGTACGATGTACGGTCCCGGTGGAGAGGGCTTTATCCGGCTGAATATCGCTTGTCCCCGGGCTCTGCTTGCTGATGGACTGGAACGGATGGCCCGTTTATTCTATCGTGAAGTCTTCTGATTTAAATCCGCTGTAATACCTACCGGCGAAGGCGGTGAACTTCAGGACACAATAATCGGGATCAGTCACTCCTTCGGGGTAGTACATAGTGTCGCCTTCCTGCCATATCATTTTCTTACTGGTGCTGTCCGTCAGTATCTCCATCGTGCCGCGCAGCATTACGCCCTTGAAGAAGCGTGTGTTGCAGACGTAAAGGCATGCCCGGTTATTTTTGAGAAATTGCGAAACGCGCATCGACGAGGTGTTCGTTGATAGGTAAATGTGTTTGAGCCCTTCCCTTTTGCGGGTTTGCAACATGGCCTTGATGTTGGGAAAGCCTTCGGCATCCACCGAACCGACAAAGATGGTTTTTTCCTTGTCAATCATGTTTCCTACTGTTTTTTCTGCATCTCTCATTGTTTGTTTTTTTTATGGGTTATTGTTTCAAGGGCAAAGATAGCCGGTAAGTGGAACTTTTGTACAATAAAAAAGAAGGAGGATATGTCACTTTTCACGGTTTCTCCATTTTCCGGTAGGCGAGGGGAGTATACCCTATACATTGTCGGAAACTACGTACAAAGTAGGAGACGGTTGAGAAATGGAGTTCGGAGGCTATTTCTGAAATGGGGAGGTCGGTGTAGGTGAGCAGACGCTGGGCTTCGTCTGTAACCTTGTTGAGTATGTACTGCTTGGCGTTGATGTTTATGGCCGAAGAGAGGATTTCGTTCAGATAGTTGGGAGTGATGCATAGTTTATCGGCATAGAATTGTACAGAATGCTGCTCCCGGAAGTGCTCCCCAACCAATTCGAAGAATCGGCTGAGGTGGAAACTGCTGATATCTTTATGTGGCTCCTTACCCGTCTCCGGAGGGATAGAGGTGCGGTAGGCACGGTTGAGTAGCATGAGGACTTCGTAAAGTAAGGCGCGTAATATGCCCGTATCGTGTGGGTGGAAAGAGTCGATTTCGACCTTTATGTCGTGCAGAAGTTGGAGTATTCGTGCATAGAGCCCGTTCGGCAGTTGGAGTTTGTCTACCATTTTTCCCATTCGGAAGAACGGGAGGTGCTGCACGAATAGTGGGTCTTTGAAGAAAGAGGTCAAAAAGGTATCCTCAAAAATTAGAGCATGACCGTTGCCGATACGGTCTGTGTCCCAACTGCGCACCTCACCTGGTTTGGAGAAGAATACATCACCGGGAGCTGCCAAGTGTGTCCGGTTACCGATAGTGAATTCTCCTTCTCCTTCTGTGATGAAGGTGATGTCATAGTAGGTCAGAATATGTACTTTTCCCTGGGTCAAGAATTTCCGGGTATACTGCAAATCAACGACATCTATCAGAAGTTCGCTTCCGTACTTAGTTTTGTAGAAATTGTATCGTGGGATGGCATTTTTCATGGCTTAACATTGTATGATGGCAGTAAAGTTAGAGAAAAAGCTGCTCCGTACAATAGCGAATAGGAAAATGTTGGGTAAAGACCGGGAGTTTTGTTTATCTTTGCACCCGCAATTATCAATCGCCTTGCAACGATTGTCTGGAATTATCATATTATGAAACAGAAACGAATACCATTGGTGGGCAGACAATACCTTGTGCCCTTCATTTTGATTACCTCTCTTTTCTTTTTGTGGGGATTTGCCCATGCCATTCTGAATGTACTGAACAAGCACTTTCAAGAGATACTGGATATCACGAAGACACATTCGGCCTTTATACAGATGACGATGTATATGGGATACTTCATTATGGCCATTCCTGCAGGATTTTTCATCAGTCGCTTCGGATACCGCCGGGGTGTGGTATTCGGTCTGTTGCTTTACGGCGTCGGTTCGCTGCTCTTTATCCCCGGGCAGCATTATCTGTCTTTTAATCTTTTCTTGTTTGCATTGTTCGTGATAGGCTGTGGACTGACGTTTCTTGAAACTGCCGCCAATCCTTATGCCACAGAATTGGGCGCAAAGGAAACTGCTGCCAGCCGGCTGAATTTCGCGCAATCCTTCAACGGTCTGGGATGTATCTGTGCACCGGTACTGGCTGGACTGCTGCTCTTCTCGAAGGATGGGCAGACGGGCTCGGGTAATGTCGCATTGCCCTATATCTGCATGGGGGTAATTGTGTTGCTGGTAGCGTTGGTCTTTTCAAGAATCAAGTTGCCCGAGATTGAACATAGTGTGGAGGTGGACGAAGCTGGTAATAAGGTCGGATTGTGGTCACACCGGCTTTTCATTTTCGGGCTGATAGCCTTGTTTGCCTATGAGGTCGGCGAGATTTCCATCAACAGCTTCTTCATCAACTACGTGGTGGAGCAGAATTGGATGAATGCCCGCGAAGCTTCCGTAGTGCTTTCTTTCGGTGGACTGGGATTATTTATGTTAGGACGTTTTGCCGGTAGCTGGATTATGGGACGTGTGCGTGCCGAGAAGATGTTGCTGGTTTGTGCTACGGGCACTGTGATGACTACCTTGTTGGTGTTGCTGGATGTAGGAATGGTGTCGCTTGCAGCTCTGTTGTGCGGATATGCATTTGAGGCTATTATGTTTCCCACGATTTTTGCACTTTCCTTGCGCGGGCTGGGCAACCATACCAAGAGGGCTTCCTCTTTCCTGATGATGTCTCCCGTGGGAGGCGTGGTAGGTCCGCTGTTGATGGGACTGGTGGCAGACCATACGACGATGGTGTGGGCGTTCATCGTACCGCTGGTTGCCTATTGCGTGGTGTGGGCATATGCCCGCAAGATGGTGTCCGTCTCTACCGCTTCTTCAATATAGAAGGAAGCCTGCGACTCCGGCAAGGATTATCAGTAAGATAGGGTGGAGGTTCCACTTCCACGTCACGCCGAAAGCGGCTGCAAAGATAAGTATGCTTTTGTAATCTATGAAATTTTCCTTGTTCATCAGCAATAGGGCAGCAGCAGCTATCAATGATACGGACATGGGCAGCAGTCCCGACATTGCCGCCTTGATGTATTTGTTGTCCTTGCATTTCACGAAGAAGTAAGAGATGAGCAATACCAGGATGAACGAGGGAAGACATACTGCAATGGTGGTCACGACAGCTCCCCACACGCTTTGAGTAACTGCATAGCCCACATAGGTGGCACTGTTGATGCCTATCGGACCAGGCGTCATCTGCGAGATGGCCACTACGTCCGTGAATTGTTGCAGGGTGAGCCAGTGATGGTGGTCCACCACCTCATATTGGATGAGGGACAACATGGCGTAACCGCCTCCGAAACCGAACATTCCGATTTTTAGATATACCAATATCAGCTGCCAATAAATCATATCTGTAATTTTCTCAGTTTATCTTTTAACCATAATGTATAGAGCATTCCTCCTGCAATTCCTGCAAGGACAATGTATACGGGGGATAGCCCGAATTGCCAGATGAGTATGGTGGCGATGGCTGGAAGCACCAGTTGCCAATACTTCAGCTTCAGTGCCCGTGCAGCCGAAATGCAGGGTATCACAATCAGTGCGACTACTGCCGGACGGATACCGTTAAAGATGCGTATCATCACCTGGTTGTCCTGAAAATGAGCGAAGAACATGGCTATCAGCATCATGATGACAAAAGAGGGGAGGATTGTGGCAAGTGCACACACCAGGCTACCTTTTACTTTATGCAGCTTGTAGCCGACGAATATGGATATATTGACAGCAAAAACACCGGGAAGTGACTGGGTCAACGCAAACATTTCCATGAAATCTTCTTTACTCATCCATCTCTTTTTTACGATTTCCCGTTCAATGAGAGGTATCATAGCGTATCCGCCACCGATAGTGAACATTCCTATCTTGGCAAAGGTCATAAAAAGCAGTAAATATTTCATTATTTCTCTTCGGGTGACTTTCTTTTGCAAAGAAACCCAAATTAATCAACATATACAAATTAGGGGGATAATATTTATTTATTAATATTTTATATTACAGGGCTATATTCTTAAATCTATTTAAAAGGAGAATATTCCGTCGTAAATAAGCTTTATCTTTAACACGTAATTACAAATAATATAAATGTAGATATGATACAGATAGTGCAATTACATGGTACGGATAAAAAGCTGTACGAGCTTGTAGCCCCTTTGGTTATGAGCCCGGAAGTGCTGAAACAGAACTACAATTACCCTTTCCGGACATCGGAAGAGTACGAGTGGTTTGTTGCTCTGGATAATAAACATGTTGTAGGTTTTGTGCCGGTGGAGCACAAGAAGTATGAATGTGTCATCAACAACTATTATATTAAGGAAAGGAATGTTGACACGCTAAAATTGCTTCTGGAAAAGGTACTTGAGAAGCAGGGCGAGGAGAGTAGTCTGACGGCTGTTAGCTTTGTTGAAGATAGGGATGTCTTCAGCGAGCTGGGCTTTTTGGAAGACAAGGTATGGACCCGTTATGTGAAAATGAAGAAAAACAGATAATTATGGCTACACCCAAAAATGTGTATGAACTGGCGCAAGAACGTCTTGATGTGATTTTTAGGGAATTTGACACGATATGCGTCTCTTTTTCGGGAGGAAAAGATAGTGGAGTGTTGCTGAATTTGTGCATAGACTATATCCGCCGGAACCGGCTGAACCGTAAACTGTGTGTATTCCATATGGACTATGAGATACAGTACAGCATGACCATTGATTATGTGGACCGGGTATTGGAGGCGAATAAGGATATATTGGAGGTGTATCGTGTTTGTGTGCCTTTCCGTGTAACGACTTGTACGTCGATGTACCAGAGTTACTGGCGTCCGTGGCAGGAGGATTTGGAGGACATTTGGGTAAGGAAGATACCGAAAGGCTGCCTCACTAAAGAGACGTTTCCTTTCTACACTCCCGAAATGTGGGATTATGAGTTCCAGATGCACTTTGCCAAATGGCTGCATGAGAAGAAGGATGGAGTGCGTGCCTGCTTTCTCATAGGCATCCGTACGCAAGAGAGTTTTAACCGCTGGCGCAGCATCCATCTGAACCGGAAGTATCAGATGTACCACAATTACCGCTGGACCTCGAAGATAGGCAATGACATTTTCAATGCTTATCCCATTTATGATTGGAAGACGACGGATATCTGGACGGCCAATGGCAAATTCGGCTTTGACTATAACCATTTGTATGACCTATATTATAAAGCCGGAGTCAATATCGAACGCCAGCGTGTGGCAAGCCCTTTTCTTTGTGAGGCACAAGAGAGCCTGAAGCTGTATCGTGTCATCGACCCGAATACTTGGGGAAGAATGATAGGGCGGGTCAACGGGGTGAACTTTACCGGTATTTACGGAGGGACGCGTGCTATGGGGTGGCAGACGGTCCGACTGCCCGAAGGGTATACGTGGAAAGGCTTTATGCAGTTCCTGCTTTCCACCTTGCCGGAAGAGACCCGGAGGAACTACTTGAAAAAGCTTACCGTCAGCATTGAATTCTGGCGTACAAAAGGGGGGTGTCTGGCTGACGAGACCATCCAGAAGCTGAGGGATGCAGGAGTGTCCATTGAAGTGATAAATATCACGAATTACAAGACAAACAAGAAGCCGGTGCGCATGGATTATCTGGATGATATTGACATCGCGGAATTCCGGGAAATTCCCACTTATAAGCGGATGTGCATATGCATCCTGAAGAATGACCATGCCTGCAAGTACATGGGTTTTGCCTTGAACAAGGAAGAGGCATACAAAAGAGACAAGATAATGGAACAATTCAAAAATATGATGTTATGAGCGTAGATAAAAGTCCGGTATATAACGTAAGGGCAATTCCAATAGAGAAAATACAAGCAAACGATTACAATCCGAATGTAGTGGCACCGCCCGAAATGAAGCTTCTGGAGCTTTCCATCTGGGAAGATGGTTTCACCATGCCTTGTGTCTGTTACTATGATGAGGAAGAGGATAACTACATCCTGGTGGACGGTTACCACCGTTATCAGGTGTTGAAGACATCCAAAAGAATTTATCAGCGCGAAAACGGGTTGCTTCCCGTGGTCGTGATTGACAAGGAACTTTCCAACCGTATGGCGTCCACTATCCGTCATAATCGTGCCCGTGGTACGCATAATATCGAGTTGATGTGCCATATTGTTGCGGAATTGGACAGAGCCGGTATGTCTGATGAATGGATAATGAAGAATATCGGAATGGATCGTGACGAAGTGTTGCGTTTAAAGCAAATTTCGGGTCTGGCAGACTTGTTTGCGAACAAGAACTTCAGCATTCCGGATAAGAAAGAAGAGTATGTGGCGGATAAATAAATGAATATTTCAGGGGTGGATTTTTTAATCTGCCTCTTTATATTCATTAACAAGTGAAATATTTCGTTGCAAACTTGCATAATTTAGTCAAATCGCCTACATTTGTCAGCATCAAAACAAACAGAATAGGTCCTATGTGCTTTAAGGCACTATAAAAAACATTACATGAAGAAAATTTTGGTTAGTGGCGGTGCTGGTTTTATAGGTTCTCATCTTTGTACCCGATTGATAAACGACGGGCATCAGGTGATTTGTCTGGATAATCTTTTCACCGGTTCGGAAGGAAATATCACTCATCTGAAGAGCAATCCCCGCTTTGAATTTGTACTGCATGATGTGGAAACCCCTTATGAGGCAGATGTGGACGAAATCTATAATCTGGCTTGTCCTGCTTCTCCCATCCACTACCAATATGATGCCATTAAAACCATCAAGACTTCTGTATTGGGCGCCATCAATATGCTGGGACTGGCCAAAAAGACGAATGCCAAGATATTGCAGGCTTCTACCAGCGAAGTGTACGGTGACCCCGTTATTCATCCCCAAGTGGAAAGTTATTGGGGAAATGTAAATCCAATTGGCCTCCGTTCTTGTTATGATGAAGGGAAGCGTTGTGCCGAGACATTGTTTATGGACTATCACCGCCAGAATGGAGTGCGGATCAAGATTATCCGTATATTCAATACGTACGGTCCTCGGATGTTGCCGAATGACGGACGGGTGGTTTCCAATTTCGTGGTTCAAGCATTGCAGAACCAGGATATTACAATATACGGTTCGGGTAATCAGACGCGAAGTTTCCAATATGTAGATGACTGTATAGAAGGTATGGTGCGGATGATGAACACGGAGGACGATTTTATCGGTCCGGTAAACTTGGGAAATCCGAATGAATTCTCCATATTGGAACTGGCGGAAAAGGTCATTAGGCTGACGAATTCCAAGTCGAAACTGATTTTCAAGCCACTGCCTCATGATGATCCCAAACAGCGTCAGCCGGACATCACTCTGGCAAAGGAAAAGTTGGGCTGGGAACCGACTATAGAGCTGGAAGAGGGTTTACAGTATATAATAGAGTATTTTAAGGAATATCGTTCCTAACTAAATAGTAATTTTGATAACGGGAAAAACAATATAGAAAGATGAACATGGAAATAAATCCTTCCGAATACAAGATTCTCATCGTTGACGATGTGATGTCAAACGTTTTATTGTTGAAAGTGCTTTTGACAAATGAGAAATTCGCGATTGCTACTGCAAGTAACGGGCGGCAAGCGTTGGAACAGGTGGAAAAGGAAAATCCTGATTTGGTTTTGCTTGACGTAATGATGCCGGACATGAGTGGTTTTGAAGTAGCTCAACATTTAAAGTCAAATCCGAATACAGCTGATATTCCAATCATCTTTCTGACCGCACTGAATAGTACGGCAGATATTGTGAAGGGGTTTCAGGTTGGCGCGAATGACTTCATCTCTAAGCCTTTCAATAAGGAGGAATTGATTATCCGTGTTACCCACCAAATATCTTTGGTAGCTGCCAAACGGTTGATTTTGAGTAAGACGGAAGAACTGCAACGTACTATTGCCGGGCGTGACAAGCTTTATTCGGTGATTGCCCATGACTTACGTTCTCCGATGGGATCCATCAAAATGGTGCTGAATATGCTGATATTGAACTTGCCATCTGAGAAAATTGGCGCCGAAATGTACGAGCTTCTGACGATGGCTAATCAGACTACGGAGGATGTGTTTTCATTGCTGGATAACCTGCTGAAATGGACAAAGAGTCAAATCGGTAAGTTGAACGTGGTTTATCAGGATGTGGACCTCGTCGAAGTGACAGACGGTGTCATTGAGATTTTCAGTATGGTGGCAAGCCTGAAGAAGATAAGAATCCGCGAGATGAAACCGGAAAAAATGATGGTCAACGCTGATATTGACATGCTGAAGACAGTGGTCCGTAACTTGTTGAGTAATGCCATTAAGTTCAGTAAGGAGAACTCAGAGGTACTGGTGAAGATGGAGGAAGTAGATGGTATGGCAGTTGTCAGCGTCCAGGATTATGGCTGTGGCATCAGCGAGGAGGGGCAGAAGAAGTTGTTGCATACTGATACGCATTTCAGCACGTTCGGCACGAACAACGAAGAAGGCTCGGGACTGGGCTTGTTGCTATGCAAGGATTTTGTCGTGAAGAATGGCGGTAAACTGTGGTTTACTTCCAAGGAAGGCGAAGGCTCCATATTCAGCTTCTCTATTCCGGTGAAGAAGTGATAACGAAGAAAATAGAACGGATGGTCCGTTGAAGTAAAACAGACCATCCGTCAGACTCAAATAGACCGTCTGTTACGGTCGTGCAGACCATCTGTTTCTTATGAACGGATGGTCTGTTTTTTATCTCTTACACAGACTGCGGAAATCGCAATATTCACATTTCCGGGTATCCTCTGTTTGGCTGAATGTTTCTTCTTGGCTGAATATCTCCTGCAGGAGTCCGTGCAGCCGTTCGCGAAACTCGTCTTCGAAGAAAGCGAAGTTGTTGACCGGTACCTTGGGTTGTCGCGGCGCTCCCATTTCGATGACCGGGGAGTAGCTTTCGGAAGCTGCCCGGTGGATGTAGAGCAGGGAAGGGGCTACCTTCAGCGATTGCTTGCGGCAGAGGATGGCGGCGTACAGAAACGTCTGGAAAATATAGTTGGGACGGTTGTCGGCGGGAGTAAACAGTTGTTCTATATTTTCGGGAGTCTTGGGAGTACCGCCTGTCTTGTAGTCCACGATACGTAGCGTGTCTCCTTTGCTGTCCAGGCGGTCGATGGTACCGCCTATCTGTAAGGCAAGCTTTCCTTGCGGAGTATCTATTTCCATCATTTCTCTGACGTCCTGTTCCATGCCCTCCATACGGAACGGGGCGTATTGCAGGTCATTGCGCAGGAGCTGGCGCAGGTAAGAGGCGATGACTTTGGAATGGATGAGCTGCGTACCGTTATACTCCGGTTGCTCCGTAAGGGGCACATGGAAGAACTTTTCTTTGAAAGCATTGTCCACATAGGCTTGCAGGCGAACATCGTCTTTCAGTAATTGTTCCAGGTCGTCTTTACGTATCTCCCGTCCGTTGGCTGTCAGTTCGTTGTACACCAGTTCGGCGGAACGGTGGAAGATGGTGCCGAAGAGGGCGGAGTCTATCTCGGCGCTTACTTCATCGGGAGCTTTCAGGCCGGCTACGTATCGGTAGTAGAATTTCAGGCGGCAGTCCAGATAGGCATTGAGGGCAGAGGGGGAGAAGAACGCTTTGGGACGTTGGTGGATGTTGTAGGCGTCGAACATCTGTTGCAACATCTCCGGTGTCTTGTGAATCTCAATTTCCCGGGCTTGCTGTGGAGATTGTCCGGCTTCAAGGTACTCAAGGGAGATGTTGTGCGGCGACTCTACCAGGAATTGCAGCATGAAGCGGGACATTTCCCCGCGGTTCAGTCCGTCCGAAGAGGTGTTATATAATAAGGTGACGTTTTCTGCCCGTTGGATGAGGCGGTAGAAGTAGTAGGCATAGACGGCATTCTTGTGCTCTATGGTGGTCATGCCGAAGGCTTTCCTCAGGTTGTAGGGGATGAAGGAGGACTCGCCTCCGGCTTTGGGCAATTGCCCTTCGTTGAGGGAGAGCATGATGAGGTTGCGGAAGTCGAGGTTACGCGTTTCCAGCACACCCATTACTTGCATGCCGATGGCGGGCTCTCCGTGGAAGGGGATGTTGGCAGAGGTAAGCAGCCGGTTCAGCAGTCGCTTCAGCGTGTCTGTGCGCACGCCACTCAGTTCGCCGGTCTCTATCAGACTGAGCAGGCGATTGACGAGGGTGTAGCTTTTGAACAGAGACTCGCGGTACAGCTGGTTGAAGATGTCTTCCACGTCTTTTTCCTGGCGGTAGAGGACGGCCACTTCGCGAAGCAGTTCGGTGAGGTAGCTGCATAGGGCGGCAATGCCGTTCTGTGGTGTAAAGACTTGTTCAAGGAATGCGTCCTGCTTCAGCTCCGAGGGAAGGGGATAGAAGCGGTTGTCCCGGGTAAGCTGTTTTTCCAGTGTTTCGGCATTGGGGGAAAGTTGCCGGGTGTAAGGGTGTTTCAGCAGCGTGATTACGGTTTCGTAGATGTATCGTCCGGTACCTGCATGGTAGCCGGTAGTCTGTAGCTCTACAAGGGCGTTGATAAAGCTGTATACCGGAGTTTGGGCAAGGGGGAATCCCATTGTGATGTTGACGTTCTTTACATCTGCCGGAATGGAGTGGAGGACGGGAAGCAGTAGGGATTCGTTGCAAAGGACAACGGCAGTGTCTTTGAATGAAGAAGGGGTTCTTAATTCTTCATTCCCCCTAATCCATTGCGGCAAGTAGCGGGCTTGTGCATTTTCGGTAGAAGCGGAGATAAAGCGTACGTTCTTGGGTTTCCGCAGTACATCAAAAGAAGTTTCGGGCAGTTGGTTGGGAAACAGCTTTAGGTTGCGGAGGATGAATTCGCCTGCTTCGTGGGTATAGGGCGGCTTTTGCTCAAGGGGAAGACGGGTGTAGAACACGTCGTAATCCCAATAGAACATTGCTTTCCCGGCATCCTGCAAGAGCTGGAAGAAACGGGTTTCTACTCTATTCAGCACGTTGAAGCCGACAAATACATAGCGGTCGTAGCGCAGTCGGTCGGTGTCGAGTTGCTCCATGACATTGCGGTACATCATGCCTTCGTAGGCGATGCCCAGTTCTGTAAGATTGCGGCGGTAGTGGCGGTAGATGTCGCCCAGTTTATCCCAGAGGGAGATGAATTTGGCTTTCAGCTCCGTGCGCTTTTCTATGGAAAAGTTCTGGAAGAACTGGCGGATGGCTTCTTCTTGTTCTTGGTCGAGGAAGTCGTAATTGTCCATAATGTTCTTCAGTTCTTGCAGGTTGCTGAAGAGTTTGTCGGCATCTACAAGGTTTTTGTCTACGTCATCGAAATCGCTGATGAGCAGTTCTCCCCAGAAGTAGAAGTCATCCAGAGTTTCTTCGCTGCGGGTCTCTTCGCGGAACACCTTATACAGTTCGCATACCAGGCGGATAGGGTCGCCGGACTTCAATGGAGAGAGTTGCCGGAACAGTTCGCTGATGCTGACGTAGGCAGGCGACCACAAAGGGCGGTCCGTTTCAGTTGCCAGATATTCGTTGAAGAACAGACTGGCACGTTTGTTGGGGAAAACGATGGCGGTGCGCGAGAGGTCGTTTCCTATTTTGGCGTAAAGGTCGCGGGCGACCAGTTGGAGGAATGTTTCCATGATTTAGTTGATAATTGATAATTAATAGTGGATGGGGAGTGAGTTATACCGGTTCTATGTTGTTCTCCTCTACATACCACAAGTAACCCCGTATATTTTCTGCGACATACCCCATGCGGACCAGCAGTTGCATGTATCCCTGCACCTGCTTGTTGTACTTCTTGTTTGGCTTTCCGAACTTGAAGTCCACCACTACGATTTCTTCGCCACGCATCATCACGCGGTCCGGGCGGCGTGTCCGCAGTTCGCCGTTCTCCTGCCAGATGATGTCGCATTCATTGAATAGCTGCCACGTTCCTGAATACCAGTCCTTGACTTGAGGCAGGGAGAAAGCGCGTTGGGTGAGATTGCGTATTTCTTCTTCCGTCTCACTCCGTCCAATCACACCTTCAAAGACGAGCTGGCTGATGGCATTGTCAATATCTTTTTCCGTTTCGATGGCAGAGAATAGGGTATGCAGCAAACGTCCCCGGTTGATGAAGCGCTGGCTGGACTCTGCTTCGTCCACTCCTGCTATGAAGTCTGCCGAACGGTTGGATTGCCGGAACTCGATGTCGTGGAGCATGCTCTCCATGTGGACGGGCAGTTTGACCGGCTTTTGCGAAAGTCTGTTGACCGGTTGCTGTTCGTAAACCTCAGGTTTACGTTCGCAGTATAGAGGTTTCTGTTCGTAGTATAGAGGTTTAGCTTCGTCGTTAGCAGGGTTGTCTGCGTCATGCTGTGAGACGGGGACGGGGGAAGGGCAAATTTTGCCGTTCTCGTATATGGAAGCCTCTTCGTCCCAACTGCCTGCTCCGTCTTTGGCTATGCGGGGCAGGGTGTTGGCAAGGAGTTCGGATATGGTTCCCTTCTGTTCCTTCCGGCTCCAGAGGATGAGGTTCTTGCCGGCACGGGTAAAGGCCACGTACAGCAGATTCAGATTGTCCACCCACAGCTGAAGACGTTCGTGCAGATAGTCCTGCCGATATATGGATTCCGCTCTGTGGAAAACGCCCGCAGTCAGACGGTGGTGGTGCGGCCCAACGACACACCAGCTGGTTGTTGGTTTCGTTCTCCAGCTTCCAGTCGCAGAAGGGAATCAGTACGGTATGGAATTCCAGTCCTTTGGACTTGTGGATGGAGAGGATGCGTATGCCGTCCATCTCACCGCTGGGGATGGTTTTGCTGCAAAGGGTTTCGTCCCAGTAGCGGATGAAGCTGGCCAGTTCGGAAGAATTGCTTTGCAGATACTCCGTCACAGCATCGAAGAAGGAGAAGAGGTAGGCATCCTGCTTTTCAATGCGGCTCATGCCGAAGATGCTGAACAGTTCTTCCAGTAACTCATACAAAGGCATCAAGCGCAGCGTTTCCCGTCGGGAGGTAAAGGTTTCGGGCAGGGGAGTGGCTATGATGAATCCCGACTGCTCGTCATTTGTCATTTGTAATTTGTAATTCTCCATCAGCGCAGCCTCCGCAATCCTGTTCTCCGGACTCGATAGGCAGCGCAGGGCATCCATCAGCATGCAGATGGCAAGGGAGGCATCCAGACGGAAAGCTTCGTCGGACACGACAGAAAGATGCAGTTCTTTGTCAAAATAGTCGGCTATCGGCGGGATATTCTTGTTCTTGCGGACAAGGATGGTGATATCATTCAGTGTTACGCCCTCTTCCAGCAGCCGTTGCACCTCTTCTCCTAAAGCGAGAAGGGTCTGCTCTGTATAGTTGTGTTCATCGTCCGGTTCCAGGAAGGTGGCTTTTACGTAGCCGTACTCCGTGCTCTTGGGCGATTCCTGCACTACGTCGGCATAAGCGCGTTTCAGGGGTAGGCAATCCTCTTTCAGTTCGTTCAGGTGTAATGCATTGAGGTAGTCTATGGCAGCGGTAAATACCTGGTTGTTGAAACGGATAATGTTGGTTTCGCTACGCCGGTTTGTTTTTAGGGTTTCCACACGGACGGGGAAGGAGTTTAAGTTTAATTCTTTATTTCCCAAGCTGTTCAGTATTCCCCAGTCCCCGTTCCGCCAGCGGTAGATGGACTGCTTCACATCTCCCACAATCAGACTGTCGGCTCCTTGCGAAAGTCCTTCGAGCAACAGCAGACGGAAGTTGTCCCATTGCATGCGGCTGGTGTCCTGGAATTCGTCAATCATGACGTTGCGTATGTTGGCGCCGATTTTCTCGAAGACGAACGAAGAGTCACCCTCGCGCACCAATTTGTGCAGCAGGGCGTTGGTGTCCGAAAGTAGAAAGCGGTTATGTTCTCGGTTCAGTGTACGTACCTCTTCGTCAATATGGTTGAGGAGTTGTAGTTTGTTGAGATGCTGGAGCGAGAGACGGCAACTGTTCAGGGTGCGGTTGCGTTGCGGACGCATTCTTTCGGCTTCCTGCAGTAGAGGTATCAGGCTGGTTTTTGCCAGACAGATGATGTCGTCCTTCCGTGAGGATGTTTTCGTTGCCCAGTTTTTTGCATCTGCCAGGCTGTTTTGCAGGGTGGCGTTCAGCACATCTTTGTCAGACAGTCTGCCGTCGCGCAGTTTGCGGAAGTAACTGCCGATGCCTCGGGCACCTCCTTTCAAGTCTTCGGGAGTGAGGGCATGCCCTTCCAGTTCGCCTTCAAACTGGTCGTAGAAACTTTTCATCTGTTCCAGAGCCTCGGTTTCCATATCGCGCAGCACATCCCGGTAGAGTTTCAACGTGTTCGGAGTACGAAGGCATTGCCGTAGTTTTTCGCCGCGTTCTATGTAGCTTTCATCGAAGATGTTTCGTCCGAAACTTTTCACCTCATTCGATACGTTCCAGCGTTTGTCGTCGCGGATGCGCTCGTCGATGTAGTCCAGCAGCCATGCCAGCACGGGAGAAGTGGGGGTAAGCTTCTCGATGAGGCTGTCTACGGCATCACTCAGCACTTCACTGTTGTTCAGCTCTATGTTCAGGTTAGGACTCAGTTCCAGTTCGCGGGCAAGGTTGCGCATCACAGATTGAAAAAAGGAGTCGATGGTTTCCACGCGGAAACGGCTGTAGTCATGCAGCATGTATTGCAGTGCTATGCCGGCCCGTTGACGAATCTCTTTGTCCGTCAATCCGCCCCCGCCTTCTCCTTTAATTTTTAATTTATAATTTTTAATTCTCTCCAAGTATGCTTCGGAAGAAGGTGCTCCCTTCCAGATACCGTAAAGCTGTGTCAGTATGCGCTCCTTCATCTCTGCCGTAGCCTTGTTGGTGAAGGTTACGGCAAGTATCTGCCGGTAGGCGCGTGGATTGATTATCAAATGCTTGATGTATTCCACAGCCAGCGTAAAGGTCTTGCCTGAGCCGGCAGAGGCTTTGTATACTAATAATTCCATGTAATTTGCTGCATTGAGTATGTATCTGCAAACGTACACAAAAATAATGAGAAAAATAAATGCTTCCCTGCTTTCTCTTATAGAAAGAAGCGGGAAGCATCCATTATTGAGGGGCTATGTGTAGGGGCTGTGCTACATTACCGGCGTCTGGAAAAGAAATACAAATCCTTTGCTGTCTTTCAAATCCTTTATGGCATCTCCGGCATAGATTTCTCCGTTTGTCAGTGAGAGTTTCTTGATTCCTGCATTCGGGCTAAAATCGATTTTTTTCAGGTCGAGCCAGAACAAGTTAGGGGTCAGTGTGGACTCAAAATAATATACTTTGTTCTTCTGGTCGGATACAGAACGCCAACGGGTGGAGGAGATATGGGGCTTGTCCGGTGTGGTGATACCGAACGGTACAGAAACATTGCGCATTACGCTCAATACACTGGGTACGGCAATCTTTGCATCCGCTGTTTGCGGAATGGCATTGATGTAGAACGATGCGCGTACAAAGCGGTCACTGGAGCGGTTGGTTCCCGGCAACATATTCAGCCCGCCTACCTCTTTCCAATAGTCGTTGATAGCCAGCTGGAGTTCATATTTGGGAGAGTTGGTCATTACTTGATACTGCTTGCCTTCATGTATCTCAAGGTTTCCGTCTATGTATTCCAGGACAGCCGTGTTTCCGGTTTCATCTGTGATGGCCAGATGCAGGGTGGAAGCGGCTCCGTTGGGCAGGTCTGGTGCATCAATGCGGAAGGATTCTTTTTTCAGTTCATCCACAGCTTCGCGTACGGTTGCAAAATTGTCGAGTACGTATTGCGTCCAGATACTGATGCCCATAATCGGGCGGTTGTCTCCCGGGCGGTGGTAAACGGACTCCGGAAGGAAGAGCAGGCTGGCAACCAGACCTTTCTCGTTCATACCGTCGCAGGTACCTATGTCATAACCGGCGGCAATGACGCTACCGTACTTGGAAGTCCAGTTCACTGCATTCCCTTTGTTGTAGCCTGCCCTTTGCATGCCTCGTGGGAATACATAGATGTTACTCATAAGGTCTTCTTTCCAGTCCATCGTACGTCCTGTAATGACTGTATTGTCAGGACCGATGTAGGTGGCTCGGGTACACGCTTCTGTTTGTTGCACACTCATGGAGGCTATGGCAGCCAGTGCAACAGCTATTGTCTTTATTGGTTTATTCATCTCGCTTTTGTCTTTATGAATTAATACTCTGTTTCATAGAATAACAAAAGGAGGGGAGTATAGTTTGAGAAAAAGAGGTGAAATCCCTTACTCGTCTTTTTCTTTCAGCAATTCCTCCATCTTCAGCACCTCGTCCCGATACTGTGCGGCTTCGATAAAATCGAGTTTCTTGGCAGCCTCCTGCATAAGCTTCTTGGTACGTTCGATACTCTTTTCCAGTTGCTTGCGGCTCATGTACTGTACTATAGGGTCGGCAGCCATCGTAGATGTACTTTCTTGTTCCACATAGGGGCGGGGAGTGCTGGAAGTGAACTTCTCGCTGCTGAGGACGGCTTCGCCGGAAGCCTCGTTGGTGGCAAACACATTGAGGTTCTTGGCTTTCTTGATTTGCTGTGGTGTGATGCCGTGCTCTTCGTTGTACTTCAACTGCTTCTCGCGACGGCGGTTGGTCTCGTCGATGGTCAGTTGCATGCTGTCCGTTATTTTGTCGGCATACATGATGACCATACCGTTCACGTTACGGGCGGCACGTCCGGCAGTCTGTGTCAGTGAGCGGTGGGAACGAAGGAAACCTTCCTTGTCTGCATCGAGAATGGCAACGAGAGAGACTTCAGGCAGGTCGAGTCCTTCACGCAGCAGGTTGACACCGACAAGTACATCGTAAATGCCCTCGCGCAAGTCACCCATAATCTTCACACGTTCCAAAGTGTCTACGTCGCTGTGGATATAATTACACTTCACGTTGTTGTTCAGCAGATATTCCGTCAGTTCTTCAGCCATTCGTTTGGTGAGGGTGGTGACGAGGGTACGCTCGTTCTTCTCGATGCGTACTTGGATTTCTTCCATCAGGTCGTCTATTTGGTTGTGGCTGGGACGCACCTCAATAATGGGGTCTAACAGTCCCGTCGGGCGGATGACTTGTTCTACTACGATGCCTTCGGATTTCATCAGCTCATAGTCTGCCGGTGTGGCGCTGACGTAAATCACTTGTTTGGCCATCTCTTCGAATTCATCGAATTTCAGCGGGCGGTTGTCCATGGCAGCCGGTAGGCGGAATCCGTACTCCACCAGGTTTATCTTGCGGGCGCGGTCACCTCCGTACATGGCACGTATCTGCGGGACGCTGACGTGGCTTTCGTCAATGACTATCAGGAAATCTTCGGGGAAGAAGTCCAGCAGGCAGTAGGGGCGGGTACCGGCAGCACGCCCGTCAAAGTAGCGAGAATAATTCTCAATGCCGGAGCAATGTCCCAATTCGCGTATCATTTCCATATCATAGGTCACCCGTTCCTGCAAGCGTTTGGCCTCGAATGGGCGGCCTTCGTTTTCAAACCATTGCACCTGCTTGTGAAGGTCATCCTCTATTTCGTGTATGGCACGCAACGTGGCTTCCTTGGTGGTCATGAAGAGGTTGGCGGGATAAATCTTGTAGGCATCGAACTTGGCGACGGTAACGCCGCTCATAGGGTCCACTTCCTCAATACTGTCTACCTCGTCTCCCCAAAAGGTGACGCGCAGCAAGTTGTCGGCGTAAGCCAGATAAATGTCCACCGTATCGCCTTTCACGCGGAAATTGCCGCGGTTCAGGTCAATGTCGTTGCGTACATAAAGACTGTCCACCAAGCGTCGCAGGAAGACATTGCGACTGAAATTCTTGCCTTGCTGTACTTCGATGACGTTGTTGTAGAAGTCTGCCGGATTCCCCATGCCGTATATGCACGAAACGGAGGATACCACCACTACATCTTTCCTGCCCGAAAGCAGGGCAGAGGTGGCGGCAAGGCGCAACTTGTCTATCTCGTCGTTGATGGCGAGGTCTTTTTCTATATAGGTGTCCGATGATGGCAGGTAGGCTTCGGGCTGATAGTAGTCGTAGTAGGACACATAGTATTCTACGGCATTGTTCGGGAAGAATCCCTTGAACTCGCTGTACAACTGGGCAGCCAGCGTCTTGTTGTGGCTCAATATCAGCGTTGGCTTGTTGATGTTGGCAATGACGTTGGCTATGGTGAATGTCTTTCCGGACCCGGTGACACCGAGTAATGTTTGTGCAGGAAGTCCCTCATGCACGCCCTCGGTCAGCTGTGCGATGGCTTCCGGCTGGTCACCGGTAGGTTGGTAGGCGGATGTCAGTTCGAATTTGTTCATTTTCTCTTCTTAGAAGCGGCAATATTCGGTAAAATCTTTGAGATAAACAAAATTTTTTTGTTTACTTTGCAGCTATATTGATAACAACCATTAATAATTGTAATACAACGAAGAACATGATTTGGAATGAAAGCATCGAATGCATGGATCGCGAAAGCCTTCGTAAAATCCAGAGCATTCGTCTCAAAAAGACTGTGGAGCGTGTGTATCATGACACTCCTTTTTATCGTAAGAAAATGCAGGAACTGGGAATTACTCCCGATGACATCAACAGCATTGACGACA
>OLOA01001944.1_pt1 | contig 19645 bp, 18 predicted proteins | sample 1672201 | NCBI WGS metagenome assembly OLOA01 (sample SAMEA3136658, study PRJEB25190) | human gut metagenome
CATGAAGCTCGGAGCGGAGCGTATCCTCAGCGCCGCCGAAAAGCACGAGAAAACGGTCGTTTACGGAGATTACGATGTTGACGGAGTTACCTCGGTCAGCATTCTTTATATGTATCTGCGCGAGATCGGGTGCAATGTCGGGTACTACATCCCGAGCAGAAGCGCGGAAGGATACGGTATGTCGGCAGAGCGGGTCAAAGAGCTTGCCGCCGACGGGGTCACGCTCATAGTTACCGTTGATACGGGAATAACCGCAGTGGATGAGGCAAAGACCGCAAAGGAATGCGGCATCGATCTTGTGGTAACGGATCACCATGAGTGCCACGGAGAACTGCCCGAGGCATACGCGGTCATAAACCCGCGCAGACAGGACTGCCCGTATCCTTTCAAAGAGCTTGCCGGAGTCGGAGTTGCCTTCAAGTTTATATGCGCGGCGCATATGCTTTCGCATCCGGAGAAAAGCGCAATAGACTGCGTTATCGAAATAAGCCGAAAATACCTCGATCTTGTCGCTATCGGCACGGTCGCCGACGTCATGCCGATCGTCGATGAGAACCGCCTCATCGTGGCCCAGGGGCTTCGAATGCTCGAAAAAACGCCGCGTCAGGCTATAGTGCAGCTTATGAATGCGATAAACAGTGATCCGAGAAGATCGCCTCCGAAGCATATGACGTCGAATTATATAGGCTATACGATAGCTCCGAGGATAAATGCCGCCGGACGTATAGCGTCCGCATCCATTGCGGTCGATATGTTCCTCTCGGAGGATAAAACGCAGACGGCATCCCTTGCGAGAAAGCTCTGCGACATCAACCGTGACAGACAGGCGGAGGAAAATAAGATAGCCGAATCCGCAAGCGAAAAAATCGAGGAGAGCTACGATCTTTCCGACTGCCCGATGATCATACTCGACGATGAAAAGTGGCACCACGGAATTATCGGGATCGTGTCGTCGAGAATAACCGAAAAATACCAGCTTCCGTCGATACTGATTTCGTTCGAAGGAAATAAGGGCGAGATATCCGATGAGGATATCGGAAAAGGCTCCGGGCGGAGCGTAAAGGGGCTTAACCTTGTCGAGGCTCTCAGTTCGTGCCGCGACATTCTTGAAAAATTCGGAGGGCATGAGCTTGCGGCGGGACTTACCGTAAAGCGTAAGAATCTGCCCGAGCTTCGCCGCCGCCTCGAAGCATATGCAAGAGCGTATATCAATTCCGATACTGCGGAGAATGTGCTTTCCGCGGATGCGGAGCTTTTGCCGGAGGACGTGACTCTCGAGCAGGCGGAGCAGTTTTCGCAGCTTGAGCCTTACGGCCCGGGGAATACCATGCCGCTGCTCGTGATACGCGATCTGACAGTTTCTGATATAGTGTCTGTCGGCGAAGGAAAGCATACGAAGCTTACTCTCGACTGCGGCGGTCGTCCCGTTACGGCAATGTGCTTCAGAAGCACACTCGAGGAGCTTGACATATATCCCGGAGACCATGTAGACGTCGCTTTCAATATCGATGTGAACGAGTATCAAAATACGAAGAGCGTTCAGATGATCGTTCGCGAGATAAGTTCCTCCGAAACCGTGCTCCGCAAACGCAGCGGTGAGAGGGAAAGACTTCGGCACATTACCGAGACTGTGCGCGCGGGCGAAAAAACGGAAGACGTGACGATTGACAGAAAGGATGTCGCCGCAGTTTATACGATGATAAAGAACGAGCTGAAGATGCACCATGAGGTGTTCAGCATACACGCGCTGCTTCATCTCAGCAGCGCAAACAGAATAGATACCGACTACATACGCATGAGCCTTATTTTGAGGATATTCTTTGAGCTCGGCTTTCTCGGGATAAAGATGCCTGCGGACTCACGTGAGATATACCGTTTTTCATCTGAGCTCCCGGATCGGAAAACGAGCCTTGAAAAGTCGGAAATATACCGCGCCGTATCGCATGACTGAAGGGTGCGGATGATGTCCGCCGAGGCGGAAAGAGGAAAATACCATGACTAAAGAAGATCTTACAAAAGAAGAATACGGATATGTTGAAAAGCTGCTGACTGTAATCGAAGCGTCGGGCAGGAATTACGATATTGATAAGATACTGCGCGCTTACCTCTGCGCAAAAAAGCTCCATGAGGGGCAGAAGCGTAATTCCGGCGAGCCGTACATCGTTCACCCGGTTGCCGTTGCGGAGATCGCTCTCTCTCTCGGACTCGATACGGACTCAATCTGCGCGGCGTTTCTCCACGATACGATCGAGGACTGCTCCGACAGGATAACTCTCGATGAGCTCCGGCGTGAGTTCGGACCCGAGGTCGCAATGCTCGTGGACGGACTGACAAAAATGGCGGATATCAACATTGAGGATAAGGAAGAAGCTCATATGGAGAATATCCGTAAGATGCTTCTTGCAATGTCAAAGGATATCCGCGTAATATTCATAAAGCTTTGCGACAGGCTTCACAATATGCGCACTCTCGACGCCAAGCCCGAGAATAAGCGGAGGATCACGGCACTCGAAACGATGCACGTTTACGCACCGCTTGCGCACCGTCTCGGTATGCAGAGAGTGAAGCAGGAGCTTGAGAATCTTGCGCTCGGCTATCTCGATCCCATCGGATACGAGGAGGTCAGCCGCGATATCGAGAAAAAATACGGGCAGAACAGGGACTTTATAGAAAAAGTGCGCTCGTATATATCCGAAAAGCTTGACGAATATAAGATCAACTATACTCTCGAGGGCCGCGTAAAGACCGTATATTCGATCTATCGGAAGATGTTCAACCAGAACAAAAGCTTTGACGAAATATACGACTTCTACGCCCTGCGCATAATCGTTGACAACGAGATAGAATGTTATACCGCTCTCGGAATAATCCACGAGCTTTTCAAGTCCATACCGGGACGATTCAAGGATTATATTTCGACCCCTAAGCCGAATATGTATCAGTCGCTCCATACGACCGTTATCGGACGGGACGGAATCCCGTTCGAGGTGCAGATCAGAACAAAGGAAATGCATCATATCGCAGAATACGGTATCGCCGCGCATTGGAAGTATAAATCCGGCGAGCGCAGCCGCGAAGAGATCGACAAGAAGCTTGAATGGATATCGAAGCTTGTCGATACCGAAAACGATACGGTCGATCACGATGAGTTCATGAATGCGCTGAAGAACGATATCTTCAATGACGAGACCTTCGTGTTCACTCCGAAGGGAGACGTTATCGCGCTTCCGCAGGGCTCCACCATAATCGACTTCGCATACGCGATCCATTCCGAGGTCGGAAATAAGATGATCGGCGCAAAGATAAACGGAATGATCGTGCCGATAGACAAGATTCCGCAAAACGGAGAGATCGTCGAGATCCTTACCTCGTCCGCGTCGCACGGACCGAGCCGCGACTGGCTCAAGATCGTCAAGACCTCCGAGGCGAGAAACAAGATACGTCAGTGGTTCAAGCGCGAGAAGCGAGCCGAGAATATTGAGGTCGGACGTGCCGAGATCGAGAGGGAATTCCTCAGATATCCGAGAAAAGCTACGGAGGATCAGAAAAACGAGATCGTTTCCGCGGTTGCGCGCCGCGTGGGAATGCAGGAGACCGACGATCTGTTCAACGCGATCGGATACGGCGGACTTGCGGTGGCGAAGATCGCTTCAAAGCTCCGCGATGAGTTTGACCGCGTGGTAAAGGTCGAGGAGGTAGTACAGCCCCAGCCCGAGCAGATTGTCACAAAGCCGTCGAAGAGATATTCGACGGGCGGCATAATCGTTGACGGTCAGGCAGGATGCGAGGTCAAATTCGCAAAATGCTGCAATCCGCTTCCCGGTGACAGCGTTATCGGCTATATAACGAAGGGGTACGGAATATCGATCCATAAGCGCGACTGCCCCAACGTGATTGCGGGAATGAAATCGAACGAATTCTTTAACCGCTGGGTGCACGCCGAATGGGATAAGGCCGAGATAAAATCCTCGTCGGGCAAGCTTTTTGAGGCTGTCGTGCAGATATATGCCGAAAACTCCATGTCGCTTATCGCCGACATTTCGTCCGCGCTTGCGTCAATGAGGGTTGCAATAACTCAGCTTAACACAAAGATATGCTCAGATTCCGATGTGCTTATAAACATATCCGTCGGATGTAAGGATACGGAGCATTACAATTCCATAGTTTCGCGCCTGAAAAGCATCCCCGGAGTGACGAGCGTTGTCCGCGGCTTCAACGGCTGATCCGGCGCGGAGAATAAACGGATTCGGTCAGAACGCCGCAGGCGGCGAACGGAGAGTTAAATGAGGGCAGTAATTCAAAGGGTAATTTCGTGTTCAATGACGGTGGAAGGCAAAACGGTGTTTGAACAGGGCAAGGGGCTTCTCGTCCTTGTCGGAGTGGCAGACGGAGATACCGAGAGGGACGCCGATGTCCTTTCCGCAAAGATCGTGAAAATGAGAATATTCGGGGACGAAAACGAAAAAATGAACAGAAGCGTGACGGACATCGGCGGAGATATCGCCGTCGTTCCGAATTTTACGCTTCTCGCATCATGCAGGAGAGGGAACCGCCCCGATTTTACGGAGAGCGCGCCTCCCGCGGAGGCCGAGCGGATGTTTGAATATTTCAAGGCGGTCACGGCGGATGCGGTCGGAAAAGTAAATTCCGGAATATTCGGAGCCGATATGAAGCTCAGCCTTGTGAATGACGGCCCCGTAACGATAACTCTTGACTCGGAGACGCTTGCAAAATGAATCTTAAGGTATACGGAGAGATAAGCGCATACTATGTTCAGACACTGTGTCTCATCTTTTTCCCGGGCGAGCATTTTCCCGTATCCGATGCGGAAAACGAGGAACTCACATGCACCGTGTCTGTCGAAATGAGACCGGAGGGCGCATTTTCCAGCGTCGTGCTCGAAAACTGCTGCACAACCGAAACGGCGCATTACCTTCACCGACCGCTGAACGACTACCCGGTATCCGACGACAGGCTCAGAAAGATCGCTGCAGGTAAAGCCTTTCTCGAGTGCGCACAGCGCTTCTGCAAAAACACATCTCCTTGGGGAATGCTTACGGGAGTCCGCCCGGCAAAGGTCGCATCAGAGATATTTTCTTTTGTCGGAAACCGCGAACGCACAGAAGAGATACTGCACAGCGTATACGATGTATCGGCGGAAAAAGCGTCGCTGTGCACCGAAGTATCGCTTGCCGAAAAGCGTTTGATTCCTTCACCCGAAAAGTCACGCAAAGCGTGCAGCATATATATAGCGATCCCGTTTTGTCCGTCGCGCTGCGCATACTGCTCTTTTGTGTCGTTTACCTCGCCTCATCTTCTTTCGCTGATCCCGGATTACCTCGATTCGCTTTGCGCGGATATAGAGTTTATCGCCTCCGAGGTGGAACGCCTCGGATTTGAGGTCGCATCGGTTTATATCGGCGGCGGAACGCCGACCACGCTCAACGAATTTCAGCTTGACCGCCTTCTCACGGAACTCTCAACCTCATTCGGCGGAAATGCTTTTCCGGAATTCACGGTCGAGGCCGGACGTCCGGATACCATAACGCGGGAAAAGCTTGCCGTCCTTAAGGATCACGAGGTAACGAGAATAAGTGTGAATACACAGACGCTCAATGACGATGTTCTCCGCTCGATCGGGCGCAGCCACAGCGCGGACGATTTCTACCGCGCATACGAAATTGCAAAAACGTCCGGGATCCCGGATATAAACGTTGATCTCATAGCCGCGCTTCCGGGAGAAACTCCCGAGAGCGCACTTCGCGGCACACGGCATATAACGGACCTTGCGCCGAGGAATATCACGGTTCATTCCTTTTCCGTGAAAAAATCCGCCGAGCTAAGAAGTAAGAATACCTACGACAGCGTCGGAGAACAGGCGAAAATATCTCTTTCGGGAATGCATTCGGCGATCGCCGACGCGGGATATCTCCCGTACTATATGTACAGGCAGAAAAACACGGTCGGCAATCTCGAAAACGTCGGTTTTTCACTTCCGGGCAGCGAATGTATGTATAATATATTCATGATGGAAGAGGTACATACGATATTCGCGGCGGGCGCATCGTCCGTCACAAAATTCGTCAGATATTCGCCCGACGGAAGGCTTTCCGATATAAAGAGAATATTTGAGCCAAAATATCCGTATGAATATCTAAGGGAGCATTCGCCGGAAAAGCTCGGAGAACGGAGGAAAGCGTTTTCATACGCGGCGGATGAGTTTTTCGGCAAAGAATGATCCCTTCGTGAAAGGAGGAATGCAAAATGAAAGAAAAAGTAATAAATTTCAAAAGCAAAACCGATCTTGAAAATTCAGTGAATGAAGCAGAAGCGCACTTTCATGAGCAGATTTGCGATGTCGCTGAGGCGCTTGTCGGGGACAATACCCGTATTCTTTCTCTTGCCGGACCGAGCTGCTCCGGCAAGACGACCGCTTCGCATCTCCTTTGCCGAGAGCTTGAGCGCATGGGAAAGCATGCCGAAGCGTTTTCGATCGACGATTTCTACCGCGACCATATAAACGAAGAACCGAATCCGGACTACGAAAGCATCGGCGCGATAGATACCGAATATCTCAGAGAATGCACGGACAGACTTCTCGGCGGGAAAAACGCAATGATGCCCGTTTACGATTTTGTAGCCGGCTCGAGAACGTCATACCGTGAAATTCGTCCGGGCGCGGATGATATATTCATATTTGAGGGCATACAGGCGCTGTATCCGCAGATCGTCGAGCTTTTCGGCGGAGAAAATACGAAAAAGGCGTTCATCTGCGTGAACGACGACGCGGAAATAAACGGCGTGTTCTTCGACCGCAATGAGCTGAGACTGCTCAGACGGCTTCTCAGAGACTTCCTTTTCCGCGGCTCCGACGCCGATTTTACGCTCGGCGTCTGGAAGAACGTCCGCCGAAACGAGGACGAAAACATCTTCCCCTATTGGGACGGCTGCGATTTCAAAATAAGCTCATATCTCGAGTATGAAACTCCGATCATCGGGAAGGCTTTGATCCCGGTTCTTGCCGAGGTAGCGAACGAAAGTGCGAATTATCAGATCGCCGCACACCTTGTAAATAAGCTGTCGTCGCTGGCGTCGGTGTTTGCCGATCCTAACGCGGTTCCCGACAGTTCCATTCTGCGCGAATTCATAGGAAAACGGAGTGACGGTGACGTCGTCTGACGGACGGCGGAGAGTGAAAACGAAAGGATTTTAATCTGATGAGACTTCTTTTTTCCGATGTTCTTGTGACTGATGAGAACCATGAGAATCATGCAAAGCATGTGAATATTGCCGTCATCGGAAATACCGTTGAATATGTCGGAGAGGCGCTGCCCGACGGTGAATTTGATCGCGTAATAAGCGGGAATTATCTCGTGATACCGGGATTCTATAATGCTCACTGCCACAGCGCAATGACGCTGTTTCGCGGTCTCGGCGGCGATCTTCCTTTGAAACACTGGCTTGACGAGGCGATACTTCCCGCCGAGGACCGGCTTACGCCGGAGCTTGTGAGACTTTTTTCAACCGAAGCGATTGCCGAGATGATCGCGTGCGGCACGGTTGCTTTTTCGGATATGTATTTTTTGTGTACCGACACCGCCCGTGCGGCGCTTGATTCGGGCATAAAGCTGAATATAGCCCGTTCTGTTGTTTCGTTTGACGAAGACGCCGATCCCGCAGCCGATTACCGCGTTGCGGAAGCGCTGGAGCTTTACCGCGAGTGGAACGGCGAGGGCGACGGCAGGATAAAGGTCGATTTTTCGCTCCACGCCGAATATACGAACACTCCGCGGATGTGCGAATATCTCGCCGACCTTGCGCATAAATATGATGCGGGAATGCAGATACACCTTTCCGAAACGGAGGGCGAGCATCTCCGGTGCATTGAAAAATATTCCGTGACACCTGCGGCATTCTTTGCCGCACGGGGCGTGCTCGGGAAAAAGACAAGCTGCGCTCACGGAGTTTGGGTGAGCGACGACGATATCGCTCTTCTTGCCGAAAGCGGCACAAGCGTTGTTCATTGCCCAAGAAGCAATCTGAAGCTCGGCTCGGGCGTCGCACCTCTTGAAAAGCTGATGAACGGCGGTGTAAATGTCGCACTCGGCACCGATGGTGCGGCATCTAATAACCGCCTTTCGGTATTCGACGAGTATTCGCTTGCCGCACTCCTCCATAAGGGAATATCGAAAAAAGCGGACAGCGTATGCGCTCCCTCGCTTCTTCCTCTGATATCGGAGAACGGAGCGATATCTCAGCAGCGAGAGAACTGCGGAAAGATAAAGGAAGGATATCGCGCGGATTTTGCGGTGTTTGACCTCGATTCCGTACATAGCTGCTTTGAGCGCGATATCGCAGACCTCTTTGCATATACGCTTTCCTCCGCCGATGTCTGCATGACGGTCGTTGACGGAAAGATACTGTACGAAAACGGCGAATATACCACGATAGATGCCGAAAAGCTTAAATACGACGTCAGAAAAGCTGCCGACGTCTTTTACGGAGGAACGAACTCTTGAAAAAATATCAGGCAAAGCACGGCACCGTGAAAAGCAACACCAGCCTTTTCTTCTCCGGCGTTGTTATTCTGACCGCGGCGAATCTCATCGTCAAGATCATCGGACTTCTTTTCAAGATTCCGATGGCGAATACCTTCGGCGACGAGGTCATGGGATATTACAACTCAGCCTATGCCATATATACGTTCTTTTATATGATCTCGACCGCGGGACTTCCCGTCGCCGTCTCGATAATGATCGCCGAATCGAGAGCGAAGGGAAAGCTGAAGCAGATAAAACGCATATTTACCGTAACGGTGGGGCTGTTCTTCCTCATAGGACTTGCCGGAATGGCTATGATGTTCTTCGGCTCGGGATGGTATAGCGCCGATGTGCTGAAGGCGGAGCCGACGAAGTATTCGATAATGGTTATCGCCCCGATGCTGTTTCTTATATGCATATCCTCCGCAATACGCGGGTATTTTCAGGGCTTTCAGCAGATGATGCCGACGGCAGTCTCGGAGCTTATCGAGGCATTCTGCAAGCTCGCGGTCGGTATCGCACTCGCAGCATACGCTGCCGACAGATATCCGGGACAGTACCATATAATTGCGGCTTATGCCGCGATCGGACTTACGGTAGGCGCCGGACTGTCCATGATATTCCTTGTCGTGTCAAAGCTTCTGTTCAACGAAAGCCGGTACACCAAAGAATTTCTCGATAAATGCGGAGGCGAGAACACCGACTCCGATCCGTCCGGAAAGATAATAAAGCGTCTTATCACAATTGCGCTGCCGATAACGATAAGCTCATCAATAATGAGCCTTACGGGAATGATAGATTCGATCCTCGTTCAGCGCCTTCTCCAGCAGGGCAGCCTTATAACAAAAGCTATGACTCAGAAGGAAGCAACTACGGTATACGGAAACTATACAAGCCGCGCCGTACCGATGTTCAATCTTCCTCCGGTTCTTGTCTATCCGATATCCTGCTCGATAGTGCCGCTTATCTCCGCCGCGCGCGGGCAGGGCGATACCAAGCGTGTCGGAACGATAATGGAATCGTCACTCAGAACGGCGGTGCTTATCGGAGCGCCGTGCGCACTCGGTATGACGGTGCTTGCACGTCCGATACTCAGCCTTTTCTTCACCGGAGCCGAGGCGATCGACAACGCAGCGCCTCTTCTCAGACTTCTCGCACCGTCTGCCTTCTTCGTCTGCATTCTTGCAGTCCTGACGGCAATGCTCCAATCCTGCGGCAAGGAGCGACTGCCCCTCATTTCGATGTGCATCGGCGCGGTGGTTAAGATCGTAGGAAGCTTCGTGTTCATCCGTCTTATCGGAATATACGGCGCTCCGGTCTCAACGTTCTTCTGCTATATAACGATATGCTCAATCCACCTTTTCTTCGTCCGTAAGCATACCGGACTTACGATAAAGACCGGAACGGTTTTCGTTCGCCCGATCTTCTGCGCCGTGCTGTGTGCAGCGGCGGCATACGGAGCATATTTCGTAACCTCGCCCGTTCTTTCGGCAAGACTTGCGACCGTCGTTTCAATAGCTGCGGCGATAATCGTTTACGCCGCCGCGATATTCCTCTTCGGCGCAGTCGGCGAGGATGATATAATGCTTCTTCCCAAGGGCGCCAAGCTTTGCGGCATTCTCAAAAAAATGAAACTCCTCAGAAAATAAAGGTGATGGAATGAATAACTCCGAAATCAAAAACAGACTTCTCACCGAAGAGCATCACGACTTCGAATCTCTGTGCCTTCTCGTTTCGCTGCTGCGATCCGAGGACGGCTGCCCGTGGGATCGCGTTCAGACGCATACCTCGATACGCAAAGACTTTATAGAAGAAATATATGAGGTTATCGAAGCGATCGACAACGATGATCCCGTACTCATGTGCGAGGAGCTCGGCGATGTCATGCTTCAGACCGTGTTCCATGCCGATATAGAACGAGAAGCCGGAAGATTCACCGTCGAAGATGTGCTCGACGGTATAACGGACAAGCTTATACATCGCCATCCGCATGTTTTCGGCGATGTAAAAGCCGATACAAGCGAAAAGGTCCTCGATAATATAAAAGTAAAACTAACAAAAGAAGAAAAAAAGATAAAGAAAGAGGAAAAGGGCAGGGACAGCACGACCGCTTCGATGAAAAGCATTCCTCCGGCGCTTCCCGCGCTTATGCGCGCTCAAAAGATCGGAAAATATGCTGCAAAGGCGGGATTTGATTTCCCGGATGCCGAAGGCGCTTTCGGGAAAATCCCCGAGGAGACCGCAGAGGTCGCCGAGCTTATCGGCGGAGATGACAGGGATCGGCTCGAAGAAGAACTCGGCGATCTTCTCTTCGCGGTGGTGAATGTCTGCCGGAAGACAGGGATCGACGCAGAATATGCGCTCGGCCGGGCGAATGAGAAGTTTCTTCGCCGCTTTTCGCACGTTGAGGACGACGTGTGCGCCTCCGGAAAGAAGATATCCGATCTTGAAATGGAAACACTTGATTCGATTTGGGACCGGAATAAGGCGTCGGAAAGGTGAAAATCACAAAACAAACAAAGATTTATTGCCAAAACTATTGCAAAATACCGATATAGGTGATATAATATCAACAGTATGAGCCGATTTCGGTCGGTGGAAGTAATTCGAAAGGAATTTAATAAAGATGAACAAGACGGAACTTATCGACGCTGTAGTAAAGGCAACCGGACTTAAGAAGAAGGATGCCGAGGCGGCTGTGGCTGCTACCTTCGGCGCAATTGAGGGCGCGCTTGCAGACGGAGACAAAGTACAGCTTATCGGATTCGGAACCTTCGGCGTAAAGGCTCGCGCAGAGCGCAAGGGACGCAACCCCGCAACCGGAGATACCATCAAGATCGCGGCTTCCAAGCTCCCGACCTTCGTTGCCGGCAAGGCTCTTAAGGATAAGGTAAATCACTGAACAGGCTGATATCTGCCGTCAGCTCCGTTTTTCGGAGCTGACGGTGCTTATCACGAAAGGGTTTTGACTATGCGTCTTGATAAATATCTGAAGGTGTCGCGTATCATAAAGCGCAGAACGGTTGCGAATGATGCCTGCGATGCTTCGCGCGTAAAGGTGAACGGGCGTGAAGCAAAGGCTTCGTATGATGTGAATCCGGGGGATGAGCTTTCGCTCGGACAGCGCACAGTCAGACTCCGCGTAAGGGAAGTGCGCGATAATGTAGGCAAGGACGAGGCATCGTCGCTGTACGAAATTATCTGACGTTCTTTTTTTCTTTGTTCATGCATATAATCGGTATACATGAACACAAGGAGGAAAGAATGGACTCGGAAATCAAAAGCACGGTTTACATTTTGTCCCGTTCTCACGCAGAGCTTACGGGAATATCGGAGGTTTTGTCCTTTGACGAAAGCTCCGTGGAGCTTTCCGGCGACGACGGAACTCTTTGCATAGAGGGAAACGGCATAAGGATCGTTGAATTTGATTCCGCACATGCCAAGATTATTCTCGACGGACGGATAAACGGGATCAATTATTTTGACGATATGCCGCGCGAGAAAAAAAGCGGATTCTTTTCAAAGCTTTTTCCGTGAGGTGAGCTGTGGAAATTTCGGTAGCATCTCAGCTTTGGGCGATCGTTTATTCACTTGCCGTGGGCGTGTTCCTCGGCTTGTCCTATGATGTCGTCAGAATAACACGGGTGCTTGCGGGACTTCGTCCGTGTGCTCCTACACGCCTGTCGTCGGTTAATCTGCCGATCATAGGTCGGCGCGCCGGAGAGATAAAAAAACGGAATCGCTTTTTCGCCGATGTCTTTGTGTTCTGCGGCGATATAATATATTTCACATTCGCAGCGTTTGTCTTTCTTGTGTTTGTGTTTCATGCAAATTACGGCAACGGACGTTGGTTTATAGTCGGCGGATGCATTGTCGGTTTTGTCTTATACATTTTGACTGTCGGACGTGCTGTAATGCTTGTGTCCAGCACGGTGAACTTTGTATTGTCGGCGGTATTTGCGTATCTTATGTTTTTCCTGCTGTTTCCGTTCAGAATGATTTGTTCACGGATCGTTCTGCCGATGGTTCAAACGGCAAATCACCGAAGAAACTCAATGCGGACGGATCGCGTTCAAAAAGGACTTGCACGGGAGCTTAAATTTATTTGACCGAAAAGGACGGGGCACTGCGTAAACTGCGCATTCTGCCCGAAAAAGGAAGACCGAAAAAGGAGGCGATGCAAATGCACCGGATGAAAATAAATACATTCGCCAAGCTTGCGCTGGTGCTTTTTACCGCTCTCTGTATAATCACGGTCGTAAAACTCAAAATGGAGTTCAATACGCTCGAAGATACAAAGCGCTCTCTTGAAGAGAGGATCGTCGCGGCTGAGCGCAGCAACGCGGAGCTCAAAAACAAGCTTGAAACTCCTTTTGATGACGAATATGTTGCTGAGATCGCAAAGAAAAAACTCAACCTCGTTATGCCCGACGAGGTGATATTCTATAACGATCTTACGGATTAAAGCGTTTGCAGAACGGCTTTTTGCCATTCGGCGGCGCTTTTTGCATTGCTTGGGGTATTGACGCGGTCATCAATATGATAAAACGGACGGGGAACACGCAATTTTATTTTGGCGCACATGACGTACGCGAATTGCAACTTATTCCTTGATTTTTCGACCGCAATAGTGTAAAATAAATATGTATGTCAAAAGAGGAAAGCTCTTCTTTACCGAAAACAAAATATTTTTACAGAGGATGGATAATAATGAAGGAAATATTGAATGGCGAGCTTGCCGTAATAGGAATGCGCGGATGTGAGGACTTTGTCCGTCAGGTAGATTCGTATCTTTGCGAGTGGCGCAGACATGACGGGATGACAACATTTATCGCTCAGGCGGATTGCCCGAGATTCGGTTCGGGCGAGGCGAAAGGACTTCTGCATCAGTCGATGCGCGGTCACGACCTGTATATAGTTTCCGACTGCTTTAACCACGGTGTCACTTATAAGATGCAGGGAATGACGGTGCCGATGAGCCCGGACGACCATTTCCAGGACTTAAAGAGAGTTATTGCAGCCGTCGGAGGAAAGGCACGCCGTATTTCAGTTATAATGCCCATGCTTTATGAAGGAAGACAGCACAGACGTGCATCGAGAGAATCTCTCGACTGCGCAATGGCTCTTCAGGAGCTTGTCAACATGGGTGTGTCCAACATAATCACTTTCGATGCACACGATCCCCGTGTCCAGAACTCGATCCCCCTGTCCGGATTTGACAACGTGCGCCCCACATATCAGATGCTGAAGGCTCTCGTCCGTACATATCCCGATATCTCTCTCGGACACGACGATATTATGATCGTGGCTCCCGACGAGGGCGCAATGTCGCGCTGCATGTATTATGCGTCCGTCCTCGGCATAGACCTCGGAATGTTCTATAAGCGCCGCAACTATTCCGTTGTTATCGACGGCAAGAACCCTATCGAAGCGCATGAGTACCTCGGAAGAAATATCCGCGGCAAGGATGTCATCGTCGTTGACGACATGATTTCCTCGGGAGATTCCATCCTCGACGTATCACTGCAGCTTAAGGAAAAGGGCGCGCGCCGTATATTCCTGTTTGAGACGTTCGGACTTTTCTGCAACGGTCTCGATATCTTCGACAAGGCGTATAAGGAAGAGGTATTCACCAAGATATTTACGACCAACCTTATCTATCGCACACCCGAGCTTCTTTCGCGCGAATGGTATCAGGAGGTCAATATGTGCAAGTATGTTGCATATATCATCGACACTCTGAACCACGACGACACCATAAGCAATCTTCTCAATCCCGTAACAAGGATCCATAATCTGCTTGAAAAGCAGAATCAGAAGATCGGCGCAATGCAGCTTACGATAGATCACGACACGGATTCCGAAATCAAAGGATAAGGACAGAATCGATGCTTGAACTTAAGAAAAAACTTGCCTCGTCTCTCGCCGAAGCGGCGGCAAAAGCTTTTTCGGAAAACGCCCCCGGAGAGGACGAGATCGCGGCGATGCTTGAGTATCCGCCGGACGATACTCTCGGCGATATAGCACTTCCGTGCTTCAAACTCAGCAAAACGCTGCGTCAGGCACCCCCGAAAATTGCTTCCGCTCTTGCTGAAGCATCGCAGGGAATCCCCGGATTCGACCGCATTGCGGCTGACGGAGGGTATCTGAATTTCAAGGTTTCCGGAGAGTATCTCGTTTCGAACGTGCTGAAAAACGCGATCGACGCAGGTGAAAACTACGGAAAGAACGATATCGGCAAAGGCAAGACCGTTGTCCTCGATTACGCATCTCCGAACGTTGCGAAGCCGTTCCATATAGGACATCTCGGAACGACCGTTATCGGTCATTCCCTGAAGCTCATACATCAGTTTTCGGGGTATAACTGCATCGGAATAAACCATCTCGGAGATTGGGGTACGCAGTTCGGCAAGCTTATATGTGCATTCAGACTCTGGGGTTCGCGCGAAGAGATCGAAAAAGGCGGAATCGACGCGCTTGTCGCCCTCTATGTGAAATTTCACGCGGAAGCCGAAAAAGACGGGACTCTCAACGACCGAGCACGCGCCGAATTCAAGAAGCTCGAGGAGCATGACGAGGAGAATACCGCACTCTGGAAGTGGTTTATCGAGATAAGTCTTCGTGAATATGAGATAACCTTCAAACAGCTCGGAATCACGTTCGACAGTTACAACGGCGAGAGCTTCTATACGGATAAGATGCCTGAGCAGATCGAAAAGATGCGTGAGATGAATCTTCTCAAGATCGACGACGGCGCGTCCATAGTCGATCTCGAAGAATACGGCATGCCGCCGTGCCTTATCCTCAAAAAGGACGGAAGCACGCTTTATCCGACACGCGATATTGCTGCGGCGGTTTACCGCAAACGCACATACAATTTCGATAAGTGCATTTACGTTACCTCGGCGGGACAGAACCTGCACTTTGCTCAGTGGTTCAAGGTGGTTGAGCTTATGGGCTACGATTGGTACAATGAGCTTGTCCACGTCCCCTACGGTACGGTAAGCATAAACGGCGGAAAGCTTGCGACAAGAACGGGAAATGTCGTTCTGCTCCGTGATCTTTTTGCGCAGGCTATAGAAAAGGTGCAGGCCGTTATCGACGAAAAGAACCCCGGTCTCGAGAATCGCGATGAGGTTGCCGAGGCGGTCGGCGTCGGAGCAGTGGTGTTCCATTATCTGTACAACAGCCGCATCAAAGATATAAACTTTGTCATGGAAAGCGCGCTCAGCTTTGACGGCGCGACCGGTCCTTACGCACAGTATACCTATGCGAGAACCTGCAGTATTCTCGGCAAGGCGGACGCGGATATGAACGCCGAAGCAGTTATAACGTCGCCCGAGGAGGCGCGTCTGCTGCTCACCGTTTCAAAATTCCCCGAGCGTGTTATTCAGGCGCTGAATGCATACGAGCCGTCAATGATAACCAGATATATTATTGAGCTTTGCACCGCGTTCAACCGCTTCTATCAGGCGTGCCCGATAATAACGGCGGAAAGCAAAAGCGTGAAGAACACGCGCCTGCAGATCACGAAGGCAGCGCAGAACGCTCTCGGGAACGCGCTTCATCTGATTTGCCTTAAAACACCCGAGAAAATATGATTAAAACGCCGCACGGCGTAGGAATGGAGTAAGCCAAGTATGTCCGGACATTCAAAATGGAACAATATCAAGAACAAAAAGGAAAAGACAGACGCACAGCGAGCCAAGGTTTTTACCAAGGTAGGCAAGGAGATATCGATCGCGGTTCGTGAGGGCGGTCCCGATCCCGCATCAAACAGCAAGCTGCGCGATCTGATTCAGAGAGCAAAGACTCTCAACGTGCCTAACGACAATATCGAACGCATTATAAAGAAAGCCAGCGGCGCGGACGGCGTTGTTTACGAAGAGATCGTTTATGAGGGCTACGGTCCTTCCGGAGTGGCGGTAATCGTTGAAGCCGCAACGGATAACCGCAACCGTACCGGCGGCGATATCCGTCATTTCTTTGACAAATACGGCGGAAATCTCGGACAGACCGGATGTGTAAGCTATATGTTCGAGGACAAAGGCATCATTATCGTTCTCCGTGACGATAAGATTGATGAGGACGCCCTTATGGAGGCGGCGCTCGAGGCGGGCGCAGGGGACTTCTCCGCTGACGAGGACGCTTTTGAGATTTCCTGCGAGTGCGACGATCTCAATACGGTCCGCGAAGCTCTCGAGGCTGCGGGATACAACGTGGAATCCGCTGAGGAGGACCGTATTCCCACATCCTACATTACGCTTGATTCGGAGGATGACATAAAGAATATGAATCTGCTCCTCGAGCATCTTGAGGACAGCGACGATGTTCAGGAAGTTTACCATAACTGGGAGAACTGTGACGAATAATCCAACAGGGGGTATGTATATGCATTATGTATCTTTTCCCGGGCTCGGAATAGAGTCTTTCGGGCTCAAACAGAGCGCATTTACGCTGTTCGGCGTGGACATCATGTGGTACGGCATACTGATTACCGCAGGAATGATCCTTGCCTATTTCTACGGACTCACAAGAGCAAAGATTGAGGGCGTCAAGTCGGACGATATAACCGATCTTACACTTTTTCTCGTAATATTCGGAGTTATAGGCGCACGTCTTTATTATCTTATTTTCAACCTTGATGCTTACATTGTGACCGACCGAGGCTCGACATGGAATAACATCGTCGAAACCCTTAAAGGAATGGTATCGGTGCGCAGCGGCGGACTTGCGATATACGGCGGAATAATCGCCGGATTCTTTACCGCCCTTGCCGTCGCCAAGGTCAAGAAGATACGCTTTCCCGTCCTGCTTGACATTCTCGCACCGTGCGTGATGATCGGGCAGATCGTCGGCAGATGGGGTAATTTTGTGAATGTTGAGGCATACGGAAGCACGACCGATCTCCCGTGGCGCATGGGCGTGGGCCTCGGCGGAGGCGCGCCGTATGTCCATCCCACTTTCCTGTACGAATCTCTTTGGAATCTTGTCGGCTTTGTACTTATCGCCGTCTTTTATAAGAAAAAGAAATTCCACGGTCAGGTTTTCCTGTTCTACGCGATCTGGTACGGAGCGGGCAGAGCATTTATAGAGGGGCTTCGTACCGACAGCCTTTATCTCGGACCGATCCGCATCTCGCAGCTTGTATCTGCGGTCATATGTGCGGCGGGAATAATTCTTATGGTAATCGGCTGTATGCGCGCTCCGCGCGCTCATCTTCCCGCTGTAGTAAAGACCGCGGCAAAGGCTGCGGAGTCCGCAGAGAAAGAAAATTCCGAAAGCCATACTGCGAAAAACGACTCGGCGTCTGAAGAGATCTCTTCGACGGATACGGAAAGTGCGGCAGACGGATCCGAAAATGCAGAAGAATCCTCAAAAAAGGATACGGCAGAATCAAAGGAAGAGGACAATGGCTAAGATAATAGACGGAAAGAGAATCGCCGCCGAAACGCGCTCTCGCATCAAGAAGGATACGGAACACTTTATTTCGAGAACGGGGATCACTCCCGGTCTCGCGGTGATTATCGTGGGAGATAATCCCGCATCGCAGGTGTATGTGCGGAATAAAAAGAAGGCGTGCGAGGAAGCAGGAATGAACTCATGGGTGATCGAAATGCCCGAGAGCACATCCATGAGCGAGCTTCTTTCGCAGATCGAGCTTCTGAAGAAAGATTCCGCCGTTCACGGCATACTTGTGCAGCTTCCGCTTCCGCGCCATCTCGACGAGGCGGAGGTTATCGCCGCGATACCGCCCGAAAAGGACGTTGACGCTTTCCATATAGCAAATGTCGGACGCATCATGATCGGGAATTACGATTTTCTTCCGTGCACTCCGGCGGGAGTTATGAAGCTTCTTGAGGCGGAGGGCATCGATCCCTGCGGAAAAGAATGCGTGGTCGTCGGAAGATCGAATATAGTCGGAAAGCCGCAGGCAATGCTGCTCCTTCACGCAAATGCAACGGTTACGATCTGCCATTCGAAAACCGTGAATCTCGCCGAGGTTACGAGACGTGCGGATATTCTTGTCGTCGCCGTCGGCAAGGCAGATTTTATAACAGGCGATATGGTTAAAGAGGGCGCGGTCGTGATCGATGTCGGAATGAACCGACGCGCCGACGGCAAGCTCACCGGAGACGTCGATTTCGAATCCGTGTCCGCGAAAGCTTCCGCGATAACTCCCGTTCCCGGCGGAGTAGGTCCGATGACAATAACCATGCTTCTTGAAAATACGCTGACCGCAGCAGAAAAAGCTGCGGAAAAGCGGTAAAAATTCCTTGACAAATACGGATATTTGTGATATCCTATATATTGCCGCATAATGTCGGGTCCAAAAGCATTGCTTACCCGAATTAGCGAGTTGTAAATGAAAGAGAGGTGCTTTTCGTGTTCGCAATTATTGAAACCGGCGGAAAGCAGTACAAGGTCGCAGAGGGCGACATCATCTACGTAGAGAAACTTGACGCAGCCGAGGGTGATAAGGTTACCTTCGATAAGGTTCTCGCACTTCAGAACAGCGCAGGCTTCCAGACCGGAGCTCCCTACGTTGTAGGCGCAAAGGTTGCCGCAAGCGTCGTAAAGAACGGCCGCGGTAAGAAGATCTACGTTATGACCTACAAGGCAAAGAAGAACGAGAAGAGAAAAATGGGTCACAGACAGCCCTACACTAAGGTTCAGATCGACGCGATCGAAGGCTGAACCGTATAATGACCAAGATCCTGTTTTTTCGCCGGGACGGAATATTCTACGGATTCGAGGAGACGGGGCATACCGGATACGGGGAATCGGGAGATGATGTTCTCTGCGCCGCGCTCTCCGCTATGACCATGCTCATCGTAAATACGGTTGAAATATCGTACGCAGGCGACATTGATTATAAGATCGATGACAGCAGGATCATTCTCCGGAAGAGAGATGTCAAAATTGTTCTTCCGCATCGTATAAATACCATCGTTTTTGATTAACGAGACATCTTTTTCAACGATTGCTCCTGTATGATCCCGATACTTCACAGGCTCCGGAATATAGTATACGGAACAAGTATCATTTGCATTTTTAAATACATAGGTGTGCAAATCCTCAAGATCGTTCATTCGCTGAATATG
>OLOA01001956.1_pt1 | contig 19567 bp, 22 predicted proteins | sample 1672201 | NCBI WGS metagenome assembly OLOA01 (sample SAMEA3136658, study PRJEB25190) | human gut metagenome
CATCAGCTGCACAAGATGATGGAGAACATCCACAAGGTGTCCGCCGAGGCCGCTGCCGAGTACGGCCTGGGCTACGACCTGGTGGCTGGTGCCAACATCGCCGGCTTCAAGAAGGTCGCCGAGGCGATGATGGAGCAGGGCTGCTTCTAAGCCGAACCTCTTACGAGCCAACAAAAGGGACCGCGAAAGCGGTCCCTTTTTGTATCCCAAAAACCACTCGCCCAGCGAGTGGTTTTCGGGATACAAAAAATCCCCCGCCGGACCCGGCGGGGGATATCTTGTTGTTATGCATCGTAGATGCCCAGTATCACAATACCCGCCACCACCAGTGCGATCATGGCGTAGTGCTTCCAGCTGAGCTTTTCCTTCAGGAAAATGCGGCTCCACAGCACCGAGGCCACGCAGTAGGCGGAGATGATGGGCGCGGCCAGGGCCACGTGTTCCGTGTCCGCCAGCGCGTAGATGTACGCGAACTGGCCCGCCGTCTCGCACACGGCGCCCGCATACTTGGGGCCCTCCCGCTTGGGGACGAGTCGGCTCTTTTTGATGAGCACCACATACACGAAGCATACGATGCCCGCCAGCAGAAATGTTAGCTCATAGGCGCAGTTGGCGCTGTCCTCGTTCAATGTCTCCAGCACCCGGCTGTCGGCGAAGGTACCCAGTGCGTCCAGCAGGCAATAGATCACAGGCAGGATCAGCGCCAACGCCGACTTGGCGTAGCGGTGGTTGCTGGCCTGCTGCCGTGCGGCCCGCAGGTCGTCGTCCTCCCGGGCCTCCACGATGCCCAGACCGATGACGCCCACGCATACCAGTGCTGTGGCGGCCAGCTGCGCCGGCACCAGCTCGCCCAGGCCGCCGGTGGCCAGCGCCAGCACCGCCACCAGTGCGCCGCTGGAATTGCAGATGGGGGAGGAGATGGACAGCTCGATATACCGCAGGCCGATGTAGCCGATGGTCATAGAGCTGATGTACAGCAGGGACACCGGCAGATACGTCAGGATGATGCTGCCGTTGATCTCCGTGCCGTTGATAAAAATCTCATAGGCGGCGTGCAGACCCATCACCAGGCCCACTGCCATCACCATTTTAAGATGGCTGTATTTGTCGTCTGCGTCCTGGCAGCCGATCTTGCTGAACAGGTCAGAGCCGCTCCAGCAGATCAGTGCGATCAGAGAAAACCAAAACCACATAAAAAACTCCTTATTCTATCATGTATAGCAAGACCTGCTATACGATAATGTACATTATTCAGAAAGTAAAAGTATAAACAACGAACACAAAATGCACAGAAAAAGGAGGCGGACGCCGCCGAAAGGGATGGTTGGGGAGAAACATACGATTTCCTCCGTGGTTTACATAATTATAATGAGATCAGGCCGGCCTCCAGCATTTTCTGCAGGCTCATCAGGATGCCCAGCTTGGCGTGGTACCAGGTCAGCCCACCCTGGAAATACACCGCGTAGGGCGGCCGTGTGGGGCCGTCGGCGGACAATTCTATGGAGCTGCCCTGCACAAAAGCACCGGCGGCCATGATGACGTCGCTGTCATAGCCCGGCATAGGGGCTGGCTCCGGGGTGACATAGCTGTCCACCGGCGCGGCGGCCTGTATGCCCTTGCAGAAGGCGATCATGCCCTCCCGGCTGCCCAGTTCTACCGCCTGAATGATGTCGTGACGCACCTCAGAAGCGCCAGGAATGACATGAAAACCAAGTTTTTCATAACAATTTGCGGCGAATACAGCACCCTTCACCGCAGAGGCCACCACCGTCGGCGCCAGGAAAAAGCCCTGGTAAAATTGGGCCAGCAGCCCCAGATTTGCGCCCACCTCCCGGCCAAGACCGGGGGCGGTGAGCCGCCGGGCGCAGCGCTCGATCAGGTCGGCGCGGCCGCAGATATAGCCGCCGGTGGGGGCCAGCCCGCCGCCGGGATTTTTGATAAGGCTGCCCACCATCAGGTCCGCGCCCACGTTCACCGGCTCGATCAGCTCTGTGAACTCGCCGTAGCAGTTGTCCACCATACAGATCACGTCCGGCTTGCATTGTTTACATAACGTAATCAACTCACCGATCTGCGCTACTGAGAAGCTGGGCCTTGTAGCGTAGCCTTTTGAACGCTGTATCGTGATGAGCTTTGTTTTTTTGCTTATTGCCGCGTAAATTTTATCGGTATCAAACGATCCGTCCGGCAATAAATCGACTTGACGATAACTTACCCCGTATTCCTTCAGTGAGCCCACTGACTCCCGAATGCCGATGACTTCTTCCAGTGTGTCGTACGGCCCCCCCACCGGACTCAAAAGTTCGTCCCCCGGCAGCAGGTTCGCGCCTAACGCCAGCGCCAGCGCGTGGGTACCACAGGTGATCTGCGGGCGAACCAGCGCCGCCTCCGCGCCGAAGCAGTCGGCGTAGACGCGCTCCAGCGTGTCGCGTCCCTCGTCGTCGTAGCCGTAGCCGGTGGAAAGGTTAAAATGATTGGCGGCCACGCGGTTTTTCTGCATGGCGGCGATGACCTTCAGCTGATTAGCCTCGGCGATGGTGTCGATGGCCGCAAAGCGGTCCTTCAGGTCGGACAGGATCGTTTCGCTGAAAGCCAGCACGTTTTCGCTGACGCCCAGCGCCTTATATGCTTCGTTCATAGTTCACCTCAGTTGGGAAATTGTACGCCGTTCAGGCGCATGATGAGTCGGATGGGATAGTCCCGGTCCAGATAGTTTTTCTCGTACCACTCGAAGGTGGCGATGGGTGCGTGCATAAGCTCCGGTGCCTCGCAGCGGAAGGTCTCGAAGGTATTTCTGTCGCCGCTGAGCAGGGCGGCTACCACATCCAGCCGTCCCTCATCCGCAAGCCGCAGCAGGGCGTGGTCCATAGCGACGGCACAGCCCTGTTCCTCCTCGTCGGCGTACATTTCCCGACGGCCCAGCCAGTAGAGGAACTCCTCCGGGTCCAGGTCCAGCTTGGTAGTGATCTGGCTGAGCTTGAAAAACTCCTTGCGGTCCATGCGCTTCAGCACGTCGATCAGATACTGCACAAGACCGTCGTCCATGGCAATGCAGTCCAGAAACACCTCAAAGGCGTGCTTGTTGGCATCGGGGTCGGGGGTCGCGGACTTTTTCTCCGCGGCAGGGGCTTCCTGTGCCTTATCCGCGTTTTGAAGAAACAGCTCAAAACCGCCAAGGTCGCCGCTTTCGGCGAACAGCTCCTCCGGAAGCACCGTGCCGTCCTGGGCGGCGCAGGCGCGGACAAAGGCGGCCATGCCCATATCCTGCAGCTGCTGGCCCAGAGCCTGTATGCGGGCGTTCTCATCGCCGCCTTCCGGCAGGGTGATTCCCTCCGGGGCAGGACGCGTGCCCTCCCATACCTCGGTCATATAGCGCAGATAGTAATCAAAAAGGGTCATAGATCTCCCTCACTTTCCAAATTGGAATTGTACCATACAGCGCTTGCCAATGCAAGAAATATCGGGTATGATAGGGGAAACCCGTGAAAGGAGCCGCCTATGGAAGCGTACTATGTCTATATGCTGCGGTGCCGTGGCGGAAGCCTGTACACGGGGATGACCAACGACGTGGCGCGGCGGATGGCCATGCATTGCAGCGGCAGGGGCGCCAAGTACACCCGGGCACACCCGCCGGAAGCTTTGGCGGCGCTGTGGCGCTGCGGGGACAAGATAACGGCGTCGCGGCTGGAATACGCCATCAAGGCGAAGCTGACCCACGGGCAGAAGGAAACGCTTGCCGCCGCGCCGGGGAGGATAGGGGAGTTGTTCCCCGCGCTTCCCGCCGAGGCGGTAACGACGCTGCCTGCGGGGAAGGAATTTCCAATTCTTGCAAATCAAACGTAAGCGCCGTTACCGGGAATGATAAAATTGGGATTTTTTCACAAAATGCTCTGGACAAACCGGAAATTCTTGCTATAATGAAGCTATCCGCAGAGGTACCTCTGCTTTTACGTTTTAATGAGGATTAAAACGAGCGCATCTGCGGAAATCTGAACATAATGGGGTAGGAGACATGAAGAAATTGTTAGCAACCATTCTGGCGCTGGTCATGGCGCTGGGCCTGTGCAGCGTCAGCTGGGCGGAGGGAAATAAGACAGAGAGTGATTATACATTCCCAGCGTATACTGACCTTACGGCGGACAACGATGGGGTGTACAATGTAGAAAATGAACAGAAGCTGCGTACAGCGCTGTATTTTGCGCCGACAGACGGAACGACCCGAACTATTAAGCTGACAAATAGTATTACACTGGAAATGCTGTATACAGCGACACTGTTTGATCACTCTAATGAGGCGGGTACCTGGACAAGCAATGGATATACGAGTGAGGCGGCAGAAAAAATGGCACAGGATAGCAGATGCGCGGCTCACAAAGACTATGAGAATGGTGTAGATACGCTGTCACGATATAAAATGGGCGTTCATCCGGATGGAGGAGCGCCAAATCAGTGGAGTACAAGTGTGACGAGCCAAACTCTGGAGCAAAGGGCTGCATATGGCGCAAAAAAGCATATGGCCGCCGGGGATGAAAGCATTGCCCGACTGGTGGTCAAAGAAGGCCAGAAGATTGTGCTGGATTTGAATGGGTATACAATTGCAAAAGACGCTCGCGCAACGCATGGTGATTGGAGTGATACCAGTACAAACCTTATCGGGAACTATGGCACGATTACTATCACGGATACCTCGAACACGCCTGGCACCCTTAAAGGCAACGGCTATGTTTCTTGCAGTGGTGCAGTGCTGCATAATTTTGGCGGAACAATGACCATAGAAAAGGTCAATGTCAACGGCAATGCTGAAGCAATGATCCGCAGTTGGGATGGCAAGCACAGCGGGCAGTATGTTATTGCCAACGATGGATTTGAGAGCCATAAAGATCCTAATACCAATGAAACTATCTTGGATAAAACCTTTACCGGTGGAACCGTTATCATTGACGGGGCGAATATTTTTGATACAAACGCAGACGTTGATGCTTCTTTGGTCGTGAACGGCAATGGCGCGAATTTGATGTTTGAGAATGATGAGGCCGGCGAGATCATTATCAAAGGCAATGCGACACTCAACCATCCGACAACAAAAACAATCAACGCTAAGGGAGGTGAAGTTACTATCGACAGTGCAACCATAACCTCAAACGCGAAGGCAATCTCTGCGGGGGGCGGTAAGGTGACGGTCAACGATGTGACGGTCAATGGCAGTGGCACTGTGGAAACAAAGGATGGTGGCCAAGTAGTCATTAACCAGGGTTCTTTCCAGAGTGATGTCAGTGATTACGTTGCGTCCGGGAGCCAGATGACCAGGAATGAGAATGGTACGTACAGCGTTACAAAGTCCACCCCATCCGGCGGGTATTACTACCACCCCACCACTGACACCAAGGCGGACGGCACCAAGGGTTCCCCCAAGACCTTCGACGCCGGCATCGGTATCTACGCCGTGACGGCTGTCCTGTCCGTCACCGGCATGGCCTGGGTCGGCAAAAAGCGGCACTGAGCGAACAAAAAAAGAAAGCCCATACGGGCTTTCTTTTTTTGCGTGTCAGTCGTCCAGCTTCCCCCGGGCATGGAGCACATCGTCGGGGGTGATGGTCATCAGGTCCTCGCGGGTGACGGTCGGCATCTTGGCCAAACGGTTGTTCTGGGCCACCAGAATGTGCTCGAACAGATTGCGGACGCCGCGGGCATTGCCGAAGCTGGGGTCGGCGCTCTCCTCGGCGATGTAGTCGCGGACCAGGGGCTCGGCCTCCGGCGCGAGGACGTAGCCCTTGCCGCAGCGCATTTTGAAGATCTCGAACATCTCCTCCGGGGTGTAGTCCTCGAACAGCAGGAAGCGGTTGAAGCGGCTCTCCAGACCGGGGTTGGAGTGGATAAACCTGTCCATCAGCTCCGTGTAGCCCGCTACGATGACCACCAGGTCATCGCGGTGGTCCTCCATGGCTTTGAGGATAGTGTCGATGGCCTCCTGACCAAAGTCGTTTTCGGACTTGCCGTTGAGGGCGTAAGCCTCGTCGATGAACAGCACGCCGCCCATGGCCTTTTCAATGACCTTCTGGGTCTTGAGGGCGGTCTGACCTACGTAGCCGGCCACCAGACCGCTGCGGTCCACCTCCACCAGCTGGCCCTTGCTGAGAATGCCCAGACTGCGGTAGATGCGGGCCATCATGCGGGCCATCATGGTCTTGCCGGTGCCGGGGTTGCCGGTGAAGACCATGTGGAGCGACATATCGGTGGTGGGGAGGTCGTGCTGCTCGCGGAGCTTGTAGACCTGGACCATGTTGATGAGGTCGTGGACCTCGTCCTTGACCACGTTCAGGCCGATGTAGGTGTCCAGCTCGGCGAGTAGGTCCTCGATTTTTTCCGGAGGCGGAAGCTCCTCGGCTTTTTCGGGCGCGGCATCGCCGGGCTTGGTGTCGGCGGTGGGGGGGACGGGCTTTTCGGGATCGGCAGGCTTTTCGGGAGCGGCGGGGGCCTTGCCAACGTCCTGGAAGGGCGTGCCCCAGAAGTCACTGCCCATGCGGCGGACGTTGTTCTCCGTCATGGAGCGTATCACGTCCAGCTGCTGCAAAATGATCTGATCTTTCTTATCCATAGTGGCACCTCTCAGTGAAATCGGATATGCCGCGTGGCACGCAGCAGAAGCGCAGTGATGAAGCCGGTCAGCGCACCGGTGAAAAGAGACACGGCCAGCAGAAAGGGGAGATAGCCAAGGACCATGGTGCTGCCAAGGGTGATGACCGCCGCGGCCATCTGGCCGATGTTGTGCGCCGCCGCGCCGCCGATGGACACGCCGTAGACGCTGAGCTTCGGCAGACGCCGCAGGAATATCATCACCAGCATGGCGGTCAGCCCGCCCAGCACGGAGAACAGCATGGCCGACAGGTTTCCGGCAAACAGTCCGCCCAGCAGACAGCGGGTCAGCAGAATGGCCAGCGCCGCGCCGGCACCCAACTGATACAGGGCGAACACAGTGACGATGTTGGCAAGGCCCAGCTTCACGCCGGGCAGGGGCACCAGCAGGGAGATGGGGAACAGCCCCTCCAGGGTACTGAGCCCCAGCGCCAGCGCTGCCAGCACGGCGCAGAGGGCGATATTTTTTGCTGTCCACTTCATGTGCTCACCCCACGATCACGTCAGGTGCGTCCGGCGCGGACGCACCCTCCAGGTGGACGACCACCTGGGCAGGCAGGCACACGATGGACTGCCCGGCACGGGAGATAGCCCCGGTGTGGACGCAGTCCCGGGTGGGACAGTCGCTGTCGGTCACGGAGACGGCGCCGCCCTCGGCGGCAATGTGCAGCGTATAGCTGCGGCTGGTGACGGTGGCCTCGGTGAAGTCGGACAGGGGGACACGGCGGACCTCCTGACCGGAGATATCGATGACCACGGTGAGGGCGCCGCTTTGGTTTTTGGGCAGATAGAAGCACAGCGCGGAGACGACGGCCAGCAGCACGACCGCCAGCGCCACCAGCGCATCAAAGCGGTTCCATTTCAGTTCAGGAGGCGAGGAGCTGGTAGACATAGGCGGTTCCGTCCTTTTCGTTGAAACAGTCGGCCAGGCCGGGGGTATAGACCACGCGGCCGTCCCGGGTGATGAGCACCATGTCAAAGGACATATCCTGGGCGCGCCAGAAGTCCACGGCGGCCTGCTCACCCATAACGTACAGGGCGGTGGAGTAGGCGTCGGCACGGGTGCCCTGCCCGCCGAAGCCGCCCCGTGTGACGACGGAGACGCTGGTCAGGTCACTTTGGACGGGATAGCCGGTCTTAGGATCGAGAATATGCTGGTACACCGTGCCGTCCGGCGCGGTGAAATAGCGCTGGTAGCCGCCGGAGGTGACCACAAAGGCATCCGACAGGCTCAAGGTGCAGACATAGCCCTCGCTGTCGGCGGGATCCTGAATGGCCACCGACCAGGGCTTGTTCTGGGCGTTGGTGCCGTAGACGTACACGTTACCGCCCAGATTGGCGCAGCCGCCGGTGAGGGCGCTGCGGTGGAACAGGACGGCGGCGCAGTCGGAGGCGTAGCCCTTGGCGATGCCGCCCAGATCGACGGAGCAGCCCTCATCCAGAGAGATGCTGCAAAATTCGGACTGGTGGACGTGCTCATAGCCCACCAGAGGCAGCAGCGCGTCGATCTCCGCCTGAGAGGGGACGCGGGGACTGTCGGAGGTGATGCCCCACAGCTCTACCAGCGGGGCGATGGTGATATCGAAGGCACCGTCCGTTTCCTGGCTGTGCTGCAGCGCCCACGACAGCAGCTGCGCACCGTCCTCGTCCCAGACGGCGGAGCCGTCACGGTTCAGACGGGAGACCTCGCTGGTGTCCACCGTGCGGGAGAGGGAGGATTCCAGCGTGTTGACGGTGCGGCTCAGGTCAGTCAGCACGTCATCAGCGCCGTCGCCGATGGCCACGAAGGTCATGTAGGTGTCCATGGCGAAGAGCTCCAGCGTCTCACGCTTCTGTGTGCCGCAGGCGGCGAGCGACAGGGCCATCAGCGCGGCCAAGATAAGGCAGGCAAATCGTTTCACAGCTCCCGCCGCCCTTCCAGCGCACGCATGAGCGTGGCATCATCGGCAAATTCCAGGTGGCCGCCCACGGGAATGCCATAGGCCAGGCGGGTGACCTTGACGCCGAAGGGCTTGAGCAGCCGGGCGATGTACAGCGCCGTAGCCTCGCCCTCGGTGTCCGGGTTGGTGGCCATGATGACCTCAGTGATGCCGCCCTGGGCCACGCGGTCCAGCAGGGATCTGATGTGCAGATCGTCAGGGCCTACGTGGTTCATGGGGGACAGCACGCCGTGAAGCACATGGTAACGGCCGCGGTACTCCCGGCTGCGCTCGATGGCGATCACGTCCCGGGGGTCGGCCACCACGCAGATGGTGGCGTCGTCGCGCTTCTGGTCGGCACAGATGGGACACAGGCCGCCGGCGGTCAGGTTCTGACACACGGGGCAGAGGGTCACGTTGCGCTTGGCGTCCATGATGGCGTCGGCAAAGGCCCGGGCCTCCTGCTCCGGCAGGGACAGCACATAGAAGGCCAGTCGCTGGGCGGATTTATAGCCTACGCCCGGCAAGCGGGCGAACTGCTCCACTAATTTTTCCAGCGGAGCGGGAAAATACTCCATAGGACGTTACCCTCTCAGTTCTTTGATCTTGGCGGGGATGTCGGCAGCCTTGTACACGGCGCTGCCGGCCACCAGCACGTTGGCGCCGGAGGCGATGCAGAGCTTGCAGGTGTCGCCATCCACGCCGCCGTCTACCTCCAGTTCACAGGCAGGGTTCATGGCATCGATATAACCGCGGATGGCCTGTACCTTGGGCATCATATCGGCCATAAACTTCTGACCGCCGAAGCCCGGCTCCACGGTCATGACCAGGATCAGCTCCACCCTGTCGATGAAGGACAGGACGGCGCTGGCCGGGGTCTTGGGCTTGACGACCACGCCGGCCTTTTTGCCCTTGGCGTGGATCTTGTTGATGGCGGAGAGAATATTCTCTTCGGTGTCCGCCTCCACATGGCAGGTGACGATGTCCGCGCCGGCGTCGCAGAATTGCTCTACATAGCGGACCGGGCGCTCGATCATCAGATGGACATCCAACGGCAGGTCGGTGGTGGGCCGAATGGACTTGACCACCGGGATGCCGATGGAGATGTTGGGTACGAACAGACCGTCCATCACGTCCACGTGGACGTAGTCGGCGGTGGAGATCTTTTCGATGTCGCGGGCCAGATAGGCAAAATCCGCGGACAGGATGGAGGGGGCGATCTTGATCATAGAGCAGCTTCCTTTCGCGCCGCACCGGCAGCGGTGCGGCGGCATAGTATGGGATATGCAGGCCCCGCAGTGCGGCAGACAGCGCAGCCGATCCCGCCCGGAGAGGTCGGGGCCTGCGGCGAGCCGGCGGGTGACCGCCGGCTCGCGGTGCATAATCAATTTATTATAGCATAGGTTTATGGCGAATTGCAAGGCGGCGGGACTGGTTTTGCACCGGCAGTAAAAAAACAAAAATTTGTCCATTCTGTGAATTTTGAATAAAAGGGGTTTACCTTTGCTGACTTTTCCTGTAAAATACCTTGTCAGAAAACCTGCGGTGTGGACGCGGAAGGCAAAGGGACGGTTTTATGAACTTCTTGCAACGTATTGGCAACGCGCTGTCGCGCTTCATGTATGGGCGCAACGGTGTGGACCGGCTGACGCTGACCATGGTCTGGACGGCTCTGGTACTGGATATCATCAACATTTTTCTGCGGGAGAAGGTGCCGCTGGCATACAGCATCATCGGCACCGTGGCCGGGATCATCACCCTGCTGGCACTGTTCCGGATGTTTTCCCGCAATCTGGAGAAGCGCCGGGCGGAGAACGCGAAGTTCATGGAGAAGGTCTGGTGGCCCATCAGCCGCCGTATTGCCGGGAAAAGGCAGCAGCGGATGGATAAAGAGCACTGCTACTTTACCTGCCCGGGCTGCGGCGCGGTGTGCCGGGTGCCCAGAGGGAAAGGACGCATCGTCATCACCTGCCCTCGCTGCGGCAATGAGATACACGGAAAATCATAAGAAACATAAAAAAGCCCACCCCTTCGGGGTGGGCTTTTATCGTTGTCACAGCACTTTGCTGAGGAAATCCTGCAGCCGGGGGTCCTGGGGATGGTCGAAGATGTCCGTGGGGGAGCCTTCCTCCAGGATCTTTCCGTCGGCCATGAAGACCACACGGTCGGCTACCTCACGGGCGAAGCCCATCTCGTGGGTGACCACGGCCATAGTCATCCCGTCCTTGGCCAGGTCGCGCATCAGGTCCAGCACCTCGCCCACCATCTCGGGGTCCAGGGCGGAGGTTGGCTCGTCGAAGAGCATGACCTCCGGATCCATGGCCAGAGCACGGACAATGGCGATACGCTGCTTCTGACCGCCGGAGAGCATATTGGGGTACTCGTTGGCCTTGTCGGACAGGCCGATGCGATCCAAAAGGGTGCGGGCCTGGGTCTCGGCCTCAGCGGGTGTTTTTTTCTTCAGGGTGACGGGCGCCAGCGTGATGTTCTGCAGCACAGTCTTATGGGGAAACAGGTTGAAGTGCTGGAACACCATGCCCATCTTCTGACGGTGCTGATCGATGTTCACCTGCTTGCTGGCCAGGTCTACACCGTCGAAGAAGATGGCGCCGGAGGTGGGCTCCTCCAGCAGGTTCAGGCTGCGGAGCAACGTGGACTTGCCGGAACCGGAGGGGCCGATGATGGCCACCACTTCACCCTTGTGGATATCCAGATCGCAGCCGTCCAATGCGTGAACGGTGCCGTGGTTGTATTCCTTGACCAGGTGCTTTACGGAGATGAGAACTTTACTGCTTATCGCCACGGCGCATTCTCCTTTCTATGGCCTCGATGGCTTTGGAGGCGGGATAGTTGATGCAGAAGTAGACCAGCGCGGCCAGCACGTAGGGAGCCAGGGTGATGTAGCTGTTGCCGGAGACGGTCTGGGCGGTGTACATGATCTCCGCCATGCCCAGCACGGAGCAGATGGAGGACTCCTTCACCATGGTAACGACCTCATTGGCCAGGGCGGGAAGCACGTTCTTGATGGCCTGGGGCAGCACGACCAGACGCATGGACTGCCAACTGCTGAGACCCAGAGAACGGGCCGCCTCGGTCTGCCCCTTGTCCACGGCCAGTATACCAGCGCGGAATATCTCGGCTACATACGCCGAGCTGTTCAGCGCCAAAGCGACCACGCCTGGGATAAACCGGTTGATGGCGATGAAGCCGAACAACAGTGTCCGGGGCAGGCTAATGTAGTGGAACAATCCGAAGTAGATGATGGACAGCTGCACCAGCATGGGGGTGGAACGGAACACGGCGATATACGCGCCGGCGAACCACTTGATAGGCTTGATCTTACTCAGGCGCATCATGGCCAGCAGCAGGGCGGGGATCACGGCCAGCAGCACGGACACCACCGCCAGCAGCAGCGTGTATTCAAAGCCGCGGACAAAGGCGGAGCCGTACTTGGGCAGGAACGAGAAGTTGAAGAAGTTGGTGTTGTCCATGTTGACAAACAGATCATTCCACGACATAGACGAAGCATCCTTTCAAAAGTTCTTAAGAACACGCAAGCGTGCAAGGCATCTGCCTTGCACGTTTGCGATAGGGAACAGGGAGATCAGCCCATGTAGCTCAGGCCCACGTTGCCGTCCAATACCAGCAGGTCGATGGTGCCGTTTTTCAGCTCGGTGACCAGGGTGGGGACCAGAGACTCCAGAACCATGCCGTTGGCAGCTTCGGGGAACATATCCGCGGCGGCCATGGCCTTGGTGGTGTTCTTCTGGGCGCCGATGATGACGGAGGCCTGGTTGATATCATCAACGGTCTTGTACTTGTCGGCGTCGGAAGCCTTCACCAGAATGACGGGAGGCAGATCGGTGTAGTAGGGCTCGGAGAAGTCACAGGCCTTGGCACGCTCCTCGGTGTACTCGCAGGCGGCCAGCACCACGTCAAAGTCGCCGTTGCTCAGGGAGGTCACCAGGTTGTCGAAGTTCATGGACTCGATCTGCAGGGTCATGCCCATGGACTCGGCGATATACTTGGCTACTTCCACGTCGATGCCGGCGTACTCGGTCATAGCAGCATCTGCGAAGAACTCATAGGGGGGATAGTCGGGGCTGGTGCCCATGACCAGAACGGGCTTGTCGCTGGCAGCGGCATCCTCATCGGCGGCAGCCAGATCGGAGGAAACGGAATCGGGGGTGTACGTCTCCTGAGAGGCGACCTTGTTCTCGATCTCCTTGATCAAGGCACCGTCATTGGCGGTCAGCTCAGCGATGGCCTTGTTGATGCCCTCCAGCAGACCCTTGGGGTCGCCCTTCTGCACCAGGACACGGTAGGGCTCCGTCTCGCCCCAATCCACCACGTTCTCCAGAACCACCAGAGAATCATCGGTGTTATCGGTGTTGGCATCATCCTTGGCGGTGTCGTCAGCCTTCTGGCCGCAGGCCACCAGGCTCAGCGCCATGACCAGCGCCAGCAGCATTGCCATAAACTTTTTCATGTTACTTACTTCCTTTCAGATCTTGTATGGTCCTATACCGGGAACCGGAATATAGACATGTATTCTCGGAGGTGCCCCTCCTGACAGTGGCTACTATACACCTGATGTGAATAAATGTCAACATGAATTTGTATAAAAATCCGCACGAAATGTAATTTTGTACAAGAAGCACATGATAAACCGGGGAACATAGGAAAGGCTGTTGTGTATATTGCTGTATACGATAGTCACATAATTGAATAAATATGCAAATATGCAGAGTACAAGAAAAAAGCGGAAGCGCCAGCCTTTTGGCTGGCGCTTCCGAATCCAAAAAGGGAGCCATGAAGAAGCTGCCGTGTTTACATTTCGATGAGCCGTGCGGCATACAGGTAGGTGCGGGCGTAGTAGCTCTCGTACAGGGAGCTGATGATGACACCGCTGGAGGTGCTGGCGTGGATGAACTGCCCGTTGCCCAGATAGATGCCCACATGGCCGATACCGCTGCCGCCGGTGGCAAAGAACACCAGGTCGCCGGGGGCACGTTCCTCTGTGGTGACGCCGCGGCACATATAATACTGACTGGTGGCGCCGTGGGGAAGGCTGATGCCGAAAGCACCAAAGACCTTCATGGTGAAGCCGGAGCAGTCAATGCCGCTGTAGCTGGTGCCGCCGTAGCGGTAGGGGGTGCCCAGATATGTGTACGCCTGAGAAATGACATCTTCCAGCAATGTATTGGTGGCGGCGGTGCCCTCATAGTCCGCGTAGTGCACGGGCTGGCAGTACTCGGCCAGAACGTATCCGGTGTCGGTACCATAGGTGACCTTGTACCATTCGCCGTCATCGGTAACGTCCAGTAGCTGGGCTGCCTTGCCGTCAAAGATGATGCGAAGGCGATCGGCAGAGGTGTCCGGCTCGGCGCGCAGGGAGAGATAGGAGCCGCAGTCTACCAGAACGCCGTCATACTCTGCCAGAAAGTTCTGCTTTTCCAGAGCAGCCGTTTCCTGCAGCAGGGCCTGGGCGGCCAGTTGATTGAGGGTGGGTGTCTCGCCGCCGTCCAGCAGGCCGGAGGCCTGGGCCAGACGCAGGCCGCTGCCGGTCTGCATAGCGGTAGCGGCGCTGGATGCCACGCCGTTGTCCGCCAGGACCTCGGCCGCGGCGGCGTAGCCAGTGGTGTCGATGGGCGTGGCCTCGTCCGCGTTAGCGGCGGTGACAGCGCCAGAGAAAAGCAGCAGGCCGGAAAGACTCAGCGCTGCGATCTGTTTTCCAAGCATGGGATATTACCTTCCGTTCGCATAGGATCTGCCGGGGTAAGGCTCCCGGCATATACCGTCAGTCGGCGGGGAAATGGCTCCCCCGACATCTAACATGAAGTATCATAGCACAAGTCTATCAAAAAAGCTACACAAAAATTACAAAATGGAAACAAAATTTTCAGAATGGTTATAATTGAAAAGGAAACTTGCAATATTTGCACAGCAAGTGCTATAATAACGGCAAAAAGTGCGGAGGTGAGCACATGGAACCATTGCAATATGAGGCGAGGGGATACCTGAAGGAGCCGTTTCGGTTGTTTCATCTGGCGGATGGGCGGGGGGAATATATCGAATACCACTACCATACGTTCCACAAGATCATTATTTTGCTGGCCGGCAGAGCTGGCTATGCGGTGGAGGGGGAACGGTATGAGCTGGCGCCGGGGGATTTCGTGCTGGTGGGCAGCGGGAGCATCCATCGTCCGGTGGTGGAAACGGGGGATTATTATGAGAGGATGATCCTGTATATCGCACCGGACTATCTGCGTGCACTGACGGTGGGGGACTGCGATCCCTCCGAGTGCTTCCGACAGGCACAGGAGACATTTCAATATGTATACCGGGACGAGGGCGGCAGCCGGGTGCGGCCGCTGTTCCAGGCATTGGCGGAGACGGTACGGCAGGGCGGCTACGGGGCAGCGCTGCTGGCGCAGGCGCAGTTTACGGAGCTGATGGTGGAGGTGAACCGGGTGGTCCGGGGTGGCCACCGGGTAGGCGCCGCCGGCGGCGACAGCAAGGTGGTGTCACTGCTGCAATACCTGAACCTGCACCTGGCCGATCCACTGACCATTGATGAATTGGCCGCGCGGTTTTATATCAGCAAGTACCACATGATGCGCCGGTTCCGGCAGGAGACGGGGTATTCCGTGCATGGATACCTGACAGAGAAACGGCTGCTGCTGGCCCGGCAGCTGTTGGGCCAGGGCTGCACCCCGGCGGAGGCGGCGGCACAGGCGGGGTATCAGGATTACTCTACCTTTTCTCGGGCCTATAAAAAGCAGTTTGGCCATGGGCCTTCGGCGGATACCAAAGGAAAACAGCAGGATTTGCAAATAACAACGCAGGAATTCTGATTTACTTTGCGAAAAATGCCCGTATAATAGGGACTGTAAGACTTCATTTGAGAGAGTGGGAGGTCACTATGAAAAAATTTCTGAAGAACTACTGGTTTATTCTGTGTATGCTTGCCGGCATCGTGGCAGGCTGCCTGGTAGGCGCGTTTGCGCCCAGTTTCGGCAGCAAGATCGAGTTTTTGGGCACGCTGTTCATCAATATGATGTTCTGCGTGGTGGTGCCTATGGTGTTCTGCTCCATTGCCTCCGCCATCGCCAATATGAAGAGCGTGAAGCGCGCCGGCAAGATCATGGGCGTGACCATCGCCACGTTCCTCGTCACCGCCGCCATTGCCGGTGTACTGATGTATATCGTCTGCCGCATCTTCCCGCTGGTAGATGGACATTACACCATCGTGGAGGGCGAGGTCGGCGAAGCACTGGGCTTCGGCGATATGATCGTCAATTTCTTTACGAAGCCTGACTTTGCGGAGCTGCTGAGCCGCAGGGCCATTCTGCCCCTGATCGTGGCGGCGGTGCTGTTCGGCTTCGGTGTCCAGATGAATGGCGGTCCCGAGACCAAGACGGCGCAGTTCCTGGAGGATATCACCAACTGCATTATGAAGACCGTAAAGCTGGTCACCTACTATGCGCCCATTGGCTTCTTCGGCTTCTTTGCCAGCCTGGTGGCTACCTACGGCCCGAAACTCATCGGCGATTACAGCCGTACGCTTATCATCTACTATGTGATGAGCTTTGCCTATATGTTTATCTTCTTCCCCATCTATGCCCGGTTCGGCGGCGGCAAGGGCGGCGCCAAGCTGATGTTCTCCAAGCTGTTCCGCCCGGCGGCGGTGTCCTTCGGCACCTGCTCCAGCGTGGCTACCATTCCCACCAATATGGAGGTAGCGGAGGAGTCCGGTATCAGTAAGGACGTCAGCGATATCGTGCTGCCCCTGGGCGCTACCATGCACATGGACGGCTCGGCCATGTCCGCCATCATCAAGGTGGCATTTCTGTTCGGCGTGTTCGGGATGGACTTCTCCACGGATAAGGCTATTTTGGCTATCATCGTGGCGGTGTTCTCCTCTGTGGCCATGAGTGGTATCCCTGGCGGAGGCGGTACCGGCGAACTGGTGGTTTGCACCATCTTCTTCCCTGACCAGTTGGCCATCGCGTACCCCATCGCGCTGGCTATCGGCAATCTGGTGGATCCCCCCGCCACCATGGTCAATGCCGCAGGCGACTATGTGGTGTCCTTCATCGTGTCCCGGTATGTGGACGGCAAGGACTGGCTGCAAAAGAAGCTGCACGGCAAGACAGAAGGATGAATACGTGAAAAAGACAGCGGCGGACGCAAAGCGTCCGCCGCTGTCTTTTTGGGGGAGAGAAAGGCATGGTGATGTGTGGTTTATACATGGAACTCCGCTTCGGAGTACAGCGCGGCCTTCGCGCCGGTGGCAAACTCGTTTTTCCCTATCGTTACCATCTCCTGGACTTTTTGGTGACCTCATTATATGCTTAACTTATAAATAAGTAAAATTGATGTTCATTATATGAACATGCAGAAATGTTATTTGAGCATGCATCGATACAAAGCGTTTTTGAAGGTGGCGGAGGTGGGCAGCTTTATCAAGGCAGCGGAGTTATTGGGCTACACCCAGCCCGCGTTGAGCCAGATGATGACCTCGCTGGAACGGGAGCTGTCCATTGATCCGCCCATCATCCGGACGCTGGCTGTTGGTCACCAAGGACCGCCGTACCCTGCCGCTGGCGGCCAAGGTGTTTATCGATGAGCTGGTGGCACACAGGCAGCAGATGCTGTGACGCTTTACAGCTTTAGTCGACAAAAATATTTTTAATAAGGTGGTTTACTTTCGCGGACTAAAATGCTATACTGGCATCAGTACCCGAAAAGGGAGAAAGAAGGAGAGACGATCATGGTTCGAACCGCAAAGTCCAAGATCGGAAAGAAAGAAAAGAATGACCGGCTGTATAAGGCCATTCTGATGCTGGAGACGGAGGAGGAGTGCTATAACTTCTTCCAGGATCTGTGCACGGTGTCTGAGCTGCGGAGCATGGAGCAGCGCTACGAGGTAGCTACGCTGCTGAATGATGGGATGATCTACAACGACATTCTGGAACGCACCGGCGCATCCAGCGCTACCATCAGCCGAGTGAACCGCAGCTTGATCTACGGCAACGGCGGGTATGAGAGCGTGCTGGAGAAGATGAAGGAGAAAGAGAAGAAATGAGCTGCTACGAGGCGCTGGCCGGTTCATATGACGCACTGACCGAGGATGTGGGCTATGGAAAGCGACTGGATTTCATCGAGAAGCTGCTGTGCCGCAGCCGTATCCCGGTGAAGCTGGTGCTGGACCTGGCCTGCGGCACCGGGACCATGAGCTGGCTGCTGACGCAGCGGGGTTACGAGGTCATCGGCGTGGACGGCAGCGAGGATATGCTGGCGGCGGCCATGAGCAAGGGCGGGGAGACACAGGGCGTGCCGCCTGTTTTCCTGCACCAGTCCATGCCGAGGCTGGACCTGTACGGCACGGTGGACGCGGCGGTGTGCTGTCTGGACAGTCTCAACTACTTGACGGACCCAAAGGACGTACAGCGGACATTCCGGCGGCTGCACCTGTTTGTGGCCCCCGGCGGGATGCTGGTGTTCGACGTGAACACCGCGGCTAAGCTGGCGGCGCTGGACGGTCAGGTATTCCTGGATGAGACGGAGGATACCTACTGCGTGTGGCGGACGGAGTACCACAGGGGCCTTTGTACCTACTACATGGACCTGTTCCGCCGCCGCGGCGACGGCGCATGGCGCCGCAGCGCGGAGGTGCACCGGCAGCGGGCCTACTCTGTGGAGGAACTGACCGCCTGGCTGGCAGCGGCGGGCTTTGGCGATGTTCGGGTCTACGGCGATATGCGTATGCGCCGGCCCCGTGCGGATGAGCAGCGGGTCTATATCAGCTGTGTCCGCAAATAAAGCGGCCCGGTACTCGGGCGGATCAAAAGGAATGACCGCGCCCCGCCCTTTTGGGCGGGGCGTGTGAGGCGAAAGAGGGTTATATCTATGGCAGATCGTATCGTAAGAGCTATTTCCACCGACGGCATGGTGCAGGCGGCGGCCATTTGCAGCCGCGACCTGACGGAGCGCGCCCGGCAGATACACAAGACGCTGCCTGTGGCCACGGCGGCGCTGGGCCGCACACTGGCGGCGGCGTCCATGATGGGCAACGCACTGAAAAGCGACGGCGCCAGCCTGACGCTGCAATTCAAGGGCGGCGGTCCGCTGGGCACGGTGCTGGCCGTCAGCGACAACGAGGGCAACGTGCGGAGCTACGTGACCAACCCCCATGTGGACCTGCCTCTGCGGCCGGACGGCAAGCTGGACGTGGGCGCGGCCGTGGGTCATGAGGGCACATTGACGGTCATCAAGGACCTGCACATGAAGGAGCCCTATGTGGGCACCATCGATCTGCTGGGCGGCGAGATCGCCGAGGACGTGGCGGGCTATTTCGTGGAATCGGAGCAGATCCCCACCGCCTGTGCCCTGGGCGTACTGGTGGACCGTGACCAGAGCGTCAAGGCTGCCGGTGGATACCTTATCCAGCTGATGCCCGGCGCGGGGGAGGACGTCATCACCAAGGTGGAGGGCGGCATCATGGCCGCGGGGCCGGTTTCGGCGCTGCTGGACAAAAACGACGACCCGGAGCAGCTGCTGCGGGACGTGATGAGCGACTTTGACCTGAAGATACTGGAGACATGCCCGGTATCCTACAAGTGCTATTGCAGCCGGGAACGGGTGGAACGGGCGCTGATCTCCCTGGGCCGTGACGAGCTGGAGCAGATGCTCTCCGAACAGGGCGGCTGCCAGCTGACGTGCCAGTTCTGTGACGCGGTGTACGACTTCTCGGCGGAGGACCTGAAGGGCTTGCTGAAAAATATGTAAGGAAAAGGACAAAAATTGAAAAATTTTTGTTGACAGATGCGGATGGGAACGTTATAATATGCCTTGTCGTTTGAACGACAGGTACGGGAGCATAGCTCAGCTGGTTAGAGCACCTGCCTTACAAGCAGGGGGTCACTGGTTCGAGTCCAGTTGTTCCCACCACTGTCATGGCCAAGTAGTTCAGTTGGTTAGAACGCCAGCCTGTCACGCTGGAGGTCGAG
>OLOA01001965.1_pt1 | contig 19476 bp, 22 predicted proteins | sample 1672201 | NCBI WGS metagenome assembly OLOA01 (sample SAMEA3136658, study PRJEB25190) | human gut metagenome
GAGTCCAGAGGGTCGAAGACCCTTTGGCGGGGTCAAGGGGCAGCGCCCCTTGGGTCACTCAAATAGGAAGTCGTAGTCGTCGTCTGCAGCCGCGCCGTCGTTCATGTAGGCTTCGAGCGCATCGTCCGTAATCGCGGGATGCGGAACGGCGAAAGCAAAGCCGACGAGCAGCGCGACAGTCAAGAGCGTCAGCAGAATTTCGGATAAGTGCTTGCGCATGTCAGCCCTCCTGATTTTCGGCGGATTTGGCGAAAATCCACTTGTTCTGGATACGGTAGTTCACCAGATACAGCAGCGTGTCCATCAAAATTTTCGGGATGAACGCGAAACCGCCGATGAAAATATGCAGGTGATCCAGCAGCGAGACGCCAAGGTTGGACAGCGTAATGGTGACGATGCAAAGCAGGGCGTATTTGAGCGCCGTTTTGCCCGTGTCCTGCTTGAATTTGAACACGAAATTCCGATTGAGAACGAAGTTCAGCGGCGAAGACACCAGCCGCGCCAGATAGCCGGAAATCTGAATCGCCGTGTCGCCCCTCAGCCCCAGCAGGGGCAGCAGCGCGAATCGCAGCAGGTTCGCCACGCCGTTGTCCACCAAAAAGCAGATCACCGACGAGCTGGCATAGAGCAGGAAGTTTCCGAGAATCACCTTGTAGATGCGGTAGCTGTCGCGAATCGGGTGGAAGTGCGTTCCGGCGTTCTCGTTTTCGTACACCGTTTCGATTTCAATCGGAATCATCGGCAGCTTCGCGCGCGCGCAGGCAATCAGCACCTGCATCTCGTACTCGAAGCGTTCGCCCGGCACATCCAGCATGAACGGCAAATCCGCCATGCGGAAGGCGCGAAGCCCCGTCTGCGTGTCCGGCAGATACACGCCGTAGAGCAGGCGGAAAACCGCGCTCGTGATTTTGTTGCCGTGGCGCGATTTTGGCGGAACGTGATCGAGGTTGAAGTTGCGGCTGCCCAGGTACAGGGCGCGCTTGCCCTCCGTCAGCACCTCTGCCAGATGCCAGCAGTCTTCGACTGTGTGCTGACCGTCCGCATCAGCGGTGATGACGCCGCTCGCCGCCGGAAAATGCGCCTGAATGTACGCATAGCCAGTCTTGAGCGCGCAGCCCTTGCCGCGGTTTAACTCGTGGTGCGTGACGGACACGCCGTCCATCGCGTCCAGTTCGGCAAAAATCGGCTGATAGGCGGCGCTGCTGCCGTCATCGACAATCACAACATGCTGGAAACCCTTGTCCAGCAGGCGGCGGACGTATGCGGGCAGGCGGTCATCCGGCTCAAGGGAGGGAATAAGCATCACAGCGTCTTGGGGACGCAAAGGCGGCTGTGCCATGGAAAAAATCAACATCCTTTCGGAGTATCAATGCGCGTGATGGGGCAGAATACCCCGTGCAAGAAAATCAACTTCCTTATTATACACCATTTCCCGTCAAGAAACAATGATTTCCGGGCGCGGAAGTTGTAAAATTCATCATCTTGTCAGCTGCGCGTCACTTTAGCCCCGGCACAGGTCGGCAAATTTCGCTTTTGTGCAGGCGACGAGCGCATCCACCGCCAGAATCACCTGACACCCGCGCACGCCCGCGCTGACGCTGACACGCTCCAAATGCTGCGCGGCGCTGTCCACGAAGGTGGGGAACGCTTTCTTCATGCCGATGGGGCTGCATCCGCCGCGCAGGTAGCCGGTCAGCGGCAGCAAATCCTTCTGTGGCAGCATGTGGACGCTCTTGCACCCGGCGGCGCGTGCGACGGCCTTCAGGTCGAGTTCCAGTTCCACGGGGATGACGCAGACGAGGTGCGGCAAGGTGTCGCCGACAAGCACGAGCGTCTTGTAAATCATTCCCGCAGGCAAATCGACCTTCTCGGCGACGAGCTTGCCGTCGAAATTGTCGTCATCGACGGTATACTCGCGGGTTTCGTAGGGGATTTTCAGCGCGTCCAGGTGACGCAGCACGTTTGTCTTGATGGCTTTTGCCATAAAATCGCATCCTTTTATCTGTATGGCGAGGAAGCTCCAAGCCATCGTGTATCATAGCACATTCAACGGAATTTGACAAGGCGGGTATTTTCCTTGCATTTTCTGCCCGAAATCGGCAAAATCCCCCGCTGGAAATTTGACAGAACTGGGAAAGCGTTGTAAAATAGACGCGTGAACCGAAATTACCGCAACACCGACGGCATTTGCGTCGGAGAGCGAGGAGGAAAACAACATGGCATCGGAATCCCGTAATCTGGCGCAGCAGCGCCGGGAAAAAGACGGTATCGTATATTTTGAGCGTGGCATCCTGACGGGCAGGGACGGCCGCCGTTACCAGCGCTATGCCATCCAGACGCACTTCGTCGAGGTGGGGGAAAGCGCGGCGGAGCTGGTGAAGAAGTATGTGCTGCCGCTGGCACAGCCGGGCGATGTGCTTTCCATCACTGCGAAGGTGATGGCAATGTGCACCGGCAACGTCCGCCGCATGGAGGACATGAAGCTCGGCTTCTTCGCCAAGCATATGGCGAAATTCGCGGGCATCAACTCCACCGGCGTGGGGATGCACGAGCCGTACAAGCTGCAACTCGTCATCGACATGGTGGGTCTGCCGCGCGTGCTGCTGGCGGGCTTCGTCAGCGCCGTTACGCGCCCGTTCGGGGTCAAGGGCTTGTTCTATAAAATCTGCGGTCATGGCGTCGCGGGCATCGACGGCTTCTACTTCCGCTCCAGCTTCGACCGCTACAAGACCCTCGCGCTGATTAACCCCGAACACCCCGTCGAGCTGTCCAACGAAATCGAAAAGGAATGCGGCATCCCGATTGTCATCATGGACGCGAATGATATTGACCAGAATCAGCTGGGCAAGTGCGATGATTTCCCGCTGACGGACGACCAGATTCAGGACGCGATGAAGGATAACCCCTCCGGGCAGGGCGGCGAACTGACCCCCCTCATCCTCATCCGCCCGCTGGCATAAAGATCGCGGCGATGAAGAAACAACTGCTGGTGGCACTTTTGCTGTTGACATTGCTGCTGCCCTTTGCCGCGGAGGAAAAGACGGAAGCGGAGCAGGCATTGCCCATGCTGGAGCTGCATCAGGTCAATCTTGGCTGCGCCGACGGCTATTTGATCCGCTTCGGAAACACAACCGTGCTGATTGACGGCGGCGAGGCGTGGCCGAACAAGCCGGAGCGCCTGTTCCCGCAGTATCTGGAAGCGGTGGGCGTGACGCATGTGGATGTGTACATCGTCACGCACTGGCATCTCGACCACTGCATGAACGTCAACTATATTTTGGAACGCTGGGGGGGTGGATCGACCGTAGTATATGGCGCGTCAGCGGAGGTGAATCCAGACTACGCGCCCTTGGCGAACGGCGCAGTCTACCAGCAGATGAAGGACGGCGATGAGCTGACCATTGGCGGATGGCTGACGGTGAACTGCGTCGGGCCGGAAACGGTGAAGAACAACGGTAATCAGAACATGGATTCGCTGAATTTTGTGCTGATTTATGGGCAGAAGCGGATGCTGTTTACCGGCGATTACGCCGCCAGCGGCAACATCAACCGCAAGTACCAAGACCTCGTTCGCAACATAGATGTGCTGAAATTTCCCCATCATGGGATTCTGGATGATAAAACAAACACCTATGAGATCGGCGTGGTGCTGATGCGGGTGCTTTCGCCGACTTATGTGCTGATTCCCGGCGCAGCGTCGGTGTGGGAAATATGGAACTTTATTGCGGCGTACAGCGCGGAACAGAATCTGACCCGCGACCATGTGTACAACAACCGCTTCGGCAACATCGTCCTGCTGACTGACGGCGAGACGATTGAAGTGTGCACAAACGTTGATCCGGCGGATTTCAACCCGTATCAGCCTGAATAGCAAAACCCGCTCCCTGCAACGCGTTATTATGTAGAGGAAGGTTTACCCCTCCTCGTCATGAGTCGCGGGAAATACAAGCAATTCAAGCAGTTATGGCTTGAAGGGAAACCTTCAAGTACATAGCTGCTTTTTCTATTGCAGCAGAAAGCGAGGATACCCCATGAAACTGACCTATCGCCGCTGCGGAGACTACTACTTGCCAAACATCGGCATCCCGGAAGAAGACACACGCCCTCTTGGCAAGTACGGCAAAATGCGTCTCCAATATCTCCGGGAGCATCGATCATTCCTTTTCAACCAACTCCTGCTTACCGGTAAGCTCACAGGGCACCTTCACAGCATCGACGATGCCTGCCATGAACGCTTGGATCTGTTGATCCCACAGATGAAGACAGCCGAGGGTATCACCGAGGAACTGAAAACAACCAATCCAATGGAGTGGGTACGCCGAATGAACAGTATTCACAACCGGATCGAAGAAATGCTGTTCAACGAGTTGATCTACGACTGAGGAACTGTGCCATATAGCAAACAGGCACGAGCCTCCAGCCCGTGCCTGTCTCCCCAAAAATCAGATGGAGGTACTTATGAAGAAACTACTCAGGCTTCCCCTTCGGTTAGCTGCCTTGCCTCTCATTGCGATACTGCTGGTATTCCAGCTGATTGCATCCCTAATTGTTGGATTGACCTCCATCGCAACCAACCTGCTTGCAACGGTATTCTTCCTCGGCTCCGTTGCAGGGTGGATCGCCAACGCTCCCAACGGCATGATCTTCCAGACGGTGGGCCTTGGCATCTTCTTCGCCTTTGCTCCACATATCGCGGGATGGCTGCTGGAGAAGGTAACAGACCTCACGCTTGGTCTTCTGGATTTTCTGTTAGCCTGATCATCAAGTTTTCTTGCTCGCCTTTTTCCGGCACTCGGCAGAACAGAACCGTGAATCTGCCCGTGGAGCATAGAACGCCATGCGGCAATGCTCGCACAAGCTCATGGGATTCTTCGCATCGGTCAGTTTGACAGAGAACATGAATTTCACTGTCAGCATCAGCGAATGAAAATCCCACACGATGACCGGGTGCTCCCGCAGCGCAAGGTGATAGGTAGGCGCATTGCCCTCAAAACATGCAAGGCTCTTGCGGTACAAGTTCAGCCCATTCTTGTCCAGAATGTCCCGGTCTTCGTAATACAGGTATGTTGACATAAAGGTGAACGCCCAGTCGAGGAACACTTCCTTTAGCCACTCATAGGGTTCGCCGTAGCTGCGCATGAAGGAGATTGCCTTGGCGCGCGGATCATCACTAAAGGTTAGAGACAGCGCCGCTTCATCCCGATCGCTACCAGACACATTCCAAATAGATTCAATACCGCGTTTGCGGAAATCTGGCATCTTGAATGGAAAGAAGAATTTCATGTAGGTCAGTGTGTCCATCGTCTCCTGCCGAATGAACTGGTTTTTCGGAAGATAGACCTTTTCGTACTCCACGAAATTGGGCGTGGTAGGAAAGGCAGTCATCATGCCCAGTAGACCGTAGTTGCAGACGAAGGTGTGGATAGCGGCTTTAATCTTCTTTTCAGGCGACTTGTGAATCACCAGCAGGCCAATGTTAACCGCATCCAGCACCAGCTGGTCAGCAAGCGGCATGGTGTTGTAGACAGAAGCCTTGGCATCAGCCGTGGGCAGAAGGTACTCTTTCCCATCTGTTGCCTTTCTCCACTCATAAGAGGCATACTTGGCCCAGTACGCGCTGGTATGTTCAAACAGGTTCTTCATCGGAAGAATGTCTCCTTTTCGGTGGAGTGTAGTCACGCAGGAAGTCCTGCTCCAGGTGGATCAGCTCGTCGCCGTTTTGTTGCAGCACCGTCAGGGCTGCGTACAGCTTCCGGTGGATGCGTCGTTGGACGGTATCGCGTACCTTGCGGATGTTGCGCTCTGTTTGGCCGCGCAGTTCCGCCAGCTTATGTGTCGAGTACAGCCTGATACCCAGGAAGAACAGCAGTTCCTTGTGGTCGAGCTTCAGATTCATGACGATTTCCTGCAGGTGCACACGCTCGGTCAGGTCGTGCATGGCGAAAAGGCACGTGTTGAGATAATCGTCAAACTCGCCCCAGCAAATTTGTCGGAATGTTGGCTGGCTCATGCTATGCGGTAGGATGTGACCGCCAGGGAGCGCGCCGCTTTCCAGCGGTACGTCACCACGCAGGGTTTCATAACGGCGTTCCCGGCGCATACGACTTTCTTCTTCACGGTCGTACCAGTCAACCAGCTCCTGAAACTCGGACATGGTTCGGGCAGACAGTTCCAGTCGGCGAAGCGCTTCTTCACGGACGCTCTGGGCGATGCGCTTTCTTAGTTCAGCAGAGGATCGCGCTTTGTCAGGATTGCGTCTGCGTTTGTCTGGCTTGGATGGTGGCAAGGACTCTTCTGGTTCGTCATAGGCTGACCAGTCCTCGGTATCATCATCAACGATGCTTTCATCAGGCATGTTTTTCCACGGCAGCTCTTCCTCCGGGATCTCATTTCCGTCCTCATCGTACAGGGGCATAGCAAGCATAGCAGGTTCGGTGGCAGAATCATCCTCCGCCACATCGTACCAATCATCTTCTGGAATCACTTGCTCACCCCCTTCAAAGCCCATTATACAAGAAAATTTGTCTGATCTCAAATTTTCTTTCGAGAAATTTCCAAAACAGTTCCGAAACGATGCCCGTTTTGTCCTACTTGTAGAGGGAGTCACAAGAAATATCAGACTTCCACAGGAAAGGAGAATCCATTGACCCAGAAAAAAGAACCCCTTATCACGGCGCTCTATGAGCGTCTGAGCCGCGACGATGAGCAGCAAGGCGATTCCAATTCCATCGTGAATCAGAAGGCCTACCTGACCTCGTATGCGGCAGACCACGGCTTCGCCCACTGCCGACACTACACAGATGATGGCTTCAGCGGCGGTAACTTCGAACGTCCTGGATGGAAGCAGCTCATTGCGGACATTGATGCGGGCTTGGTGGGCATAGTGATCGCAAAAGATCTGAGCCGCATTGGACGCGATTACATCCAGACCGGCTTCTACACCGAGGTGTACTTCCGGCGCAAGGGCGTCCGATTCATCGCCATTGGCAACGGTGTAGACACGGTGAACCCCATCAGCAGCGAGTTTGCTCCTTTCATGAACGTGCTGAACGAGATGTACCTGCGGGAACAGTCAAAGAAGATGCGCACATTCTTCCGGCAGCGGGGCAACAGCGGAAAGCCGACCAATACGCTGTGCGTGTACGGCTACCGGAAAGACCCGGCAGACAAGAATCATTGGCTGGTGGATGACGAGGCGGCTGTGATCGTCCGGAGAATCTACCAGCTGGCGATTGACTGTCACGGCCCCTACGAGATCGCACGCATTCTGGAGGTTGAAAAGGTTGAATGTCCAGCCTACTACAACGCAACCCACGACACCTGCATGAAGCGTTCCAACACCGACATGAGCAAGCCATACGCCTGGAATGGCGTGACCATCAGCAACATCCTGCAACGCCCGGAGTACATGGGACACACGGTGAACTTCCGTTCATCGAAGAACGGCCTGAAGGCGAAACGGCAGACCAAGCCATCTGATGAATGGCTGATCTTCAAGGATACCCATGAAGCCATCATTCCCGAAGATAGATGGCAGTTGGCCCAGTGTGTGCTGGCTGTCCGGCGCAGAACAGACAGCACTGGCGAGGCTAATCCGCTGACCGCTAAGCTCTATTGCGCAGAGTGCGGCGCAAAGCTCAACAACCACCGCAGTCGGGCAAAGCAGTCTGGGCGTGAGTCGGATGATTATTATGATTGTCCCACTTACAGCCAGAGCAAAGGCGACTGCTGCTGCCACTATGTCACAACGGTGTTTATACGATCTGTACTGCTGCAAATGATCCGTTCGGTAAGCCAGTACGCCGTATCAGATGAAGCTGCCTTTGCAGATCAGGTACGGGCTTTGTCCGAGGTGCGCCATGCTGATGCGGTGAAGGACATGACCGCCGAAGCAGCCAAGGTTCAGAAGCGCATTGCAGAGCTGGACACCATCATTCAGAAGCTGTACGAGTCCTATGCGCTTGGCAAAACGCCGGAGAGCCGCTTCAACCTGCTGTCTGTCACCTATGAAAAGGAACAGGCACAGCTGAAGGATAAGCTGGCAAAGACCGAAGAAGCCCTTTCTACCTACCATGCTGACACCACTAACATCGAAGCGTTCATGACACTGGCGCGACAATACCGGGATACGGAAGAACTGACTGCATCCGTCATCAACAGCTTCATTGACAGGGTGGTTGTCCATGCTCCGCAGAAGGTGAACGGCCAACGTCATGTGCAGATCGACATCATCTTCCGCTTCATCGGATGCTTCTCTGTTCCGGTGACACCAACCATTCTGACGGAGGAACAGCTGCAGGAAGAAGCAAAGCGAGCCAGGGAGCGTGAACGGAATCACCAGAAGTATCTGCGCAAAAAGGAACGAAACAAGAAGCTGCCCCATGATCAGGCGGCAGCTTAACGAAGGAGGAACACTATGTTTGATCTGATCGAAAAACGCAACTCTCCGAAGGGAAAACCGGGAGGAACGGCAAGTCATTCTGACGCACCCATCACGGCGCTTTATGAACGCCTTTCCTGCGAGGACGAACTGGATGGAGAGTCCAATTCTGTAACCAATCAAAAGAATCTATTGGAAGCATACGCCCGGGACAATGGCTTCACCAACTGTCGGCACTATACGGATGACGGTTACAGCGGCGGCAACTTCGACCGACCTGGCTGGCAGCAGCTGCTTGCGGACATTGAGGCTGGCATTGTGAAAACAGTGCTGGTCAAGGACATGAGCCGAGTCGGTCGCAACTATGTTGAGACAGGGTTTTATACGGAAGTGTACTTTGATCGGATGGGTGTACGGTTCATTGCGATCAACAATAACATTGACAATAGCAACCCCGACAGCACCGAGTTTGCAGGTATATTGAACATCATGAACGACTGGTATCTACGGGACATATCCCGAAAAATCCGGTCTGCTGCCCAGCAGAAGGGAAAATCCGGCAAGCCGTTAGCAGTCAATCCATGCTTTGGCTACGTCAAAGATCCAAATGACAAGAATCACTGGCTGATTGATCCGGAAGCTGCTGATACCGTGCGTCGAATTTTTGAACTTGCTGCATCCGGTATGTCTCAATTGAATATCTGCCGAACGATGGTAAACGAAAGACGTGTTACTCCTGGTTATTACAGTTATCAACATGCTCCGGACGGTGTTGGAAGGCAATACAAAGATTGTCAACCTTACCATTGGCGGACACAGACAATTTGCAAGTTAGTCCGTCGCCGCGAGTACATGGGGTGTACTGTTAATTTCAAGACCTGTCAACCTGAATACAGAAGCAAGTGAGTGTCCCTGTAGAGGATCAGTTGGTCTTTTACGGTACCCATGAGGCGATTGTGTCTGATGAAACATGGCAGACAGCACAGCGCATCTTTCATCCTGAGATGTATTCTGCACCTGGAAAACCAAGTGTTTTCAACAGTTTAATGGTTTGCGGTGAGTGCGGTGTGCCAATGTTGTTGCACCGCGTGAAAGACCACGAAGATGGCGGAGACTTTGTCTGTCGGACACACAAAAAGTCTGCTGCTTATGAGGAACGGCTCTGTACACATAATTCTATCCGCGTCACAGTCATTCGGGAAATTGTGCGAGACACACTCCGCACCGTCAACCGCTATGCCATTGCAGACGAGGACGGTTTCCGTCGCAGACTTGCGCAGGAAGCAGCGGCTTACCAGCCGGATGACCGGAAGCAGCTGGCAAAGCACATCCGCGAGAAGGAAAAGCACATCGCCCGTCTGGAACACTTGCTGAAGAAGCTGTACGAGGATTATGCCCTGGGACATATCCCGGAGGAACGCTTTGACAAGCTGTCTGCGCAGTACGAGCAGGAAGAAGCTATGCTGAAGGCTGAACTTGCAAATGATCAGGCTCGGCTGAACGAAGTGCAGACCGCCTCTGAACAGACCGACAAGTACCTTGCCCTTGCCCGTAAATATCGCGACTGCACAGAAGTAACGGACGACATGATCCTCGCCTTTGTGGAGAAGATCGTTGTCTACCGTACCATCCGCCCAGCCAAGGGACAGCGCACCCGCCAAATTGAGGTGCACCTGAACTACATCGGACAATTTCCTATCCCGACGGAAGGAATGGAGAATGAAAATGAATAATGGCCCAACACCCAGATGGCAGCGCATGAGGCGACTCGGCGCTGCTTCTTTTTATGTAAGAATCAGGAGGAACAATGACGAAGACTACCCCTATGATGGAAGTGACCCGCCGATACGGGCATACCGTTTACACGATCAGCGCCTTCGGAAGTCCCGAAAGCGCCTGTACCTACGAAGACAGGCTGCTGAATCTGATCCAGCATGAAGCGGATAAGATGGACATCTGCAAGGAATCTCACAGCACTTCAACAACCAACAAAGAAAATGACTAAGAGAGGTATAATCATGAGAAAGCATAACAATTTCTATATCATCGGTGTGGACGCAGGCTACGGCAACATGAAGACAGCCCGCACCATCTACCCCACGGGCCTGGTGGCGATGGACACCAAGCCCTTTTTTGATGGCGACATTCTTGAGTACAACGGCACCTGGCATCGCATTGGCGAAGGTCACAAGGCCTACAACCCTGACAAGACTGCTGACGAGGACTTCTACATCCTGACGCTGGCATCCATCGCTGCCGAGCTGAGTACGGAACAGATTACCGAAGCCAATGTGCATCTGGCGCTGGGTCTGCCCACTACCTGGACAGGTCGGCAGCGGGAGGATTACCGCCGCTACATGATGCGCAACCCAGACGTCCGGTTTACCTTCAACGATGTGCTGTACAGCATCCATCTGACCGACTGCATTGTCTTTCCCCAGGGCTATGCAGCGCTGGTGCCTCTGATGGACAGCGACAAGAGGTTCAACGAGTTCCGGCAGTTCACCGGCACGGTGATGATGGCCGACATCGGCAACGGCACCATGAACATCATGCGGCTGGTAAACGGCAAGCCCAATGACCAGCATTGCTGGACGGAGGTCTTGGGTGTGAACCAGTGCGTGCTGACTGCCCGCAAGCAGATGATGGACAAATATGGCATTGACATGACGGAGAGCGTTATTGAGCAATTCCTGCGAACCGGCACTGCGAATCTGGCGCGGGAACTCCTCGACAACCTGACTGATACTGTGCGCGGCTATGTGACCGGCCTGTTTGATGCCCTGCGTGTTCATGGCTATGACGCCCGCCTGATGAAGCTCTTTGTGATGGGCGGTGGCGGCTGTCTGGTGAAGCACTTCGGCAAGTACGATCCCAGCGCGGTTGTTTTTGTGGATGACCTGCACGCATCTGCCAAGGGCTATGAGTACATGGCGCAGGGCGTGATCTGGCGCAATGAGCGCTTGGCACGGAAGGTCGGTGATTGATGATGTGTGTGAAGGCCATTACCGTACGCTTTTACCTGTCGCACCCAGCAGAAAAGCAGGCATGGGAAAAGCTCAATGCCCGACGAAGCGAACAGCATCAGTCGTTCAGTCAATTGGTTGCAGAAGCTGTCAATGCTTGTGGCACGGAGGGGGTGCATCTGTCTGACACTGAGAAAGACATGCTTGTGCAGGAGATCACAGAATCGGTAGCACTCAGGCTTCAACAGATGCTTCCGGCATATCTCGCTGGATATTCTGCTGGGGCGAGCGTTCCGGCTGCTGTGACTGTACCTCCGGTGAACGTTACGCCCCTGCAAGTCTCTGCAGCACCCACCCAGCAAGAAAGTGATGACGCAATGCCTGATTTCGGCGACAGCTGCATGGATTTAGACTTCATCGGCGGCTGAGTCGGTGCATCAATCTGCCGCACGTTTCACGCTATTTGCATCAAAATGATGCAACCCCATCAAAGAACACAACGACATCTGCATCAGCGTGGTGCATGGTTGCATCACTCTGGTGCATCACAGGAGGACATATATGAAGATCAACATCGATGAACTGTTAGCGAATATGCCCAAAGACGAGGATGAACTGAAGACGGTTCAGGAGAAACACCGCAAAATCCTCACCGATAACCGGGAAAAGGAGAAGCAGCGGAAGGCTCGTACTCACCGGCTCTGCGAACACGGAGCCATCCTGGAGGCCTGCTTTCCGCAGACCATCCAGATGGACAGCGCTCAGTTTTCTGCCTTCATGCAGGAGCTGGCTGCTGGCCGGTGACCATGCAAGGGGGCGTTCCGAGGGTAACCTCGGGGCGTCCCCAACAAGAATAACCACGAAGTGCGCACTGATACATACGTCGGCCCATTGGTCAACGTATGTCGCGCGATCTGCGATGCTCTGTTGCGGACTTCGCCGCGATGGGGCAAGCCCCATACCCCAAGAATGATGCTCCCATGGGAGCTGCCAGAAGGAGGAAAGAATGGATTTCTTTCATTGGACAACCAAAATCGTTTCCCGGAACAAAGGGAAATCTGCCGTCGCCGCATCCGCCTATATCAGCGGGACGCGGATGGAGAACACCTGGGATGGAGTCACCCACGACTACACCCGCAAGAAACACATTATCTACACAGAGGTAATGCTGCCGCCCAACGCTCCACAGGAATATGCCGATCGCAACCTTCTTTGGAACAGCGTTGAGTGGAACGAAACCAAAGCCAATGCCCAGCTTGCCCGGTCGATTGAACTGGCACTACCTGCTGAGTTGAATCATGAGCAGAACATTGCGCTTGTTCGGAAACTGGTGCAAGAGCTTTTTGTGGACAAGGGAATGTGTGCGGATGTTGCTTTTCATGACAAAGGTGATGGTAACCCACACGCTCACATCCTGTTGACCATGCGCCCACTGACCCCGGATGGAAAGTGGGGTGATAAAAGCCGATTGGAGTACATCCTGGATGCTGACGGTAACCGCATCCCTGCCAAACAGAAAGGCCGCTGGAAAACACGAAAGGTTTGCACAACCGACTGGGATGACCGTGGCAATGCAGAACGTTGGCGCGCCGCTGCTGCCGATGCCATCAATGAAGCCCTGCGTGAAGCTGGATTCACGCAGGGCTTTGTTGATCCTCGGAGCTATGAAGATCAGGGTGTGCAGCGCATCCCTATGGTACACGAAGGGCCGGACGCCCGTGCCATGGAGAAGCGCGGCATCCCCACGGAAGTTGGCGAAAAGAACCGGGAGATCCGTCAGCAGAACAAGCTGCTCAGTCAGCTGGAAGCACGACTGGCCCGGCTCAATGCATGGGCGCAGTACGAGAAAAAGAAGGATGAACTGCTGACCGCCCAAGGTGAAGATGTGTCCAGGGAAAGCCTACGGTTCAAGCTCGCGTCCAACATCCTTGCTTCCAGCGTGCAGTCTGGCCGCAAGGATCACCGCTTGCGCGACAGCACGGGACTGCTATCCATCATGCATGAGTACAACATCACGGATGCTGCGTCCTGTCTGGCTGCAATTCAGACGGTCAACACGAAGTTCTACGGTCTGAAAAGTAAGCGGAAAGAGAATCACGATCTCTCCCTTGAGTTGAGCGTCCGGATCGAATACTATGAAAAGTGGAAGAAATACCAAAAGCACTACCGGACATGGGAGAAGCTGCTGGAAGCAAAGCGCGGCGACTTTGAACGCAGGTATGAGTACGAGCTTCGCCAATACCGGCAGGCGGCATCTGTCCTGCGCCGCTGCCAGGATGACGGCGAGAAGATCGACTACAAGGGCTGGAAGGCAGCTCTGGAGTATCTGGACAAGGAGTGCTTTATGCTGGATTATCAGCTGGAAGATATGAAGGAGGAAGTGCGTCGGCTGGAGGTGGTGAAGCGGGAGTTCATTCAGGAGAACAAGCAGACAAAGCCGGATAGGTATACACGATGAACAGTCCACATCTATGATGTTCGTGCTTGCTATGAACCCCCCCCGCATGAAATACACTATGCGGAGGGTTGTCAGCTTTTGCGGCTGATCATTGAATCGTTTACTTTAGTTTGTTACTCAGGGGTAAGCGTGAGCCGATCTATACTTGGAAGATTGCGAATCCCCACTGACAATTTTCTTACCAGTAGTTTTGTCCCCGGTTCGCCCTCAGCTTTCGGGCGTGGTATTCTACTCCAATTCTCGTTGCATCTGAGCTGGTGCAGTGTTAAGATAATATCAGCTATTACCACACTGGATGGCATTGTTCTTACAATAACCAAGTGAATAGCGGGAGCCGATGCACACGCATCGGCTCCTGTCTTGCATTTCAGCACCATACTCAATATAATATTCTTAAGAAAATTTTTCTCGCGCATTAAACTTCATGATCATTTTGCGTCTAAAGGGTGTAACGTTACAAGAGGTGATCGAATGGACAGAAATGATTTTGCATCACGGGTCGTGGAACAGACTGACCGGATGTACCGGATAGCCTATGTCATGCTCCACAATGACGAGGACTGTCGTGACGCAATGCAGGAAGCTGCCTTGAAAGCCTGGAAGAAGGCCAAACCTGTGCTGGACGAGCTTTTCAGGTGGGTTGAATCGGTTCACTACTCGTCCAAGTCTCCCTGGGGTAACGCGATGGAATATCTGAAAAACCAGATAGTCTATCTGCTGAACTACCTGCTGGATGGTCGGCTGGAGATCAGCAACAACCGCGCTGAGCGCAGTATCAAGCCCTTTGTGATTGACCGCAAGAACTTCCTCTTTGCCAACACGCCGGGCGGTGCTCAGGGCAGCGCGGTCATCTTCAGCCTGATCCAGACGGCAATTGAGAACGGCCTGGATCCTTGGCGATATCTGACCTGGCTGATTGATATGGCAGCTAAGGGCATTGTGGATGCAGATGGTCTATTCCCGTGGGCGGCTCCGGATTCTTGCAGGGTTTCGGTTTAATATGATTTGACCAGCAGGGTTATTTCGCCCTGCTGGCCGTGTTTGCTCGTGGAGTGGTTTGACGCTTACTTTTTACTTATCGCCGCCTACGTTGTCTGCCGTCTTCGGGCAGAGCTAATATAGCGCCTGCGGAGGTGAGACAAGTGAAGAAATGGACTGAAACAGATCTGGAAAAGCAACTGGCATACATAAAGAAATCAGCCTGGCAGCACGCCGGCGAGCAGATGAGCATTGCAGAAATGTATCTGCGAAAACATCTGGGCGAAAATACTGCGTTTGATTCTGCGCTGGCATCGCTCCATGGATATATGGGAAAGAAGCTGGATTTCCGATTTGCGGACGATTGCCGGTCGGTCTATATGAGATATGCTGGGACGATTGCGATGGAGGTTTATATGCGCGGTGTGATGGATCGGGCACGTCCGCACTATGCCGTCGTGAGCAGGGAGATTCCGTATCAGCCGGACGGGCCGTAAAACAGCGCTGTGCAGCATGTATGCCATTTGACAGAATGGCTCAGGCGGAATGGGAATCTGAACATGAAAGCCCCCACTGCCTGAGTCATTGACTTTCCCCTCATGCGCAGGGAAAGGTATTTTATGAAGTTATGTGCAGGATCCCCAAATACAGCCCTGCGCCTTCCTGCGGGCGAACCGCAGCGAGGCGCAGGGCCAGCGCAGAATTAGACTTCCGGTATGAGGCGAATCACCTGCACGGGCGTTTCAGAATTGGTGAAGTCCAGCGTGAAGCTGACCGTTTCCTCCTCCTCATCACCCTCCAGCGTCAGCTCGGCTTCCGTGCCGTCCTCGGAGAGCAGACAGAGCGCATAGCCCTCCAGCAGCCCGGCGGGCAGGGTGATCTTCACCTGACCGGTGGGCTGTATCGGCTCGCCGCCGATTTCGAAGGCGACGCTCATCAGGACGTCGCCGCTTTCCAGCGCGCCCATGCGCACGACGAGTTCGCCTTCGGGCAGACACTCGGTGAGCGCCTCCGCCTTCGCGTCCTCCACCAGCAGCAGCCGCACGGCCTCGCGCGTCTCCACGACCTCGCCGTTCTCATCGATCAGCCGGATCTCGCTGACCTCGCCGCACACGGGGCAGAGGACGAACTCCGTGCGCACATCCTCAGCCGTCAGTACAAAGCTGAACCGCACGCAATCCACCGTATGTTCATACGCGTCGCGCAGGCAGGACGCGCTGTTCGTGCCGTCGGCGTTGGGCGTCCACTCACCGTACCAGTGGCCCAGCGCGGAAACAATCTCATCCCGATAGCTGTCCTGGCAGCGGGTGCAGGTATGGGTCGTGTAGCCCTTCTTCGTGCAGGTTGGCTTCGTGGTCTTTGCGGCGTAGTCATGCCCCAGCGCGGGCTTCTCCGCATAGCCGCTGTAGTCGCAGCGGCTGCATGTCGCATAAGCCGCCCAGCCAATTTCGGTGCAGGTGGCCGCCTGCGCGTCGTGCATCACGTAGTCGTGGTCCAGAATCTGGCCGTAGTATTCGTTGCAGACGTCGCACATCGCCCGGGTTTCGCAGGTCGCGGTGCCGCCGGTGTGGTCGGCGTATTCCACATGAGCGGTTTTGTTTTTCCTGCAATACCGGTAATGCTGGTCGGTGTCGTAGAGCTTCCAGGCGCTCCAGTCATGCGCGTCGGCGTCCACGTCGCCGAAATGACCGCAGTCCTTGCAGTACGCCGGGAAGGCGCAGGTGGCGGGGCTGGACACGTTGTGCTTGCCGTATTCGGTCTTGCCGCAGCCGTACTCACACGCGCGATAATGCCGCTGGCCGTCGTCGGCGGGCAGCCACCGGCTCATCACGTGATCCACCGTAGCCCCGTAATAGAGATCACATATCTTACAGTGCATCCCCTTCATGCAGGTGGCGGCCTTGTCCGTCGTGTGGCCCCCCGATGCCGTCGTCAGCGTTGCCCGACATCCGGCGCAGATCTGCATGGCGATGTGCCTGGTCTCGTCTTTGGGGTCGATCGCATACGTGGTCTTGCGCTCGCCCTCGTGGTTCGTCCCGTCATAGTATGGCTCATTGCAGGTCGCGCACGTCGCCGCCGTGGTGCAGGTCGGACTGCCGCCGGTGTGGGCCGCATATTCCACCGCATCGCAGCCGCTGGTCTGGCAGGTGCGGACATGCTGATTCTCGTCAGATTTCGACCACGCGCTCCAGTTGTGCCCCGCCTTGCTGCCGTAGTTGCTCTGGCAATCCGCGCAGTAGGCTGGCGCCTGGCAGGTCGCGGCGGTGGTCTCGGTGTGGGCTTCGTAGCCCTCAAAAATCGTCTTCCCGCAAGATGAACAAAATTTATTCAGCTTATGCTGAGACTCGGAGTAATACTGATATCTGGTCTCGGCCTCGCCCTCGTGGTTCGTCCCGTCATGGTATTGCACATTGCAGATCGCGCACGTCTGCTCCGTTTTGCAGGTCGCCCTCGGCTCGGAGGTGTGGCTGCCCTCATCCACCGCGCCGCAGTCCGGCGTCTGGCAGGTGCGCTTGTGGGTCTTCTCGTCCGTAGTCCAATCGCCCCAGTTGTGCTCCGCCTTGGAGCCGTAGTAGCTCTTGCAATCCCCGCAGTAGGCCGCAGACTGGCAGGTGGCAGCTTTGGTTTCGGTGTGGGCTGAACTGACGCTCATTCCTTTATAGTTGCATACTTTACATGTTATGCGTTGTCTGTGAGTATTCTGGTCAAAGTATTCATATGTATCGGATTTGATGCCGGTACGCTGCTCACAGCAGCTGGGGCAATAAAAACTAACCTCAGTCTCCGCCATCACCACGCTGGGGATCATCACCAGCGCCATCGCCATCATCAGCAGACCAACAAACCATTTCTTCATGTTCATGTCCTCCTTCATTAGGGTCGTTTATAGTTCAAAGTGCATCGACAGGGATTCAAACAGTGCGTTCATCACACGCCGGGCCAGCAGATACATGTCCAGCGTCGCCACATGGGTGATGATCCGCGCCCGCTCGTCCTCCGGCACGCGGAACACGCTCAGGCTCATCTCCAGAAAGCGGCTGATCTTCCGCTCCAGCGGGAAATCCGCCCCGCAGCGGCGGGCCATGTAGGCGCGCATCATGCCCGCCGTGCCCACCTCCATCTCCAGAAAATCCGCCGCCGTGGCCTCCGGCAGATACGCGCCGAACGCCGCCTGCAGCTCCCCGGCGGTGCGCCGGTGGATGAGCGACAGCGTATCGGGGCAGGTGTACGCCTCCACATAGACGTCGCGCAGGTTCTCGTTCAGCTCCGTCAGGGCCAGCTGCAGCGCCGTCTCCACTGCGTACACGTGCGCCGGCGTGGGCGAATCCGCCGCCAGCTGCCGGGCCGCGTCGAACTGCCCGCTGAACATGATCTCCACAAACGCCGTCAGCACTCCGTCCTTCGCTCCGAATATATGCTGGAACGATGACGAGGACACGTCCGCCTCCCTCAGGATGTCCACCATGCGGGTCTTCGTGTAGCCCTTTTCAAGAAACAGCCGCGCACAGGCCGCCAGCACCCGCCGCCGGGCGTCCTGGCTGTCATATCGCCGCAAGCGGACACACCTCCCTCATTCCGAATTGGCTTGCAACTCAATTATACCACATTCGCCGGAGGATTACAAGTGAGAAAGATACAAAATGAACGCGATGAAGGGGGTATTTGATACGATCGCTGGTACCGTATAAGCCCGAGGGGCAGTAGATAATACCATTTGACAAAATGACTCAGGCAGGGTGGAATTTTGAGGCTGCGACCCCACGCTGCCTGAGTCGTTAACTTCCCCATCATGGGTGGAAAAAGCATTTTATGCAATGCATTCACCAGAGCTTCCTCGATAAATCATTTCTCCCTTAATCAAGGACTGGAATGCGTATTTTGAAAGGCCTTCAAAAGATTGAAAACAAAATTCCCGGGGGCATTAGCCGTTTTGCATTAGGGTTCTGCAAGAACAAAAAGAAGGTGCTGTTGCACAAGGTTGTTTCGCCCAAAGAATAGAGCTGAAAGTCCTGCTGCGCGGTGATGGGGCTGTACTTTTCGATGATCTCTCTGCCCTCGTCCATGGAGACGCCCGACTCCTCCGACAGGTCAAACAGCGCCATTACATCATAGGGACATTCCTTTTCAATGGTCAGGTCTGTATAAACTGAAGGACACATTGAACATGACGATGGCAAATACCAGCAGGGTCGCCAGTGCGCCGATCAGCAGCGCATTGACCGTCATCATCCCGGACAAGCCCCGCAGGACGACGGTGTTGGTACCCCTGTTTTTCAGCCGTTTACATCTGAGCAGCATCCCGGCCAGCGTTCTGGACAGGGTGAAGTGGGTCAGAAAGACCATCACTAGGTCGATGGCCAGCCACAAAAGAAGCTCCACACCGTCCTGATTATCGAAGGTTGCCATCAGGCTCCGGTAGGTGATGACAAGACACACGATGAAACCCGCCAGTGTCACTCCGGACAATACGCACCAGAGGACGGGATGCTTCTCATTTTTTCCTGCGGCAGCCTCCTTCAGCAGCTCGGAAACGGTGACCTTTTTCAGATACGTTGCAAACAGACTTTCTGCACTTACTTGCTAATCTGCCTATTTAGAGTCCGCTCCGCAACCACCAAAACATAAGAAAACCAACATGTGAACGGCCCGTATGGTATCATACAAGTGCAGGAAAAGTGTGAAGAACCCACCAA
>OLOA01001967.1_pt1 | contig 19475 bp, 16 predicted proteins | sample 1672201 | NCBI WGS metagenome assembly OLOA01 (sample SAMEA3136658, study PRJEB25190) | human gut metagenome
AGACCTGGAGCCGCAGCTCCACCATCTTCCCCGCCTTCGTCGGTCACACCATCGCCGTTCACGATGGCCGCCGTCATGTGCACGCCCGGATACTGCGCGGCGAAGGCGCGGATGGCCTCGATGCCGTCGAGGCCGTGCTTGTACACGCACAGCTCGCGCTTGCCGCCCAAGCGCTCGATATCGTCGACGGTGATCTCGCCGTCCCCGATGAGGCCGGCATCGATCTTGTAGACCGCCAGGTCGCCGTCCTCGCTATCCACGGCGGAAGTCATGACGAACGCGGCGTCCCTATCGCTGCTCGGCCAGACGACGGCCTCGGTGAAGCTTGAGAGCCCGAAGGCGTCCCTGTAGAAGTCCGCGCCTTGTTTGGTCGAGATACCAAGGTCGAGCGCATCTTCGTCGATGATGGCGCTGATGGTCTCCCAGCCGTCCTCGATAGAGCGGTCCTGGAAGCCGTCATGCGCCATGAGCTGCCCGATTGCGGCATCGATGTTCTTCTCGGTGGCGGGGACGGGGTAGGAGAGGAAGTCGGAAAACGCTTCCGCGACGTCATCGCGGCACCAGCGGATCGTGCAGAACTCGTCGCCGCGCAGCTTGCCCTCGGCGAGCGGGTAGGGATGGCGGCACGAGCGCTCGTAGTCGATCTTCGCTTGGGCGATGTCGGTGAAGTAGTGCCCGGCGCCCCAGGAACGGGACTCGAAATCGTATCCGTCGGCGACGATGTAGGGCGATGCGTGCCCGCTCAGGACAGGCTCGTGGCCGCCCGAAGTGGCGACGACGAGCGCGGTGCGCGTGTTCTCGTCATATTCGAGGACGATATGCTCCATGGCGCAGCTCCTTAAAGGGATCCGCCGCGGAAAAGCGGCGGCGATGTGGATATTGCCCTGATGATATGGTCGGGGCGCGGCCGTGTGAACGCATGTTCCCGAACGGGAAGCGCCGTCCCTAGAGCGCGGGCCTGCGCCCGTCGGCCGTCCCGTCCTGTTTGCTCGAACCAGCTGCCCTCTTGGCGCCGCGGGCCTGCGTGCACGGGTCGGTGAGCGAGCGGGAGCGCTCTCGCGACTCGGCGGCGAGGCGCGCCACGAGGCAGGGGTCGGCCGTGTTGGGCGACAGCGTGGCGCACGATGCGGCCAGGGCCGCGTCGGCGAGCCTCTTGACGCCGTCGGCGCCGTCCGGGACCTCGCGCATGTAGTCTCTCGAGTCCTCTGCGGTGTCCACGAACCCGAAGAACGCGCGCTCCCTCCCGCCGTCCGCGATGGGATAGGCGGCGCCCTCGATCAGGACGCCTCCGTCACTGCGCACGTCGACGCAGTTGACTCCGATCTCGGCGGTATCGGTCCCGCCGAGGCCGATCGTGGCGGAGAACAGCCCTTCGGAGGTGCCGATCGCTTCAGGGACCTTAACGCCGAACTGCCGGGCCGTCGATATCGCCGTCTCGGCGGCCATGAGCGCGGTGGCGTACAGCTCCGGGCTCGACAGCCCGCGCACGAGCGCGGCGCGGCAGCACCCGGCGAGCGTGTAGGAGTTCGCGGCGGGGGCGATGCCTCCCGGGAACACGGGGATGCCGGGCGTGTTGGCCTCGAGGAGGGGCGAGGCGGCGGCGAGCTGTTCGAGCTCGAAGCGCGAGGGCGTCTCGTCGAGCAGGTCGGCGAGCGCGTCGGCGACGGCGTCGAGCGGGTCTCCGGCGATGCGGCACCAGGTCGGGACGTCGACGGCGATGCAGGCGGCGTGCCCGGTCAGCCGCCCGGCCTCGCGGTCGATGTCGCGCACCTCGACCCTGTTGAGCGTGTACCCGCCCGCCCCGCTCGCGACGGGGCAGGTCAGGATGCTGGAGTTCTCCCGGGAGATGATCGTGTAGTGCGCGCCGTCGCAGAATACGGCGGAGTCGATTTCGAGCGGCTGCATGGCTTGTCCTTTCGGTTTCAAGGGGACAGGGGGCCGGAGACCGGCCCCCTGTCGGACGTGTCCTTCATGGCGTATACCCTAAAAGCGCCCCGGCTTACATGCCAGCCTTGCGCTTCTCGCCCTCGGCGTGCCCATCGCGCGCGGATGCGGCCGCCGAGCATCGCGCGGCCTCGGCGATGTCGCCCGGGACGCCGAGCGCGACGCCGTTGGGCACGGCGGTCGCCGCATTGTGCGCGGCGGAGTCCTCGCAGATAAGCCCCTGGCGGCGCAGCTCCGCCATGCGTGCGGCCTCGCGGGCCTCGTCGTCGGCCGCGGCGGCGCGCTCGTGCTCGCGCTCGGTCTCGCGCTCCTCCTCGACGCCCACCTCGATCGCGGCGGCCTCGGCCTCGTCGCGCTGCGCCTGCTCGCGCTGGCACTGCAGCTCGGCCTCGATGCGCTCCTGCTCGAGGACGGCCAGGCGTTGCTCGAGCTCGTCGAGCTCGGCCTGCTTGGGGAACGGCTCCTTGGCCGCCTTCTGGGCGTCGGCGAGCGCGCGCTGGGCGGTCCCCAGCTTCAGCTCGATCTCGGCGGGGCCCTTCGCGTCCTTGGCGATGATTCGGTCCATCTGGGTGAGCACGGTGAACGCTCCTTTCTCTCCGGAGGGGAAGACCCTCTCCGACATGTGCACGTGTTTGGCGGGATCGACCGCGAGGCCGATATAGGGCAGCCAGTCGTCGTCGAGGACGTGCTGGCGGCGGCACACGACCGACAGGCCGCGGTAGGTCCCGATGGTCTCCTGGCAGCCGGGTCGGACGTCGTAGGCGGCGCGGCGCAGGGCCCGGATGGCCTCCTCCTTGTCGGCGATGTGCGTGCCGCCGACGGTGAGGAAGCTGTCCTTGGAGCCGAGCGTCTGCTGGCGGACCAGGTCGGCCTCGGAGAACGGGATCTGGTCGTCGGCGAGCATGTCCCGTTCGGCGGCAAGTGCATCGACCAGCGGCCGGTACTGCGTCTCGATCTTGTGCTGGACGTCGGCAAGGCCCTCCAGATGGGACTCCCTCATGAGTTTGAGCTGGCCGATCTTGTTCTCGACGTCCATGCGCTCGGCCACGGTGGGGTCGCCCTCGGCGATCTGCTTCATCTGCGCGAGCGACAGCACGGTCTCGTCCAGGTCGTCCATGGTGCGCACGGGCGACTTGTTCGTGAAGACCTGGCTGATGAAGCGCTGCTTGCGCTCGACGATGGAGTAGAGGTAGCTGTCGAACGTGCCGGTCGAGACGTAGCGGAAGTCGTGGACGCGGTCGAAGCCGTTGCCCTGGCGCACGATGCGCCCCAATCGCTGCTCGAGGTCGGACGGTCGCCACGGGCAGTCGAGGTCGTGGATAGCGGCGAGGCGCGTCTGCACGTTCGTTCCGGTGCCGAGCGTCGTGGTCGACCCCAGCAGGATGCGGATATCGCCGTCGCGCACCTTCTCGTACAGCGCCTCCTTCTGCTTCGACTTGCCCTTGGCGTCGGTCACGCAGGCGATCTCGGACTCGGGGACGCCGGCCTCGATGAGGCGGCGGCGCACGTCGTCCTGGATGTTCCAGCGCCCGGAGGCGGGCGTGGAGGAGTCCACGAACACGAGCTGGGCGCCGCGCTCGGCCTCGGTGCGCTCGCGGATGTCGAGGATGTTCTGCACGCATGCGTCGACCTTGCCGCCGGAAAGCGGCTCCATGTCGGGGTCGTCCTCGAGGTAGAGCAGCTTCGGGTCGAGCGCGACCTTCCTGCCGTCGCCGGTGATCTTGAGCATGTTATCCATGCTCGGGTCGCAACCGGCATGAACCTTCTCGCCGCGCTCCACCAGCGCCTCGACCTCGGCGAGCTGTTCGGGCGTCGCCGGGACCGCGACCGCGTGGCTCTCGAGCTCGGGGAGGTCGAGGTCGAGGTCGTCGGCGGTCATGATGTCGCTGTAGCAGTGGAACGAGCTCATGAGCTCGGGGAGGTTCTGGAACCTCGCGAAGCGTCGCTTGATATCCAGGCCGCCGCCCTCGGGCTTGGGCTCCAGGGTCTCGGTGACCTCGCCGAAGGTCTTGGCCCACGCGCTGAAGTTCGAGACCCCCTGGCTGTCCAGCAGGTTCGGCGAGAGGTAGCGCTGCATGTTGTAGAGCTCGGCCATCGTGTTCGTGACGGGCGTGCCCGTGGCGAACACGATGTTGTTGCCGCGTCCGTTATCGCGCAGGTACTCGCACTTCATCAGAAGGTCCTCGCACTTGGCGGCGTCGCTCGTCTGCATGCCGGGCACCGATCCGCCCGACACCGCGAGGTTCTTGAAGTAGTGGGCCTCGTCGACGAAGATCGCGTCGCAGCCGACCTCCTCGAACGTCGCGCCCTCGAGCGTCTTGGATGCGTTTCGCTTCTCGAGCGACTGGAGCTTGCTCTTGAACTTGTCGCGCACGCCCTCGATCTGCTTGACCGAGAAGTCCTTCTCCCCGGCGCCGTCCTCCAGCTCCATGAGTCTGGATTCCTCGAGCTCGTCGATGCGCGCCGTGAGCGCCGCCTTCTGCGCACCGTATGACATCTGGAGTTTTTCGAAGCGGCTGAATCCGACGATGACGGCGTCCCAGTCGCCCGATGCCGCCTGCCCCCAGAACCGGCGCACCGAGTCGGGGCTTTTCGCCGCGGCGTCGGTGAGGACGAGCAGCTTTGCGTCGGGGTAGAGCTTGAGGTAATCGGCGGCCCACTGCTCGGTGAGGTTGTTCGGCACGACGATCATCGGCTTGCGGGCTCGCCCAAGGCGCTTGAGCTCGTGCATGGCGGTGATGCCGGTGAAGGTCTTGCCGGCGCCGACCGTGTGCGCGATCAGCGTGCCCTCGCCGTCCTGGATGATGCGCGCCACCGCGTCGCGCTGGTGCTTCCTGAGCTGGATGTCGGGCGACATCCCCGGCAGCGAGAGGTAGTCGCCGCTGTACGCGCGCGGGGCGACGCGGTTGAGCTTTCGGTTGTAGATGTCGGCGAGCATGGCCGCGCGGTCCTCGTCCTTCCAGACCCACTCGCGGAAGGCCTCCTCAAGCTCTCGGCGCTTGGCGTTGGCGGCGGCCGTGGCCACCGGGTCGGGGATCTTCTTCTTGGACTTTTCCGCGACCGGGTTGTAGTCGGGGTTGTCCTTCTCGATCTGGATGAGGCCGCCGTTGAGCGCGGCGGTAAGGATCATGAAGCAGTTGTAAGAGCCCACGCCCCACTTCTTCGCGATCGACTCGTCCATGCCGCCGCTGGCGGACGTGACGCCCCACCTGCCGGAGACCTCGGAGTAGCGGACCTCGAGGCCGCGCGCCTGGGCGGCGGTCTGGTAGCTGCCGCGCACCCGGCTCTCGTGCCCGTAGCCGATTTTGAAGGTCTCGAGCGCGAAGTCGCGGATCACCGACGCGGGGACCCAGGAGCTTCCGAGCTGGCAGGCGATCTGCCCGGGGACGAGCTTGACCGGCTGGATGGCCTCGAGGCGCGATTCCAGGCGCTCGAGGGCCGCGACGCGGTCCGGATCTACGGGCGGGACGGCGAGCTTGGCGGCCTCCATGAAGCGCGCCTTGTGCTCGCGGAAGCGCTCCAGTCCCTCCTCGGTGGCGAGGTCGGACAACTTTGCCGGCTCGCCGGAATAGTAGTCGACCAGGTAGGAGGGGCGGCCGTCGCGGCGGAGCAGATCGGCTTTCGTGACACGGTCCTCGGAGCGCTGCTTCCGCTCGATGCGGTACAGGTACTCGACGGCATCGGGCGCCGCCCTGAGGGCGCGGGCCAGGCGCATGCCGTTCTCGATACGCGCCTCCCTCACGGAGACCTCCCCGTAGGACGAGCGGACGGGCGGCTCGATCTCGACGCCGGCGACCGCGCGGAAGGTCTCGAAATACTCCGACCTGTTGAGGATGCCCGAGCCGCCCGCGGCGAAGAAGGCGCCCAGCTCCTCATCGGAAAGGCCGCTGTCGCAGACGAGGTACTTGATCGCGTGCGCGGGCGTCTTCGCGACGTCCTTGTCGATCTGGCCCGAATAGAAGTCGCCGAGGCCGCGGGCCAGCAGGTCGATCAGCGGGTTGCCGGTGGACACCGATGCGCGGTCGCCGCCGTCTTGCACGGCGATCGGGCGCGGCCCGTCGTATGCCTCGAGCGCGAGGGGGATGAGCGCCGGCCAGCAGTCCCAGTTGATCCGGCGGGCGCCGTGGTCGAGGCCTTCGGAGTGCGCGAAACCGTCTACCGCGAAGCGCGAGGTGGTGGGGTTCAGGCTGCTCTCCCATAAGTGCGTCTTGCGCAGCTGCGCGAGCGCGTCGCGGACGTCGACGGGCAGGCCGTCGGCATCGACGGAGAACCCGAGGTGTTCGTTCCAGGCCTGACGGGTCTGGCGCTCCGCGCGCCCGCGCTCGGCGTCCAGCAGCGCGCGGACGTGCTCGAGCTTGCCGCCCACGTCGCCGGAAAGGTACTCGTCGGCGGTCATTACGTGCGTCGCGTCGTCGGGGTCGGTGACCACGAGGTCGCCCAGGCGCTCGAGCGCGGTCCGCACGTCGGTCTCCATGAGGTCGGCGAGGAAGTCCATATCGACCCCGCCGCGCGCGTCGATCGTGACGGCGAGGGCGTCCGAGGGGTTGCCGACGTGCTCGGGCGTGGGCGCCTCGGGGGTGACGAGGCGCTTCTTGAGGATGTCCGCCTTGCCGGTCACCTCGCCGTTGGAATCAACCTTCTCGAGGCTTAGGAGGTTGAGGGCCAGCGAGTGGTCCGTGAACCCCTTGGAGGGGAACACGGCGAGGTTCTTCTTGGAGTTGATGCGGCCGTAGCGCTCGAGGAAGGAGTCGTATTCGGCGGAGAGCCCGGCGATGGCCTCCTCGACCTCGTCGTCCGCGCCGGGGTCGCGCTCGAGGGCGAGCAGCGCGCGGGCGCCGTCGCGAAGCAGGAGCATGGCGCGGGCGCGCTCGGGGCCGGTCTTGCCTCCGCCGGGCGTGAAGGGTTCCACGGCGTCTTCCGTGCCGTACCAGATCGTGCCGTCCGCGGCGACGGAGAACTCGAACTTCGTGGGCGCGGTCGGGACCACCGAGACCCCGGCGGCCTCCTCGGCTGCGGCCATCTCGACGACGCCGGCGCGGTCGACGCTGTCGCGCAGCAGGTCGGAGATGCGGTCGCCGAGGGCGGTGGCCTCGCCCTTGAAGCTGACGCCGAGCGTCGGGCCCATGGGACCGCTGACGATCGACATGTCGCCGACGGCGCGGCCGGGATGCTCGTTGAAGTATCGGTTGATGTTGACGGTGTCCTCGAAAGGCGAGGTCTCGACCCACTCGGGAAGCTCGTCCTCGGACAGGGCGATGGGCTCGGGACGGCGGCGGAGCAGCAGGATGTCGCTCAGCGCCTCGGTTCCCGCCTGGCGCCTGAACGTCTCGGCCGGCAGGCGCACCGCGCCCAGGAGCTCGGCCTGCTCGGCCATGGCGCGGCGGGTCGCGGGCGAGTTCTTGTCGAGCGTGTAGCGGCTGGTGAGCACCGCGACGATGCCGCCGGGGCGCACGGACTCGATGCTCTTCCTGATGAAGTAGTCGTGGATCGGCATGCCGTCGATCTTGATGTCGCCGCTGTAGGGGACGTTGCCGATCGCGGCGTCGAAGGAGGCGGGGGAGACCCGGCACTCCTCGAGGCCGGCGGCGGTGATGTGCGCCTTGGGGCAGAGCGCCTGCGCGATGCGCGCGGAGATCGGGTCCAGCTCCACGCCGTGGAAGTCCAGGGCGAGATCGGCCGGCGCCAGGCGCATGAAGTTGCCGGTGCCGCAGCCCGGCTCGAGGATGGCGGCGGGCTTGTCGCCCCGGCCGATGCCGGCCTCGCGCAGCGCGTCGTAGATGGCGCCGATGACGGGCGCCGGCGTGTAGAAGGCGGTGAGGACGGTATGGCGCTGGGACGCGAACTCGTCCTCGCTCAGCAGCTCCCTGAGCCTGTCGCGGATCTCGCCCCACTCGCCCTCGGCCTTCTCGGAGAAAGCCTTCTGCGCGCCGCCCCAGCCCGAATAGGCCTCCATGGCGGCGAACTCGGCGGCGGTGGCGCTGCCTCGCTCCTCGGCGGCGGCAAGCGCCACCAGGGCGGCCAGGTTCTTCCTGGCGCGGGCGATGGGGCTGCCGGCGCACTGCGAGTCCACGCCGGCGACTGCGTCGATGGTCGCCGCATCGTCGGCAGGCTCGTCGATAGGCGTCGGGGTCTCGGCCTCGGCGGCCCCTACATGGCCTCGATGATCTCCTTGATCGCGATCTCGGTCGCCATCGCCTCGGCGGAGTTCGCCTTCTTGATGAAGCTCGGAAGGTCGCTCGAGCGAAGTTCCGGCGTCGCCCCGCACGACTTCATGCAGCCCGGCGTGAGCTCGCTGATCCGGTTGCGGTACGCCGTCTCGATCTGCTCGAGATACGATTCCGTCTCCCCGGATGCCTTCAGCTCGGCTACCTTCTCCGGCAGGTTGTCCAGCATGAACTGGTACCTCATGCCGCGTACTCCCGTATACGGTTGCTTCAGGACGGCCATCTTCGTCTCCCTTCCGAGATGCGTCGGCGGGCGGCTCGCCCGCGATTTGGTTTACATAAGACCGCGACTCGGCGGCTTTGTCAACGGCATTCTCCGTGTTTTCAGTGACGGCGAACAGGAAATCGTCGGTCATGGCGAAAAGGGAGAGCTGTCCTTCTGCCTGAAGCGTCTTGCGGGAGCGGCGCGCCATCGGTGCCTCGCCTTCATGGTCGGGTTTGCGTTATCTCGGATACCGTATCCCCATGGGCCGCCAGCGCCAACGCGCCTTCCCGAACGGGAAGCGCCGACCCGGGGGAGCCTCGACGGAGGCATGGCGTCAGATGTCGTTTCCTCTATCCCGGGTATTCAGATATTGACGACTGACGTTGGGAAGAATTAACCACGGACCTGAAATTAACTTTATGCCGTGGGTACGATTGCGGTTATGGACAGCAGTTATCTAGGTTGGTGTTGTTTGGCAAATGATCAGAAGCGTATTCATCGCAAGGAACCGAAACACTGGCTTCCATTCGCTGTTCGAGGTAATCCGGTCCGATAATCCGGTACCGGCGACAGCGCCTATGGACTTCGAGCTAGCCGAGCACTTGCTTCGGTGGGGCACGCTCGACGAGCTCGTCGCGGCAATCTCGAAATCGGGCCCGCTCATCGATCGCAGTATCTATAAAGAGGAGAATAGGCGGTTGTCTATCAACGAGGCCATCGAGGTCGTGGAGGAGTCCGTCGGCGGCGAGCGTGGTTTCACGCGTTGCGACGAAGACTTCCTCTATCTCCAACTGTGCCTCGAAGGGGTGTCTGCGACGGGCAGCGCCTCGTCTCTTTATCCGTCTCGGGCCTCCGTCTCGCGCGATATCGAAAGGCACGGCCTTATCGAATCCGATGGCCTTGCCGAGCTGAGAAGGTGGCGGGAGGCCGATCCCGGATGCACTGTCGTGGTCGAGCCTCTGGAGGATATCGTGCTGTGCCGAAACCTCGGGTCGTTGGTACTGAGGCTGACGGCGAACATCAGGTCCGGATGCGGCGACGTACTCGAGAGAAGCGGTTTCAGGCACTTCGACAAAATGCACCGCTCCCGCATCGCCGGGGAGCTCGAGGACTCCTATTACGTCTTGCCGTTTAAGCATAACTCGTCTTTCGACAGAACTCTCAACTACTTGTCGAAGTGGTTCGAGAACGTCTTCGGCTATATGGTCATCAACCCGTTGGAGACGCGGATTCTCGACCTGAGTCCGAAGAAAGACAAGGTTCTTTTCGGATTGGTCCCCAACGCGGTTCTGATAACCGCGCAGATAAAGACCGGCGAGGGCGCACCGTTCTTCGACGTCGGCTGGAAGCCGGAAATCGAGAAGACCCAGCTGTATCTCGGCATCGATGATGGAGGCAGTCAGAGAGACGAAGCGGTCGCTTTCGTGGAATCTACCGTCGAGATGCTGCGCGGGCTGACTACGAAAGACGGCGAACCCCTCGGATGGTCCGTAAGCGAGCCATCGATTTTCGATAACGAGCCTTTGCCCAGGTATCTATTCCACTCCGCGGCTGCATCGATGTTCGGCTCGATTATCTACCGTTACGGATATGTCCCCGCGACGTGTAAGAATTGCGGGAACGGCATTTTGGTTAAAACCAGGGGGAAGAGACGCGAGTTCTGTTCCCCGTCGTGTAGGACGCAGTATTCGAACCGAAAGGCGGGACTCTAGGGGAATCCGCCTTTCGCTCTGGCGATGCGCTCTCCGCCCTCGTGACGCCGGCCCGGGCCTCCCCGGTCGGCTTCTTTACTGCATGCAGGAACATTCGGACCTCCGGAAATCAGTGGCGCGCGAGATGCGTGGCGGCATCTTCCGTCTGGACACGGCTGCGCCGTGCGGCAGCCGCCGCCCTATGCGCTAGGTCGACCGGACTTTCCGCCGGAGCTTCCGGGTCCTGCTCCGCGCCTGCTTTCCCATTGGGGGTATTCGCGCCCACATCGCCCTTCTTTTCCATATCCAAGGCCTCCTTCTCACTGAGTCCGCTGAGGACCGTGCAGGTGCCGCCGAACCTCGCGAAGCCCCAGCGGACGTCGGCGAGGGCTTCCGATGGAGTATGGTCGTCATCCGCGAACGTCTCGAATCTCTTGAAGATCTTGCTGGCCAGGTTGCGCGGGGTCTCGAAGACGAGATCGGACATGTAATCGACTCCGTCGAGCCAATTCCCCTCGCGCAAGAGATCGTCCTTTCCGACCTCGAACAGGAAAGTGAGCCGGGTCGAATCGGGTTCCTCCAGATCGAACTGCGACGTCGCCGCCATGGTCTCGAGCCTTTGCGAGAAGACTGCGACGTCGTCTTCCCCGATGAGCGCGGCGGCTCGGTCCGCCGGCATCTGCCTTACATTGAAAGCCATCACATATACCTCTTTCTATCTGTGAACCTTGACGTCTGCGCTTCCGGTCTCACCGGCATGCGCCGCTGCCTTGGCGGCTGCTGCCTTGGCGGCTGCTGCCATGGACGCTGGGCTCACGCCCTTCGAGGCAGTCGGCGCTACGGCCTCAACGGCCGCGCCAATCTTCGCCTCGATTTCGTCGCAGCGCACGGAAACCCTCTCGCACTGTTCCTTGACGTACCCGAGGGCCGCCGGGACGGGGACGTCGAGCTCTCGCATGGCGGTCTCCGCCTCGGCGGAAAGCAGCGCGAGGTCGAAGTCGCGGGCGAGCCGTGCGTCCGGCATGTCGTGGCGGATGGAGACGATGGAGCCACCGAACGAGATGGGGGAGGACTGGAAGCCGTGCCAGCCGCGGCGCCTCGAGCTGAACGTGAGGACGGTTCCGGCCTGCGGTCTAGCGGTCGCGAGGAAACCGTCGGCGAGCGTGCAGGAGATCTCGATGTCGCGCCCGTGGACCGTGACGGTGCCGAGCTCGCGGGACCTGTCGCTTCCGAGCGTGCGCGCCACGTTGAAATCGTCGACCATCAACCGGTCGAACAGCTCAACGTCGACCGATGAGGCGCGAAGCCCCTCCATCTCGTCCAGGAACGCCAGGATGCCCTCCTGCGCCTGCGCGCCCATGCCCTCGATGAGGGGACGTGTTCGATCGAGCCTCGCGATGTCGATGAGGGTGAGGTCCTGCATGAGGCGGCGCGCGTCGGCCTCGCTGACCGAGGTCTTGAAGTTCTCGCCGATCCACTGCGAGGCGGCGAACGGGTGGCCCGCGAAATCCATCAGCGAGGCGCCGGCCCCGCCGAGCTCGATGCAGTTGCGGCGGACCGACTCCGCCACGGACTTCGCCGCGGCGTCGATTGCGAACGCGTCTCGCCCGTCGGCGTAGCCCTCGGCGACGCGGTCGAGACCGAGCAGGCGCGCGCCGGCGAAGATCTCGGCGCTAGGGTAGATCGCCGCGTCCGCGACCCTCTCGCCCAGGCCCTCCAGCGTACCGTCGTTGCAGATGAGCGCGCCCGAGACGCGGTCGATGAAGGCCTCGCTGCAATCGAAGCCGCCGTGCTCGGACTGGAAGGCGAGGCAGATGTCCCCGCCGTCCGTCATTGTTGCGTGTTTTCTGGTCATGGTAGCTCCGGGAGTCTAGTGCTTGGGCCCGCGTGCCTGCGCGGGCTCCTCTTCGGCGGGCTTGGCCGCGGGAACGGCCTCGATGATTTCCTTGGCGACGGTCCACAAATTGATGCCCTCCGTGGCGCGCATGCGGAAGTCTTCGTCGAAGTACTCGGCGTCCGCACGCGCATGCTCAAGTGCGGCCTCGGCGAGCATGGTGCCGATTGCCGCGATGGGGTTCTCGTAGACGCCCGACTCATCGACATAGCCGTATTCGATCAGCTCGTCGATGCTCTCCACGAGACAACGGCCGAATCCCTTGTCCAGGCTGTGGTACTCATCGAGGTAGGAGGAAGCGAGTTTGTAATGATACCTGGCATCGCCGTGGCCGCTCTCCTTCCACTCCAGGAGCTTCCCCTTGACCTCGGCGAAGGCGGCCTCCATGGGATTGATGGCCTCGGGCAGCTCGGGCATGTCCTCGAATTTCATATCCGCGAGCAGACGTCCGAGCGCGCGCTGGTTCTGCTCGGTGGCGACGGCGAGCGCCCCGAGGAGCACCGGCAGGTCCTCGCCCTTGAGCTTTTCATAGAACGCGAGCTTGTCGAGCGCGATAGAGCTGTCCTCGGCGCGGCGGCACGCCTCCAGCGCCTCGCGGTAGGGGTCGAGATTGTCCAGCTCTTCACCCACGCGGTCGCGAACCTCTCCCAGGGCGAGCTCGGATGTCTTGCAGATGGGGGGAGGTGATTAGGAAGAAGCCCGCATCGTCGGAGAGTTGGAAGGACAGCGACTTGCGCCCGTCCTTGTACTCATGGATTCCGGCGGTCCATCGCCCGCCGGACATGTTGGCGGCGAGTGCGGCCATGCGTTTGGTGGACTGTACGAGCTGATCGTCCAGCTCGAAGCAGGTATCCACCTCCTCGCCGGAAAGCCAGAGTTCGGCCGCCTCGCGGTTCTCGAAGGCTTCGCACAACCAGGTGTTGCGTTCGAAATCGAACGCCTCCCAGGTGGCGAAACCGAGCTCGTTGCCGCAGCTTCGGACGAGAAGTTCGCCGGTCTCGGCTTCCGTTCCATGCTCGACGGTGCGCGTGGCGTCCTCGCCGTAGAGCGAGGCCATGCGCTCCGCTTCCTTTTTGTCGACGGCGTCGTAGCTCCACATGGCGGTCGATCCTTTCATCGGGCGCCGTCCGGCGGCGCGGGTATATTCGCCATCGATGCTATCCGCGCTGGACCCCGACCGCCCCCGCGCCCGTCCATGTTTCCCGAACGGGAAGCACTCACCCGCACCCCAGACGCCCTGGAACGCGAAAGGAAAGAGCCGCCGCCCGATGGGCGACGGCTCCGGGGCCTCGCATATGGTTCCTCATTGCCCGTTGGGGCAACGCAGCGTGCGCATCTACCCGAAAAGCTCGATGAGCTTTTCGGCCTGGCGCTGCCCGATGCCCGCGACGCGGCGGGACTCCGCGATGCCGATTGCGGTCATGGCGCTTTGCGCCTTCGCCGCCCCGATACCCGGCAGGGCCATGAGCAGACGCTTCGCCTTGATGCGCCCGACGACGGGATTATCCTTGCCCTCGGCCAGGGCGGTCGCGATGGCCACTTCGCCCGATTTGACGCGGGCAAGGTACTCGGCGCGCGCGGCGCGCATCTCGGCGGCGCGCTTCAGTGCGGCGGCCCGCTGTTCGGGGCTGAAGTTGTTCCCGAAGGCGGCCTTCTTCTCGGTCATGGTCGTTTCCTTTCAGTCCTGCGGAATCGCGGTCGCGTACCGCCTAGAGCCATTCGACTACGGTATCGCCGGAATGGACCGAGGCGAAATCGACGCACAGGGTCCGGCGGCGTCCCGGCTGCGTGTGCCTGCCGTCGTTCACGGTGAAGATAGCGAAGCTGTCGAACACTTGCGCGAGCGTGCAGCGCACCTTCGCGAGGTTCGCCGCGGTGCCGCGTTTCGAGCCTGTGTGCCCCGAGATAGTCGCCCGATGGCCCAACTTGCCCGAGAACTGTTCGCGGTATTCGGCGATCGTCAGCCGCCCGTCCCTCGCGGGATCGCACTCCCAACCGAACAACTACACCGCCGCCATGCAGAGCATATGGGCGCCGCGTCCGGCGGCAGGGTCGATGATCGGCTTCATAGATACTCACGCCTTCCAGAGATCTTTCAGATTCGGCAGGAGGTATACCCCGCAACTGCCTAAAAGATGCGCTCAGACCGCAAAAACCTTACATCCTCGACCGGATATGGAGAAATGGGGCCGCCAGATGGAACGCCGCGCCACAAGGTAGAATCGATAGCAAGCGGAACCCGTTCCTTATGCTGTCACACCCTGGGAACGCGGGCAACGCAGGTGCGCGCCCCGGGGCCGGGCGAAAACGGCCCCTCTCCCTTCCCTCAAAACATATCTCCGATTGCAAGCGGCGCCCTGCCGAAACCGACAGGGCGTTCGCCCTGTTCATCCGCAGGAGACCCAAGGGCGATATGTACCCGGACGCCATGCCCACGGGCTACCGTCAATCGTCCCAACGGATCATCGTCAATCGTCCCAACGCAGCAGGTAGACGCCCATATTAGATTGGCTGGAATTGAAGGGCGACGCACCCCGCGAGCAGGCGGGCGGCGGGGTTGTCGCAGAAAAAGGCCGGGAGTGCAGCCCGGCCTTTAAACCTGAAATCCGCATCGCCCGCGTAACTGGCTAGCAACCTGCGCAGGGTCCGCTTCGTTCACCTGTGATTCTACCCGGTGGACCGGAGTTGATACGCAGATGCCCGGGGTGGAGCCCGGGCATCTAACCAAAGCTGAAAACTAGGCCGCCCGCGCTCCTTGTCGCTCACACGGGGACGCATCGTCTTCTACGGCCATCTTACCCAACTCCGGCAAGGTATAGACGCGCCCTCAGATTCTATATTTGAGCATATCGGCCTCGGCCGTCCGCCGATCTCCCTAGCGCTTCGCAAGTGCGGCGATAAGCTCGGCGCGCTGCGCTTCCGTGAGACTGTCCGCATTGCGGGCTACGTGGTGCGCGGCGTCATCCAGCTCCTGATCGCAGGAGGTTCCGATGATGTCCGACGGTTCGACCCCGAGGGCGCGCGACATCGCGGCGATCGTGGCAGGCCACGGCAGCCGCTCGCCGTTGACGTACCTGCTCACCGAGGCCGGTGTGAGGCCTGCCGCCTCGGCAAGCTCCTTTTGACTCATACCCCGTTCCGCCGAAGCCGGCCGCGAGGCGTTTCCCACATCCGGCGGCCCTACGGGACGGATGGGGTCCCTCCATGCCGCCACCCATGGAAAACGCGAAGGCAAACCGGGCGCGATACCCAAAAGCCGCCTGCCTACACAGGCAGACGGCGGCATTGCGGCCGAAATCGCCTATTTCCTCTTCTTCGGCCGCGCGATCTCGGCCGGCCTGTCCGCGGGGTCGAACGACCCGGCGCGGAACTCCACGCAGCCGGTGGCGCCGCGCGGCGCGGCGAAGAACCGCCAGGGCTTGAGCGCGACATCGAGCGATACCGCATCGAGCTCGCCGGGCTCGCCCTCGCGCACCCAGACGACGTCGATGGGCACTCGCATCATGCAGGTGTGGATCGACCGGCAGCCAGGGAAGTACAGGCCGCAGGCCTCGGGCACCTCGCGCTTGAGCATGAGCCCGCAGAAGCGCTCGATAAAGCCCTTGCAGGTATGGGTGAGGATCGGGACCCTCTTGCCCGAGACCGTGACGGCCACGGCCTCGTCGAGATATCTGTCGTTCATATCGGATGGCTCCTTGGTTGGGGATTAGAAGAACTCGCCGAGCTGTAGGACCATCGGTGCGAGCATGAGCATGATGATCGAGGGCAGCATGAGCAGAAGCATGGGGAAGAGCATCTTGGTGGACAGCTTGTTGGTCATGTCGTCGACCCTCAGGCGGCGCTCGGTGCGCACGGACTGGGCCTGCATGCGGATGATGTCCACCAGCGACGATCCCGCGCGCTCGGCCTGCACGAGCGACGCCGTGAAGAAGGTGATCGAGTTCACCTGGGCGCGCTCGGCCAGTCCCAGCAGGGCCTCCGAACGGCTCGAGTAAGCCGCCTCCTTGGCGACGCGGGCGAAGGCCTCGGCGATCGCCCCGTCCATGCGGGTGCCGACCGATGCCAGTGCGCCCTCGAACGACGATCCAGCAGAGATGCAGATGGCCATGAGGTCGAGCGCGTCGGGCAGCTGCCGGTCGAGCTCGTCGCGCCATTCGGCGCGGCGGGCGAGCAGCCACGCCTGCGGCGCGGCGAGCCCGGCGACGGCGAGCGCGCCCGCCGCGGCGAGCCCCTGCACGCCTCCGACGAGAGGCATGGCGACAAGGCCCGCGGCGGCGCCGGCGGAAAACGATGCCACGCGGATGGCCCAGAACGACGCGGCGGGCATGGTGACGCCCGATCGCGAGAGCATGTCGCGCGTGGCGTCGGCGACCTTCTCGCTCATGGGCACGTATCGCGTGACGCTGTAGGTGAGCGTGTCCAGGCGGGTCTCGCCGCGATGGCGGCGGCTCGGTCGCTTGACCGGGCCGGACTCGATGCCGCCGAGCCGCCTGAGGCCCACGAAGGACAGCAGGCCGGCGATCGTCGCGGCGCACAGCGACAGCGCGACGCCGCGCAGGATTTCGATGTTCACGGTGCTTCCAATCTATCCGGCGCCTAGTCGAGCTTGACGTCGCCCATCTTCCTCATCATGAGGTAGGCAAGCGCGTCCAGAACGACGGCCAGCGCGATAAGTGCCCAGCCGGAGGGCTGGCTGTAGAACTCGCGGTGGGAGGGCGAGATCGCGAGCAGTGCCGCCATCATGAAGACGGGCAGGCCGACCATGATCTGCGACTCGATGCGGTTGAGCGAGGTCTTCGACTTGATGGTCTTGCGTGCCTCGACGCGGGCGCGGACGGTCTGCCCGACGTTCTCGGTGATGTCGGCGAGCGAGCCGCCGGTCTGCTGCGAGATATCGACGGCCGTGGCGAACAGGCGCAGGTCGCGGCTGCCGGTGCGGTCGGCGACCTTGTCCAGCGCCTCGGGCACCGGAGTGCCGGCGCGGATGTCGGAGGCCAGGCGCCTGAACTCGGACTTGATGGGGTCGCTCATGTTCTCGGCGACCGGGCCGATGGCCTGGGCGACCGACGAGCCCGCGCGCAGGTTCGACGCGATGAGCGGCATCGCCTGGCCCAGCTGCTCCTCGAACTTCTTCTTGCCGGAGTCGCGGCGGATCTTGAGGTAGACGGGGAACCCGGCCGCGGAGACGGGCAGGAGGACCAGGGACAGCGGGCCCACGCCGAGCGCGAGGGCGGTGAGCGCCGGCAGCGTCGCCGTCGCGGCCCACACGATTTCGGCCTCCTGGACCGACAGCTGCGGGGACGCCTGCTCGCAGACGGAGACGAGCGCCGCGGCGAGCTTTCCGCTCGGCCGCTCGCTCGCGGTCTCGGCCCCGGCCCGCTCGCGGGCGATGCGCCCGCGGCGCGCGAGCACGAGCATCGCGATGCCGAGCGCGAGGCCGGGAAGCGCCGGCAGCAGGTTGACGAGGTTGGATTGCGCGCCGCCCATCCTAGAACACCGCCTGGGGGTTGAACCAGTCGTCATCGACGAAGACGCCCTCGTTTGCCATCTTCTCGATATGGCGGCGCATGAAGCGCTCGCCGGTCGGGACGAACCAGCCGGAGTGCTCGGGGTCGTTCGGGTCGTGCTCGAAGCGGACGATCGGGGCGATCGTGACGACGTCGCCCTGCATGCCCTGGACCTCCGCGATCTCGGTCACGCGGCGCACGCCGTGGGAGCGCTCCGTGTAGATGATGAAGTCGATGGCCTGGCTGATGTACTCAAGGATCTCGCGCGACGACATGCCGGTGTTCGCCTGCTGGACGAGCGTGCGCAGGCGCGTGGGCACCTCGCGGCAGTTGTCGGCGTGGATCGTGGTGAGCGAGCCGTCGTGGCCGGTGGTCATGGCCTGGAGCATGTCGAAGGCCGCCGCGTCGCGGCACTCGCCGACGATGATCCGGTCGGGGCGCTGGCGCAGCGCGTTGGTCACGAGGTCGCGGTAGTCGATGCGGCCCTTGCCCTCCACGTTGGCGTCGCGCGTCTCCATGCGGGCGACGTGCGGCTGGTTCAGGCGCAGCTCGGGCGTGTCCTCGATGGTGATGATGCGCTCCTCGGGCGGGATGTAGAGCGAGATTGCGTTGAGCAGCGTCGTCTTGCCCGATCCGGTGCCGCCGGCCACGATGGTGGACATGCGGCCCTGCACGATGGCGCGCATGATCTCGAGCATGCGGCCGTCGAACGACCCGTTGGCCATCAGGGCCTCGGGGGTGAGCGCGTCCTTGCGGAACTTGCGGATGTTGATGAGGTGGTGGTCGACCGCGACGCCCTTGAGCACCGCGTTGACGCGCGAGCCGTTGAAGGGCGTGCCGGGGCGGACGATGGTGCAGTCGCACAGCGGCGAGGCCTCGTCGCAGCGGCGGTTCATGCCCGCGGCGATGCGGTCGATGGTGAACTTCACGTGGTCGTCGTCCTCGAAGTGCACGTCGGTGAGCATGAGCCTGCCGGAGCGCTCGATCCACACCGAGTCGGGCCCGTTGACCATGATCTCGGAAAGCGATTCGTCGTACAGCAGGTCCTCGAGCGGACCGAAGTAGTACAGGTCGTTGATGGCCGCGCGCAGCACCTCCTGGTAGGCGTCGTCGGCGATGCGGCCGGTCTGGTCGATGAAGCGCTCGGGCACGAGGTGGTAGAACGCCGGGTCGTCGATGATGGGGCCGATGACCGCGGCCGCGTCGCGGTCGCGTCGTGCCGCGTCGCCGTCGGGCTGCTCGGTCTGGTTGTCGGATGAGAGCTGTTCACGCGCGGCGCGGTATACGGCGCGCTCGAGCGCGATGAGGTCGCTATTCAGCATCGCTTGCCCCCTCGGCGGTCTGCGGGATGGCCGTGAGCGTCACGTTCGGGTTCGCCACGATGGCCGCGGCCTGGTCCTCGGTGACGTCGAGCGTCACGAGCGAGTACCCGGCGTCAGGCGAGCCGGACAGGGCGGAATCGAGGGCGATGATCTTGACGTTGGCGCACACGGTCTCGGCGCTCGATGTCGTTCCGTCGGAGACGACGGCCATGACGTTGACGCGGTCGCCGACGCGCAGCAGCGGCGACAGGCTCTTCGAGGAATCGAGCGACAGGGCGATGGCCACGTGTCCCTCCTCGATGGCCGACGTGATGTGCGCCGGCGAGCTAGATGCCTGGAGGGAGGACAGCGAGATGGAGGTCCCGGCGGTCTGCGTGGTGAGCGAGGTGTGGTTGGCGACATCCGAGACCTTGGTCGCGGCGTCGGTCGGGCAGTACGCCTTGGGGACGGCCTGCGTCTCGAGGTCGGCTTCGGTGATGGTCTCGCCGGCGGCGACGTCGCGGTTGGTCACGACGACGTTGACGGTGTTCGCCTCGTTCTTGGCGATGATCGCCGAGGACTCCGCGACCCGCATGCCGGAGAACACGGTGGCTCCCACCGACACGGCGATGGCCGCGGCGGCCACCACCGTGAGCGCGCGCGTGCCCTTCGAGGGGCCGGCGGGGGCGGGCTTGGGCTGGCCGCACTC
>OLOA01001970.1_pt1 | contig 19462 bp, 17 predicted proteins | sample 1672201 | NCBI WGS metagenome assembly OLOA01 (sample SAMEA3136658, study PRJEB25190) | human gut metagenome
TGCGACAGCTTTTATATTATATCAAAGTGTTTCATGTTTGTCAACAACTTTTTTATTTCTTTTTTGCTGTTGTAAAGCAGTCCCTCACGCGACAGCTTATTTAGAATAGCATATTCATCAAGGCTTGTCAACAGCTTTTTGATTTCTTTTTGCAATTTACTTTTTTCAAAGTTTTCGTCTGAATATTCCCATACTCATGCTCGAATTTTTATGCAAAACTTTTTATTTTTCATCCGCTCTGCCTCTGCATGCCACTCCTTAGTCTCTGTCTCGACCAGCGAACGAATGTTATCTTACCACGCCTTTCCGGAATTGTCAATGTTGTTTTTATATTTTGCGCAATTCAGAATATTCTGACATCAGTTCAGCCATCCGTATAGTCAGACGGATTTCATGCTCGCATGAAAAGACGGCTGATTATACGGATGAGATGAGCGCCACTCTATGAGCAAAATAGCTGCGCAGCAGCGACAAGTGCCGCAGGCACGCTTTTGCGAATGGCGCGGCTGAACGTCCCTTATTCCATTTCAAAATATAGCCTCAGCAATCGTTCTCCAACTTTTCCAAGACTTTTATTACAAGCAATTTTCCGTTCTTCCTTTTTCATCAAACGAACATCCCGACTGAAAATCGCAGTTATCTTTTCCTGAAACTCTTTTATTGTCTCTGCTTTATATACCTGTTTTTCATCTTCAAGCCATCCTTCATACACAGGAATGTTTCTTACTATTGTCGGAATTTCACAGGCAAGAGCTTCTAAAACAACGATTCCTTCCGTTTCCTCATAACTCATAAACGAAAATACGTCTGCCCCACAATATGCATCACGCAGTTCATCAGACTTTACGAATCCTGCAAACAATACATTATCCGGTTTCTTTGATATCGCCTCTTTGATTTCTGCTGTCACCAGGCTTTCATTACCGCCTCCAAACCAGATAAACTGTACTTTCGGCATCATTCTGGCCAGTTCAAGAAAATCCAGAATTCCTTTTCTTTCAATCAAATGTCCCACAGATATCACAACCTTCTGCTCTTCCGTTAGCTGATATTTTGCGCGGAAGCGTATTCTCCCCTCTGGATCAGGTTTGAAAAATTCTGTATCCACACCATTAGTAATCGAATAAATTTTTCGTTTCAATCCATACCCTTCCAACAATTTTCTGGAATACTCGGTTGGCGTCACAACAACATCCCCCAAATTATAACAAAAGCAGATCCATTTTTTAAAAATCGGCGCTGCAAGATTAGAACCAATAAAGGAATTTTTAAAATCTTCCATTGTAGAATGCCCATAATAAATCACTTTTTTCTTCTGCATTTTTGCTATAAAGGCCGCAATCACCGAATCTGGAAAAACTGTATTCATATGAACCACGGTTGCTTCTTTCCACCTGGCTGCGCGCGGTGCCTGTACTGCATTCAGCATTTTCTCCTGATGCTCGATTGCTTTTCCGACACCACTTTTTTCTACAATCGGAAACCCACCTCTGTATATATATGTTTTCATAATCTTTACCCTATTCCTTTTATAATGAAAATAACATCTTAAATGCTGTCGTAAGCCCCAGACTGTAAAGTGCAATAGAAAATGGTTTTCCAAGTACAATAACTGCTGTAAACTGTTTCCACGTCATTTTTGTAGTTCCCGCAAGATAGCACAAGAAATCATCCGGTGCCACCGGGAAAAAGATTGCCAGCGCAAATAATTTCAAAAACTTACCGTCCTTCTGGGTCCATCCATCATATTTTTCTATCATTTTTTCAGAAAACATTTTGTATAAAACCGGCCTTCCTATTGTCTTTGAAATTCCAAACACTGCAATTGATCCTATACAGATACCAATATAATTATAAAGAAATCCTAGCCACGGCCCAAAAAAGATCACACCACCCAGGCAACTGACTCCACCCGGTAGGATTGGAATAATAACCTGCACAACCTGGATCAGAATAAAAACGAGCATTCCAGTATAACCGAATTTCCAGATAAATGTCTGCAAAGAATCTACCGAATTTAAAATGCCGTTTTTATATGCCCAGATTGCAAGAAGCGCACATCCGGCCAGTCCGGCTATCGAAAGCAGATTGAAAAATCCAGTCAGATTTCTCTGTTTCTTAGGCTGCATTTTCATATCGGTATTTTCGTATTTGCTGTTCATAGATTTTTTCCACTCTTTCGGCAAAATTTCCGGAAGAAAATTTTTCTGCTGAAATAGCAGCCTTGTTTTGCATCCTGCTTCTTGCATTTTCACCCATCCCCTTCCATTCTTGGATTCTCATAAGATAATCTTCTTTTTTATCATACTGCCATCCATTTTCCCCATCTGTCACAACTTGTTCCAGACATCCGTCTCTTCTGCAAAGGAGCGGAATACCACCTGCAAGCGCTTCTGCATAAGTCATTCCCTGTGTCTCGCTGGTAGAAGCACTGACAAAGAGATCTCCTGCCTGATAATAGCGTCCCACTTCTTCCGGTATGATCATTCCCGTAAAAATCACATTTTTAGCAAGCTTTAGCTCTTCGACCTTTTTTTTCAGCTCCGGAAGATATGGTCCATCCCCTACAAGGACTAAAATCACCCCGGATTTTCCTGCATCTTGCTGATATTCCAGAAGCTCTTCAATGTTTTTTTCCTTTGCCATTCTGCCTACATATACCAACACCAGTGCATCCTGTGATATACCAAGCTGCATACGGATTTTTTTACGCCAGTCTTCTTTTTTACATAGCTGATATTTTTCCAGATGGATTCCAGATGGAATAACTTCCACCGGACAAGACACCTGGTATCCTTCCAATATCTTACGGATCTTATCACTGGGTGCAATTAGGGTTTCTACCGCATTTGCAAGTTTCTTTGTCATCAACTGCACAATATTTCTTCCCCATACTTTCTGCGGTGAAAAATAATGGGTATAGTCCTCGTAAACTGTATGGTACGTATGTACAATCGGAACATGAAGTTCAGATGCGATCCTTTTCGCTAAGAAAAATGTGGAAAATTCACACTGTGAATGCACAATATCCGGTTTCCACTCAAGCAACATTTCCATATAGTCACCTGCTGCCTTTGGAATTTTTAATCTTGCCTGCGGATAAATGCATCCAAGTCCAATTGATCCTGCATAAACCACATCGCCTTCTATATAAGAATGAAATGTTCTTGATAATGTAAGAATTTTTACTTCATGTCCTCTTTCTCTTAGCTGTCTGGAAAGATTCATAACTGAAGTAACAACACCGTTTATAACCGGTTCGTACCAGTCTGTTGTAATCAATACTCTCATTTATTAGTTCCTCCCGTTATCTTTTTATGAGCATAGTTTAACAGGAGATTGTTAAGATATGGAAAAGACATTTCTAAAGAATTTTTAAACAAATGCGAAATATTCAGTCAAGACAATATTTCAAAAAAAGTGTATCACTTTTTAGAACTCTCTAAAAAATGATACACTTTCTATTTACTCACTTAATACATCCAATGCACTCATTGCCAAGAGCTGAACAGAAGCATGCAGATTTCTTTTTCCTTCTTCTCCGCCTGCTGCTACTGCAAACTCTTTTGTATGTGTCCCTACATGCTCTTTCAATTTCACATAAAACTGAATTGCCGGTATTTCATGGGTTACATTTCCAACATCAGTCGAACCGATTCCCTGAGTCAGGTCACGCTCTATATACTCTTCACCAATAAAGTCCATGTTCTTACGAACATACTGAACCAGTTTCTTATCATTACGCACATCTTTGACAACTTCATCCACTTGTCTTTCTTCAACTTCTGTCCTGGTTGCAATTGCCGCTCCTTTCGCACAATCACGAATAGCATCAACCATTTCCATCATATAATCATATTCCAGTGAACGAATATTAAATACTGCTTTCGCTTCATCTGTTATAGTATTATGAGCTACTCCGCCTTCTGTAATAATTCCGTGTACTCTGCTGTAATCTTTAAAATGTAAACGCATCATATCAACCGCATGGAACATTAACTGAACTCCACTCAGTGCATTTGCTCCCTTCCATGGGCAAGCTGCCGCATGGGCCGGTTTTCCTTTGAAGGTGAATTCCAATGTAATTGCTGCAAAAGAAATATCATCTGGCATAGATTCATCACACGGATGCATCAGAAGTGCAGCATCAATTCCTTCAAATACTCCATGGCGAACCATAATCGCTTTGCCACTGCCCTTTTCTTCGGCCGGAGTACCTAATACTTTTAACACGCCACCTATCTCATGCTTTTCCATAACTTCCTTTAATACAATTCCTGCACCGGCTGCTGATGTTCCGATCAGATTATGTCCACAACCATGTCCGATTTCTGGAAGACAATCATATTCTCCCATAAGTGCTACTGTTTTCCCTGGTTTTCCAGAATCAAAAACTGCTTCAAAAGACGTCGGCATTTCTGCAATTCCTCGTTTAACAACAAAGCCATGGCTTTCCAACAGTTTGCAAAGTGCTTCCTGTGATTTATATTCTTTAAATGCCAGTTCAGGGTTTGCAAAAATATAATCACTTACTTTTTCAAATTCTTCCTTTTTCTCTTTTGCAAGATTACTGATTTCCTGTTTCATTAATTCTAAATTATCCATATTCTTCACCTCTTAATTTTATCTGTATGGTTTTAGATCATTCCTTTTAAAGATAAGATAATATTTGAAATTGCTGCTGATCCAAAATAAGTAGATGCCATAACCACAAAGGATACAATTACGATTTTCCAGCTGAGTTTTTTGAAAACCTCAAGCTGGTCTCCTACAGCAATTCCAGCAAAAGCAAGTAGCGGAAGTCCTACAAGTCCAAAACTATATGCACTCATTGCATTTACGATAAAATCTGAAATCGGAGATATCGGCAATGTCAAAACAAAGGATACCAGTGTAGCCCACGCAAATCCTGGAAGATTAGGTTTTTTCACAACATTTTTCAAGGTAATCGCAATCACTACCATTACAAAGCTTACCACTGTCGACTTTGCTAAATCCGGGAGTTTGCTTCCAATAGAAACCATATGTATAATTATGACAATTCCATAAATCACCAATACTATTTTAATTTGTTCTAAAATATTACTTAATGTCGATTTTTCTTGTGGAGTTTGTTTTGTATTTTCCATCTTATGCCTCCTCAGATGCTTTTTTAAATAATTTAGCCCTTAATTTTTCAATACCTGGATTAACACGATTATAATACCAGTTCGCTAATGGCAATGCCAAAAACATTTCCACATACACACCTGTTACTGCAGTTAAAAGTCCACTGGTTGCAGAATATGCAAGAATTTGTTCTGCATACATAGGTGCCGCTGCATTTGTCAACGCTGCAGTAGCCGCATTCATCATAGATGCACTTCCCATACCTGATGCCATCGCAAGTGCATAAGGATGAAATCCGATTGCTAACCCGACCGGTGCCAGGAAAGAATAGAAGAGAGTACCAAATACACTTCCGCTAATATAAGTTCCAAGTGTTCCCATTCCTTCTCTGGATTCCAGACCATATTTATCTCCGATAATACCAAGTGCCGTATCTCTGCAAAGAGAGAACGTTCCACCCACAGCACTTCTTCCTAATCCAAGGAGTAAGCCAAGTGGTAATGCAATCAGCATCGTCATCATATTTCCCGCTTCCTGAAACAGTAAAGCAGGACCTGCCTGTAAAACAATTCCAACCTTTGGACCTGCATTGATACCAAACATAATTCCAAGCGGATATAATGTAAGCGACAACAAAAACGGTGCCCGTTTAATTTCTGCTTTACTAATAAATTTCTTCAGTGGGGGAATCACTTTTCCTAATAATGTTGGAGATAAAAGAATTCCCATGATGATAACCCAAATCATCGTCAATATCTTCACGTCAATCCCCATCACCTTAAATTGAAGTGGACCAATCAGCTCCGCAATAATGCAAATAATAATAGTTGCGATCATGCAATTTACAGTCCCTGTTCTTTCTTTCACATTTTATTCCTCCGTTTCTTCCGAATTCTTATTTGACTACAGTATAACATTGACTTCTTAAAGTGTCGACGCTCTCCATGCACCATAATGTCCCTGTTTTTTATGCACTTTGCACATTTATTATTCTTCCAAAAATATAGCATGTGCATTTCGCCCAACTATTTTCTTTCTTTTTAGGCACGCACAATATCGACTTTCCTATTTAGTAATGCTAAACTTTGCTTGTCAATTAAAAAACTATTTTAGTTAGAAAGAGAGGATTTAAGATGTTATTCAAACAATTAATAGAAGCTTTCGACATTATAGACAGTAAGAACGTAAACGGCAACTCTGTCGCATCTTATTTAAAATCCATAAAACAAGATGCGGATATTCAGGTTTATCCTTTAGTTGGACCAAAAGGTTCTACAGATATGTTAAAAATTCGCATCCCGGGTCTTCACGGAAAGACTTCCGGAGGCGATGCTCCGACAATTGGACTTCTTGGGAGATTAGGCGGACTTGGTGCTCGTCCTGAGCGAATCGGGTATGTATCTGACGGTGATGGTGCCCTCGTTGCAATTGCTCTTGCTGCCAAATTATTAGATATGCAGAATAAAGGGGATTTTTTAGAAGGTGACGTATTCATTTCTACACATATTTGTCCGGATGCACCGACCGCGCCACATGTTCCGGTTCCATTTATGGGATCACCTGTAGAAATGGCACAGGTAAATGCCGAAGAGCTCACACCGGAACTTGACGCAGTTCTCTCTGTAGATACTACTAAAGGAAATCGCGTGATCAATCACAATGGATTTGCAATCTCACCTACAGTAAAAGAAGGCTACATCCTTCGTACTTCCGAAGATCTTCTTGATTTAATGCAGATTACTACGGGAAAACTTCCAAAGGTATTTCCATTAACACAGCAGGATATCACTCCTTATGGCAATGATCTTCATCATCTAAACAGTATTCTGCAACCGGCAACTGCTACTAATGCACCTGTAGTCGGGATTGCCATCACAACAGAAACAACTGTTCCCGGTTGTGCAACCGGAGCCAGTCATATGACTGATCTTGATGAAGCTGCACGCTTTATGTTAGAAGTTGCCAAATCCTTTGGCCGTCGTTCTCTTAAATTATACGACGAAGAAGAATTCGAAAAATTACAAAGTTTATATGGTTCAATGAAGCATTTCCAAAAACTGAATCCTTTCTCGTAATAGATACATACTGTTTTGAAATAAAAGATGCCCTGAAAAGGCATCTTTTATTTCAAAAATTTCTTTATTCGAAGCGCAAGCGCTATCTCAAGAATACTATTCGGATCTGACAAATCATATCCTGTCTGATTTTCAATTTTTTTAATTCTGTATATCAAAGTATTTCGATGCAAATGAAGTGCATTTGCTGTTACATTTCTTGCCCCTAAATTATTCACGAGAACTTCCAGCGTTTCTAAAAGTTCACTTTCATTTTTTTGATCATATTCAATAAATGCATTCAACTTGTCCTCCATAAACTCCTGACACATCTCATGCTTACTGATTTCTTTCATGATTCTCCAAAAGCCTGCATCTTCTATACAAAGTACTTTTGAATTGAATTCCTGGCACACTGCAATTTCTACTGCATCCCTTGCATCCTGATAAGCCTTTCCGAAACGTTGGTAGGAATTTTCTACTCTCGAAACACCTATCGCTGCAGTATATCCTGTCTTTTCCGAAATATTTTTCTGAATCTTCTCGAAATACTCTTTCGTTATAGTTTTCTCTTTTGTCCGTTTTAATATGCATTGAAAATTATCATTATTCGACAAAACAATTACTTTTTCCTCGCCAAAAGATTCTTTTATCATATTTTCGATTTTCTCAATTTTTTCATGAACAATCTCTTCCTGTAGTTCATGTAATTTTTGTTTAATTCCATCAATTTCAATATAAACGATCTGGTACGGAGGTGATGGCCATTTTTGTTCTTCGATCCGATAGTTTCCTTCTTCATTACATGTGATATTTTCTGTCAAAAGATCAATAAACAATCTTTTATCCATTTCCCGACGGTTATATTTTTCAATTCGAGAATAAATGCTATCCATCAAATTGTTCTGTGATTTTATCAATGCCTCCATCACAAGATAATTCATTTCTATGAAAGGCAAATCTTCCGGCCACAAAATGATTGGGAACTGTAATTCATTAGCCAGTTTGATCGCATCATCCAAAAAACAACCAATATATCTATATTTTGTCGCGAGCGCAGCTGCCTTTGCTTCATACAAATTTCTTATCAGATTCATTATTTCTTCTTTTGTGTCACTATATGCATATCCAGTTGTAATATACAAAACATTTGGGCGCATCCATGCTTTCATATCTGGTATTTCCATACAATCCACAAAGCGAACAATCCTATCCATTCCACCTTCTCCGGCTGCTAATGTACATCCTTTCGACTGTGCCAGCTCTAATACCTCTTTTACTTTTATTGACACTTTCTATTCCACCCTTTTTTATTTGTATTATAGATAAATATAGAATATCATAAAACACTGTTTTTTCAAATATCATCTTACGCTTAACTTTATCCAGATTGTATTTCTGACCAAACGTCATTTTTTCTCATGGATTTTTTCCACACTTTTTGCTATACTATTCTCAATACTGGCACTATTAACGACATTACACAGGAGGTTCACATGAAGAAAGTGCTTCAAATATTTCAGAGAGATTTAAAAAGACTCTTACGTAGCCCTGCTGCTGCTCTCGTCATGGTGGGAGTCTGCATTCTCCCTTCTCTCTATGCATGGTTCAACATTGCCGCCAACATGGATCCCTACGGCAATACAAAAAATGTAAAAGTGGCAATTGCAAATTGTGACACCGGTGGACACACCGGTTCGATGAATCTAAATGCCGGAGGCACCATCGTACAGAATCTGAAAAAAAATCACCAGCTTGGCTGGACCTTTGTTGATGAAAAGAAAGCCAAAAGCGGTGTCCGTTCCGGCAAATACTACGCTGCCATTGTAATCCCGGAGGATTTCAGCGAGTCTCTCCTCAGCATCCTTTCCGGGGATTTAAAACAGCCGCAGCTCGACTATTATATTAATGAAAAGAAAAACGCGATTGCTCCGAAGATCACCGCCACCGGCGCAAGCACGATCCAGCAGCAGATCAATGACACCTTTTCGTCCGTTGCCGCTGACTCCATTGCGAAGATCGTGCAGAAATCGGCCGGTACACTGACCGGCAAGCTTGACGGAACAAATTCTACGCTGATGCAGGCGCTTACCGATACCCGTAAGAATCTTGCTGACTATCAGAACGCCCTGATGGATTTCCAGACTACGGTAAAAGATTCCGGTTCTTTGATCGATGACACTCTGAAAACACTGGACTCTGTAAATGCTGTTGCCTCTTCCGGTTCTGCTGCCCTTGCAGATTCATCAGATCTGCTTGCCACCAGCCGGACAGCAATCGGAACCTTTTCCACAGAATTTTCTACCAGCCTGTCAGATGGCGAGACGCTTTTAAACAATGTCTACACCTCCGCAGCCTTAAAGCTCGGAACTTTTGAGACAAAAGCCACACAGGTCAACACTGCGATCGGAGACAGTATTTCTTCTGCCAGCTCTTTAAATAAGAAAAATGCAGAAATTCTGGAAAAGCTTGCCGCCCTTCAGCAGCAGATCGGAAGTGATTCTTCTCTGTCCGGTATCGTCAGCGAAAAAATTGCAGAACTCCAGGCACAGAATGCTTCTCTTCAGGAACTCATTGATTCTCTTGGGAACAGCAATTCCAGCATAGGAAATGCACTGACTACAGCAAGTAATACCAGAAGTTCTCTTGAGACACTCACTGCCCAGAACCGACAGTCTCTGCAGAATTACAGAAGCAGTCTGAACCAGTCGCTTCTGCCACAGCTGAACCAGTCACTTGACGGGCTTGCCACATTAAGCGGAAGCCTTTCTTCTACTTTAACCGGGGTAAATCCGACGATCACACAGTTAAAGGTGATCCTTACCCAGTTAAAGAGCAGTTTAAACGAAAGTGCAGACGCACTTGGTCAGACCGGAGGAACTCTTGAAAGCGTAGATACTGCTCTGGAAAATATTACCGCTGACCTAAAAGCTCTGCAGAGCTCCGAAACCTACCAGCATCTGATCTCACTGGAAGGCATCGACTCAGATTCCATTTCTGATTTTATGTCCTCACCGGTTTCGATCAATTCAAAGGTACTTTATGATGTGGAAAATTACGGTTCCGGAATGACTCCGTTCTACACTAATCTGGCACTCTGGGTTGGCGGACTGATCCTGGTATCCATCCTGAAACAGGAAGTAGACAAAGACGAAACCATTTCCCGTTTTACTCCGACAACTGCTTATTTCGGACGTTGGATGCTCTTTGTCGTGGTCGGACTGATCCAGGGATTTATTGTGTGCATAGGAGATCTGCTGCTTCTGAAAGTACAGTGTGTCCACCCGGTTGCATTTGTGTGCGCTGGTATGCTCTGCTCCTTTGTGTATGTCAATCTGATCTATGCAATGGCGCTGACCTTCAAGCACATTGGAAAAGCGCTTGCCGTTGTCCTGGTCATCCTGCAGATCCCTGGTTCTTCCGGAACCTATCCGATCGAGATGACACCGGTCTTTTTCCAGAGACTGCATCCGCTTCTGCCGTTCTCTTACGGAATTGGCGCTATGCGTGAGTGTATTGCCGGATTTTACAAAAATAACTACGCAAAGGATCTGCTGACCCTGCTGCTTTTCCTTCTCCTTGCATTCTTCATCGGACTGGTACTGAGACCACTTCTGATGAATCTGAACCATCTGTTCGACAAACGTCTTGCCGAGACAGACCTGATGCTGGGAGAGACTGCAACCGGTGAGCTCTCCCGCCCACAGCTTACACTGATGATGAAAACCATGATGCAGGACGAAGACGGACGGGCTGATTTTATCCAACGTGCCAACCGGTTCGAAAAACGGTATCCAAAGCTGATCCGTACCGGTTTTATCCTGATTCTTGTAATTCCGCTGATCTTTCTTCTTCTGATGTTCGGCCTGGAATCCAAGATCGTATACCTGACACTGTGGATCATTTCCCTGATCGTACTCGCCGTCTATCTGATCTGTGTAGAATATATTCACGACAAGACCTCCAGACAGCTTTCCTATATCCATCTGTCTGAAGAAGAATTTCTTAAAAAAGTAAAGGAGGGAAAAGACGAATGAGAAATATGTGGACCATCTTCACAAGAGATATCCGGAAAATAAGAACAAATGTCATTGCGCTGATCGTCGTTCTCGGCGTCACAGTGGTTCCCTGCCTTTATGCATGGTTCAACATTGCGGCAAGCTGGGATCCCTATGGGAATACGGGGAATCTGAAGGTTGCCGTAGCAAGCGTAGATGAAGGCTATACCGGAAACCTGATCCCGCTCCAGCTGAATCTTGGCGATCAGGTATTGTCTGCTCTTCGGGAGAATACACAGCTCAACTGGGTATTTACGACCAAAAGCAAAGCAATGAAGGGTGTAAAATCCGGAGAATATTACGCAGCAATCGTAATCCCGGAAGATTTCAGTACGAACCTGATGAGTGTATTTTCCAGTGATATTAAAAAACCGGAGATTACCTATTACTCCAATGCAAAAGAAAATGCCATTGCGCCGAAGGTAACAGACAAAGGAGCAACCGCAGTCCAGACACAGGTCAACGAAGTATTTATCGAAACCATTTCCGATACGGTGCTGACCGCGCTCCAGACTGTTGCAAATACCGCAGACTCCAGGGATTCGGATGAGCTTGCAGGCACACTGATCACAAATCTGAATAAAATCGGTTCTGATCTGTCTGCCTCTTCGACTACCCTGCATTCCTTCTCACAGATGACCGATTCTGCGCAGCAGCTTCTGGACACAACTGCCGAATTCTTAAAAGCAACGAAAGAACAGGCTTCTGCAAATGCAGATACGCTTTCCGGTACACAGCAGTCCTTCTCCGGGATTCAGGAGACTCTGGACGGAGCTACAGACGGAATCAATGCTGCACTGACCTCTACCAAAAGCTTTTACGAACAGATGTCACAGACGATCGATCAGGCATTCCAGTCGCAGTCACAGGATGCTTCTTCTGTTGCCAGCACCCTTGATCTTCTTGGAAACCGCGTCAATGCGATCGTACAGTCTTACCAGGGAATCCGTGACAGCATTGCACAGATTGCAGATGCGCACCCGGAGCTGTCCGATCTCACTGCTCCAATCCTTGCCAAATTGGATAATTCCATTGCTGTTCAGGGCGAACTTCGTGATAAGCTCACAGGCGCAGCGTCTTCTCTTCGCGATACAGCCAGCAACGTAACAAACTCCAAAAAAGAGCTGGATGGTCTGATCAATTCCAGCATTTCAGGGATTACTGCTGTCAAATCTGACTATGAAGCCAATGTATCTAGTTCTCTAAAACAGCTGTCCGGCTCTCTTGGTTCCACCAAAAATGATCTGTCCGGACTGCTCTCCCAGCTCGGTGTAAGTGCAGATGGAATCTATACCCTTGCTTCTTCAGCCGGCTCTGATCTGTCGCAGATTCAGAAGGCTCTGGAAACCTCTTCTGAGCTTTTGAAAACGGCTGCCTCAAAGATCACAGATACCATCTCCAGACTTGGTCAAATGGAAGCAACCGGCGATTTCTCCGAACTGGAAGATCTGATTTCCGGCGATAAGGACAGTATCAGTTCTTTCCTCGCCGCACCGGTAGAGCTTAAGACCAACAAAGTGTACCCGATTGAAAATTACGGTTCTTCCATGGCCCCATTCTACTCTACACTTTCCATCTGGATCGGCGGAATTGTCCTGGTTGCCATGCTCAAGGTCACTGTATCCGAAAACGGCACCACCGGACTTAAACATCTGAAGCTCCATCAGATTTATCTTGGAAGATACCTTATCTTCCTGATCCTGGGGCTTTTGCAGAGCACCCTGATCTGCCTCGGTGATCTGTTCTATCTTGGCATCCAGTGCAAGCACCCGTTCCTCTTCCTCCTTGCCGGATGGGTATCCAGCATCGTATATGTCAACATCATTTACACGCTGACTGTCTCCTTCGGAGATATCGGAAAAGCGGTCAGTGTCGTACTTCTGGTTATGCAGGTAGCCGGAACCGGCGGAACTTTCCCGATCGAGGTTGCCCCGGGATTCTTCAAAGCGGTATATCCGCTACTGCCGTTTACCCACAGTATGGCAGCCCTGCGTGAAGCTGTCGGTGGTCTTTACGGTATGGATTACTGGATCGATCTTGGAAAGCTTTGTATCTTCCTTATGGTGTCCCTGATCGTGGGACTGGTGCTTAGGAAGCCGATCATTAAGGTGAATGAGGCATTCTCAGAGAAGCTGGAAGAGACGAAGATTATGTAAATATAGAAGTACTTGTCTTTTACATTTACATTAAAAAACTCTCTTATGAATGATTTAACGATCTTTCATAAGAGAGTTTTATTACCTATATGGTTCAAATATTTTACTCATAAAAATAGAATTCACATATACCAGAAGGCTTCCGCCTATACTACTCCAGAATATACTTCCATAAAAAAGAGTTCTGTAATTATAAAGTGTTCCTCCAATACACACAATATCAAATAATATAATAATTACTGCATACGGCAGTTGTGATATTGGTATTAAAAAAGCATTTTTTATCATATTCTTTATTGTATTTTCAAAACAAGCTATCAACGGAAATACAAATATCCATCCCCATAATAAAAATATGATGATTCCTGCTACCAGAATATTTATTATCTGTCGATTCAACTTGATATATGTTACTGCTATATACCAGTCATATCCAACAATACATCCTGTCCCGATTAACAGAAGCCAGATAATTGTACTTTGCTTAAAATTTTGACGAAATGCTTTTAAAAAGCTTTTTATAATATACCCTTCTTCCTTCTTTATAATTTTAAACATTACAGAATATAATGCGGTTGTGGATGCCCCTGCTGTAATAACAGGTACTGAACATACCAACCACAAAATATTCAAAATAAGGAAATCACATAATGTCGTGAGTATACGAATGATTCTATTATCTGTCATATTATTTGTTTAATATTCTACCTTCCACATATATCGACGAGTTGTGTAATCTATTCCTGTTGCTTCTGACAATGCTTTCATATAAACATTATTCAAAATAGGTGTAAACAAAAGATGATTAAAATATTCTGAAACTGAATCTTTTAGATTATCAAGACCAAGCTCTTTTGCATCCAGAATATATACTTTTTCACCTGCATATTTCTTTAAAAATGTAATTGCACGCTCATCAGCTTTTCTGGTTCTTCCATCTGCAACAAGGAGGAAAAATGCTCCATTTTTATCTGTAATTTCAAATGGTCCATGGAAAAAATCACAACTGTTAAATGTTGGAGATTGAATCTGTAGCATTTCGAGAATATTACAAGTTGAAAAAATATGACCAGAACCATAAGCTGGTCCACTTGCGATTACTGTAATTGTTTTTTCATCTTTAACCTGATCTGCCCATTTCTTCGCTAACGGTCTGCAATATTCTCTTGCTCTCACATAAGCCGGCTGAATTTTTTCAAAAGCATCCATTGCATCTGCATAATTTTTATATCCTTCTGTAACATCTACAATTGCCATTGCAATTCGCAGTGCGTTTCCCGCATTCGTTCTTCCCTGATCCTCATCGTCTTCCCAGATACTTCCATACTGAACATTATAATCGCAAACTTCTGTAAGCCCTGATTCATCAACATATTGGCTGATTGTAACAGCTCCAAGTTCTTTTGCGACTTTTGGAGCCTCTATTGTTTCCTTCGTTCCCCTCATAGATGTGATAACTGCAATCGTATTTTCTCCTATACATTTCGGTGCTGCAAATTCAAATTCACTGCTTGTGATCATCTGCGAGCGTACTGCTGTAGATTCCCTGTCCATAAAATACTGCGCTGCATAATGTCCATCATTTGAGCCGCCAGCCGCAACCCATACAACATTTTTAAGACCACCTTTTTCTTCCATTTCTTTGACAATTTTTTCAATAAGCTCTCTGATTTCCATTTTCTTTTCCTCCTATTGATCTATATATTTTTTTAACATTTCAAAAGATATTTGCATTGCTTCATGTGGTGTTCTCATATACTTATCATTTAAAATTTCCAGACTTAACATTCCCTGGTAATTTACCTCATCCAACTCATGCAACATTCCCCTGATATCCAATTCTCCTTCTCCAAGAATCAAATGCCCATTAGGGATTCCATCCGCAACATGCACATGCCTTAGATACTTTCCCAAATCTTGAACTGCCTGTTTCATTGTTTCTTTTGAAAACCCCAGAGTTGCCGTATCTATCATGCCTTTCACCGCAGGTGACCCTATTTCCTCAATCATTCGTACTGCTTCTTTTGCAGTATGAGTTGTTGTATATTCGCGCGGTGAAGTTTCCAATACCATTTCAATGTTATATGCTTCTGCCATATCACCAAGTATTCTCATTGAATCAACAGAACGTTTCCATACATCTTCATCCTTCTCATCAATTGTCCCATATCCGCATAAAGTAACGATTGTATCTGCTTCCAGTTCAGCTGCTGTTTCAATTGTTTTTTTGAAGACGTTAATGCTTCGATTTCTTGCCGCAATATCAAACGCTGCAATATTTACAGGATACAAACATTGTTCCGGTGTTACACACATTGCTTTTAATCCGAAGTCTTTCAGTTTTTTCTTCAAACTTTTAATATCTCTGTATGTAATATCATCCATATGAAAATGCGGAAAACATGCATAAAATTCAATTTGTTCCGCTCCCATCCTATGTAAAGAATCCAATGCATAGTTCAGGGAATATTTGTAATACGGATAGTTCGACGTTAAAATCTGAGATCTCTTTAAATTTTTCATGACTCTTATCCTTTCACACTACCTGCCGTTAATCCTCTTACAAATTGCTTCTGAAGCAACAGAAACGCGATAATCAGAGGAAGTGATGCTATAACCATGCTTGAAATCACAAGTGTCCAGTTTGTTGTTGTCATTCCCTGAAAATTCATCAGACCAACCGGTACTGTTTTTTTATCTGTACTCTGTAACAATACATTAGCAAACATCAATTCATTCCATACTGCTCTGAAGCTTACAATGGAACATGAAGCAATAATCGGTTTACTAAGTGGCAACATAATTTTTACAAATATCTGCCATGTAGTTGCTCCATCTATATATGCAGATTCATCCAGGCTATAACTAATACTTTTATAAAATGTCATAATCAAAAATGTAGCAAATGGAATTCTAAATGCTGCATCAATCAAGATCAAACTAATTCTCGTATCATACAATCCCGCAATTTTGACCATCTTAAACAAAGAGATTAGTGAAGATTGTGGTGCCAGCATTAATCCTCCTAATATTAGATAAATCCATAACTTTTTTGTTTTAAATTTTAATCTTGATAAAGGATATGCTGCAAGACAACTTAAAAATGTTGATAAAGCAGTTGCTGCTACTGTAATAATCACGCTATTGGATAAATATACTCCAATCCCTTTATTCCACGCATTTACATAGTTTTCCCAATGCCATGTCTCCGGCAGTGAAAATGGTGATAAAAATAATTCCTGATTTGTTTTAAATCCTGTAATTACCATCCATATAAGTGGAAAGATGATAATCAACGCAAACAAAATAAATAAAATATATGTAATAATATGAACGATTTTCTTTTTCATCTTCCCACCTCCTATTCGTCTAATTTATATCCTTTCATCTGCAATAACCCGATTGCGAATGTCACAATAAAGATAAAGAATGCTATTGCAGAGGCGTATCCCATCTGGTCGTTTCTAAATCCAACTTTATACAAATAAGTCGCTAAAGTTTCTGAGGCATATCCCGGTCCACCATTTGTTGTTACAAAAACTTCATCATATTCCCGGATAGATCCTGTAATCGTAATAATCATATTGATCAATATTGTATCTTTAATCTCCGGAAGTGTAATATAGAAAAACTTCTTTAACGCACTCGCGCCATCTATATCTGCTGCTTCATATAAATCAGCCGGTATATTCTGAATTGCAACCACAAAAAGAACTACTGTATAACCTATATATTGCCATTGTGACATTGCGGCAATAGAAAAAGTCGCACTTCCTGCATTTCCAAGCAAATCAATATTTTCTGTATTTATTCCGATCAGCTCTAACAGAGGATTTATAATTCCGATAGATGGACTGCAAATCATCTTAAATGCAATACCCACTACCGTCACCATAAGCAATGAAGGAATGAAATAAATTGACTGAAAAATGTTCTGTGTTTTTCGCATAAACTTGGATTCAAGCGTATTGGCAATAATTAAAGAAAGACCTATCTGAAAAATAACTGACATAATCATGAAAATCATATTATTTTTCAGAAAATGGAACAGTTAATTCTTCAAAGACTGAGAAGGCAACTACAGCTAGCGTTTCAAGTAACATTACAGGGGAAGTGAAAGAAACAGTAGCTACAGCTAGTCAAGAAGCAGTAAAAGAAGTAGTGGAAGAAAAAACAGCAGAAGTTGTCGAAACTCCAGCTGAAACAACGGAAGCTCCTGCAGATACAACAGAAACTCCAGCAGAAACACCTGCTCCAGAACAAACTGAAACTCCAGCTCCTGAGCAAACTGTAACACCTGCTCCAGAACAGACTGAGACTCCAGCACCTGAGCAAACTGTAACACCTGCTCCAGAACAGACTGAGACTCCAGCTCCTGAGCAAACTGTAACACCTGCTCCAGAACAGACTGTAACTCCAGCACCTGAGCAAACTGTAACACCTGCTCCAGAACAAACTGTAACTCCAGCTCCTGAACAAACTGTAACACCTGCTCCAGAACAAACTGTAACTCCAGCTCCTGAGCAAACTACAACACCTACAGCTACAACTTTAGGTCAGAGAATCTCTGCTGAAGCACAAAAATTAGTTGGTGTAACTGATGGATTATGGTGTACACAAGTAGTACAACAAGCATTGGCTAATGCTGGTGTAAGTGATGCTTACCAATTATGGCCAGATCAATATTGTGGTCAATACGGATATTACACAGATAGTCCTGCAGAAGGTGACTTGATCTATTACAACAATGGTGGACGTGGTGTGGATCACATCGCTATCTACATTGGAAACGGACAAGCTGTTCATGGAAACTATGATGGTAAAACTGTAATTGCCAGTGCAACTTCACAATATTTAGCTTCACCTCAATACATCCGTGTTAACAGATAATTTGAAACTATAAGCTTGGCTTTGCCAGGCTTTTTTTTTGGTTTCTTGTATTGTATAATATTGAATAGTTTTGGAGGCAAAATTTATGAATGAAGCTTATAAAAATCTGATTGAAAGAAGAAGCATTAGAAAATATAATAACACAAAGGTAAGCCATGATTTGATTGAACAAATTGTACGTGCTGGTCAATTTGCACCAAGTGGAATGAATCGCCAGATCTATGCCTTTGTTGTGGTGGAAGATGAAGAGTTAGTCGCACGACTTTCTAAAATGAATGCAGATGCAATGAATTCATCATCGGATCCATTTTATGGGGCAAAGAGCTTAATTATTGTTTTTGCGGATACAAATGCTCCAACCTATTTATATGATGGAGCTCTGGCAATGGGGAATTTAATGAATGCTGCCAATGCGTTAGGGGTTGATTCATGTTGGATCCACCGTGCAAAAGAAGTTTTTGAAACTCCAGAAGGTAAAGAGATGAAAAAAACTTGGGGCTTGCCAGAATCCTATGAAGGGATTGGACATTGTATTTTAGGCTATCGCGAGGAAGAACCAGATGAACGTGCTCAAAGAACTTCTAAGGTGATTTATGCATAACATACGTATTGGACAAGCAGTTGATATCCATCAGCTTGTAGAGGGACGCAAATTGATTCTAGGTGGTGTTGAAATTGAACACACAAAAGGCTTGTTAGGACATTCTGATGCGGATGTATTAGCACATGCGATTGGAGAAAGTATTTTAGGAGCTCTTGCCTTAGGTGACTTAGGAAAGCATTTTCCGGATACAGATCCTAAATATAAAGGGGCAAATAGTTTAGTATTATTAGGTCATATCTATGATATGATGGATGAAATGGGATATCAGATAGGAAATGTGGATGCGACAATTTTAGCAGAAAGACCTAAAATGGCACCACATATTATGGCTATGCGAACAAATATTGCGAATGTTTTACATTGTGATATTGTCGACATTTCCATCAAGGCTACGCGCGGAGAAAAACTAGGCTTTGTAGGAAATGAAGAAGGAATCGTTAGTTTAAGTGTTTGTGTGTTGGAGAGAAAAGCATGAGAGTTGTTATTCAAAGAGCGAAAAATGCAAAATGTACAGTAGACGGTTTGATTACGGGTCAAATTGATTATGGATATTGTATATTTGTTGGTTTTAATAATGAGGATACAGATGAA
>OLOA01001976.1_pt1 | contig 19433 bp, 10 predicted proteins | sample 1672201 | NCBI WGS metagenome assembly OLOA01 (sample SAMEA3136658, study PRJEB25190) | human gut metagenome
CCGGATCTCCTTCCAGTGCTTTATTATAAAGGGTTCCGAACAGTTTGTTCATATCTACTTCCATACCCATAGCTTCTGCAAATTCTTTAAATATATTTACCCATGCATTCAGGTCAGAAGTGCAGTTGTTGGAATGAGCCATAGCTACCAGATGTCCGGATGGAGTGGTAACCATATCAATCTCTTTATACGGTCTGGAAAGTTCTTTCTCCAGTACGATCATTGCGAATACAGAAGTTCCTGCGGAAACGTTACCTGTACGGACTGCAACACTGTTTGTGGCAACCATACCTGTTCCTGCGTCACCTTCCGGAGGACACATCGGGATTCCGGCTTTCAGTTTACCGGTTACATCCAGGAGTTTTGCACCTTCTTCTGTCAGGACACCTGCATCTTCACCTGCAACAAGTGCTTTCGGCATAATGTCACGGAATTTCCATGAAAATCCGTAAGGAGCTACCAGTTCGTCGAATTTATCAACCATTTCCTGGTTATAATCTGCTTTTGTTGTATCGATCGGGAACATACCTGCTGCATCGCCGATTCCCAGAACTTTCTTTCCTGTCAGCTTCCAGTGAACATAAGCTTCCAGAGTTGCAATATAATCAATATCCTTTACATGCTCCTCTCCGTTCAGGATTGCCTGATACAAGTGGGCAATGCTCCATCTCTGAGGAATATTATAGTTAAACAGTTCCATCAGCTTCTCACTGGCTTCTGCAGTGATATTATTTCTCCATGTACGGAATGGTACAAGAAGCTCGCCCTCTTTATTAAAAGGCATATAACCATGCATCATGGCACTGATACCCAGTGCACCTACAGATTCCAGTTCTACATCATATTTCGCTTTTACATCCTTCGCCATATCCTGATAGCAGTCCTGGATACCTGTCCAGATATCTTCCAGGCTGTATGTCCAGACTCCGTTTTCGTAACGGTTTTCCCACTCATGTCCGCCGGATGCGATCGGCTGATTTTTATCATCCACAAGTACTGCCTTGATTCTGGTGGATCCGAACTCAATACCAAGTGCTGTTTTGTTTGCAAGGATCGCTGCTTTTGCTTCTGCTGTTCCCATTTATGTAAACCTCCCATAATCTTATTCGGGGCTGCCGCCCGTATGTTCCGGGGCAGCAACCCTCTCTGATTCTATTATCTCATTTTTCTTCGGTTTTGGCTATACATTATTTTCTGTATGCAAGCTCATTCCATCTCAGTTCGTTCTTGAAGTCACGGATGTTTGTATCTTTGTCAATATAAACAGCTTCAATACCCATTGCATTTGCCCAGTCACCCATCTGCTCTGCTGTCAGGTCATAGGTGAATGCTGTATGATGAGCGCCACCTGCAAGAATCCATGCTTCTGCACCTGTCTTAAGATTTGGCTGTGGTGTCCAGAATGCGCTTCCTACAGGAAGTTTCGGCATTGGTTTCTCTACTTTCTTACACTCTACATCGTTGATGATCAGACGGAAACGATCGCCAAGGTCGATCAGGGATGTTGCGATAGCCGGACCTGTCTTGCTTGTGAATACAAGTCTTGCAGGATCTTCTCTGTCACCCATGGAAAGCGGGCATACTTTAATACCAATCTTACCATCTGCAACAGATGGGCAAACCTCGAGCATATGTGACTGAAGGATTCCTTCTTTTCCAGGTACAAAATTATATGTATAGTCTTCCATCATGGAAGTTCCTTTTGCATCTTTGATACCTGCTGTCATGATCTTCATCAGACGGACCATTGCAGCTGTCTTCCAGTCACCTTCTGCGCCGAATCCATAACCTTTTCCCATAAGTCTCTGGATTGCAAGTCCAGGAAGCTGTTTAAGAGCACCCAGATCGCCAAAATGTGTAACAATTGCCTGATAGTTTTTCTCTTCCAGGAATTTCTCAAATCCGATTTCAATCTGAGCCTGAACTGCTACGTGACGTTTGAATTCCTCCGGATCTCTTCCCTCAAGAATGATATCATATTTGCTGTAGTATTCATCTACCAGTGCATCTACATCACCTTTAGCTACATCTTTTACATAGTCAGCAATCTCATTTACAGGGTAAGCGTCAACTTCCCATCCGAATTTGATCTGTGCTTCTACTTTATCACCTTCTGTAACAGCTACGTTTCTCATGTTATCTGCTACACGGCATACACGGATATGGCTGCTTTCCATAATGCCAACAGCTGTACGCATCCAGGAAGCAAGTCTTTCCTGTACATCTTTATCTGCCCAGTGGCCAACGATAACTTTTCTTTCGATTCCCATTCTTGTGACAATGTGACCATATTCACGACCGCCATGAGCAGACTGGTTTTCATTCATGAAGTCCATATCAATGGTATCATAAGGAATTTCCTCATTAAACTGAGTATGCAGATGGCAGAGTGGTTTTCTGTACTCCTTCAGACCAAGAATCCATGATTTTGCCGGTGAGAAAGTGTGCATCCATGTGATCACACCTGCGCAATCTTCATCTGCATTTGCCTCATTAAATGTTTTACGGATCAGTTCATTTGTGATCAGTGTTGGTTTCCATACTAATTCAAATGGAAGAACACCGCTCTTGTTTAATTCCTCAACAATGATCTTAGAATGCTCGGCAACTTTTCTTAAGCACTCATCTCCGTAAAGATCCTGTGAACCTGTACAAAACCAAAACTTATAGTTTCTTCCTGTTTTCATGATAAAATTCCTCCCTGGATTTTTATATATGTTTTTTATTTTTATGTTACTGTTCACACACCACTATCCCGCGAGGTGTTTTGGCATGAATATGCCAAAATCCCGAGACATACAAGCCAAAATTCCATTGCCGCAGGCAATCTGGAATGAATTTTGGCTACGTTGCTGTGAACGGAGTGAACAGTAACGTCCGCTATTCTATTGCGTAAATTAATGAACAGATACATTTTATTTCTTTCTGCATGAGCCCCTGATAATCAGTTCCGGATGAATCAGTCTTTCAACCCTGCTCTCTTTCTCGGGAACTCCATTAATTTTTTCCAGAATCAGTTCTGCTGCCATTTTTCCCAGCTTTTCCTGAGGATGGGCAATCGTTGTGATTCCGTTTCCACGCTGTGCATACAGCGAATTATCATAACCGGTAACTGAGATATCATCCGGTATTCTGACCCCCAGCTTTTCCAGTTCTTCCATAACCTGAACAGCTATCTGGTCATTATAGCAGACAATTCCATCCGGAAGTTGCCCGCTCTGCACCATTTCTTTTGCCATTAATGCGGGTTTTACTTTTCTGTCTTCTGTATGAAACCAGACAACGTCATCCGGATCATAGGAAATCCCGGCTTCCTGCAATGCCTTCACATATCCTTTGTGACGTTCCAGTCCCTGCATATCATCTGCCTTAAAGAAACCTTTAATCTTCTTATGTCCCAGTTGCAGCAGATATTTTGTCACAAGATAACCTCCCTGCGCATCATCCATAAGGATATGCGGCTTGTCCCGCATTTCTGAATAGATTCCCTGGATGAACACATATGGGATTTCAAACTTGTCCAGATTCTGATAAAGATTTCTGTGCTTACAGATCATCTCACTTTTACTTGGTTCAATGATCAGCCCGTCAATATCTTTCTTCAGAAGTTCCTCCAGACATCTGGCTTCTTTCTGCCTGCTGTTTGCTGTATTTTTCAGGATAATACTATAACCACTTTCTGAAAGGACATTATCCATTCCCTGTATCAGTCTCGGAAAAATATAATCAGAGATATATGTGGTAACTACTGCAATATTCTTTGATTTCTTGATATGACGCATATTCTCAGAGCAATAAGTACCTTTTCCATGAAATGCCTCCACATATCCATCCTGTTCCAGGATTCCCAGTGCCTTGCGGACTGTATGTCTGCTCAGGGAATATTTCTGTGAAAGTTCGTTTTCTGAAGGAAGCTTCTCTCCCGGCCGGATAGCTCCTGATACAATATCACTTCTGAGCTGTTCCATCAGTGAGAAATATTTCGGCTTTCCATTATCTGTCATGTCTTCTTCCCTCCTGTATTTAGCATACAACTTGTACGCACATACGAACAAGTTGTTTTTTATGCATAAATTATACAAAATATCGGGGGATTTTTCATTAGTTTTTTCTACTCAGCCTTCTCTATTTCATAACAGATTCCGTGTACTGCCATACGAATTTCCTTATCCAGATGTGAATTGCAGGTTATCAGCGTCACCATTCTCTCTGTTTCATTCGGTTCTACGCCTGTATCATACATGGAATTGTTTTTCAATACAGACAATTGTCTCTTGTATGCACTACTTGACAGCTCATATCCATATTCAAATGCCGGACTGTGTGAAGATGCCTGTTCTACAGAAAAAATTCTGTACAGAAATTTTCTCTCCGGCGTCAGAATCTCTATCTCCGGACACAACTTCAGAAATTCCGGCTGTTCATAACGGTTCAGATTGGCAAACATCATATTTCCTTCCATGTTATGACCGTAAATAATACTGTGGGAACCTGTGAGATCTTTTTTATTATTATGTTCAAGAAAAATGCAGCCAAACAAGTCTTCTTCTTTTTTGAAATTATGCCTCAGATAATATTCATCATCTGTTCCCTGTACAACAGGATAAGAAATATCAGCTCCCGGTATGGTAATCCAGGCAGCCACCTGGGAGTTGATCTTTCTTAAATTCTCCCAGGAAATCCCGAAGGATTCCCTGATCTTATCTGCTTTGTCCGTATCTTTCTGATTCTTTTTATTTCTTTTCTTTTCGGATTTACTTTTTTCTTTTGAAGATGATCCATCTTTCTTTTCTATTTTTGGTATTTTTTCTCCATCTGATGTTGCTGCTATATCAGCAATTTCTTCATATCCCTGCTTTGCTGCAAGATTCTGTTCATAGCTTTTTATATAAAATCCGCCACAGTATATCAAAAGTCCCAGTGATGCTGCGATCACGCTTACAGCAAACGTCTTCAGTTTCTTCATTTCCGACGTATGCCTCTGATATTTTTCCTGCCTGTCAGAGATTTTCTGTATATCAGTACTCCACCGGCAAGCAGTATCAGTCCAAGTACACCAAGCACAGCCATTACTCTAAACGGTCTGGTATCTCCTGTTTTGGAGCTTCCTGCTACAGAACCATTCTGATAGCTTCCATAACCTGAAGAATATCCACCGGAATTTCCATAACTGCCTCCATTGCTTCCACTGTTTCCGTTATTATATGACGGTACAGGTGTTTTTGTCGGTGCAGGTGTCATTTTCGGACAGGTTCCCGGAGTAGTTGCAGGTACAGGTGTTGGTGTCAGTGCCGGAGATGGTGTTTCAGACGGTTTCGGTGTTTCAGTCGGAGTCGGAGTTACAGATGGCCTGGGAACCATTTTTATATATACCTCATTCTGCGCAGATGTTTCCGGCGAAATATCTCCTTTTGCTCTGGCTGTATTTACAACTTTTGTCTGCTCCGTACTCTCTGTCTCAAATATAACCTCATAGCAGACCTCAATTTTATCCTTATCAGAAAGTGTTGTTCCTGTTTCGATCCTGAAACCTGTTTCAGATGCTTCTACCTTAATATCTTTTAGTTCCACATCATTTTTCTTTACAAAAATACTGTCTTTTATAAGTGTTATACCTTCCGTTTCAAATGCATCTTCAATCACGATGTTTTTATCTGTGACATCTTCTCTTAATTGTTTTACAGTCAGCTTATAATATCCTTTTTCGCCGGATAAATACTCTTTTTTATCGGATTCCTTAACGATCTCCAGAACCGGGCTGTGTACCTCAACTTCTTCTTCATCTGAAGCCGGTATATTTTCTCTGCTGTTTACCACTGCTGTATTGTGCACTTTCTGTCCTGCCAGCATTTCATCGATCACTGCCACCTGATACTCTACAATCATTTTCTTCTGAGTCTGGCAGTCCAGAGGATTATACATTACCTGTTCAGCCAGACCTCCTCTGTCATTATCACAGATACTGTATCTGCTATCTTTAATCAGTGCTTTTCCCGTATTCATTGTAAATGTATTGTCATCATTGATCTGTACTTCTGCATCTGTCACATTGCCATTCTCATCCATGAGGATCACTGAATCCTTCAAAAGGCGTACTCCCTGTGTATCAATCACATCATTAAGTACAACATCACGTGCCACACAACCAGTCTGTTCCTGAGTCATAACAATGCGGTATGTAATGATATCCCCATATTTATATGACGGTTTATCTGCATTTTTCTCTACCTTAAGAACCGGGGTATTTATCCATACCTTAGAAGTGTCTTTGACCGTCTGGGCATTATCTGCATATGCCTGAGCAGTATTTACAATTTCCATGCCATTGACACTTTCCTGTACTGTACAGCGGAAATTAACTGTAACAGGTATCTGATACGGAAGATCCGAGATTGTTACGATCCATCCCGTACCCTGACGCGTCACCTGACAGTTCACCTGTTTTTCTACAGTTTCCTTATAATTCTCAGGATTCAGTTCATTTCCCGCATCATCAGTACCTGCCGTGGGATACTGGATCACAGATGGTACTCCGCTTACTGTAACTGCTCCCTCTTCTCCATCCAGAGCCAGCCCTTCCGGAAGGGAAAGGTCACTGATCACCAGATTTCTGGCTATAGATCCTTTCTGAAGATTATTTACGGTAACCTGATAATTCACCTGTTCTCCAACACGGAATTCATTTTCAACACGTCCGTCACCGGTTGCCTGATATGGATTCTGGAAACTCTTATCAATAGAGAGAACTGCCGTGTTTACATAAACTTCCGCATCATCCTGTGCAGGTGCTGTATTCTGTGCCTGTACATTAGCTATATTGATACTCTCCATGCCATTTGCTTCTTCCGCAACTGTACAGATAAAAGAAATTGTGACCGGAACTCCTGCCGGAAGATCTGAGATATTCAATCTCCATCCTGTACCTTCCTGAAGAAATTCATAGCCAACCTGCTTCTCTGATATTTCATTGTAAAGCTCCGGATTCAACTGGTTGGGCACATCCTCTGTTCCTGCTACAGGCTGCACAACACTCTGTGGAATTCCGATAACGGATACATTGTCAGCAGATGTCAGAACAAGACCTTCCGGCATCTGTGTGTCCCAGATTGTTACATTTCTCGCTATGGTACCTTCTTTTTTATTTTCTACCACTACATTATACTGTACCTGTTCTCCCACCTGCCATTCATAATGATCCGCTGTTTTCTCTATCCAGAACTCTCCTGAATTTACATAAACCTCTGCATCATCTGCTCTTTCTTCTGCATTCGAAGCTTTTACAGATGCTGCATTCACACTCTCATGTCCGTTAGCTTCCTCCTGTGCAATGCAATGAAAAATAATTGTCACGGGTGTACTGTATGGCAGATAAGAACAATAGAAAGTAAAACCATTTCCATCTGCATCCAATCCGGTCTCTACCTGTCTTGTTTCATATGCCTGTCCTGTTTTCTTATCCGGTACAGGATAATTAATCTGTTTCTGTACTCCCAGGACCTCCACACTGTCAGCACCGCCTGCAAGCACCAGTCCCTGAGGCAGACTAATATCAGTTACATTCACATCTTTCGCAATTGTTCCTGCAGACACATTGTTTACCACAATCCTGTAGGTAACCTGCTCTCCTGTCTGCCATTCATATTTATCGGCTGTTTTACTGATTTCAAATTTCGGACTGTTGGGCCATACTTCTGCCAGATCTTTACGCGTTTCCTGCTCTCCTGTGTCTGAATTGATCAGATTATCGGCTGTAGCAGAAACAATATTTTCCCACTCCATTCCATTTGAAGTGTCCAAAGCCTGGCATTTAAATCGGACTGTAATCTTTTCCCCATATTTCAGAGACGGGCATTCTGCCTTCCAGCCATTGTCTCCGATTCTGGTTAGTATACAGTTCTCCGCATTTGTCTCTGCTGCATACTGTCCTTCCAGAAGCTGCAGACATGCCGGTATTTCATCTGTGACCACAACATTCAATGCCCTTACATCCGGTTTTGTCTGAGAAACCGTAACTTCATAATCTACAGTGTCTCCTACTTTCCATTCATATGCAGACACATTTTTTGCCACTTCAAGTTCCGGAGAAATTACACTTTTTACCCATACAATATCTGTATCCATGGTATCCCCTGTGCCACTCATACGTTCATAGCTCATAGACGCATGGTTAGGTATCAGGAACGTATATCCGTCCTCTGCAATGTATTTTGAAATATTAATTTCGGATTCCGGTCTCATCTGTACTTTTAGAATAAATGTATAAGTCTGATTATCTGTAAAAGCTTCCTCCTGAAGGCTTTCTGCTTTTGCACTGCAGATTATCTTCTGTCCTTCAATAGCTGTATCAAACTGATCTGTCACATTCTGACCTGTATCATTTATGATATGTATCTTTGAAGTATCCTCTATTTTCAGGCATTCCTCCAATGTATCCTGAATCACCAATGAGCGAAGTTTATTTGGTGTTACTTCAGCCTGGATCATATACTGGAACTCTTCCCCCTGTACTGCTGTAAAAGGCTGATCTTTCGCTGCGACAGATGCCTGTTCCCAAGTACTGTCAACCTCTCCTACTCTTTTCTGTGGAGCCTTCTTCATCTCAATGTCTCCAAAACAGTATGAGGTAAAATCAAAATAAGCAAAGCCCTTACAAAACTTCTGTCCCTGAAAGTTCGGACAATAGGAGTTTCCTGAGCCATCCACATATTTTCTGATTACTCCCTGTGCCCATTTCTCTTTAGAACCTGCTTTTTCAATGCTGGCTTCTCTGCTGGCATCCCACATATCGAGCTTTTCCTGATGCGAGAACACAAGATTAAAATTATCTGTGTCATACAGCATATTCATCCAGCCTTTCTGATCATCAGGCTCTATGGCAACATTCTGGGAACCCACATAATTTCCATTTACTTTAAGGAAATCATTATCTGACAGAATATAGATCTGATCCAGATTGCTGTCAGACGGGATTTCTACTGCCTGTGCAGCATCTATATCCCTGATTGTTCCATGACCACGAACCGACAGTACCTCTTCTGTCCCATGTTTCAGAAATTGGAAATTAACCTTTGCAGATCCTACAGAGTAAATAAAAACTCCAATACTGTTTCTGGAAAAGCCAACAACCGGATAGGACTCATTATTCTCCCAGCCAAAGCTTATCCCTCCGTCATTCTCTGTTTTTGTTATGGGTGTACGGATGTCATAACGTCTCTCCGCATTCTCAACTCCCATAAGACTAAGACGTACATCCACAATATTCCCGGCAGCATCTCTTCCAACATTATTATAACGGATTCCGGCACTTCCCGGCTTATAGTCCTCTGATACTCTCACAGTTTCTGCATCTCTGTCGCTTCTTCCATGATCAGAAAAAGCATCCCTGTCCTTGTTATCGCACCCAAAGATTTCATATGTGGTAATGCCTGGCTGGTACTTCATATTAAAACGGTATCCATAATCCACCGTCTGATCTGTCTGCCATATTTCTATCCCTTTTGCAGCAGCCTGCACCATATCCATCGGCAAAAAACTTAATATTGCCTGCATGACAAACAGCACTGCGAGCAGTAAAGCTCCCAGACGTTCCTTCCATTTTAAGTTACGTTTCATTTTCTGTCTCCTTTCCAGATAAAAATAAATGTGGGATTTTCCTGCACCTGACAGGATTAGAGAATAGAAATAAATTGACAGCCGCATCTTCATCGGCTTCAGAATTAGTCTGTATTGAATTGTCGGAATGAATAATTCAGGGGAATTAATATCATGAAACAAGAACGTTTCCATTTAAGATTTTTAAGATTCCGCGCAGGGTTTCTTTCCTGAAATCCTGCACAGATTTTCATTGATCATTTCTTTTCTTCAGCCATGAAAGAAAATAAAGAATAATTGCAAGAATAATAAAAAACGGAATCGCAACTCCGATTATCAGTATCAGTAAAACAATTATAACAGCCGCCGCTGCAATAACAACAGCCCTGCCATGCCAGGTAGAAAGATCGATTACTTTTTTCCATCTTTTCTCCTGCTGATGAGGAAGCTCTGTCTCATTGCCATAACTGCTTCCGTAAGAAGAATACTCTCCGTAATCTTCCTGTGTACTTCCATCATCTGTATCGATCAGAGTCTTTGCTATCAGATGTGGGTCTCCCAGTTCCTGCAATACTTCCTGCTCTGAACGTCCGCCACGTACCTGAGACTGTATATAATCTTCATAATACCTGATATGTGCCGCTGCTTTGCCCTCCTGCATCTGACCGGCAAGCTGGCTTCTCAGGATTTCCAAAAATTCTTTTCTGTTCATTTTTTACACTCCATTTTGCCAGATATACATGTCAAAACTCTACTGCTCACTCCGTTATCAGTAACGTTCGTACTCTTATTTTACCATATATACCGCAGGTAGCAACTAATATAATCATAAACTTTTTATGAAATTCTTATAAACTCAGTTACTGTTCACTCCGTTCTCAGTAACTGAGCCAAAATTCATTCCAGATTACCTGCGGCAATGGAATGAATTTTGGCTTGTATGTCTCGGGATTTTGGCATATTCACGCCAAAACACCTCGCGGGATAGTGGTGTGTGAACAATAACTAAACTCATACATCATTTCCCGACAATTTTTGCATACATTTCAGGCCTGCGGTCTCTGAAAAGTCCCCAGTTCAGTCTGTCTGCCTTTAATGCATCCAAGTCAAAAGTGCTTACAAGCACCCCCTCTTCCCCTCCGGGCAATTCTGCGCAGAGAGCACCTGTGTTGTCTGTGATAAAAGAGGAACCATAAAAATTAAGAGCAGATTTCTGCATGCCGTTATCCGGACATGGCTCTACTGTTTCCTCACCGATTCTGTTGGCAGCGATTACAGGGATCAGATTGGAGGCAGCGTGTCCCTGCATACATCTTCTCCAGTGTTCCATGCTGTCACATTCCAGGATGGGTTCACTTCCGATAGCAGTAGGATAAAAGAGAAACTCCGCTCCCTGCAACGCCATACATCTTGCCGTTTCCGGGAACCACTGATCCCAGCAGATTCCAACTCCAATGATTCCAAATCTGGTGTCAAAGACCTTAAAGCCGGTATCTCCCGGTGTGAAATAGAATTTTTCCTGATAATAATGGTCATCCGGAATATGTGTTTTCCGGTAAACGCCAAGATTCTTCCCATCTGCATCCAGAACCGCAACGCTGTTATAAGTATTATTGACCTCTTTTTCATAAAAGCTGACCGGAATCACAATCCCCAGCTCTGCCGCTACCCTGCTGAAATGACGCACTGCAGGGTTTTCCTCTGCAGTCTGCGCATATTCATAATACTCATATCTGCGCTCCTGGCAGAAATAGGGCCGTTCAAAAAGCTCCGGAAGAAGAACAATCTCAGCTCCCTTTGCTGCTGCCTGACGCACCAGTTCCTCTGCATGGGCAATATTTTTCTCCACACTTTTACTGCATTTCATCTGAACTGCTGCCACTGTTACATTTCTCATCCTGTCTGTTCCTCCTGCTCCTGTTTACATAAGTAAGTTTTTTCATAACTTTCAGGTAATAACCCTCAAACACATGACTCTCAAAGTTTTTCTGCATCAAGGTCAGATATTCTTTCCGGGAATCTGCTGGGTAATACAGTGAATATTCCCACCGCCGACAATAATGGCTCTGGCATCAATGGGATAAATCCTTCTCTCTGGAAAACACTTCTGCAGAATCTCCACTGCCCTTTTGTCATTTTCATCCCCAAACTGAGGAAGGATAATCCCTCCATTGGAAATATAGAAATTCACATAACTGGCAGCCATCCGTTCTCCGGCTTCCCGTTCGTCTTCTCCCTCTTCAAACACAAAACCATCCACATCTTCCCGGGTAAGGCAAACCGGTTTCTGAGGAATCGGAAGCTTATGAATCTTAAATTTTCTGCCTTTTGCATCTGTTTCCTGTTCCAGCACCTTCAGATCAGCCAGAGACATGGCATACTGCGGATCTGTCTCATCCTCTGTCCATGCAAGCACAACCTCTCCGGGCCTTACAAAAGCGCACACGTTATCCACATGCTCATTGGTTTCATCCTGATAGATTCCACATGGAAGCCAGATAATCTTGTGGACACCGAGCCAGTACTTCAACTGTTCCTCTATCTGTTCCCTGCTCATCTGAGGATTGCGTCCCTGGCTCAGAAGACAGGCCTCTGTAACAATCAGAGTCCCCTCTCCATCAGAATGGATGGAACCGCCCTCCAGCACAAAAGGTCTGGCATCCAGACATGGACAACCAAGAGTCCTGCAGATAAAGGCAGCCACCCTGTCGTCCTTCTCCCAGTTCCGGTAAAGTCCATCAAAGTCTCCTCCCCAGGCATTAAACTGCCAGTCAACTCCACAGACCGCCCCTTTCTCATCCAGAACCATGGTTGCTCCCACATCTCTCGCCCAGGCATCATCTGTCTCGCATTCCAGCAAAGTCACACCGGAAACATTTCCAAGCTGATTCTTTGCATTCTCCATCTGAGCTTTGGAAACCAGCATATATACATTTTCGCTCTCTCCAATAGCCTCTGCAACTTCCACAAATGCTTTCTGCGCTTCCCTTGCCCCATAATTCCAGGAACCGGGACGTTCCGGCCAGATCATCACACATCCCTCATGAGGCTCAAATTCTCCGGGCATACGATATTTTGTTCTGTTCTTCTCTGTAACTTCCATGTCTGTCTCCTTTTCTTTGATAGCCCGGCAGATATCAGGAAAGCCGGCTCTTAAAGTCTTCGTATCCGAAATGTCTGATAACCTCACACTCTCCGTCCTCATGCATAACCGCAATATCCGGCAGCGGCATACCGTTAAATGTATTATTCTTCACCATAGAATAAATCGCCATATCCATAAAATACAGCTTGTCCCCGATCCGGATCTCTCTGTCAAAGGAATAATCTCCGATTACATCTCCTGCCAGGCAGGTGCAGGAAGATAAGCGGTAGGTATATGCCTTCTCCCCTGCTTCCCCGCTGTCCTTAAGAGGCGGACGATAGGGCATCTCCAGCACATCCGGCATATGGCAGGCTGCAGAAGCATCCAGAACCAGCGTTCTGATTCCATTCTCCACAATGTCCATAACCTCTGTCACCAGATATCCGGCATTCAGGGCAATAGCCTCCCCGGGCTCCAGATAAATATCCAGATCATAGGTTTCCTTCATATGCCGAATACATTTTTCCAGTCGCTTTACATCATAATCCTCTCTGGTAATATGATGTCCGCCGCCCATATTCAGCCAGGAAACCTCAGACAGAAATTCTCCAAACTTCTCCTCTACCGCCTGCAATGTTTTCTCCAGGTCATCTGCATTCTGTTCGCAGAGCGTATGGAAATGCAGTCCGTCGATCCATTTCAGACATTCCCCGTCAAAGTTCTCTCTGGTAACCCCCAGCCTGGAACCCGGCGCACAGGGATCATAGATTGCATGATCCCCCTGAGTGGAGCATTCCGGATTAATACGGAGTCCCAGACTGGCTCTGGTACACACATCTTTAAATTTCTTCAGCTGTGCTGTGGAATTAAAAATAATATGGTCACAGATCCGATCCAGTTCCTCTATATCTTCTGTACGGTAAGCAGGGGAAAAAACATGATTCTCTTTCCCCATCTCTTCATGTCCAAGCCTTGCCTCAAACAGACCGCTGGCAGTGGTACCTGCCAGATATTTTCCGATCATGGGATACAGGGCAAAGCCGGAAAACGCTTTCTGCGCCAGAAGGATCTTACACCCGGTATCCTCCTGGACTTTTTTCAAAATCTCCAGATTCTCCCGCATCTTCTTCTCATCGATCACATAGCAGGGAGTTTGCAGTTGATCAATCTTCATTGGCTTTCCAGACCTTTACCAGTTCAGGATCTTCGCAGACTTTCCATGGAAGTCCCCATTTGTTCAGTGCTTCCATATATGGATCCGGGTCAAATTCTTCCACATTAAATACACCCGGCTTCTTCCACTGTCCGGTCACTACCATCATGGAACCGATCATAGCCGGAACACCTGTTGTATAGGAGATTGCCTGGGATTCCACCTCTTTATAGCATTCCTGATGATCACATACATTATAAATATAAATACTTTTCTCTTTTCCGTCCTTAACACCTGTGAAAATACAGCCGATATTTGTTTTACCCACTGTTCTCGGACCCAGAGATGCAGGATCCGGCAGAAGAGCTTTCAAAAACTGGATCGGCACGATCTCCTGTCCATTAAATTCCACAGGTGCGGTGGAAAGCATTCCTACATTTTCCAGACATTTCATATGTGTCAGATAGCTCTGTCCGAATGTCATAAAGAAACGGATTCTCTGTACTCCCGGAATATTTTTTGCCAGTGATTCAATCTCTTCATGATGAAGAAGATACATATCCTTCTTTCCTACCTCAGGGAAATCGTAGACAGATTTAAATTCCATAGGCTCTGTTTCTACCCAATGTCCGTCTTCCCAGTAGGAACCATTTGCGGAAACCTCTCGAAGATTGATCTCCGGGTTAAAGTTTGTGGCAAAAGGATATCCATGATCACCGCCGTTACAGTCCAGAATATCAATGGTATGGATTTCATCAAAATAATGCTTCAGGGCATAGGCACTGAATACACTGGTAACCCCCGGGTCAAAACCGGTTCCCAGAAGAGCAGTCAGTCCTGCTTTCTTAAATTTCTCATCATAAGCCCACTGCCAGGAATAATCGAAATATGCAGTAAAGCCTTTTTCTTTACATCTCTTTTCATAGATTGCACGCCATGTGGGATCTTCTGTATCCTCTGCTTCATAATTGGCAGTATCAATATAATCCGCACCGGCTTCCAGACATGCATCCATGATGGTAAGATCCTGATATGGAAGTGCCACATTCAGGACAGCATCCGGCTTATAGGCTCTGATCAATTCTGCGACCTCTGCTGCATTATCCGCATCTACCTTTGCTGTCTCAATCTTTGTCTTCGTTGTACTTTCAATCTTCTCTTTGAGTGCATCGCATTTTTCCTTTGTCCTGCTTGCGATCATAATCTCTGTAAAAACATCGCTGTTCTGACAGCATTTGCGAATTGCCACTGAAGCTACCCCACCACATCCGATTACCAATAATCTGCTCATAAACTGTTTTCCTCCTCTTCCAGTAAATCTTCTACATATTTTGGAAGCATAAATGCTCCTCTGTGAAGGTTTGTTGTATAATACCATGTTTCTATATTAAGATTATCAAACCTCTCCGGTCTGAAATCTTCCAGTGGATGATATTTCTTTGATGCAAATCCAAAAAGCCAGTATCCCGAGGGACAGGTAGGGATATGTGCCTGATAAACCCTGCTCACCGGAAATGACCGGAAAACCTTTCTGTGCATCTTTCTGCATTCCACCTCATCCTCATCATAAAAAGGACTTCCATGCTGATAAACCATGATTCCGTCATCTCTGAGAGCCGTATAACAGCTTCCGTAGAATTCCTTTGTAAAAAGTCCCTCTGTATGTCCCAGCGGATCTGTGGAATCATTGATGATCAGGTCATATCTGGCCTTTTTATTCCGCAGGAACCGAAGGCCGTCTTCATAATAAATGTTGACTCTCTCATCCTTCAGTCCCTGGGCAATATCCGGAAACATCTCCGCACATACATCCACAAACATTTTATCGGATTCCACCACATCAATGCTCTCAATCTGTGGATAATGGATCAGTTCTCTGGCAACTCCACCGTCACCGCCGCCGATGATCAGAACATTTTTTACATTGGGATGTACTGTCATTGGCACATGCGTAACCATCTCATCATAAATAAATTCATCTTTATCAGAGAATACGATCTCACCGTCCAGAGCCACAAATCTCCCAAATTCTTCAGACTCAAACACATCGATTCTCTGAAATTCACTTTCCCCTGAAAATAACTGTCGGTTAATCCGGACAGAAAGCTTTACATTTCCTGTATGGAACTCGGAATACCATAATTCCATGATCAGATACCCCCTTTCAGGACCTGAAGATGTTCTACCTTCGGATCCTCCATTCCCTGCATGGAACAGCCTTTGTCTCTTGCATAAAGAATGTATTCTACAATTTCCTGTGTCACCATTTCTCCAGGAGCAAGAATCGGGATTCCCGGAGGATAACACATAACAAATTCACCGCTGATCCTGCCTGCCGCCTGTTCCATGGGCAGAGATTCTTTCTCCGCATAAAATGCCTGCTGTGGAGACGCCACCACTGCAGGTGCGATATATTCCCCGGAAAGCATACCTGTGCTGTCCTTCTTATACAGACGTTCAATATCAGCCAGTGCCCCTACCAGTCTCTCAATATCCTGAAGCCTGTCTCCGATGGAAATGTAAGCCAGAATATTACAGATATCTCCAAACTCGATCTGAATATCATATTCATCTCTGAGAAGATCATAAACTTCAATACCTGCCAGCCCATTTCCCAATGTATAAATGGAGAGTTTTGTAACATCAAAATCAAAAACACTGGTTCCATTGATCAGATCCATGCCATATGCATAATAACCGCCGATCTCATTGATCTCCTCTCTGGCATACTGCGCCATCCCTGCAACCTTTTCAAAGGATTCCTCTCCCCTGAGTGCCAGATTTCTTCTGGAGATATCCAGACTGGACAACAGAAGATAAGAAGCACTTGTAGTCTGAGTCAGATTGATGATCTGGCGCACTTTCTCTGCATTCATACTTTTATTCAAAAGCAGCAGCGAACTCTGTGTCAGACTTCCGCCGGATTTGTGCATGGAAACTGCCGCCATGTCAGCACCTGCCGCCATTCCGGATACAGGAAGGTTTCTGCCGAAATAAAGATGGGTTCCATGAGCCTCATCTGCCAGCACCTTCATTCCTCTTGCATGAGCCTTCTTTACGATAGTCCGCAGATCCGAACAGATTCCATAATAGGTAGGGTTATTTACAAGAACTGCCACCGCATCCGGATTCTCATCCATAGCCTTCTCCACCTGACTGACTTCCATGCCAAGAGAAATGCCCAGCTGCGCATTCACCTCCGGGTTTACATAAACCGGAATTGCACCGCACAGTACCAGGGCATTGATGGCACTTTTATGTACATTTCGCGGCAGAATGATCTTATCCCCTGCCTTGCAGACAGACAGGATCATGCTCTGCACTGCAGATGTGGTTCCTCCTACCATAAGGAATGCATGCGCTGCGCCAAAAGCATCTGCTGCAAGCTCCTCCGCTTCTCTGATCACCGAAACCGGGTGGCAGAGATTGTCCAGCGGCTTCATAGAATTAACATCCAGCCCCACACATTTCTCTCCCAGCAACTGTGCAAGCTCTGGATTTCCTCTTCCTCTTTTATGTCCCGGCACATCAAAGGGAACGACTCTCTTCTTTCGGAAACGTTCCAGTGCTTCATATATGGGCGCATGCTGTTGTCTTTCATAATCCATTTGACATGTTCCTCTTTTCCTGTCGTCATGTACCGGCAAATACAGTTCTATCATTCAGCAATTGTATACTGCCTCAAACCGGCACAATGATTCAATTATTTCTCTATATATTCAAGTCGAACGCATGTGAGACACATCCTCGCAAAGCGTTTATCTCCAACCATATCCTTTATATTTGCTATATCTGCACAAAAAAAGAAGCAGATAAGTTCATTCACCATCTGCTTCTCTCATGATCTATAGAATTTCTCAGGCTCTGTCTCTTTATATACTGACCGGATTTCCCGTATAAATCCGTCTGTATCCTGTGCCTGTTCCCATATTCTGAAATATTCATGACTGCTGTCGTCTTCAATCGCTGGCAAATATATGCTATGCTCTTATTGACCGTTTCACAAGATGATGTGTGCTTACGCACTGATTATTATAAAGTAATCAACTTATAAAATTTGAGCTCCTAACTCAATCAATAATGTGGTGTCTCCCACCCGGCAACTGCCCCGCCTGTCCGTATGGCTTAACGTTCAGAAACTGTCTCTGAATGTGAGCAAATATTTGCATGAAAACGATAGTGTCTTTTCATACTAAAGATGAGAATAACATATCTTCTGAACTGTTGTCAATTCCATTTTCCATATTTTGCACAGTCTTTACCCGCTTTTTATATTTTCTTCATTTATCAGGGAAAACTGTGTTTATTTTTTAACAATTTCTTTCCTTGAGAAAACGTATTTTCTTTCATGACCAGGGATTACGATTCTCTTCTCTTATCAATTTGCACAACTTTTATCCAGTTTACTCACATTTTTTGACGTTTCAACAAAATTTTCTTGACATTTTTTTCTCAAAATGATATATTGTATTCATCAATTGAAAGAACCTTCGAGTACTGACGGAAAGAGTGGAGTGCAAACCACGTGGAGTCGGAGGTTTGTGGGAGCCGACCGTCTGGGCAGTATTTGAAATATTCAGATACTGGCCTTTTTTTATAACTTTCAGGGCAGAAATCAGGAATACCAGGCAGACCGGCCAATACTTCTTTCAATTAATAATTGTTGCTGATCGCGGAGTGAACAGCAACAGAAGTTTTTCATGTTATGCGGAAACGAAAGGAGAAAAACAATTATGGGATTCAAATCAGACATTGAAATTGCACAGGAATGCGAGATGCTTCCAATTACTCAGATCGCAGAGAAAGCAGGTATTGACGACAAATATCTGGAGCAGTACGGAAAATACAAAGCAAAAATCGACTACAATCTTCTGAAAGAAAGTGATAAGAAGGATGGTAAATTAATCCTCGTTACAGCTATTAACCCAACTCCAGCAGGAGAAGGTAAAACTACTACTACTGTAGGTCTTGCAGATGGTATGCAGAGACTTGGCAAGAGTGTTATGGTAGCTCTTCGTGAGCCATCCTTAGGACCGGTATTCGGTGTAAAAGGTGGTGCAGCAGGCGGCGGATATGCACAGGTTGTTCCTATGGAAGATATTAACCTTCACTTCACAGGTGACTTCCATGCCATTGGCGCAGCTAACAACTTACTGGCAGCTATGATCGATAACCATATCTTCCAGGGCAATGCATTAAACATCGACCCACGTAAGATCACATGGAGAAGATGTGTAGATATGAACGACCGTCAGCTTCGTAACGTAGTAGATGGTCTTGGCGGAAAGACAAACGGTATGCCTCGTGAAGACGGATACGACATCACAGTTGCATCTGAAATCATGGCAGTTCTCTGTCTTGCAAGCGACATCAAAGACCTGAAAGAAAGATTATCCAAGATCATCATCGGATATACATACGGAAAAGTTTCCGAGCAGAAACCTGTAACAGCAGGTGACCTTCACGCAGAAGGCGCTATGACAGCCCTGTTAAAAGATGCTCTGAAACCAAACCTTGTACAGACTCTGGAACACGTTCCTGCAATCGTACACGGCGGACCATTCGCAAACATCGCTCACGGATGTAACTCCGTAACAGCTACAA
>OLOA01001979.1_pt1 | contig 19416 bp, 15 predicted proteins | sample 1672201 | NCBI WGS metagenome assembly OLOA01 (sample SAMEA3136658, study PRJEB25190) | human gut metagenome
AGCTGACCCCCTATGCCCTCAGAGAGCTTGTCAAGGCGGTCTATGTAGATGCACCTGACAAGTCCAGCGGCAAGCGCAGGCAGAAGGTACATATCGAGTACGACCTTGTGGGCTACATTCCCGTGGATGAGCTGCTAAAAGCGGAACAGGCATGACCGAGATTATGCCTGTTCCAAGAAATTTGAGTTTTACTGTCTTACCAGCAGGGAGCTTTCCGGCGTCTCTTTTTTTGGAGCAATGGGGAACACTTACTTTCTTCAAGCCAACAATTACAGCCCCGATTTAGCGCGAAGGAAAAAACCGCTATGCTTTTCCCTTTATTTACCCTCTTGGGTCACGGGGGAAGTACTATCCTCCTTTTCCGCGGAGCATTCCTCTTCTTCCATCATCTTTTGCAGCGTTTTATTGTGCTTTCCCAGCACTTTACCGCCTTTGCTAAAACCCACCGCAAATAAAAGCGCCACTGCAAAAATGGCAAGAGCGGCCGCCGGTACCAACATCAACATGGTTTCTTCTGTCATAGCATTCTCCCCCTTTTTATCCCCCATAGTATATCACATTTCGGTTGCCTTGCAAAATTCTCGCTGCCAAAGCAACCTGCTTATTCAGCGTTTCTTGTCATATTTGCCAGTTTTCTCTTCCTCATTTGCATCGATTGTTGCAAAAAAACTATTGACACTTCCCCCTGCCTGGTGATAATATTAGCTCATTAAAGCGATAGCAACGCTGTGACTACGGAGGAAAGGGGAAAGCTGCAATGAAAAAGAGCTGCTTTATGATGATGGCTATGATGATGCGCATGTGCGGTATGCGCACTTTTTCCGATGCAACTTTTTCCGATAGCTCCATCATCACAGATTAAAAACATCGCGCCATCCATGGGCGCGGCCATCATTTGTTTTTAACCGGGAGACTTCATCGGAAAGTCACCCGGTTTTTGTTTTACCCATATCTTTAGCGAAAGGAACCTCACCCATGAACCTGTATTACGAAGATCTGGTAAGGGCGAACCACCTGCTGGGGCGAATGTGACCTTATTCCCGCCCCTGCTCCGTTCACCCACAACCAAACATCTTGTAAGATAAAAGAAAGGACATTTACCATGAAAAAGACTTTGAAAGCTGTTCTGGCCGCTCTGCTCGTTGTTTGCCTGCTGCTGCCCCTGGCTGCCTGCGGCAACAATGCCACCACCGAAACCAAGCTCAAGATCGCCATTCCGAATGATACCACCAATGAAGCACGCGCGCTGCTGCTGCTGCAGGATCAGGGCTATATCAAGCTGAAGGATGGCGCCGGCATCACCGCTACCGTTCTGGATATCGTAGAAAACCCCAAGAACATTGAGTTCAGCGAAGTAGAGGCTGCCCAGCTGCCCAACCTGCTGCCCGATGTTGACTATGCTGTCATCAATTCCAACTACGCCATCTCCGCCGGCCTTAATCCCACCAAGGATGCCCTGGCACTGGAAGGCTCCTCCTCCGCCTATGCCAACATTCTGGCGGTAAAGGAAGGCAATGAGAATGAACCCCTCGTCAAGGCCCTCATCGCCGCCCTCTCCAGCAAGCAGGTTGCCGATTACATCACCGAAAAGTATGATGGTTCCGTTGTCTCCGTTGTAGAAAACCCTGGCGATGGCTATGATGCCGACCTCGATTACGCTGCTCTGGCCGGTCAGACTATCTCCGTTGCCGCTTCCCCCGCTCCCCACGCTGAGATCCTGGCTGTTGCCAAGGAAATCCTGGCCGCGAAGGACATCACCTTGGACATCCAGGAGTACAGCGACTATGTTATCCCCAATAATGTTGTAGAGGACGGCACCGTCCTGGCCAACTACTTCCAGCACACCCCTTACCTCGATGACTTCAACGCCGAAAACGGCACTCACATCGTTTCTGTTCTCTCTGTCCATGTGGAGCCTCTCGGCCTCTACGGCGGCAAGCAATCCACTCTGGATGCCCTTAAATAATTGAAACGAACTGGGGATTGAAAAAGTATGATCGAGATCAAAAATCTGTGTAAGACCTATTCCCTAACGGATGGCAGTGTGGAGGCCCTCAAAGATGTTTCTCTTTCCATCCCGGATGGCGATGTCTTTGGAATCATCGGCATGAGCGGTGCCGGCAAAAGCACCCTCGTGCGCTGCATCAATATGCTGGAACGCCCTACCGCCGGCAGCGTGGTCATTGATGGCAAGGACCTGACCAAAATGACCGAAAAAGAGCTGCGAGCCGAGCGCCAAAGCATCACCATGATCTTTCAGGGCTTCAACCTGCTAATGCAAAAAAACTGCCTGCGCAATGTTTGCTTCCCGCTGGAACTGGCTGGTGTAAAAAAGGCCGAAGCCACCAAAAAGGCGCAGTCACTGCTGGAGCTGGTGGGCCTGGGCGATAAAGCCTCGGCCTACCCTGCCCAGCTTTCCGGCGGCCAGCAGCAGCGTGTCGCCATCGCGCGGGCGTTGGCCACCAACCCCAAGGTGCTGCTGTGCGATGAAGCCACCAGTGCTCTCGATCCCAAGACCACCAATGCCATCCTGGAGCTCATCCGGGAGATCAATCAGAAACTCGGCATCACTGTCATTATCATCACCCATCAGATGAGCGTGGTGGAATCCACCTGCCGTCATGTGGCCATCTTGGAGGAAGGCCAGGTGGTGGAGCAGGGCGAAGTTAGTGCAGTGTTCTCCCACCCCAAATCGGAAGCCGCCCGCCGGCTGGTCTTCCCGGAGGGAAATCCAGAAAGTCTGCTGTGTTCCCTACCCGGTTCCCGGCTCATTCGTGTGGTGTTCAATGGGGCCGATGCCACCGGCAAGCCCATCATTGCCCGCATGGCCACCGAGATCGGCGTGGAAGCCAATATTGCCTATGCTTCCACCCGCAGCATCGAGGGCCGCGCCTACGGCTCCATGCTGCTTTCCATTGAAGATAAAAACGACGATCTGGCCCGTGCCATCGGCTATCTTACACAGGATGGCGATATTACCGCCCAGGAGGTGACCCAGTATGCTGAATAATCTCTTTTCCGCTGAGGTACTGCAGGAAACACTCTCCATTGTTCAGGGGCAGTTCCTGCTGGCCTTCTGGGAGACGCTGTATGTCACCATTGCGGCCATGTTCTTTGCCGTGGTCATCGGTTTGCCGCTGGGTGTCATCCTGGTTGTGGGCGAAAAGGGCGGCCTGGCCCCCCTGCCCGGCTGGCTGATGAAAACCATCAATGTCATCATCAATCTGCTGCGTTCCGTCCCCTTCCTTATCCTTATGATCCTGCTGTTCCCCTTCACCCGGGCCGTTGTGGGCACCGCGGTGGGTACCGTTGCCTCCATTGTGCCGCTGGTCGTGGCTGCCTTTCCCTTTGTGGCCCGCCTGGTGGAAAGCAGCCTGCGAGAGCTCAATCCCAATATCATCGAAATGTCCCGCAGTATGGGCGCTTCCCCTATGCAGACCATCATTAAGGTCATGATCCCGGAGGCGATGCCCTCCCTCATCTCCAATGCCACCATCGCCATCACCACCATCCTGGGCTACACCGCCATGAGTGGTATCGTGGGCGGCGGCGGGCTGGGCAAGATCGCCATCAACTACGGCTACTACCGCTATAAATATTTGGTCATGCTGCTGGCGGTCATTCTGCTTATCGTTATCGTGCAGGTGTTCCAAAGTATCGGCACCCACCTTTCGGTCAAGCTGGATAAGCGCCTGAAGCAAAATCACTAAGTAATCTCCTCTCTTCTTTTTCTTCCCTATATAAAACCTCCGGGATCTCACCGATCCCGGAGGTTTTCTTTTGGGTAATTATCCGTTTCAAAAAGAACAAATGTTTCATGTGAAACATTTTCAGCCGCAGCCTTTAGTAGTGGTAGCGCTGCCGCTTGGCCAGCAGAAAGACTGCCGAAACGATAGCCGCCAGTACCTCGGAAACTGTGATCGCCCACCAAATACCGTCAATATCCAAAAACAGCGGAAGAATGATAACCGAGGATGCCTGGAACACCAGCACACGCAAAAAGGAGATAAGCGCCGAAACAGCGCCGTTGCCCAACGCTGTAAAGAAGCCGGAGCAGAAGATATTAAAGCCCGCCAGCAGGAAGGAAAGCGCAAACAACTGGAACGCGTGCTTCGTCAGCGCAAACAGACTATCATCAAAGCCCACAAAGATGTAAGCAAAGGGGCCCGCCGCTGCGATTGCCAGCGCCGTCAGCGCCACACCTACCGTTAGGGTCAGTGTGATGCTCTTGCGAAGCAGGCTTTTCATCTCGGCTGTATTCTCTGCGCCGTAGTGGTAGCTTACAATGGGCGATACGCCGATGGAATATCCGATGGAAATGGCAATGAAAATGAACTGCACATACAACAGCACGCCGTAGGCAGATACTCCGTCCTCCCCGATATATATAAGAAGCTGGAAATTATACAGCATACCCACCAGCGAGCTTGCAATATTGGACATCATCTCGGACGAGCCGTTGCCGCATGCCTTCAGAATAGGCTTTGCCTCCAAAGTCGGCTTCCCTGTCAGCCGCAGTAGGCTGTTATTCGGGCGTAGGAAGTAGATCAGTGGCAGCACACCGCCTACCATCTGCCCGATGCCGGTCGCCAGCGCAGCGCCTGCCAGTCCCCACCGGAAGCCCACGATAAACAGAGCGTCCAACGCGGCATTGGTCAGCCCCGCCGCGACGGTCACAAAAAGCCCCAGCTTCGGCTTTTCCGCCGCCGTCAAAAAACTCTGGAATACATTTTGCAGCATAAAGGCAGGGGTAAACGCAATAACAATGCGCCCATACAGCACACAGCCTTCCATCATCTCGGGGGTCGCACCCAGCAGCACACACACCGGCCGTATCACCGCTATCCCGATGGCCGCCAGAAGGATCCCCAGCAGCACGGTAAAGCACACCATCATGCTGAAGTAGCGGTTCGCCTTTTCCTTATTGCCCCGCCCCAGCTGCTGCGCCACCTGTGCCGTGCCGCCGGTGCCGATCATGAAGCCCGCACCGCCCAATACCATAATAAAGGGGAAAATAAAGTTGAGCGCCGCAAATTCGGTTTTGCCTACCGCATTGGAAACAAACAGCCCATCTACCACGCTGTAGATGGAGGTAAAGATCATCATGATAATGGTCGGCATAACAAAGCGCACCAGCCGACCGTAGCTGAAATGGTCGGAAAGCCGGATCGGCTCCCGCGCGCCATTTCTTCTCTCTGCGTTCATTTATTATTCTCCAGTTTTCATTTTCTTAAATTTCCGGCAAACTCCTTCTTTGCCGGATCATATGGTCTGTACCCATGCGGATTGCGGCGTATTATGGCATAGATTGTTTTATTCCGCTAGTTTTTCTTGCCCCGCAGGATACGGGCGTCCCTCCGCTTTTATCGTGCCGCCGCCCGTCACGGGCGGGCAGCCCTCATCCGCTTCGGGACGCCCTCATTTTTTCTCTTATTCGGGGAACTCCAGCTCGCACGCACCTACCGCACGAACAGTCAAATGGGTACAGCTTTCTTCGCCAAAGGTTTCCCACATTACCCGCAGAAAGCCCGCTTCTCGCTCTCTTGGCACCAGTGCCTGTACTGTACCGGCAAAGCCGCCGCCGTGTACCCGCCAGCCGCCGTAGCCGGTCAGTTCCCGCCGGCATAGCGAAAGTGCCAGTGCCAACCCTCGTTCATTCGGGTCAGCTGGGTAGATGTTCTGCAGCTTCTCCATCGAGGATTCCCCACTGGCCAGCATCTCCTCCAGGTAATGCTCCGCAGTGGGTTCCCGCAGAGCTGCCGCCAGCCGGGGCACCCGCTCGTTTTCCTCAAAGAAATGCATCGCCCGCAAAATTGCTCGGTCGCTCACCTTGCCGCGCAGGCCGGGCAGCCCCGCGTAAAATTCCGCCGGATCTACCTCCCGCAGCACCCGGCAGCCAAACTGCGCTGCCACCGCTCTCATCTCCCGCGGGATGGCCATGTAATCCTCAGTCAGGTCGGCATGGCTCCCACCGGTATTCACCACATACATCGTCATACCCCAGCGGGCAAAGTCGCAGGGCAGGCGCTCCACAATAGGGGCCTTCGGGCAAAGAAAATCAATGGCAACCGCGCTGCCCACCGCCGACGCGGTCTGGTCCATCAGGCCGCAGGGCTTACCAAAGTACTCATTTTCGGCATACTGGCCTATGCGCGCCAGTGCCACCGGCGGAATGGCCCCATCATTATACAGGGCATTCTGAATTTGCCCCAGCAGCAGCTCAAAAGCCGCCGAGGAGGACAGCCCGGAACCGGTGGGAACAACGGAATCGGTCACACCGGCAAAGCCGCCGGCCGCATACCCCTGCTGCCGCAGCCCGGCAAAGACACCTCTTATCATGGAGGGGGAATGGCCCCGCTCCTTTTCGTAATGGGTTAGGTCGCGCCAGTCCAGCGCGGGCAGCGGATGGCTCTTGCTGCCTATCTCCACCGGCCCCTCCTTTTGCGGAGATACAATGGCCAGCTTATCCAGCGTAACAGCAGCAGCCAGCACCCGGCCGTGCTGGTGGTCGGTGTGGTTGCCGCCCAGCTCGGTGCGGCCCGGTGCCGAAAAGATGCGCACCTCTTCCCTTTCCCCATACAGCCTGGTAAACTGCTCCAGCAGGCGCAAACAGCGCTCCCGTTGCGGCAGCAGGTCATCGGTCACATACAGCCGGCACAGTGCCTCATCACAGGCACCGCTCTGCAGGGCTTTTTTCCATTGGGCCGCAGTTGGCATCGTTCGTTCCTCCGTCAGTTCAGGGTAAAGCGCATCAGCACCGGGTTGTGGTCGGAATAGGTAAACCCGGTCTGCACATTCTCCAGGTAGGTCGCTGTCACATTATCGCTTACCAGGAAGCCATCCACAATAATGGTGAAGTTCCCCTCCTCATAGGGGATATCGCAGTTGCGGCAGGTGGGCTCCACCTTGCCGTCGTTATAGTTATCACAGCGGGTCAGTCCCTCCGGCAGCATCTCCGCGGGGAAGGGCTGCGCCCAGCCAAAGTCGGTCATCTCACCGCCATTCAGCACCTGGGTGGATTTCCCGGTAAAATCATGGTTGAAATCGCCGCCGCACACCACATAGTTGCCCTTCTGGTATTCGGCCAGCATATCGCCAAACAGCATATTCATCTGCGCGGCCCTTATCTCATCGCTGCCGCCGTAGGCCGAAAGGTGCACATTAAAGAGCACAAGCTCCTTCCCGTTTTCCGTGGGCACCCGGCTGATGGTATAGCACCGGTCCAGGTCAAGAAACTTGGAAAAGCTGGTGGAAATGGGCAGGCTGCGCCGCAGCGCACCGGTGATGCCGACACTGCTGAAGGTCACCATGCTGCTGTTGGAGCTGCCATGCGGCTGTGTCAGCGGATACATGAGGAACGCTGAATGGTAATTGACGGCATCCACCTCCGCCATCTGCGGGAAAGCCGCCCGCAGGATCTCCTGCTCATCGATATGGTAGCTGCGGGTGGAGTCAAAATCTACCTCCTGGAACAGGATAAAATCCGGCTCCAAGGAGGAAACCTCCTCCGCCGCGGCGTTGACGCACTCGGTCACGCTCTCGGGGCTTTCCGCCCAGGATTCCACCCCGCCATCCATAAAGAAGGTAAAATCATCGGTATAGGCGCCAAAGCCGATATTCTGCGTCACAATGGCATACTCCTCGCCCAGCCGCACCGCCAGGTCAGTCTCCTGGGGATTGCGGATCTCTAGCTCCTGGTTATCGGGGATGCGGTCATAGCTCAGCATCACATATCCCACATAGATAATGACCACCGCCAGCAGCACCGCCAGCAGAATCAAAAGCGCTTTCAGCAGTTTTCTCATGTTTCTTCTCCTCCCCACTTTCGCGGTTTGTTTTACAGCAGCTCCAACAGATCCTCTTCCTCCAGCGGCTCCGCCTTGGCCGTGTCATTTTCCCGGTAGCCGGTCATAATGACCCTAAACAGCTCCTTGGTGGAAGGCGGCGTATAGCTGATGGCGTTGGCGCCGGCCTCTATCGTCCGCAGGATGGATTCTTCGGTGGGACCGCCGGTAGCGATGATGGGCACATCGGGGAACTTTTCCCGGATCTTCCGCACCACCCCGGCGGTACGCTCGGCAGCGGAAACATTCAGGACCGAAGCACCGGCCGCCAGTCTTGCCGCGATATCATAATTTTCACTGGTCACGGTGGCGATGATGGGGATATCCACCACCTTTTTCATCGTCTCCACCGTCTGGTTGCGCATGGGTGCGTTCACCACCACACCAAAGGCGCCCTGCGCCTCGGCATCCTTGGCCAGCATCACGCTGCGTATGCCGTCGGTAACGCCGCCGCCCACCCCGCACACCACGGGGATGGAGGAAGCGGAAATGATGGCGTCCATAATGACCTGCTGCGGTGTAAAGGGGTAAACCGCCAGCACCGCATCGGCATTACAGTTGCGGATGATGGCAATATCGGTGGTGAAGATCAGCGACTTCATCCGTCTGCCCATAATGATGATCCCGCTGGCTCGGCGGATGACCGAGGGCAGGGCAAGGCTGTTATGATCCCGCAGCGCACTGTGGATAAAGGCTGGGGGCTGTCTATGTTCTTTCTGGCTCATGGGATTCCTCCTTTGGGGTTGGGGTCGCTGGGTTTATATTTTATTTATTATACCATATTATCCAATAAAAAGAAAGCCCGGAGGGTGGCATCTCTCCGGGCATCTTCCGCTATTTGAGATAATTTTCCGTTAAGACTCAGCTTAATAGAAAGTGGCAACCTCCTGCTCCGGTTCCTCAGCCGGGATGCAGGCGCTGACCGCCAGCACCGGGCCGCGCTTGCCGTACACAGTGCTGTACTGGATATTCACATTGGCTGTCACGGTATACCAGCCGCCATTTTCCAGCTTTTCAGGGCTATATCCCGTGCAGGCCAGCCCCATAAAGGTGATATCCTCCACGCAGCAGGTCATCACATGCCGCCCGCACACAAAGCAGTTTTTCAGGCTGCGGTGCTTGGTCACCACACGCCCCTTAAAGCGCACCGTCTTGCCCTGGTACTTTTCCATCTCCTCGGTCAGGTCACGGTACCACACGGCAAAGTCCGCATCGGCGATCTCAATGATCGGGGCCTCAATATCAAAGGGCAGCGGGTCCTCTATCTCATCATAATCAAAGTTGCCGTCCACATAGTCATAGCCTATTTCGGTCCGGCGGCTCACGCCCCGCACCACCTTGTGGATCTCCATTTTATCGGCGCCCACCGGGGCCCGGTTCAGCAGCACCATCTCACAGCTAGTCAGCTTATCCACCATCAAGCTGCGCATATTTGTGTTGTAGCTTAGGAAGGTATTGTAATCCGCTATCATCACTTCCTGGTAGATCATCCAGCCCTGCGGCATCTGCTCGTACAGGCGCTGCAGCTGCCACATGCCGTTATATTCTATCACTACCCGGTCCACCCGGTGGATCTTCTGCCACTCGCCCAGCTTGGCGGTGGTCAGCTCCTCCTCGCTTTCGATGGGCAGGATATGCACATTCTTCATCAGCGGGTGAGAAAGATCGTATTCCTCCTCGCCCTCCTCGCACAGCACCAGCAGGGTGTGCTCCCCGGCATTGAATTTCTTATCCTCCAGCGTTTCCCGGATAAAGCGGGTCTTTCCCCCCTCCAGAAAGCCGGTAAACAGGTAAACCGGGATCTCAACAGCTTTTGCCATTCGTCAGTCCTCCGTTTTTCAGTTCAGGTGGAACAGCGAAGTCAGGGCGTCCTCCTTCAGCTTGGCGCCGATGACGCACAGACGGCCGGTGACACCAGCAGCGCCATTACGGATCTCCACCTCACCGGGAACATAATCAAAGTGCAGCCACTTGCCGTCCGTACCGGCTACAATGCCCTTGGCCCGCAGCACCTGGCCGTAATCGCCGGTATCCAGGGCTTCCAGCGCGGCAGCCAGCTCCTGCTTCCCGTAGGGGTGGGCGGTCTCTTTACCCCAGCTGGTAAATACCTCATCGGCATGGTGATGATGGTGATGGTGGTCATGTTCATGGCAGCCGCAGCCGCACTCATCGTCATCCTCATTGTGATGGTGGTGATGCTCATGCTCGTGGTCATGGCCATGATCGTGGCAGCCACAGCCGCACTCATCGTCATCCTCGTCGTGATGGTGGTGATGCTCATGCTCGTGGTCATGGTCATGGTCGTGGCAGCCGCAGCCACACTCATCGTCGTCATGATGATGGTGCTCGTGCTCCTGCTCCTCGGCCAGCTCCTCCAGAGCAGCCGCCAGGGTATCCCGGCGTTCCATGGCCGCCAGCAGCTGCTTGCCGTCCAGTTCGTCCCAAGGGGTCGTCACAATGGTGGCGGTGGGGTTCTTCTCCCGCAGCAGAGCCACACAGGCATCCAGCTTTTCCTGGCTCATACCGGCAGTCCGGCTCAAAATAATGGCGCTGGCATGCTCCACCTGGTTATTGAAGAACTCACCGAAGTTTCTCATATACATCTTGGCCTTGGTGGCATCCACCACGGTGGTAAAACCGTTCAGCACCACATCGTGCATTTCCAGGTTCTGCACCGCCCGGATGACATCGCTGAGTTTGCCCACACCAGAGGGTTCAATGAGGATACGGTCGGGGTGATAGGTATCCATCACCTGCCGCAGCGCCTTGCCGAAATCGCCCACCAGACTGCAGCAGATGCAGCCGCTGTTCATCTCGGTAATGTTGATGCCCGCTTCCTGCAAAAAGCCGCCGTCAATGCCGATCTCGCCAAACTCATTTTCAATGAGGACGAGCTGCTCGCCGGTATAGGCTTCTGCGATCAGCTTCTTGATGAGGGTCGTTTTGCCAGCGCCCAAAAAGCCGGAGAAAATATCAATTTTAGTCATAGTAACATCTTCTTTCTGTAAAGTGATTTCCTAACATTGTATTATACCACTTTTGTCAAGTTTTCGCAATATCCTCGTCCTTATACCACCTGCAGCAGATAGAATTTAAGGTAATCGGTCTCCGGCACGCCGGGCAAAATGGGATGATCCGGAGCCTGCTGCCGCGCCTCAATCTGCCGCAGCGTCACACCGGCATCCAGCGCCGCTTCCCGCAGCATCTTACGGAACATCTCATCGGTCATAAAGTGGGAGCAGGAACAGGTCGCCAGATATCCGCCGCGGGGCAGCAGCCGCATCGCCTTCCTATTGATCTCCTTGTATCCGTGATAGGCGTTTTTGGCGGTCGCGCGGCTCTTGGTAAAGGCGGGCGGGTCCAGAATAATATAGTCATAATCACACTTTTTCTCTTTAGCCATCTCGGTCAGCAGGTCAAAAACATCGGCGCACTTGTAGTCCAGATTGGTCAATCCATTGCGCTTTCCGTTTTCAGCGGCCAGCTCCAGCGCAAAGGCCGAAACATCCACAGCGGTCACATGCTCCGCCCCCGCCGCTGCCGCATTCAGCGCAAAAGCCCCGGTATGCGTAAAGCAATCCAGCACCCGGCGTCCGCGGGCCAGCTTGGCCGCCGCCTGCCGGTTGTACTTCTGGTCCAGAAAAAAACCGGTCTTTTGCCCCTCGATGTAATCCACATCATATTTTATCCCGTTTTCGGTAATGGTCACATGCCCGCTCAGGTCGGTTCTCAGCCACTCCATCTGGTAGAAGCCCTTTCCTTGCTCCAGCCCCTCCAGCGTTCTTATGGTCACATCGTTCCGCTCGTAGATCGCATCAATCTGCTCGCCGTCCTCCCGCAGCAGCTCCACCAGCGCCCGGTACACCCAGTCTTTGCGGCGCTCCATACCCAGGGAAAGCACCTGCGTCACCAATATGTTTTCAAAGCGATCCACCGTCAGCCCCGGGAACTGATCCGCCTCGCCAAAAATAAGGCGGCAGCAGCGGTAATCCACCGGGCCCATCACCGTTTTACGGTAATTCAGCGCATAGCACACCCTCCGCCGGAAAAACGCCTCATCAAAGGTATCATTGGCATTGTGGCTGATGATCCGCACCCTGATTTTGGAGTGATCATTCACCCAGCCGGTGCCCAGGTACCGCCCTTTATTACTCACCACATCCACCATATCACCATTTTGGTAAGCGCCCTCCACGGCGGTCACTTCCTCCCCATACACCCAGGGGTGGCCGGCCCGCAGGCTGCGCTCCGCCTTAGGGGTAACGGTAAATACCGGATATTCTCTTGCTGTCATAGTATCTCTCCCACTCGCTAAAAATCTCCTTTTATCATAGCGGTTTTTCCGCCAAAAAGCAACACTTGCTCCCCATTCGCAAAAGGTCTATAATCATGCTGTACGGCGGCCGCCAAAAGCACCCGCATGGCGGCGTCACTGCCCTTGACAGGCGCCAGCCCGCCTGCGGGCGTTCCTGGCCCTGTGGGCGTTTTGCTCGCCGCCTGTCCCCTGCTCCTGCACCACTTTATCACTTTCCCCAAGGAGGCTCCCACATGAAAACCGCCATCTGTTATTATTCCCGCCACCACGGCAATACCCTCAAGGTCCTGGAAGCCATGGCCGAAGTCGCCGAGATCGACCTTATCGATGTCACCAGCCGCATGGCCGCCCGCCTGCCGCAGTATGACCGCATCGGCTTCGCCTCCGGCATCTATTACTCCAAATTCCACGATACCGTGGTCCATTACGCCGCCCAGTACCTGCCCGAGGGCAAAGAAACCTTTTTCGTCTGTACCCACGGCTCCACCGCCTGCCCCGAAAAGTATTATGCCGCCATCACCGAAGCAGTAAAGGCCAAAAATTGCCCCATTCTTGGCACCTTCTCCTGCCGCGGTTATGATACCTTTGGCCCGTTTAAGCTCATCGGCGGCATGGCCAAGGGCCACCCGGATGCGGATGACCTGCAAAGGGCCCGTGCCTTTATCCAGGCCCTGTAAAAGCCGAAAAACACCGGCAGTTCGCTCCCTGTCCCGCGGAGCTCGCTGCCGGCCTTTTCTTTTTTTATACGGCTTATACCGCGTACTGACTGGTATACAGCCGATAGTAGAAGCCCTGCTTCTCCAGCAGGCCCTCATGGGTACCGGCCTCCACAATCTGTCCGTCATTGATGACCAGGATCAGATCGGCATCCACTATGGTGGAGAGCCGATGCGCGATAACAAAGCAGGTGCGTCCCCGCATCAGCTTATCCATCGCCTTTTGCAGCAATATCTCGGTGCGGGTATCCACATTGGAGGTCGCCTCATCCAGGATGAGCAGCCGCCGGTTGGCCAGCAGCGCCCGCGCGATGGTCAGGAGCTGCTTCTGTCCGCCGGAAATATTGATGGAATCCTCGCTCACCACAGTGTCGTAGCCCTGCGGCAGCGTGCGGATAAAATGATCACAGTAGGCCTCGTCGCAGGCGGTGACAATCTCCTCGCGGGTCGCCTCCGGCTTGCCGTAGGCCACATTATCGGCCACCGTCCCGCCAAACAGCCAGGTATCCTGCAGCACCATGCCAAAGAGCCCCCGCACATCCTCACGGCTCACAGCGGCTATATCATGGCCGTCTATCGTGATCTTCCCGCTTTGGATATCATAGAACCGCATCAGCAGGTTCACCAGCGTGGTCTTGCCCGCGCCGGTGGGCCCTACAATGGCCACCTTCTGCCCATGCTTTACCTTCACAGTGAAGTCCCGAATCAGCGGCGTTTCTGGATCGTAGCTGAAATTCACATTTTCAAAATCCACATCGCCCTTTATTTCCTCCGGCAGGTGCCCCTCGATGGGCTCCTCCTCCGGGGCGTCCTGCATCTCATACACCCGTCGGGCGGCGGCGCAGATGCGCTGGATAGACCCCAGCACCTCGGCGATCTGCTCCAGCGGCGCGGAAAACTGCCGGGAGTACAGCAGCACCGTTACCACGGCACCCACACCCAGGGCTCCCTGTACTGTTAGGTAGCCGCCGATGAGAGCGACCAGAATATACGCCAATGCATTTGCAGCGGTAATGCACGGTGTGATCAGTCCCTGCAGAAAGATTGCCTTTGCCTCGGCGTCCTTCTGACGCTTGTTCGCCGCGGCGTGCGCCGCAATGGTGGTCTCCTCGTAGTTATATGCCTTCGTGGTCTGGTAGCTGGCGTAGCTTTCCTCCACAATGGAGTACATCTTGCCGCTCTCCTCAAACAAGCGGCGGAAATAGGTGCCGCAGGCGGCGGAAATCCGGGAAGAAATCACGATGGATAGCGGCATCAGCAGCAGGACCGCCAGTCCCATCCGCCAGTTTTCCCGCAGCATCATCACAGCGATGACCACGATCTGCATAAAGCCCATTACTGTCACATCCACAATGTTGTGGATACTGCCGCCCATATTGGAAACATCCTCTTGAATACGGTCAATGATCTGTCCTGCCGGGGTCTTATCAATAAAGCTGATGGGCAGCCGGGATAGTTTATCCGAAAGCTTGATGCGCAGTGTGCAGGTATAGTACTTACTCACCACATTGTTCATCAGGACCATCTTTCCGGTGTCCACGATACTCTTCAGCAGGTACACCCCCGCCAGTGCTCCGCAGATCGGCAGCAGCGCTTCGGTCAGACCGGCTTTGGGCCGTTCTCCGGCCCAGGCATCGTACAGCAGCTGGATGCCCTGACCCAGGAGCTTCGGGGCGATGACGGTACACGCCACCACTATACCACCCAGCAGGGCGCCCAGCAGCAGCCAGCCGTAAATGGGCCGGGCGTCCCGCACCAGTCGGCGGAATACCTCCCAGGTGCTCATTTTTACTTCCTCAGTCGGTTTCTTTTTGCGGTTCATCGGCGCTCACCTCCCGTCTGGGAAAGATAAATCTCCCGGTAAACCTTGCAGCGCTCCAGCAGCTCCCGGTGGGTGCCGCTATCCACCAGCCGCCCGCCGTCCATTACAAAGATCTGGTCGCTGCTCATGGCGCTGGTCACTCGCTGCGTCACCACGATCTGAGTCCTCCCGGCCGCCTTTTCGGCCAGCGCCCGCCGCAGGTTCGCCTCGGTCATAAAGTCCAGCGCCGAAAAGCTGTCGTCAAAGAGATAGATCGGCGCGTTTTTCAGCACAGCCCGGGCAATACTCACCCGCTGCTTCTGCCCGCCGGAAAGGTTCTTGCCGGCCTGCTCCAGCCGGTGGTCCAGCCCCTCCGGCTGCGCTTTGATGTAATCCGCCATCTGGGCCACCGCCGCGGCTTCCATCAGTTCCTCCTCGGAAGCGCCGGGGCGCCCCATGGCGATATTTTCCCGGATGGTGCCGCTGTAAATGCCGGCGCGCTGCAATACACAGCTGATATTGTGCCGGATGGTACGGCGGCTTAGGGTGGCGGCATCACGCCCATCAAAGTAGATTTTCCCCTCGGTGGGCAGCCGGAAGGCCATCAGCAGCTGCACCAGCGTGGATTTACCGCTGCCGGTCCCGCCGATGATAGCTACCTTCTGTCCCGCGGCGATATGCAGCGAAACATCGCTTACCGCCGCGGCGTCAGCACCCTCATACCGAAAGGTCACATTCTCCATGCGGATGTCCCCGGCAAAGGTGATATTATCATCCTCCTCGGCGGTCTCGGTCATCATGTTGGCGTCCATCACTTCACCGATGCGGCCCGCGGCCACCTTGGCATGGGGGTACATCACCAGGGCAAAGGCCGCCATAACGATACCGTTCATTACCAGGGCCACATACTGCACCATGGCAAAGATATCGCCGCCGGAAGCGGTGGAAATCCCGCTTTGCATCCGACTGCCGCCAAAGTACAGGATCGCGACCGCCACCAGGTTCATCAGGGCGATGGCAATGGGCGCCACCAGGCCCATCTTTGTATTCGCTTCAATGATATGCTCGGCCATCACACGGGTGGCCTCAGCTATGCGGCCCTGTTCCTGCTCCTCCCTGTTAAAGGCCCGGATGACGCGGATGCCGTGCAGCCGCTCCCGCACCAGGTCGTTCTGCTTATCGCAGAACTGGTCGCTGATTTTCCACAGCGGCTCCACCCTGCGGCCAATAGCCAGCACCAGCAGCGTAATGATGGGCATAGCCACCAGGATAATGAGCGCCAGCGTGCTGTCCTTGGAAAAGGCCAGCACCACCCCGCCGAAAAACAGCACCGGAATGGTGATGATGTTGCTGGAAAGCATATCGGCCACCCAGGCCAGCGTCCCCACATCGTGGGTGGAACGGGTAAGCAGCGCCGAGGTGCCGATGCGGCTGACCTCTTCAAAGGTCAGGGCATTCACCCGGCCAAAAACCGCCGCGCGCAGGTCGGCGCAAAAGCCGGAAACAACTTGGGTGCGGCACCAGGTACCGGCCGCCACCGCCCCCAGCGAGAGCAGCGTGACCAGCAGCATTCTGCCGCAGCAGCGCAGGATATAGTCCCAATCGGAGGTGTAGATGCCGCCGTCCAGGATATCACTCATGATGGTGGGCAGCAGCAGCGAACAGACGCTGGAAACGGCAATCAGCAGCATGCCCAGCAGCATTTTCCCTCGGTAGGGCTTAAGATATGGCAAAATTCGTTTCATAATTTCTCCGTCAGTTTATGGGTTCCGCTCTCTCCCCCGATCTTGAAAAAAGGCGCAAAAAGGCCGGGAGCAACAGAAACTCCCGGCGAGCGAAATAGCACCTTGGTTCAGGCGGACTTACAGAGAGAGCTGCTGTGCAGGTATTCGGTTGATTCCAGTGCGGAACTTGTTCATCTTGTTGTTGTGCAAAAAGTACATTTCAGCAGCTCCTTTCTTTCATATTTGGCATCGAAAAGAGTATAGCATACCGAAGGTTCGATTGCAAGCACTTTTTCCCTTCCCTGCATTCCGGCGGCACGCCTCCGCTTTGTCTCGGGGCGCCGTTTGTGCCAAACCGGTCACCCCTCGCCCGCTCCGGCGCGCCGCCTGCCTTGTCTTTCATTCCACCAGGTACCCCACGCCAAAGCGGGTGCGGATAAACTCGAAAAGCCCAGCAGCCTCCAGCTTTTTGCGCAGGCGGTTCACATTCACGGTCAGCGTGTTTTCATCCACAAAGCTGTCGGTCTCCCACAGCCGCTGCATCAGCAGCTCGCGGCTCACTACCTGGCCCTTGCGTTCCATCAGGCACAGCAGGATGCGGTATTCATTTTTGGTTAGGTCGATGGCATTTCCCTCATACTGCAGGGTCTGGTCGGCAGTATTCAGCACCGCTCCCCGGCACTCCGGCGCCGGCAGGGCAGTCTCCAGCCGATAGCTGCGCCGCAGCATGGCCTGCACCTTGGCCACCAGCACACTGCCGTCAAAGGGCTTGGCGATGAAATCATCGCCGCCCATGTTCATCGCCATCACGATGTTCATGTTGTCAGCCGCCGAGGAGATGAAAATGATGGGCGCCGCAGTCCTCTGCCGCAGCTGGCCGCACCAATAGTAGCCGTCGTAGCTGGGCAGCTTGATATCCAGTAGGATGAGATGAGGCTGATAGGTCTCGAACTCCCCGGTGATGTTGCGGAAATCCTGCACCTGCCGCGCCTCCATTCCCCATTGCTCCAGCAGGCTCTGGATGCCCTCGGCAATCCCCCGGTCGTCCTCCACAATGAGTATTTTGAACATTTGGCCCCTCCTCGCTATGCGGTAAATCTCTCCTCCCAGTATCGCACATTCCGGCTAAAAAATCCACCCGAAGATGTTTAAGATTTCTTGATTTTTATGGTCACAAGCGGCATTCCGGGACGCTGCCCGCAGTCGACTGCCCGACGAAATCAGCATAACGCTGTCCCGCCGCAAATGCCAGCAACGGCTGGTTGAGTGGGTCAGATTCAACCACCAATTGAGCCCCACAACCACAGCGTCACCAAAAAAGCCCTCTCCGGCCGGACAGGGCTCTACTTTGCGGCAATTGGCCTAATTTACAAGAGCATTCCATATCCAACAAATTCAGACTTCCTGCTCGTCCTCCATCGGAGGCAGCTGCTCCTCCGGGAACAGGGCGGCAGACTGCTCCTCCGGCAAACTGGCCACCCCCCGCAGCTTCCGCTGGATCTGCCGGGTGCGGACACCGACCAGCTTATCCAGCTCGCTGCTGGCCTGCTCCAGCCGGGTTTGCGTCATAGTTAGGGCATCGGCAAATTTATCAAACTCAGTCTTAACACCGCCGAGAATATTCCACACCTCACCGCTTCTGCGCTGAATGGCGATGGTCCGGAAACTCATCTGCAAAGAACTCAACAGGGCAGCCATGGTGCTGGGGCCGGCAATGTTCACCCGGTATTCCCGCTGCAAAACCTCCACCATACCCCGGCTGACCACCTCGGCATACAGCCCCTCAAATGGCAAAAAGAGGATTCCAAATTCGGTGGTGCGGGGCGGGCAAAGGTACTTTTCGCGGATATCCTTAGCTTCCATCCGGACGGTAAGCAGCAGCTGCCGCACCGCCGCTTGAATCGCCGCCTGGTCACCGGAATCATAGGCGTCCCGGAGGGCAGCGTAGCTATCCCCAGGGAATTTGGCATCGATGGGAAGCCAAATAAAGCTGCCATCCTCCGCAGGAAGTTTGACAGCGTATTCCACCACATTGCGGCTGCCGGGAACCGTTGCCACATTTTTGCCGTACTGCTCTGGAGTGAGAATGTCCTCCAGGATAGCGCCAAGCTGCACTTCCCCCAGAATTCCACGAGTTTTCACATTGCTGAGGACCTTTTTGAGGTCGCCGACGCCCTGGGCCAGCGACTGCATTTCACCCAGACCGCGGTAGACCTGTTCCAGCCGGTCATTCACCAGGCGGAAGGATTCGGTCATGCGGTCATTGAGGGCCTTTTGCAGCTTTTCATCGACGGTTTGGCGCATTTCGTCCAATTTGGCATTGTTATCCTGGCGAATGGTGGAAAGCTGGCGTTCCATGGACGCACGCACATCCTCCAGCGCGCGCGTGGACTGCTGGGAAAATGTGGATAGTCTGTTCTCGAACTGGGTGAGCTGCTCCAGCAGGGCCCGGCTTTCGCTTTGCGACTGGGACTGCTGGGACTGCATGAGGTACTTGCCGAGGGTGAGAATATCGGCCTGCACCGAACGCTCCAGATCGCTTTGCAGGCGCTGGAGCTGGGTGGAAATATCATTTTGGCAGGACTTTTTGACCTGCGTAAGCAGGCAGATGAGCAGAGCAAGGATGAGGACGGCCGCCCCCAACAACACCCAGCCCATGGTTTGCTGATCCATAGGTTTTCTCTCCTGAATTTGGCCAAATGCGAACTGTTGTTCTTCTACGATTCCCATTGTAGCACAAATGTTCGATGATGTAAAGGGACGAACAAAAGTTTGTATGAATGAACGAAAATTCTACCATTTTTAGGCTTGACAATGGGCATGGTGCATAGAAAAAGCCCCCCGGTGGGGGGGACTTTTTCCTTGAGAAAGATCTTAATCCTTGCGGAGAATGATGGCGGAGCCGGCGAACGCGAGGGCCGCGGCGGCGACGGCGACAGCAACGAGGTCATTGGCACCGGTGGCGGGGTTCTTCTGGTCATCGGTCTTGGGGGTGTCCCCGGTGGGGGTGTAGATG
>OLOA01001985.1_pt1 | contig 19380 bp, 13 predicted proteins | sample 1672201 | NCBI WGS metagenome assembly OLOA01 (sample SAMEA3136658, study PRJEB25190) | human gut metagenome
GCATCGCCACCCTGCACATGTACCGTGATATCTGCATTCGTCAGCTCCTCCGCGAGCTCCTTCGCCCGCTCGATCACCATATCCGGAACACCGGCAAGCTTCGCCACCTGGATTCCGTAGCTCTTGTCTGCACCGCCCTGAATGATCTTGCGCAGGAATACGATATCGTCGCCGTTTTCTTTTACCGCAATACAATAATTATTCACTCCCGGCAACTTGCCCTCCAGCTCCGTCAGCTCATGGTAATGTGTCGCAAAGAGCGTTTTTGCTCCGAGCAGCTTCGGATTGCTGATATACTCCACGACTGCCCATGCAATGCTCAGACCGTCAAAGGTGCTCGTGCCGCGTCCGATCTCATCGAGGATGAGCAGGCTGTTGCGCGTCGCATTGCGCAGGATATTCGCCACCTCTGTCATTTCCACCATGAACGTACTCTGTCCGGATGCCAGGTCATCCGATGCCCCTACACGGGTAAAGATCCGATCCGAAAGTCCGATATTCGCACTCTGTGCCGGAACAAAACAGCCCACCTGTGCCATCAGGGCGATCAGAGCTGTCTGACGCATATAAGTGGATTTTCCTGCCATATTCGGTCCCGTGATAATGGAAATCCGGTTCTTTTTATCATCCAGATACGTGTCATTTGAAATGAACATATCATTCGGGATCATTTTTTCCACAACCGGATGTCTTCCTTCTTTGATATCAATAATTCCTTTTTCATTGATCTTCGGGCGTACATAATGATTCCGTTCTGCCACAAGTGCCAGAGAGGTAAATACATCCAGTCCTGCGACCGCCTTTGCCGTTTTCTGGATCCGCTCCACCTGGGCTGCAATCGTCTCTCTGACCTCACTGTAAAGTTCATACTCCAGTGCATACAGTTTATCTTCTGCCCCCAGGATCATATCTTCAAGTTCTTTTAATTCCGGAGTAATATAACGCTCCGCATTGGCAAGCGTCTGCTTGCGGGTATAATAATCCGGTACAAGATCTTTATAGGAATTTGTGACTTCCAGATAATATCCAAATACTTTATTATACTTGATCTTCAGATTTTTAATTCCGGTCTTTTCCCGTTCATCTTCCTCCAGCTTCGCAAGCCAGTCTTTTCCATCCGACTTGGCTCTCCGCAGCTTATCTACTTCTTCATTATACCCTTCCCGGATAATATTTCCCTCTTTCATTGCGATCGGAGGCTCTTCCCGGATCGCTTTCGTCACAAGATCGCACAGATCTTCCAGTGCGTCCAGATCTTCGTAGATCTCCTGCAGCAGAGATGCTTTCATCTCCTCTAAAATATAACGGATCGGCGGCAGCATCTCAAGAGAGCTTTTAAATGCCGTCAGATCCCTCGGATTTGCCGAACCATAGGTAATCTTCGTAATCAGACGTTCCAGATCATAAACCGGGGAAAGATATTCTCTGATCTCTTCCCGTGAAATCGCCTGTTCTTTTAATTCTTCCACCGCATCCAGCCTTCGGTTGATCTCATTTTTATCAATCAGAGGCTGCTCCACGAACTTTCGCAGGGTACGTGCTCCCATGGCGGTTCTCGTCTTATCCAGCACCCACAGAAGGGAACCTCTTTTCTGCTTTTCCCGGAGTGTCTCGCACAGCTCCAGATTTCTTCTTGTCGAGCTGTCCAGCATCATATATTTTCCCGTTACGTATGGAGTCAGATGCGTCAGGTTGGAAAGGGAATTTTTCTGCGTTTCCAGCAGATAAGTAAGTAATGCCCCTGCACTGATTACACCACAGTCATAATCCTCCAGCCCCAGTCCTGCAAAACTTGAAACCTTGAAATGCTCCAGCAGTTTCTCCCTGCACATGGCATCATCAAAATACCAGGAATCCAGAGAATAAATTGTAATCCCCAGTTTCTCTTTCATCGTATCCAGATCCATACCGCTCATATAAAAAGCCTCATTGCAGATGATCTCCGATGGAGAGAATTTATAAATCTCATCCATCAGCCTGCTGCCGTCCGGAAGTTCCGTCACAAAATAATCTCCTGTAGAAATATCTGCAATGGACACTCCGTACCGGTCTGCAATATAGACAATGCACATAATATAATTATTCTTCGTCTCATCCAGTGCCTGCGTATCCAGGTTCGTTCCCGGAGTTACGATCCGCACGACCTCACGCTTTACGATTCCCTTCGCCTGCTTTGGATCTTCCACCTGCTCACAGATTGCCACTTTGTATCCTTTGGCAACCAGCCTGTTCAGATATCCTTCCACCGCATGATAAGGGACTCCGCACATTGGGGCACGTTCTTCCTGCCCACAGTTTTTCCCGGTCAGTGTGATCTCCAGTTCTCTGGATGCAGTCAGTGCATCCTCAAAGAACATTTCATAAAAATCGCCTAAGCGATAGAAGAGAATGCAGTCCTGATACTGGGACTTGGTCTCCATATACTGCTTCATCATTGGTGTTAACTCAGCCACATTCAAACTCCTTCATCTGTAAAATCTATTTTTGCATACAAAATGCGGTCCAAACCATACCAGATGGTTTTTCCTGCACAAATAGCATCATAAAATAAAAAAACCGGAAAGAAAACCCATTAAAAAATGGGTTCTTTCCGATGTATTATAGCATTTTTATCTTTTCTGTTCAACCTGCATTACATCATCTGCAATCTGTTCTGCAGTCAGATGATTTTCCAGCAGTATCTCTTTCACGTCATACCGGTCAATGAACTCTTTTTTCAATCCGTAGTTCAGAACCTTCATGTCACTGTCGCCATAGAAACGTGCGATCTTCTCTCCAAATCCACCATTGAGGATTCCATCTTCCAGCGTGACCACGATATCATGATCTTTTTTCAGTTCTTTCAGGAGTTCTTCATCCAGCCCTGTAATATAATATGGATTAATCACTGTCGGTACAGTTCCTGTCTTTTCCCCGATCAGGTCTGCTGCCTGTCCTGCAAGTCCGTAGAATGTTCCAAGTCCGATGACCGCAACTTTTGAACCTTTTCTCGTCACTTCATACTGATCCAGTCTTCCGAAATCCTTTTTCACTTCTTTTCCGTCTGAGATCATTGCACCACCCGGAAGTTTGATCGCAACCGGATACTCTGTCTGCTCCACGCTCCAGTCCAGCATGGCAAGATACTCTTCTTTTGTTGTCGGTGCAAGATAGACTAAATTCGGAATATTTCCAAGCATCGGCATATCCTGCAAACCTAAATGAGTCACATCATTCATTCCATAAACAGAACCAGCAAAAATCACGATCGTTGCCGGATTTTTATCAATGCATAAATCCTGGGAAATCTGGTCAAAAGTTCTCTGTATAAAGGAACTGTAAACTCCATACACCGGCTTCCCTCCGTTGGCTGCGATTCCTGAAGCAAGTGCCACGGCAGTCTCCTCCGCAATTCCCACATCCACGAACTGTCTTCCGGCTTCTTTTCTTTTATCTTCTGTAAATTCCATGACTGTCGGTGTTCCTGAAGTGATCGCAACAACCGTCGGATCTTCTTTCATCTTTTTCAGAAGATAATCTCTCGTCACAGAAGAGTAATCTTCTCCGTCTGCCGGATAAAGAGGCATTCCGGTCTTCAGATCAAACGGAGCATTATAATGCCACTGCTCCTTGTGCTGCTCTGCAGGGGCATATCCCTTTCCCTTCAGCGTATTGATATGAACGACCACTGCATGGTCTGTATCTTTTGCTTTCTGAAATGCCTCGATCAGAGCGGCTGTATTATTTCCTTCGTTTACATAAATATAATCCAGTCCCATTGCCCTGAACAGATTGCAGTCTGCCTTGCCGTCTGTCTCCCGCAGAAGTTTTAAATTCTGGTAAAGCCCTCCATGGTTCTCTGCTATGGACATATCATTGTCATTGACTACAATAATCAGGTTGCCACCAAGCTCTGCAGCATAATCCAGTCCTTCCAGTGCCTCTCCGCCACTCAGAGATCCGTCTCCGATGACTGCGATCACATTCCCTTTTTCGCCTTTCAGGTCTCTTCCCTTTGCAAGTCCGCAGGCAAGGCTGACCGAAGTAGAGGTATGACCTACCGTAAAGAAATCGTGTTCACTTTCACCCGGATTGGTATATCCCGATACATCATCATAATGTTCTTCATACAGATAGGCATCTTTTCTTCCCGTCAGCATCTTATGTGGATAGCTCTGGTGTGATACATCGTACACGATCTTGTCCTTTGGTGATTCAAATACATAATGCATTGCAATGGTTGCTTCTACCATACCAAAATTCGGTCCAAAATGTCCTCCATGCTTACTTGCCCTGACAAGCAGTGCCTGTCGTATTTCCTCTGCAAGAACCGGCAGTTCCTCCAATGTCAGTTTCTTTACATCAGCCGGTCCGTTGATCTTCTCAATATACATTTTCTAATTCTCCTCTTCTTTTTCCCAGGACAGGACTCCTGTCTCTACTGCTTTCTGATAACGTGATATTTTATATTTCAGCCGTTCCATCGTTGCATTGATCTGTCGCCGCTGTTCCTCCAGCACTTCATACTGTTCCTGTAAAAGATCTCTGCGTGCCTCGATCGTACTGTCCCCCATCTGGTACAGTCGCACATATTCGATCAGTGCCTCGATCTGGACACCGGCACTCCGCATACATACTGCCTGTTCTACCCAGCCCAGGTCTTTTTCCTGATAATCCCGGATTCCGCCCGGTGTACGCGGAACCGGTGGGATCAGACCGATCCTTTCATAATATCGCAGCGTATCCTGGGAAATCCCGTATTTTTCACTGACTTCCTTGATCGTCAACATCGACCACCTGCCCTTTCTTTTTTCACAAGAACTATAACACTTGGAGTCAGCTCCAGGTCAAGAGGATTTTTCTATTTTTTTCTATTTTTCTTTTTTCACCCTGTTTCTTTTATATTGTCTGTTCTCTTTTTAAAAAGTTCCTATAAAATCCGACTCCGATCACAGAGGTAAGCAGCTCTGTTACCGGGAAAGTCAGCCAGAAATACTGCAAACCGAATCTTGAAAAAATATATCCCAGCGGCACAAAAAACAACACGGTTCTCACGATCGTCAGTACCGAACTCTTCACGGCATATCCGATTGCCTGGAAAAAGACCGGAAAGATCAGGGAAGTGACCATAAAAATAAAACTGATCCCGATGTAATGGAACCCGTTCGTTCCTATTGCAATCACCTCGCTGTCGCCGGAGAATACAGCCAGCATCTGTCCGGGCAGAAACTCAAAACACAAGGTACCAAGAAACATCAGACATTCTCCCATGATCAGAGAATCTTTCAATACAAGCCTGCACCTTTTTATATCCTTCGCTGCATAATTATAACTGATCACCGGAACAATGCAGGTCTGTAATGCTCCCAATGGAATAAAAAAGAAGGTCTGCCACTTATAATATAATCCCAGTGCGGTAACTGCCTGGTCTGAAAATCCCGCCAGGATCAGATTCAGTCCGAGAATGTAGAGCGTATAAGCTGACTGCATAATGATATTGGGGATTCCAAGCTGATAGATTCTTTTTATATAACCGGAATAGCAGGATCTCCTGGGCGGTCTGTACCACGCTTTTTTCATTACGATCAAGGCTGCCACGATCTGTCCTGACACCGTTGCTACTGCTGCACCGGAGATTCCCATTTCAGGCATGCCCAGCATTCCAAAGATCAGAAGCGGATCCAAAATGATATTGACGACTGCACCTGCGATCTGAGCGATCATTGGTGTCCTCATATCGCCCTCTGCCTGCAGGATCTTACTCCAGATTCCCTCCGTAAAAAGACCAATGCTGAAAAGACAGACGATCCTGCCGTATGCCACCACATCCCGGATCACTTCCGGGGAATCTGTTGACATACCGGCATATGCCGGCAGCGTAACATAGCAGACTGCTGCAAAAATAATCCACAGGATCAGTCCCAGCGGTGTACCAGTTCCCGCCACCTCTTCTGCTTTTTTCTTCTTTCCGATTCCAAGATAATACGCCATATCAGTATTGATACCGACTCCTGTTCCCACTCCCAGTGCGATCATGAGAAGCTGCACCGGATAGATGATCGACAATGCCGTAAGTCCGGTCTCCGAATACTTTCCTACAAAAAAACTGTCTACAATATTGTATAATGCCTGGATCAGTTGTGCCAGCATGACCGGTGGTGCAATTTTTAACAGGATCCTGCTGACCTTTTCTGTTCCGTAAAAATCTGATGTTTCCATAAAACCCTCTTTATTATTTAGCAAATCAAGTTTTCCTTCATTTACAATAGAATAACACAGATATTTATATTTTTAAATGTTGTGTGCGTTTTCATTTACTTTTATAAATATCTGTGTTACCAGTTGAAAGCATTTTTCAATTTTTATCTTATCTCTTATTCATACCGTAACGCGTCGATCGGGTTCATGTTGGCTGCTTTCACCGACGGAATCAGTCCGAAGATTACTCCGATCAGCGTAGAGAACAGGACTGCCACTACAATTGCTGTACCGCTGATCGCCACAGGCACAGCGGAAACTCCCGAGATAATATACGCCAGTGCGATTCCCACCGCAACACCGATGATTCCACCAAGCAGAGTCAGTACTGCTGCCTCTGTCAGGAACTGGAACAGGATTCTCTTTTTTCTTGCTCCCAGTGCCTTTTTAAGTCCGATCTCTCTTGTACGCTCTGTGACCGATACAAGCATGATATTCATAACTCCGATTCCTCCTACTAAAAGAGAAATACTGGCGATCCAGATCAACTGCTGATTGGTTGACTGATTAATCTGCTGCTGTTTTTCCCCATTTTCCAGTGTATTTTTCGCTCTGTATTTTATGTCTGAGCTGGATGTTCGCAGATAGCTGTTCAGTATCTCTGCGCATGGTTTACCGACCGTAGTCATTGCCTTAACGTCTGCGGCCCGTACAGATACATTCTGTGGTTCATCATACTGATACAGCGTCGGCCAGACTGTATCAGGGACGCAGACCATTCCACTTCCATCATTTGACATATAGCGATAATAATCATCCATGGAATTGATCACCGGCTGGGATGCCGCTTTTCTGGCAATCAGACCGATCACCGTAAACGGTTCTCCTTTCATTTCAATCGTCTTTCCGATCACATTCCCGTCCGGGAACAGATTGGATGCAGAAGTCTTGTCAAGCAGTGCAACTTTTCTGTTCTCCGAAAAATCTTTCTCTGAAAATCCACGTCCTTTTGTAATCTGATAACCATATACATCCAGATAATCAGAGTCTACTCCCATGATCGTTCCGTTGGAAAGGGACTGGGATCCGTTAAAGACTGCATCATATTCATTTCTTGTATAGTAGAGTGCTGCTGTCTCCACTGCATCAGATTCTTTTATTTCCTCCAGTACATCCTTACTGATCACCGGTACTCCGTCCGGGACATTTCCATAGCTCAGATCAATCGGCCATTCTCCCTGGTAAAGCTGGATATTCACTGCATTATTTCCTGCTCCTACCAGATTTTCCTTGATCTGTTCATTTGTCCCCTTGATTGTTGATACAATTGCAATGATCGAGCCGATTCCTATGATGATTCCAAGCATCGTCAGAGCAGATCTTAATTTGTGGTTCCAGATTCCCTGAAACGCAAGTCTGATATCTTCCAGCATAGAAATCCCCCCTTACTTATAATCATATAATGTATCTGTCGACTTTGTCTTCGCACCTTCCCGAACATCTCTTCCATATGGAAATGCAATCTCGTCATCCAGGCTCAGACCGGATACGATCTCCAGAGAACCGGATACATTTTTTCCAACTTCGACATACTGCTTTTTCAATTTTCCGTTATCACCCTTTTTATATACATAATATTGGTTTCCGTCTTCCCTGACAAACATCTGCTCAAGATAGATTTCATCCTCATCCTGGGAAGAAAGATCATCAATACTCAGATCTACTCCGTCTCCATTGGAAAGTTCCGCGTCCCCATGGATCACTGCTGTGAATGGATAATAAGAAAGATTTTCATTATTTCCGTCCGAATATCCTGTTAACGGCGAACTGCTGACTCCGCTGATCGTCGCCTCATAAGTCATCCCGCTGGTCCATGACGTAACAGTCACAGTCATTCCCTCTTTGATCTTATCAAATGCTGTCTCTGCCACACGCCCTGTCACATAAAATCCATCCTCACCTACAACACTGATGATCGGTGTATTTTCCAGTCTTGCTGTCTCTTCATCCGTCACCGATTTTACGGTTCCTTCCACTGTACTGGTTACGATCGCATTGTCTACCTTTTTTTTCAATTGCTTCAGTTCCAGTTCGGCTGTTCTCTGCTCCAGTTCCAGCTCTTTTAACCGTTCTTCCTTCTCCTGAATCTCTTTTGCCAGCTCTTCTTTTGTAGGTCCATCTGAAATTCCCGGATCATCCGGTTCAGATGGATCTTCCGGCTCGGACGGTGTATCCGGTTCGTCCGGTACATCCGGTTCAGATGGTGTGTCCGGCTGGTCTGGCTGAACCGGCTTGATGATCTGACCATTCTTTCCATCCAGTGTCCATTCATAAAGAATCCTGGTCGGATTATCCTTATCATCTACCACTTCAAATGTGCAGATTTCTCTATTTTCCAGCACTTTCAGCATAAACTGTGCATGAACCGTCACCCCAGGTGCACAGAGATACCGGTAAGGTTTTTCTTCTGTTCCGTCACCATCCTCATTGTACGGAACGGACTCTTCCGTAATCTTATCATAAATCTTTGTTCCCTTTAATTCTTCCGGGAAGGGTTTACCGGTCTCTTTTCCATCTGTCACCGTTGAATCCTGATCCGATCCTGCCGTTCCGGTATCCGTATTTCCTTCCCGAGCAGTCATATTCTGCCTCTGCACTGATGCTGTTGTCCTGCTCTTCCCTGTATCTGCGTTTACGACTGTATCTGTTCCTGCCGCACTGGTCTTCACAACTGTATTGGTCCCTGCTACATTTCCTTTTGCAACCGCTTTTGTTCCACGCAGTTGCTTCAGTTCTGCTTCAATATTCTTACGGTTTAAGGCAATTCCCTCAATCTCCATCTGCTTCATTTCTTTTTCCATCGTTGCCAGAGTTGTATCATAAGCAACCAGACGATCCCCGATCTTAACCGTATCTCCGGCTTTAACATAGACTTCTTTCACAGTAAGAGATTCATCATAATAGATATCCTGGTTCATATTCGTTGTTACAGTTCCGTAATCAGAGATTTCAGAACCGCTGGACCAGCCACCGGAATTCATATTACTGACAGGAGCTACTTTTACCGCTTTTCCGCTTCCCTGCACAGCCGCAACAATGATCCCGGTCAACAGGACTGCTGCCGCAACGCCGGAAACCGAACCGATCAGGATCTTTTTCTTATTCTTTTCCATTCTCCTGCTCCTCTCCGTCCTTCAATCTTCCATCTTTGATCATCACCATCCGGTCAGCACACCCTGCGATCTGTGCATCATGTGTGATCATCAGCACTGTCATTCCTTCCTGATTCAGTTCTGAAAATAATTCCATGATCTGCCGTCCCGAAACCGAATCCAACGCTCCCGTAGGCTCATCTGCCAGCAGAAGATCAGGGCCGGTAACGATTGCTCTTGCGATGGCCACACGCTGCTTCTGTCCTCCTGATAACTGCGTCGGTCTGAAATCCAGGCGATCCCCAAGTCCGACCCGTTCCAGTGCTGCCTTCGCCCGCTCCATCCGCTCTTTTTTGGATACATTGGAATAAAGAAGTGGCAGTGCTACATTATCCAGTGCTGTCTGTTTTGGCAGCAGATTAAATGTCTGAAAGACAAATCCAATGGAGCGGTTTCTGATCTGTGCCATTGTCCGGTCGTCAAAATCCTTCAGGTCTGTCCCGTTGAGCTGATAGACCCCGGAACTTGCCACATCAAGACATCCGATGATATTCATCAGAGTCGTCTTTCCTGAACCCGAAGGTCCCATGATCGCAACATATTCTCCGCGTTCTACCTGAAAGCAGATATCTTTCAAAACAGGGACTGTCAGTTTGTCCTGAACGTAATCTTTATATATATGTTCTAACTTCAGAAGCATTATTCGTCCTCCATTCCTCCATCTTTCTGCAGATTTTCAGATGTCCCGTCTTCCGGTTCTGCCTCTGTTCCATCTTCCGGCTCTGTTCCTGCAGTTCCATTCAGTTCATCTTCACTGATTCCACTTTCATTATTCACTGCCGTATTTTTTACAACCGCTGCACCTTTTTTGCAATCTTCGCTTGGCCACACGATATAATCCGTATTCTTCAGTCCGTCCAGTACTTCCCAGGTATCCATATCCTCATTTTTCTCACCCAGTTTGATCTCTCTCTTTTCAAGGCGGTCATTCTTGCCTGCCACCCATACATATGGAACATCAGAATCTGCATCTACGATATAGGAACTCATCAGCCACATACCAGAATCTGTCTCACTTCCTGTTCCGGGTTCAACATAGACGTGCTGTCCGAGCATCAGCCCTTCACTTTTCTCCAGTGTCACGTAAAATGGATATTTCGTTGCCTGCTGGGAACTGTCAGAACCGGAATAATAGCTGTTCTGAGAACCACTCTCCGGCTTTTCCGTATCAATAGAATCCACTGTTCCCTTCCATATCTGCGTCTCATCCACTCTTGAACGAATCGTCACTTCCATTCCCGGTGAAAGATTTCCAATATTCTGCTCGCTGATCTTTCCTTTGATCCGGTATTTTCCTGTAGAAAGAATACTCATAAACGGTTTCTTTTCTCCGGTAACATCATCATATCCCTGCTCCTCGTTAATTTCCTGAACGATTCCTGAAATCGTAGATGTCACAACAGAAGATTCCAGGTTCTTTTTCATACGGTTTACTTCCAGTTCTTTTACTTTATAATTGTATTCTTCCTGCTTCACATTGGTCTGAAGTTCCTGGATCTGAGTCGTATAAGATAACTGCTCACTGGCCGGGGCATTCTTTTTCTCCGCTGTCAGGGTCGCAATCTGGTTATTCAGGTTGCTGATACTGTTATTGATCTTATCCAGCTCCAGATTTCTCTGTTCCAGTGTCATCGCAAGCTCTTCTGTATCGAACTCATACAGCTTTGTCCCAGGCTTTACTTCCTGCCCCTTCTCCACAAAAATCTCTTTTACTTTCTGATCATCTGAAAGCGTCAGTTTCAGAGTATCCTGTGCCTCCACAACGCCGGAAAACCGGTTCTGAGTCCCCAGTCCTGTTCCCGTCAGCATACCGACGGAATCTGCATACAGCACATCTTCTCCGTTCCCGCTTCCTTTTCCGGTCACTGCCCTGATCACCAGAATCACGACCAGAAGTACTGCCAGTATGATCCCCGCTATTATCAGCATCTTTTTCTGCTTCAGGCTCAATTTCTTTTCTTTCACTTGCCTTTCCCTCCTTTTAAGATCACAGCCATTCCCAGGATCTGTTAGTTTCAGTATATCTTATCTCCCCTGTAAAATCACTTGAAGAATTTCTTAATTTTCTCCGCTGACTCTTAATTTTTTCATTGTCTGCGTAAAGATAAAAAACTCCTTCCGGAAATATCGTAACATCAGTTTCTGACATTTCCAAAAGGAGTTTCTCATCATTTACCGGACTTCCCCTCATCCGGACAATCTCTTAAAAGCAGAGCATTTTATCTCTTTTTTTCTTCCTCCGGCAGTTCTTTGCGGATCTCTTTTGTACGGATTTCTTTACAGATCGCATCAATAAATTCATCCAGGGATTTTGTTCCTTCATTTCCTGCAAACCGGCTTCTGACAGATACGGTTCCATCTGCCTCTTCCTGCTGTCCTACAACCAACATATACGGAAGTTTATCCAGTCTTGCTTCGCGGATCTTGAATCCGATCTTTTCTGAACGGTTATCTACCGTCACATCAATATCATTCTTTTTCAGTTCTGCACATACTTTATTTGCATACTCCTCATACTTTTCAGAAATAGGAAGTACACGCACCTGCTCCGGGCATAACCAGGTCGGGAACTTTCCGGCATACTTCTCGATCAGCCATGCAAGTGTTCTCTCATAGCATCCCATGGAAGTTCTGTGAATGATATACGGACGTACTTTATCTCCGTTCTGATCGATATAATACAGATCAAAGTTTTCAGCGATTGCACAGTCAAGCTGGATCGTGATCATTGTATCTTCTTTGCCATATACGTTCTTTGCCTGAATGTCGATCTTCGGACCATAGAAAGCTGCTTCTCCGTCAGCCTCTACAAATGGAACGCCCTTTTCACGCAGTACTTCACGCAGTGCTTCCTGGGTTCTGTTCCAGTAATCCTCATCCCCAAGATATTTCTTTTTATTTGCCGGATCCCATTTTGACAGACGGTAGGTCACATCATCCTGAAGTCCCAGCGTCGATAATACATAATAAGCAAGATCAAAGCAGTTCTTCAGCTCTTCCTCTGCCTGATCCGGACGGATTACATTATGTGCCTCTGTGATCGTAAACTGACGGACACGTGTCAGTCCGTGCATCTCACCTGAATCCTCGGAACGGAACAGTGTAGATGTCTCACTCATACGATATGGAAGATCACGATAGGACTTCTGCGTATTCTTATATACATAGTACTGGAATGGACAGGTCATCGGGCGGAGTGCAAAAACTTCTTTATCTTTTTCTTCATCACCAAGAACGAACATTCCTTCTTTGTAATGATCCCAGTGTCCGGAAATCTTATACAGATCTGATTTCGCCATCAATGGTGTTCTTGTACGGACATAACCCCATTCTTTATCTTCCAGATCTTCAATCCATCTCTGCAGTTTCATAATCATTTTTGTTCCCTTTGGCGGGAATAACGGAAGTCCCTGTCCGATTACATCTACTGTTGTAAAGAGTTCCATCTCACGTCCCAGCTTATTATGGTCACGACGCTTTGCATCTTCCAGTTTTTCAAGATATGCATTCAGTTCTTCCTTTTTATTAAATGCAGTTCCGTAAATTCTCTGAAGGCGTGCTTTATCGGAGTCTCCTCTCCAGTATGCCATGGATGAAGAAGTCAGCTTAAATGCCTTGATTCCTTTTGTTGTCATCAGATGAGGACCTGCACATAAATCAACAAATTCTCCCTGATCATAGAAAGAGATTTCTTCCCCTTCCGGAAGATCTTCGATCAGTTCTACTTTGAAAGGCTCATTCTTTTCCTGCATGAATTTAATTGCTTCTTCTCTTGGAAGTGTATATCTCTTCAGCTCATGTCCCTCTTTGATGATCTTCTTCATTTCCGCTTCCAGCTTATCCAGAGTCTCTCTTGAAAATGGTTCTGCCTCAAAATCATAATAAAATCCGTCTTCAATTGCCGGCCCGATTGCAATTTTTGCATCCGGAAACAGTCTCTTTACTGCCTGTGCAAGCACATGAGATGCTGTATGGCGGATCACCTTCAATCCCTCCGGATCACTTGCTGTGACAATATTCAGTTCACAGTCACTGTCAATCACTGTCCTGAGATCTACGATCTCTCCATTCACTTCTCCTGCACATGCAACTCTTGCAAGTCCGCTGCTGATATCGGCTGCAATGTCATACACCGATTTTGCTTCACTGTACTCTTTCACTGAACCGTCTTTTAATGTAATTTTCATGTTCCTGCTTCCTTTCTTTGTTCATTTTCCCGTGTCAGGGAAATTCATGGATCAGAAAACAACAACATGAAAAAATCCCTGACACTGCATCTCTACAATGTCAGGGACGATATCTTCATCTACCGTGGTTCCACCCGTCTTCATCTTTTCCTCTCCGGCACTCTGCATATCTGCTAAAGCCGGCTTATCAAAAAGAAAAGATCTCATTCATGATGATAACGGAATCACCGGACCGGATTAGGGTCACTCAGAGCTGGTCTTCACATAAGTTCCATCAAAATGCTCCCACCAAATGCACTTCTCTCTGCGACTTCTACTTATGCTACTCGTCTCTTCAACGCTTTATTCGGTGTTAATTGTAACCTCTTTTTCTGTATCTGTAAAGACCCTTTTTTTCTTTTTTTCATGTCCTTTATCACGAATTTTTTTACGGTTCTTTTTGCGAATCCGGAATTGAACTTTTCTTTTTTGAACTTTTACATTTCCCATTTTCAGTTTTTATATTGAACTTTTTTCTTTTTTATGGTATGATCTCTTCATGATTTGAACTTTTAGGTTCTGAAATTGAACTTATATTCATATCATAATTTGGATCTGTTGATCCTGCCATCATTTTAATGATGTCAGGCTCAAAAGGTCTGAAACCACGTGTGCTTGCACACTGGTGGTAGAATGACCTTGAGACCCGCCCCGATATGAGCATAAAAGTGGGGCGTAAGCACCATGATATGCGAATAGCGGGTAGGATTGTGGGAGTGCGTAGCACGAAACAATCCGTTGGCATCATTGTTGGGGGTTTTTGACCCCAACATCTTTTAATATGAATTTTTTATAGAAAGGATGTTTCTATGGTTACTTTTTCTGACCGGCTAAAATCTGCAATGGAACAAAAACATCTCAAGCAGGTGGATCTCATCCGCATTGCTTCACAGCAGGGCGTGAAGCTTGGGAAAAGTCATATCAGCCAGTATGTAAGCGGGAAAACGATTCCCCGGAATGATATCCTTCATTTTCTGGCAGATACGCTGGAAGTAGATGCCGGATGGCTGAGCTGTAAAACGGCAGAAGATCCTGCTCCGACCGGTTCCATTTCACATTCCACCTCTGCTCCCGAAAAGAGTCAGCAGGAAATTCTAAATCCAGGAGGTAATAATACGATGCGAGAATTTAAAAAATCATCCAAATTGAATAATGTACTTTACGATGTCCGCGGTCCGGTCGTAGACGAGGCCGCAAAAATGGAAGAACGCGGCACCCATGTCCTGAAACTGAACATCGGTAATCCTGCTCCTTTCGGATTCCGCACACCCGATGAAATCATTTATGATATGAGTCACCAGTTATCTGACTGCGAAGGATATTCCGCTTCACAGGGACTTTTTTCTGCACGAAAGGCGATCATGCAGTATGCCCAGTTGAAAAAGCTCCCTAATGTAACGATCGATGACATTTACACCGGAAACGGGGTCAGCGAATTGATCAATTTAAGTATGTCTGCTCTTTTGGATGACGGGGATGAGATTCTGATTCCTTCTCCTGATTACCCACTTTGGACCGCCTGTGCCACACTTGCCGGCGGAAAAGCCGTCCACTATCTTTGCGATGAACAGTCCAACTGGTATCCTGATATCAGCGACATGAAAAAGAAGATCAATGACCGCACGAAAGCTCTTGTCATCATCAATCCGAATAACCCGACCGGTGCTCTTTATCCAAAAGAGGTACTTCAGCAGATCGTTGATCTGGCAAGAGAACACCATCTGATTATTTTTTCTGATGAGATCTATGACCGCCTTGTTATGGACGGACAGGAACATATTTCGATTGCATCCCTTGCACCGGATCTGTTCTGCGTGACGTTCAGCGGACTTTCCAAATCTCATATGATCGCAGGTTTCCGTATCGGATGGATGATCTTAAGCGGAAATAAATCAATCGCGGCAGATTATATTGAAGGATTAAAAATGCTTTCCAATATGCGTTTATGTTCCAACGTACCTGCACAGTCCATTGTGCAGACTGCTCTCGGCGGTCATCAGAGCGTGGAAAGTTATATCGTTCCCGGCGGTCGTATTTATGAGCAGAGAGAATATATCTACAATGCTCTGACCGATATTCCAGGTATCAGTGCCGTAAAACCACAGGCAGCATTTTATATGTTCCCGAAGATCGATACAAAGAAATTCGACATCGTAAATGATGAAAAATTTGCTCTTGATCTCCTGCGTGACAAAAAACTTCTGATCGTACATGGTGGCGGATTTAACTGGAAAGAACCGGATCACTTCCGTGTTGTATATCTTCCGAGAATTGAGATCTTAAAAGAAGCCGTCGAAAAGATCGGCGACTTTCTGAGTTACTACAGACAGTAATTTCTGTATCCGGTCGTTTCATTTTTTATTGAATACAGATTTATAAAATGCTCACTTCCCGGGCGAACCGATTTTCTGTTCATCCGGGAAGTTTTTCATACCAGGCTATTCAGGATGAGCTGCCAGCAGCAGGTTCTCTGTATACCCGATCATCTTTATTTTCCTACTGAAATATTATTTCTCCGGCATTTTCGCTGATGTATCCCACACAGTTCATTTCCACACGCCCACAGTAAAAAAACAACTCCGGCAAACCAGTAATCTCTGTCGTAGGAACTGCTTCTTCCTGAAATTGTGATGATTCCTCTCACCAGACAGCCCGCAGTCAGTGTTGCAATCCATACAACGTATAACCAATCCCAAAAGACAAAAGCGAAACTCCTCCAATTTTCAGGATTTCTCTGTATAGGAAACTGTATGCTGTCTTCAGGGCTGCTCCCTTTCCCTGATTTTCCGCATATCCGATCACGGTTGCCCATTCTGACCGTCCATTCTTGGGCCGCCCTGTCCCGGTCCCTGCATGCTCTGCCCTTCTGAATAAACCAGGCTGCTCATCGTAATTTTTTCACTTTCCAAACCGGTCGTAAGAGTATAGGCTGCCCCCTCTTCCAGTTCCTCACAACTGATCACAACAGAATTAAAATCCCTGACCGGTGTATAACTTACCAGCACCGTTCCATCGGTATCTTTCAGTGTAATTTCACCACTCTGATCTGTATCCAGATTGATGAGCATCGTTCCCTGCGTAGAATCTGATCCAAAATTCTGTGCCATTCCGCTCATGCCTGCTGCAACGACTGTTCCACCTGTGATGGTCGCTGTTCCGTCATAATCCAAAGCTCCGTTTCCGTCATCCCCGGGACCTGATACATAGATCACACCACCACTCACGCTGAAATCTCCATTACTGTCAATTCCGTCACCTTTTGCATCAATTTCAATTGTTCCGCCAAGGATATCGATATATGCATCTGAATCTTCCTGAAAAGTATTTTCACCAGGACGTCCCATACTGCTTTGATCGTTTCCTCCCGCTGCATTCAATCCGTCGTCACTGGATACAATTTTGATCGTTCCATCCTGTATCGTCACACTTTGCCCTTCAATTCCTTCATAGCAGTTCGTTATATCAATTTTCCCATCCAGTACAACGGTCTGGTCATCTGCATGGATTCCATCATCTCCCGAATTAATGGAATAAGTGCCTCCGCAGACATATACATTTCCGTTACAATGGATTCCATCATCCGCCGTGGCAAGCTGATATGTTCCATCTTTCAGAATGACATACTTTTGTGCCTTGATTCCCTTCGTACTGGTATCTGTCTCTGTGGAGCTGGTAGAAATATCAAAGCTTCCTCCGTCTGCCTGCACCACATAGGAAGAAGAAATTCCATCTCCTCCGGCAGCCAGTGTAAGAACACCTCCGGTTATATAAACAAATCCTTTTGTATCTTCATCTGTATCCTCACTGTGGATCGCATCTGTACCGGAAGTAATCGTAAATGTTCCATCTGCAATACGCACACTTTCTTTTCCTGAAAGTCCCTGCTTTTCTGACTGAATCTGATAGACTCCTCCGGTAAGAACAAGATCATCCTTTGAGACAATGCCATGGGCAGCAGAGGTGATCTTTAAAGTACCACTTCCATTCAATGTCAGATCTTCCCGCGAAAAGATTGCTCCGTCAATATTTGTATCCTCATTTCCAGTAAAAGAATTGGATACAATTTTATTTGTGCTACCATCTGCGAGGGTTATAAAGACTTTGTCTGCCTGTTCCACGCAGATTCCTGCCCCCTCTTCGTTTATAATGGATACATTTTCCAGGATCAGTTGTACTTTTTCCGTTTTATCTGTATCAACGACAACACTTCCATTACTTAGCGAACCGGTCAGAAGATACGTTCCACCTTCTGTAATCGTTACAGTCTGTCCGTCCATTTTTACTCCGTCACTGTCGCATTTTGTTTCTTCATCCGAAAGACTGATCGCAGTACATTCACTTTCATCATACTCTGTGTCTCGATCTCGTTCAGTAAACATATCCTCTGTATCTAAAATCGCAATATCACTTTCTGATATGATTGTATTTTCTGATCCGGTCGTTCCGTTTTTTGCTGAATTTGAAGTCCCCTGGGAGCATCCCGTCAGTTCCAATGCCCCTGCCATCAGTACGATAATCATATATTTTCTTTTCATAGAGTTTTCCTCCATTTCATTACAATCTGCCTGCCTCCTTCAGATATATTTTTACAGGCTTGTAGTTGTGGTTTCCTGATTTTTCACCATGATTTCCAGATTCCCATTTCTGCCCCGCAAATGGTCGATCATTTCTTTTTCCTTTGAAGTATCTTTCAGGCTTAACTGATAGGTCAGTTTGAAAAGACTTCCCATATTGGTGGTCTTTACTTCTGTCAGTTCATAACGGCTCGTATACGCCTCAAGCAGATCATCAAAAACTTCCGTATAGTCCAGATCCTCCGGGATCGTGATCACCATGGTCTTCTCACTGCCTGCGTTCTTTTCCCATGCACGGATCTGCACATAGAGAGCCATGACCAGAGAAAGGATCACCGTATAAAGCACTGCATACCCCAGATAGCCCATCCCACTTACCAGACCTGCTCCCATGGCAATAAAAATCGCTCCGATCTCTTTTGCACTGCCCGGCACACTTCTGAAACGAACAAGACTGAAAGCTCCTGCCACTGCCACTCCTGTTCCTACATTTCCATTTACCATCATAATGACGATACATACAACTGCAGGAAGAATTGCCAGCGTCCTCACAAATCCTGCATTATATTTTGATTTATATGTATAGGCTGCCGCAAGCACGATTCCAAGTAGCAGTGAGACTACCACGCAAAGCAGAAACTGATATACCGGGATCACCGTCACTGTACTGCTGTCAAAAATTCCTCCAAATAAGTTACTAAACATAATTTATTTCTCCTTCTCTTAATAGTGTTCTGTATGCATTTCCGTATTTTGAATACGATGTACGGAACATTTTATTTTCTGTAAGAAAATGACTCAGCCATAAAGGAATCGCATGCCCCACTTTTATTTCCAATAATGACTGATCCTCGTCCAGCAGGCTTCTTCCATAGATCGGACTGCTCAGGTCAAGATCTTCTGTTCTCCATAAAATATTCTGATCAAATGTCATCCGCAGTTCATGATCTTCTTTTCCATAGAATGCCTCACGCTCATAGGACAGCCACATTGCCGGGCGGATTCCCTGGTAAAGTCTCAGAGCATAATCCAGTTCTTCTCCGATCTGACTTTCCCCGACAACCCGTTCGCCCCGGCAAAGATACTGGATCGCTTTTTCGTATTCCGTACAGATTCGCCTTTTGTAGACGACTTTTTTATACTTCTTCTTTAACTCGATAAATGCCTCACCTGCCGGCTCTGCTCTTCCAT
>OLOA01001993.1_pt1 | contig 19303 bp, 21 predicted proteins | sample 1672201 | NCBI WGS metagenome assembly OLOA01 (sample SAMEA3136658, study PRJEB25190) | human gut metagenome
TCCTACACTTCTCAGATGGTTCGTACCATTAAGTACTTCGCTGAGAACTGCTGATTATAGCTTCTCACTGGAAAGTGCCTGAGGTGAACATACCGGGCTGTGCCGGTTCCGGCATGGCCATGTGAATACGTTGACTTGCACCCTTTTCTCTGCATTCCGTGGAGAAAAGGGTGCTTTTGTTTGTCCGGGTGTATTTTGATCGGAGCGTATACAGCAGGGGAAGCGTCTGTTCCTGCCGGTAAAAATGGTACGGCAGGAGAGAGATGTCGCCCGCAAAAACAGGGATGCATCGTGGTTTGTGCCCGGTTCGGTCAAAATAGACACATTTTGGAACAACCACAGAAAATGTTTGTTAAACAATTATCTATCCTGCATCCTTGCATTGTACACAGTTTTTGTTTATAATAGTAACAGGCGGGGCAGGAATGCCCCCTGAAAAGCGAGCGAAACTCTAGTTCAGAAATCAAAGCTTGAGAGGAGTTTATTACCATGGGTTTAGGTAAGAAGACGATCGACGATCAGAACTACTGCGGCAAGAAGGTGCTTGTCCGCTGCGATTTCAACGTCCCGATGAAGGACGGTGTCATCACCAACGAGAACCGCATCAACGCAGCACTGCCCACCATCCAGAAGCTGGTCAACGATGGCGCTAAGGTCATCCTGTGCAGCCACCTGGGCAAGCCCAAGAACGGCCCCGAGGCAAAGTTCAGCCTGGCACCCGTTGCTGTGGCTCTGAGCGCAAAGCTGGGCAAGACCGTTGTGTTTGCCGATGACGACACCGTCGTGGGCGACAACGCAAAGGCTGCTGTGGCTGCCATGAACAACGGCGACGTCGTTCTGCTGCAGAACACCCGTTTCCGCAAGGAAGAGACCAAGAACATGCCCGAGTTCAGCGAGGAGCTGGCTTCTCTGGCGGATGCTTATGTGGACGACGCCTTCGGCAGCTGCCACCGTGCACACTGCTCCACCGCAGGTGTCACCGACTACATCAAGGATACCGCTGTCGGCTACCTGATGGAGAAGGAGATCAAGTATCTGGGCAACGCCGTCAACGACCCCGTCCGTCCCTTCACCGCTATTCTGGGCGGCGCTAAGGTCGCTGATAAGCTGAATGTCATCTCCAACCTGCTGGAGAAGGTCGATACCCTGATCATCGGCGGCGGCATGGCTTACACCTTCGTCAAGGCACAGGGACAAACTCATGCACGCCGTGGTAATTGGCGCCGCCGGTGCACAGGTTGGGGCAGGGGATATCCCGCTCCCAGGACAGGCGCGCCCCGTCGGTGCCGCCCCGGATGGGAACGATCACCGGCTCCACGCCCACGGCCTCCATGGCGGCCTTGGCGTTTTCGATCAGCTCCATATGGGGCCGGATCTTCTCCTTCATGTTGTAGTAGCTGTCCCGCATCTCCAGCCGGAAGGTGCCCTGGCCCCACCGTGCGTTCAGATAGTCCACCAGCTGCTGCACGAAGGCCTTCCGGGCGTTGAACTTCTCCAGGTCGTGGTCCCGGATGATGGCGTGCAGCACCACCTGGCTCTCGTTTCCGGCCAGGTCCGTCACATGGTAGAAGCCCTCGTAGCCCTCCGTGTGGGCGGGAGCCTCCGCCGCAGGCAGCAGGGAGATGAACTGGTTGGCCAGCAGGATGGCATTTTTCATCTTGTTCTTGGCGGAGCCGGGATGGATGTTCACGCCCTCCACCGTCAGGGTCACGGCGGCGGCATTGAAGTTCTCGTACTCGATCTCGCCCAGCTCGCCGCCGTCCACGGTGTAGGCCACCCTGGCGGGGAACTTTTCCGGATCAAAGTGATCGGCGCCCTTGCCCACCTCCTCGTCGGGGGTGAAGCACACAGCCACGGCCCGGTGCCGGATCTCCGGATGGGCCAGCAGGTATTCGCAGGCGGTGACGATCTCCGCCACACCCGCCTTGTCGTCGGCCCCCAGCAGGGTGGTGCCGTCGGTGACGATCAGCTCCTGGCCGATGTACCGCTCCAGGAAGGGGAAGTCCTTCACCTTCAGGCTCCCGGCTTTCTTCAGGGGCAGGTCCCCGCCCTGATAGGTGACGATCTCCGGATGGATATCGGCTCCGCTGACGGCAGGGGAGGTGTCCATGTGGGCGATCAGGCCCAGAGCCGGCGCATCGCATCCGGGGGTGGCGGGCAGCACGGCGTACACATAGCCCTTGTCGTCCAGGTGGGCCCCCTCCAGGCCCAGGGCCGCCAGCTCATCGGCCAGATACTGGCCCAGCACCCGCTGGTGGGCGGTGGTGGGCACGGTGTCCGACGTCTCGCTGGAGGTGGTGTCGAAGGACACATATTTCAGAAAACGCTGGGTAACTTCCATGATGGTTTCCCTCCGTAAATTGGATTTGCCCCCAGTATAGCACATCTCCCGCCTCTCCGTCAATCCACTGGGAAATATGACGTTTTGCATAAACTTATTAAGAATTATGAACTATTGATATACATGTTGACATGAGGAAATAGAGATGATATGATTTTGTTAACGGGGTATTCGAATAATAAACCAGAAGAAGATATCAAATAACAAACAGCCATGTAAAAAAGGAGATGACAACGTGAGAAAAAGAATTACCGCCGGCTTGCTGGCAGTTGTTTTCTGCATAATTGTCATCCTACCTGCGGGGTGCTCCGCTCAAAAAGGGCCCTCTATGGTGAGCCGGGGCTTTGAGCGGGCGGTGATCGACGGCCGCCAGGCCACCCGGTTTGTGGACTCCGCCCTTGCGGCGGAGAGCGAGACATCGGGCTATTTGTTTTCGTATTATTGTGTGGATTCCAGCCGGATCGTCCAATACGACTCCAGGAATGTCAGCGATGCCAGACTTCTGCTCTCCCTTAGCAGAGGGCAGACCAAGAGCGCGCCCCATGGGGTCACCACAACGGGGACCATCGTCTTTTCCGGAGAGCCGGACGAGAAAATGAAGGATGCGGTCAGCGCATGGGCCGGAGCCGACGGGAGCTATGCGGTCCGGTCGCTTATGGGGAGGGGGACGTTTTCGTTCCCACAAGATGAACGAAGCGACCGGGTTTCCTATTTTATAGGTGTCGGGTTTGATGAGTACGCCTTCCGGCTTCAGCGGTATGACGTGTATCAGCCGCGGCAGGGGGCGGTCGGTCTTGCGGCGGAGCCGGAGTACCGCCAGGCTGGCACGGTCACCGTGCATGCGCACATCCCCAAGCAGGTGGTTTATTGCACCGCCGGGAAAACGGCCAATGCATAAACGGCCCGGTTTTCTGTCCCGGGACAGGGCGGGACGTCCCGCTTTTGGGGCCGTTTTCGCCAGCCCTTCAACAAAAATCGCTTCGCCCATTTCTGAACCCTCCTGACAGCCCGCAGCTCGATATAGCCGCGCCCGCCACGGGGTTCGAGCTGGATGCGCAGGTTCTCATCGTCCCAGCGGTAGCCGAGATATGCCGGGTCGTAGCTGTCCATGAATACCTGCACGGTATGGATCGCCTCGCAATAGTCCTCCTCGCAGAAGGGTTGACCTTGGAACTGGAGATATTCCGCTTCCGGAAGATGAATCGTGTCGAAGCCCTCCGGGATCATCCCCATATAATCCAGCCCGACCTCTATGCCCTGCACATAGGTGGAGGTGTTCGGCTTTTTGTACTTTTCGGGCAGCCACATGGAAACCGGCTCTCCGCAGAGTGACTTCATGCTCATAAGGATTATATTTTGTACAGAGCCGCTATTTCAGCAGTTTTTCGTAGGTGAAGTTTCCGGCAGCCCCCTTCACAAGCAATATAGCAAGTACTGCCAGAACAATACCCACTCCCCAGAGAAGTCCTGCGCTGATTAGGATAATGCCCGTGAATTGTCCGATGAGCAAAGCGAGAATCGGGAAGATCAGGAATACTGCCCGCTGCTGTGCTTCTTCGATAGTCTGTGCCTTGGCAGAACTCCGCACAGTTACAGCAATTGCAACCAGAGAGATCGCCGGTGCGATTAGAAGCATGATTGCCAGCCAACTCGCTGCGGGAAGGAGCAGATTGCCGGTCAGGAAAAAGAATTCCAGTTCCATTACCAACAGCATGGCAGCAAACGAACTAAAGGAAATCATCATTCCAACCGAGAAGCCTGCCAGTATTTTGGATTGGAATAACTGCCCCAGCGAGAGCGGAGAATACAGCAATGTTTCTAAGGTATGCTTTTCTTTTTCGCCCACGAAGGAGCTTGCCGCCATGACAGACGATGCCATGATCGGGATGATCAGAAAAAAGGGCGGCATAATGTTATTCAATATAAGTCCCAATATCCTCTGCTGCTGACTGTACTCCCCATCTGGAACAGGCAGCATATCCAGCAGTTTTTGAAAATTCGAAGCAGCATCGGGTGCCTGTGTCAGAACAAGCACAAAAATCGACGGCAGGACAATAGTTAGCACAAGCGGCACGATAAGAAGAACTGCGAAAATCTGCTTATTTGATGTAATGCCACGAATATCTTTCTTTATTAAGGCGAATTGTCCAACATTCATGTATTTTCACGCTCCGTTTCCGCATGTTCCCGGTCGATCAGCGAAAAGTAGATTTCTTCCAATGACATTTGCTGTTCCGATACATGGTACAAATCACCACCGGCCTCTACAATTCTTTTTACGATGAGCGGGATGTCATGCTCTGAGGCCACATCCACATCATAGATGTGATCTCCGATTTCCTGATATACCATGTCCTTTGGCAAGCAGCTTGCTTTCACACGCACCCTGCGATTTCTGCTTACCATATCGCGTAGTTCGGTAATATTCCCCGTAGCGAACAAATGCCCTTTATCCATAAGTCCGTATGTCGTACAGATTTCCTGCGCATATCGAAGCTGATGCGTACAGAGAAATACGGTGATTCCTTCGGCAGACTGCTCCTGAATCAGAGAATTTACATTCTGAGCGCTTTCGGGGTCAAGGCCAGAGGTCGGCTCATCCAGAAACAAAATCTGCGGACGGTGAAGCAATGCTCTGGCCAAAGAAAGCCGCTGGCGCATACCAGTAGAATAAGTGGCCAACTTGCGATCCATTACATCTGCCAGTTCCAGTCGATGTAAGAGCAGTTTTGCTCTATCTGCACATTCCAAACGGCTCATGCCAAAAAGAGTGCCGTAGAATTGCAGATTCTCCAAAGCTGTCATGTGATCGTACATTTGGGCATGTTCTGTTACTACGCCGACCTTTTCATGCAGCTGCTCCGGGTTTTGGGTGGGGTCAATTCCCAGCACCTGACATTTACCGCCCGATGGCGTCAGCATACCGCAAAGCAGTTTCACGGTCGTGGTTTTTCCCGCTCCGTTTGGCCCTAAGAATCCGAAAATCTCTCCCTGATTCAATGAGAACCTGATTCCATCAACCGCAACGGTTCCTCCGGAAAAGGTTTTTGATAATGCTTCTACGGTAATTGCTTTCATCTCATATTTCCCTCGATGTGGTCGTCTGCTGTGTTCAGTTCGAGGTTCATCAGGTCAAAATCAATATATTCTCCATTGATTTTGAAAAAATGGGGAAACGTACACAGCTTCCGAAAGTCATACTTCTCATACAGATGGATGGCGCGGGCATTGCTGCTGCGCACCTCCAGATTCAACTGCTCGAAGCCGTTCTCCTTGGCAAAGGCAAGAACAGCTTCCGTCAGCGCAGACGCCGCACCGCAGCCCCACCACGCTTTTTTCAGACTGATGCCAAACTCTCCGCGATGGCTCATACGCCGGGGCTTGCGGTTCAGGCTTGCCGTGCCGATGATCTCGCCGTCTACCTTGGCGAGATACTGCACATTGTCCGTTGATTCACACTGCGAACGCAGATAGTCTTGCTCCGTTTCAAGGTCGAGGGGCACGCCCTCCGCACCGAAGCTGAGATTTTCGGTTTCGCCGCCCACGATTTTCAGATAATCCAAGAGGGCCGCGGCATCCTCTGCCCGTGCGCGCTCTATGACAAACAAGCTGTTATTCAATTTCAAGACTTCCTTTCTTCGTATTTTCCCCTTACGGCGATGCGCCCCAGTATCAAGCATCCATCCATCTGCGGGCAGTCGGCACAGGTTTCAAGGCTCTTTTCTCGGACGCAGTTATGTACGGGGCAGAGCCTGTCGCAGAACGGCGTTTTTGCGCCCTCTATGCGGCATCCGGTGCAGTTTATCATTTCAGGTAGGATCGTTACCCCGTTGAGTTTTGTCCACAGAGCAGCAGTTTTTTCGCGCAGGGCGTTGTCGTTTGTTATCGTTGCGATTCTGGCATCGCATTTTTCGCAGTCCAGTCCGCAGCAGCCGATCAGTTGATTCGTGCTTTTCATAATCCTACCTCCATACAATCTAAGCTTTCCTGACGGCAAGGCAGTTGTCTGCCAATGTGCCGGCAGCGTCTGCACATTCTTTCATGCCATTTCCTCCTGCGCTGCCAATATTGCACCTCTGTATGCCCGCTCCAAATGGGAATTGATCGTGTTCTCATCGTATTTCAGCTCATTGTTGGCAATCATGCTTGCATACCCGTGGGCAAACAGAAACACCGTGATAAAAACCGTTTTCGTCTGCTCCATGCCAATGCCTAAAGCTCTCTGCATCGCTGAAAGAACGGGGATAAGCTCCTCCGCATCGATCAGTTCAAGCAAAGTCTTTCCGTTAAAATAATCCGACTGGAAAAGGAAGCGGAACAGGTGGGGTTCTTCGATGGCAAAGCGGATATAATTCATCCCGATTCCAAGCGCAGCACCCTTTGGCGGTTTCTTCATGGTCATAAGGTATTCCGAATGATAAAGGTCTGCCTTCGCATAGACTGTTCTTTTCAGTTCTTCCATCGTCGCAAAATGATACATGACGGGCTGTGTGGAGCAATGCAGCCTTTCCGATACAGTTCTTGCGTTGATGTTTTCCACTCCCGCTTCGCGGGCAATCGCAAAGGCTGCGTCAACGATCATCTCTTTTGTAACTTTTGCTTTTGCGGGCATATTCGAACCTCCACATTTATAACTTGTGTTATGTATAACATGAATTATATATCGGTAAGTAGCGCTTGTCAATCCGTCCGAGGCAAAATTTACAAATGGTCTTCCAATGGCAGTTTCATAGGTATAATCTGCCTTTCTGCGAAAGGCACCGACGGGGTTATGAAACCGAGGGGTGCTTAAGAATCGAGTTCAAGCCTCATAAGAACAAGCGTTTGCCAGCCGCTTCTTGCACAGAAACCTCTTGGATTGCGACCATATTCCTGAAATCCGACCGATTCATACAGCCGGACAGCAGATGCGTTCTCTGCTACGACCTCCAGCTCTATTTGCAGGTATCCCGCTTGCTTCGCGCATTCGATGCACGCAAGCGTAAGAGCCTTCCCGATGCCGCGCCCCCAGTGGGCTCTTTCAATGGCGATGCCGAAGTCCGCACGGTGGCGAATCTTTTCCTTGTCATCAATCGGATCAATGCCCGCTGTTCCGGCAATCCTGCCGTCAACGAACGCCGCAATTTCGATGGCATTTTTGCTTTCGCTGCGCCTTCAAAAATTTTGCTTCCTCTTGGACGGTGAACGAATTTTCCTCCGGATAGGTCAGAAGATAGTCCGTTTCTGCATGCGTGAGATCAAAAGTGCGGAGCACTTCGGCGGCACCAGCTTCACCCGCTCCGCGAAGATAGCATTTCGCACCGTTCTTTAAGATAATTTCTTTTTCGTATTGCAATGGTTATTGCCTCCTGCTATCTTTTCGGCGGCATCGCATGCTTGCATTTCGCTGAAATCAGTTTTACAAGCCCGCCAGCGCCAGGAATTTTTTATCCGACTGAATGCTCTGTGTCAGAAACTGACCGTCCCGGAACAGGGCATAGGTCGTGACCGGTGCAGGTACATTCTGCGCAGATTCTTTGTCAGTGATATGGATGACCTTGAACGGAATACCATGTTCCTTCGCCACCTCCTGCACCCTTGGTACCCAATAATAGGTGTAGGGACACTGATCGGTGTAATACAGGACAAAACCGTTATCTTCAATCGCCGGATGCTTCGCGCCTTCCCGGAACTTTGGCATCTGTGCGGACGGTTCCATGGGAAGGTACATGAGATTAATCCCGCAGTCAGATATGTCTGCCACTGTGATCCGAATATAGTTCATCGGTTATTCCTCCAATGTCGTTGTTCTTTCGTTTTGGCGATGGCAATTCCTCGTACATTGCCTCAAAGAGCTCTGTAAGAAACACTTTGCTATCAACTTCATCCACCAGCAGCATTTCTTTCGCTCCCTCATACGGGAGCTCACAGATTGCCGCAGGCATAAGTTCCAGAGCGGATCTTGTTTTCTTTACAAGCAACCGATCATCATAGATCCCGCCGACGATTTTACCGTGATAATAGAGGATAAACTCTCCCATCATAGGACGGTAAGAAATATCGTCCAGATCGGATAGCTGTTCCAGAATGAAATGAAGATACTCTTTACCGGATGCCATTTTTTCCTCCTGTTCAAAACAGCTGCCCCGTCAGCTTCCGCTTTTCCTTCTTCGGAAAAGTCGCTTCAAATCGTTCAAAGCCTTCCGGGTCTTTCTCACAGACAAAATATCCCACTGGATCTTTGTAGGTGCCGGAGATACCGTCCAAAAAGCCGGGCGTCAGCTCGCGGATCAGGAAATAATCCGCTTCAGGGTCGTCGGCATAGCGGATACCCTTTGTTTTGGCCGGGACAAAGCCGGACTTGCCGTAAAAGTCAATATTGCCGGTGATGGCAAGTGCTCCTGCACCCATTTCCTTCGCTTTTTCAATGGAATAGCCGAGCAGCTTCTTTCCGTAGCCCTGCCGCTTGTATGCAGGCGCAATGCCGATGGGGCCGAAGGTCATGATCGGCACCTTCCGTCCATCGTCGCAGTCAATTTCCGACCGCACATAGATGACCTGCCCAATCAGCTCACCGTCCAGCTCCATGACGAAGTCCAGCTCCGGCACAAATGCCGGGTCATCCCGATAGCAGTGCAGCACATAGTGCTCCATACAGCCGGGGCGGTAGACATTCCAGAAGGCCTCGCGGGTCAGGTTTTCAACGGCGCTGTAATCGTCTTTCGTTTCGGGACGAATGGTGATCTTCTTTTCTGACATGGTATTTCTCCTTATCTTTTCTCAATAATTTTGTCGATCAGCCCATAGGCGAGGGCTTCCTGCGCCGACATGTAGTTGTCGCGCTCCGTATCGGCGGCAACCTGTGCAAAGGGTCTGCCTGTATTCTCGGAAAGAATGCGGGTCAGCCGCTGTTTGGTTTTTTGCATCTGCTCGGTCACGATCTGAATATCCGTGACCGGGTCTTGTGCCTCCAGAAACAGCATCTGCGCGACGATGGAACTGGCGGATGCGTCCGTTACTTCCTCACCGAGAAAGATGATTCGGTCGGAGAGCATCCGGGAAAAAATATCATAGCTCCGTTCGCCGCGGCTGGTTTGTTCAATTACATAAGGAATGATGCTCATATAGGTTTATCGCTCCCTGTGCTTATCAAGTTTGGTTTTCCAAAAAGCACCGATATGGCTGAAAGCCCGCTGCCGCATAGAATTTATGCGCCGACTCATTGAATGTCCAGACATCCAGTGTCACCCGATCAAAACCCCGATGTTTTGCTTGCGCTTTGCAAAAGCACAACAACACTGTCCCAATCCCGCACCTGCGATACCTCTCGTCCACACCGAACTCTTCAATGTGGTAAAAGTGCTGTGCGCGCATATAAGCCGATTCCGGCTTGTCGATATACTGCACCACGGCAAAACCGCGAGGTTCATTTTCCACGCATGCCACAATCACATCGGCACCAGAAGACTCGAACGATTGATAAACGCGGTGCTGCAATTCCTCGCAAAAACCGACGCGAAAAATATCCGGCCGTCCCTCTGCATGCAGCCCACTCACCATCATCCGAAGCTCATTTACGCGCGGCAGCTCAGACAGTTCCGCATATCTTACCGACATAGCCTGCGTTTTCTCTTTTTCAGCCAATCGTCCAGAAACCGCATTTGCTCCGCCGTATGGAACCAGTGCTCGCCACCGGGCATGACGGTGAGTTTTGCATGGTACTGCTTGGCAAATGCCAATACTGTTTCAATCGATGTCAGATTGTCATGCTCACCGTAGAGAATACAGGTAGGAACATTCCAGATGATCGGGTGCTGCCGCACATAGCAAAGATACTCCCATGACAGCGTTTCTCCGAAATCTGTGGCAATTTCCTTTTTCTCCGCAAGCTCCTGCTCCGTCACATTCGCCCACCGCATCATGTTGCCGATGAGATTTTCCATATCCACCACCGGAGAGATAAAGTTAGCTCTGTCCACCAGCGTTTCATCCAGTACGGACATGGAAAAGAACGCGCCGATGCTGCCCGCAATCAGTATAAGGCGATCACAGCGCTGCCGTTTCTGCGCAAAAAAAGCCAAGAATTCCTCTTTGGCCTCCCACGGCGTCTGGGAGCGGTAGTCGAAGCCGATGACTTCGCAATTCGGAAAAAGGGGCTTGTAATGGTCGGCTTCTTCCGCCGAGCCGCCCTTTCCGTGAACATAGATAATGGATTCTTTCATTTTTCTTGTCTCTCTTTCTCTGAACAACGGAATCTCACCGTCAAAATGCTTTACCCTCTCCCAAAGCGGGCCTTTTGCGCCCATGGTAAAGGCAATATCGCTGCTGCGGATGGAGAGAAGCCACATTTGCGGCTTCAGATGAAGAAATTTCATCATTTCCTCTGTCAGCCTGATTTCACCCGACTCTGAAATTACAGTCCAACAATAGAAGCGCCCCTTGTATTGTAAGGAAGAAACGTCCCCATCGGCGCTTCATAATGCAAAAGCTCCGGAGTTTCGGCCAGAATATGGCCGAGCTTGGAGGGCAGCAGCAATCCTTGTCTTGTTACGCAGAACCCACCTGTGGACTTGCTTCCGGTAAACAGGTATATTTTCCCTTCATCGGCAATTCGGTACCCCTTAATGGCCTACGCGGGGAACTGCACCGCCTCCATCCGAGCGGACAGCTGGAATCGCCGACGCTTTCCGCACGCTGTCCGTTTGCGTTCCGGCCTGTCCCATGCCGACACCGCAGACGGCGCGTACCTGATAGCGCTTTGCGGCCTCGGCATAGCCCTTGACCGAGCCTGCCATGATCCAGCCAAGGTAGATAACCTCCGCTCCAGCAAAGACCCGTTTCTTCGCTTCTGCAAGGGAATACACCGGAAGTCCGGTTTTCTGCGCCAGCAGTCTGGCATAACACTCTGTGCTGCCGGTATTGGTGGTGTAAATAATTGTGTTCATAAAAACGTTCCTCTCAAAAAAATGAGACGCAGCGCGTGATCGGCTTTGCAATCAGCACTGCGTCTTAGCGTCTGGCTTCTTTCGTCTCAATCGTGAAATTCTTTGCGTTGATGATGCTCTCGTGCCTGCACTTCGGGCAGAACAAAGGAAAAGCCTTTAATTCCGTTTCCTGAAAGATTTGCAAGCGTGTCTTGGCACCGCACCAAGGACATAAGACCCATTGCTTTTCTTTTGTGGCTTCTTTCATCATGATGTTCCCGACTTTCTATAACCAGATTCTATTCTGGAGATAAAACGATCAATGTGCGCATCCAGCAGGGGAGCAACCGAGTCCTTATCTTTCGCCCCATCGTAGACGCTGTAGAGTAGGTACATTGGCCCGTAGAACTCCAGCGCCAGCTGCATGACGGCTTCGTCAGTATCTGCCAGCTTACGAAAAATTGCGGCCATGTACTCCAGAGGCCCGCCGGCCAGATAGTCGTGATGGAGCTGCGCCAGCTTGGGGTCACGGTATTGCTCCAGGGTCAGCATCTTACGGAAATTAGAGGAAAACGGCTCCTTCGTCCAATGGTCAAACTGCGCCATGCTGTATGCGCGGATCTTTTGGATCGGCGTGTGCAGGTAAGCCTCCGCAAAGCCGTCCGGCTCCGTTTCCGGCATTTCATAGCTTTCCGCGCGTTCATAGTCCATCTCATTCATGCGCTCCACGATCCTGTCCAAAATTTCCTGTTTGCTGGTATAGTGCTTATACAAGGCGGCTTTCGTGAACCCCAACCGCCCCGCAATATCATTCATAGATGTCCCAAGGTAGCCGTTCTGCGCAAACAATTCCAACGCTGTTTCCAAAATTCGTTCTTTCGTATCTCCAGCCATAATATTCCTCCTTGCAGGTAACCACTCGGTAACTTTTATTATAGTTACCGAGTGGTTACTTGTCAAGACCTGGTGAAAAATTTTTTAGAGCGTAGCGCACAACAAATGTCAGCGAAAGGATTGAATCGACACGGTGAGATGTGCCGCATGGGCAGCGCAAAGATCACAAGCCCAATCCATAAAAAGGACACTTTCAGATTCATAAAACAACACCGGCTTTCACAGTAAATTCAGGCAGCTTTGCGGGCTTTTCATAAATGGAAATCAGCGCGCGGAACTCCCGGCGGAACGCCTCACGCAACTCTGTTTCCGTCAGGTGCAGATGATCCGTATTGGCGAGGATTGCCAGTCCGTAGGTAAAGTAGATCATATCCTGATGAAAGCGGCGGGCCGTATCCTCCGCATATCCGAATTCATCGACGATCACGCCGATGACCTCCTGCATCAGAACATCGCTTTGATATGCCCCTGGCTGTTCGCCCTCCAGATAGAGCCAGCGGAACAGCTGCTTTTCCTCGGCGGCGAATTTGACGAAGCCCATGCCGTAGCTGCTGTAGCGGCTGTCGCTCCCCTCGTGGGCGCGCAGAGAATCCCACACGCGCTGTGTGCGCAGTTCGATCGCACGCTGCGTCAGCGCGGCCTCCAGTTCGTCCATGTTCTTGAATGAAAAGTAGATCGGCTGCGTGGAGCAGCCCAGTTTTTTGGCGACGCTGCGGGCATTGATGGCAGAAAAACCGTCGTCACGCAATACCTCCACCGCAGCGTCGATGATCTGTTCCTTTGAAACTTTTCTGACTGCCGGCATAAGCACCATCCTTGTATAATAACGCTGCGTTATATATAACGCAGTGTTATTATATCTTGTGGGACGTGATTTATTAAGCGGCATGTTATTCTCCTGTTTCAATGGAGAAAACCCGGAAGTTCCACCCGGCATAGCTTGACACCGCCGCGGTAAAGTGCTATAATAACGGCAGTCATCCCATGACCATAGAACATTCATTGTCCTATAAAGAATGCAGCACATGGGAGTTCAACACAAGGGAGGAATGTATAACAAATGTATAACATGAAACGAGTGATCGCACTGCTGCTGACGCTGGTCATGCTGCTGGGCCTGGTGCCCACAGCTCTGGCCGCCGAAGCCGCCGCCCCCGACGGGAACGTGGTGAAGGCGGAGGAGGTCAGCGGCACCCCCCGGCTGGACGCCATGGCGGAGAACGACTCTGCGGCGGAAACCACCCAGCCCACCGGGCATCAGCCCGATGATATGGTGACCATCCTCGTGGAGCTGGAGCGCGCTCCCGTGCTGGAGGGCTTTGCCGCGAAGAAAACGGCTTCCACCAGCTCTGCCGGTGCGGAGATCGCCGCCTATCTTGCCGGCGGCCGCGCGGAGAAACAGGATGCCGCCATTCGCCGGGATCAGAAAAAGGTCTTTGCCGAGATCCAGGCGGCCCAGCCCGCCGCTCTCCAGGCGGAGGGTACCCGCACTGCCGGCGCCCCTGAGCTGATGGAGCAGTGGACGGTGCTCTTTAACGGCATGGCTGTCCGCGCCCCCTATGGCATGCTGGATACCATCCGCAGTCTGAAGGGCGTGAAGTCCGCCCATGTGCAGCATGTTTACAGTCAGCCCGCCTCTCCGGCCACCAATGCCGGTGTGGCAGGCTACAGCTATGACATGGTCCACCTGCAGGAGGTCTGGAACAAGGGCTACACCGGCAAGGGAATGCTGGTGGCCGTGGTGGATTCCGGCCTGGACATGGAGTATTCCAGCTGGTGGAGCGATGAGGAGGGCGCCAACGTCACCGGTCTGCGCCGGGTCCACGAGGCCTTCCGGGACGACTCCTTCTACTCCCGGCTCAGCGACAGCGACCTGCGCTATACCAAGGAGTCCCTGCTGGCCTTCCTGAACGGCCGCCAGCTCAATGCCAATAGGCTGAGCCCCGCCTCCAACGAGGCCATGTACAAGACCCGCAAGGTCCCCTTCGCCTTTGACTACGCCGGAGACGCCGACCCCTATACCGGCGAGATCATCAGCGGCGACGTCAACGTCCGCAACAGCGGCAGCAACCACGGCACCCACGTCTCCGGCACCGTGGCGGGCTTTGTCCAGAGCCAGGAGGGCGAGATCCTCTTCTCCGGCGTAGCCCCCGATGCCCAGCTGATGATGATGAAGGTCTTTGCCGACGGCGGCAACTCCGGCGCCACGGAAAGCGCCATTCTCAACGCCCTGGAGGACGCCATGACCCTGGGCGCCGACGCCGTGAACCTGTCTCTGGGCTCCGACAACGGCTTTGCCTATGACGACACCGCCATCCACGGCGTTTATGCCCGGCTGGAGCAGGCCGGCGTTATTCTGATGACCGCCGCCGGCAACAGCGAAAACTCCCCCGCCCAGGGCAATGAGCGGGGCGGCCTGAACCTGGCGGAGGACCCGGATATCTCCATGATGTCCTCTCCCGCCGTCTACCCCTCCAACCTGGCGGTGGCCTCCATCAACAGCACCATCAACATGCAGAGTGTGCTGAGCTGGACCGACGCCCAGGGCCAGAGCCATACCGTGCCCTTCTCCGACCCCAACGAAGTGGCCATGAAGGGGAAGTTCCCCGAGAGCCAGAGCTTCGTTGTGTATGACGCGGGCTACGGCACCTACATGGACTACTACAACGCCGGATTCAGCAACGGCTACAACGGCGGCAAGACGGGCATTGCCCTGGTCAAGCGCGGCAGCGCAGACGGCAGCACCCTCTCCTTCGCCGACAAGATCAACAATGCCAGCAGCTTCTCCGGCACCAACTACATGGGCGAGAGCTACGGCGTGCTGGCTGTGCTGGTTTATGACAGCGACCCAGCCGCCACCACGCTTATCAACATGAACACGGACAACACCTCGCTGACCTCCGCCTTTATTTCCGGCGTGGACGGCGCGGCCATGATCGATGCGCTGAACGCCGGGCAGGAGGTCCGCATCACCGTTCACCAGCAGGACCAGCTGTCCGGCTGGGAGGAGGGCGGCCAGATGTCCTCCTTCACCTCCTGGGGCAGCGGCTCCGGACTGGAGCTGAAGCCCGAGATCACCGCCCCCGGCGGCAACATCTGGTCCACCGTGATGGACAGCAGCTATGTGGAGGGCGCCGGGAAGTACGATGACTATACCGGGTCCTACAGCCTGATGAGCGGCACCTCCATGGCGACGCCCCATATGGCGGGCCTGGCCGCGCTGGTGGAGCAGTATGTCAAGTCCCGGCATCCCCAGCAGGATGCCGCCGCCAGCGCCGACCTGACCAACCATCTGCTGGTGAGCACCGCCGTGCCTCAGCAGGAGAACGGCGTATACGTCTCTCCCCGCCGCCAGGGCGCAGGTCTTGTGAACGCAGCCGCGGCCATTTCCACCCCTGCCTACATCGATGTGGACGGCAAGCTGGTGGGCAAGCTGGAGCTGGGCGACGATCCCGGCTGGAGCGGCAGCTATGATCTGGACTTCCGGGTGGAGAACCTGGGCAGCGACACCCTGAGCTACAGCATGAAGGCCGTGCTTCTGCGGCCGGATACCGCGGAGCAGGACGGCAAGACCATGGCCCTTGCCAGCGATGTGCTGATCCGTGAGGTGGATCTGGGCAGCGTCAGCGTGCCCGCCGGCGGCACACAGGTCAGCCGGACCGTTTCCCTCACCGCTTCTGACATCGCCGCCATCCGCGACCTGTTCCCCAACGGCAGCTATGTGGAGGGCTTTGTGATCCTCACCGCCGCCGACGGCTCCGCGCCTCAGATCGGCCTGCCCCTGCTGGCCTTCCTGGGCGACTGGACCTCTGCCCCCATCCTGGACCGCGCCAACTGGTTCGACGAGCCCCAGGACGGCGAAAACGTGATGAACAACGACTGTACCCTGGGCGTCAACGTGGTGGGCAGTACCATCCGCAGCGCCGGGGAAGTGGTGAACTTCCTGAACCTGGGCCAGAACATCTTTGATACCGACATTGCCGCCGCGAGCAAGCAGACAGTTTTCCACCAGGAGAACTTTGCCATCTCCCCGGACGGCAGCGGCTATTTCGACGCCATTGACGACCTTGAGCTCTATCAGCTGCGGGATGCCAAGCTCTTTGTCACCGAGGTCCGGAACAAGAACACCAACGAGCTCTATTTCCGCACCTTCAACACCTATGTGCCCCGCAGCGTCTATCAGGCCAGCTACGGCGTGGTCCTGCCCATGTCCCTTTATTACTTCACGGACGCCTGGAACGGAACGGACCTGAACGGCGACGTCCTGCCCAACGGCACCCAGTGCGTTTACACCATCACCGCCTATGGCGAGGGTGACTACGGCGACACCGTGGACAATGAGGAGCTGGGCCGCCCGGTGACGGACTTCGAGTCCTTCGTGGACGGCAAGGAGCCCACCTTCAACGGCCACAAAATGGACAAGACCGGCGACGTGCTCTCCTTCGACGTGCTGGTGGACACCCAGGCCCCCAAGCTGGAGAACAACGCCGTGACCTTCTATCAGAAGGATGGCCGCACCTATATGCAGGGCACCGTCTATGACGAGGACGGCTCCCTGGCCTCCGTGGCGGTCCACGCCCAGGTGAGCCGGACCTATACCGACTCCACCGGCCGGGAAATCACCGAGTACAACATCGATCTGCTGAATCCCCTGTATTCCCAGAGCATTTATGACGCCGATACCCACACCTTCACCTTCACCGCAGATGTGACGGAGTATCGCGGCAGCTACAACTGGACCGGCAACGTGTATCTCTCCTGCGGCGACTATGCGGCCAATGACCGCACCTATGCCATCAAGGTGGACGCCTCCCAGGGCCTGACCCTGTCCCAGACCTCCGCCCGCCTGCACCCCGGCCAGAGCTTTGACCTCAGCGTGAACAACAACACCGGCTCCACGGCGCCCATCACCCGCACCTCCAGCAACCCCGAGGTGGCCACGGTGGATGAGTTCGGTCATGTGGTGGCTGTGGCTCCCGGCCAGGCCATCATCACCGTGTCCAACGGCACCTACTCCGCCCTGTGCGTCATAGCGGTGGAGGCCTCCTCCACGGAGGTGAAGGACTTCAAGCTGTCCATGGACCACTTCTCCGGCCTGAAGCCCAACGGCGCCATCACCGTCCGGGTGGTGGACCTGCAGCCCGCCGATGTGGAGATCTATCAGAATCAGTGGCTGGTATATGAGGACGACGAGGACTGGGCGGGCCTGGTCAGCGTCTCCCAGAACAGCAGCGACGCGCTGGAGGGTCTTATCGACCTGAACTATCAGGCCTCCGCGGACAAGATCCCCTCCGGAACCGGCCATCTGGACGTCACCATCAACGGTGTTACCCGGACCATGACCTTTGACTGGGAGGACGTCTATCAGACCTCTGACCAGGAGGACCTGCAGTCCGACGCCTACTACAACGAGCAGACCTATTACGTCACCGCCGGTGAGACCGCCAGCCTCATCGCCCGGTACCGCCAGACCCACTCCTTCTCCGATGTGAAGCTGTACACGGCCCAGGGGTATGTTTCCGGCGGCAGCGACAATCCCACCACCGCCGCCACCGGCCTGGTGCTGGACGGCCCGGACTTTGTCCTCTCCGGCAGCGAGCCCTGGCGCGGCAGACTGGTGAACACCGAGGGCTATGCCCTGCCGGAGTCCATCCATGTGGTTTACCGCTATGATTACGGCTATGAGTATGAGCTGACGGAAAACGCCATGTACAATGGCTATACCTATGACCGTACCACCGGCGATATCGTCGTGTCCGCCCCCTACGGCTCCTCCACCACGGTGGTGATCCGGGCAGACGGCACGGAGAAGGCCGGTAATCCGGCGGGTGCCCTCTCCGGCGTCACCTATGACCGTCCTGACAGCACCTACGGTCCCTTCAACTGGACGGTGACGGAGGGCGGCGGCAAGCTGGAGACCGCCGAGGACGTCAACGTTAACGGCACCCGCAAGAACGTTGCCTATTACACCCCCTCGGAGCCCGGCGTCAGCTATCTGACCGCCACCACCAAGGACGGGCAGTATCATGTGAACTTCGCCGTGGTCTGCCTGCCGGTGCAGGCCAATACCCTGCGCCTGGATGATACCCGGGCCACCCTGCATCCCCTGGAGACTCTGGCGCTGAACGCGACGCTGACTCCTACCCCCACCCGGGTGGAGGACGCCGCGCTGACCTGGACCTCCTTCAACCCCGAGGTAGCCACCGTGGATGAAAACGGCGTTGTCACCGCCCACAAGCCCGGCTACGCTTACATCAAGGTGTCCACCGATATCAACACCAGCGTCACCGCCTACTGCGTGGTGGAGGTATTGCCTGGTCAGGGCTATACCGTGACTCTGGACGCCAGCGGCGGCGCGGTGAAGCCCGACTCCGTCAGCGTCCAGTACGGCATGGCTGTGGGCCAGCTGCCTGTGCCTGTCCGTGAGGGCTATACCTTCGACGGCTGGTATGACGAAAACGGTGCGCAGTACACCGAGGACACCATATATGCCATCGCCGGAGACACTACCCTCACTGCCCGCTGGACCGCCAATATCTACGAGATCACCCTGGACGCCAACGGCGGCGTCACCGACGTGGCCCTGGTCCAGGTGACCTTCGGCCAGGCCGTGGGCGCCCTGCCCACACCTACCCGGGAGGGCTATGTGTTCCTGGGCTGGTTCGACGAGGCGGGCAGCCGCTATGATGCTTCCACCGTCTACAGCACAGCCGATGGTGTGACCCTCACCGCCCACTGGGGTCAGGAGGACAGCACCTTCACCATTACCTTGAACGCCAACGGCGGCACGGTGAAGCCCTCTGCTCTGGCGGTGGTATACGGTCAGGCTGTGGGCGCCCTGCCCGTACCTACCCGGGAGGGCTATACCTTCGGCGGCTGGTACGACAAGGACGGCAACCGCTACGACGCCTCCAGCGTGTACAGCGTCAAGGGTGACACGACCCTGACGGCCCGCTGGATCGAAAACAGTGTCCAGACCGGCGACGGGTTCCCCATCTTCCTGCTGAGCGGCGCGATGATGGCGGCTGCCGCAGGCGCTGTGATGCTCCTGCTGAAGCGGCGGAAGCTCATGGGTGAATAAACAGACCGGAAGTGCTTCTGCACAGACTGTTATAAAAGGCTCTCCGGCACATGTGCGCCAGAGAGCCGGGAAACGAAACAAGCC
>OLOA01001996.1_pt1 | contig 19287 bp, 15 predicted proteins | sample 1672201 | NCBI WGS metagenome assembly OLOA01 (sample SAMEA3136658, study PRJEB25190) | human gut metagenome
ACCATCTACTGCTACTTCCAGATTCCGCTGATGATCATCATCTTCCTGCCCGCGGTCGATTCGATCCGTCCACAGTGGCGCGAGGCATGCGAATCCCTCGGTGGCAACACGTTCCAGTACTGGACGCGCGTGGCCTGCCCGATTCTGGCACCCCGCTTCATCTCCGCGTTCCTGCTGCTGTTCGCCTCCGCGTTCTCCGCATACGCGACCGCCGCGGCCCTGTTCTCCCAGCGTTCGATTCTGGTGCCGCTTATGATCCAAGGTGCCATGCGCAACGAACTGGACCCCAACCAGCAGGGCTTTGCCCAGGTGCTGGCATTCGCAATGATCATCGTCGTGGCCATCGTCATGCTGTTGAGCCACGCCGTGGAAAAGAGGGCCGGACGTTGGCAATGACCGAAACTTCCGCAACCAAGCCGCCGCAGCTGCGCGCCGCTCGTGCGCGTAAACAGAGCATCATCAAATTCGTGATCCTGTTCGTCACCCTGGCGTTCCTGTTCGTGCCGCTGCTGGCCATGCTCATCTTCACCCTGCGTCACCCGCTGTCCGGCCGCTGGTCGGCCGCGCCGTGGATTGCGATTTTCACCGGCAACGGCGAGTCGCTGGGTGCCGACCTGACCGTGCTGTGGCAGGGCATCGGCACCTCGCTGGCCCTGAGCGCGGTCACCGTGGTGATCATGCTGGTGCTGCTGGTGCCCACCATGGTCATCGTGCATATTCGCTCCAAGGTTTTGGAGCGCGCGATCGAATGGGTGGCCACGCTGCCGCTGACCATCCCGGCCATCGTGCTGGTGGTGGGTTTGGGCCCGATCTACCGCTGGCTGTCCGCCGACGTGCTGAGCACCAACCCAATCTGGCTGTGCTTTGCCTACGTGATTCTCGTGATGCCGTTCGCCTTCCGCGCGATCGCCGTGGGCCTCAACTCCATCGACGTCAAGACGCTGGTCGAGGCATCCCGCTCGCTCGGTGCCTCCTGGCCCAAGGTGTTCTTCAAGGTGATCATCCCGAACCTATGGCAGTCGATTCTCTCGGCGTCCTTTATCTCCATCGCCGTGGTGCTGGGCGAATACACCGTCGCCTCGCTGCTCGGCCGTATGAACCTGCAGGTCGCGCTCTACCAGCTCGGCCAGTCCAATTCTCAAATCTCCACCGCCATGTCGCTGCTGGCTCTGCTCTTCGGCGTGGTGCTCCTCGTTGCGCTCGACCTGATCTCCGACGCAATGCGCAAGTCAAGGGAAGGTAAGTAACCTGATGAACAGCAATTCGATTTTCACCCGTCGCCATGCCGGTGCCGATGCCGCGGCTTCTGTTTCGGCCCCCGCCCCCACGTCCGCTGCCGCCGAGGACGCCTTCAAGAACGATCCCACCGCCACCCTCGAAGGCGTGCGCGGCAAGGACGTGACCAAGGCCGCCAAGGCCCTGCTCAAAGACAGCGCCAAGCGCGGCGGCGGCTCCATCCAGATGCGTGACGTCGTCAAGATCTACCCCGGCTCCACCGTGCACGCGCTCGACGACTTCAACCTGGACATCAAGCCCGGCGAAATGGTCGTGCTGCTCGGCGGCTCCGGCTGCGGCAAGTCCACCGCGCTGCGCTCGCTCGCCGGCCTCGAAGACATCCAGGGCGGCCGCATCATGGTCGGCGGCCAGGACGTCACCGGCGTGCCGGTCAACAAGCGCGAGATGGCCATGGTGTTCCAGGCCTACTCGCTTTTCCCGCACATGACCGCCCTGGAGAACGTGGAATTCGGCCTCGAAGTGCGCGGCATGGGCAAGGCAGAACGCCGCAAGATCGCCATGGAACAGCTGGAGCTCGTGGGACTTGCCGATCAGGCCAAGAAGTACACGCAGCAGATGTCCGGCGGCCAGCAACAGCGCGTGGCCCTGGCCCGCGCGCTGGCCGTCAAGCCGCGCGTGCTACTGCTCGACGAGCCGCTCTCCGCCCTCGACGCCAAGGTGCGCGTCCAGCTGCGCGACCAGATTCGCCGCATCCAACTCACCACCGGCACCACCACCGTCTTCGTGACCCACGATCAGGAAGAGGCGCTGGCCGTGGCCGACCGCATCGGTGTGATGAACAAGGGCAAGATCGAGCAGATCGCCGCCCCGCAGAACCTGTACCAGCGCCCCGCCACCGAGTACGTGGCCACGTTCATTGGACTCACCAACCGCCTGCCCGGCGCATCCAATGGCGACGAGGCCGTGGTCTTCGGCCAGCGCGTGCCGCTGCTCGCCGGCTCCGCCAAGGGCGATTCCGTGGCCGTGCTCGTGCGCCCGGAGAACCTGACGCTGGCCTTGGCCGGCAGCAGCGATTCGCACGTCGGCGAACGCGCCCGCGTGGAGGTCATTCACTTCCTTGGCTCCTTGGTGCGCGTGGATACGGTCATCACCTCCGGCGAATACCAGCGCTGGAACAAGGGCGAACAGCTCAAGGCCACCGTGCAGCTGCCCGCCAGCGAGCTGCCGGCCGGTCTGGCGGTGGGCGATGACGTGATTGTCACCCCGCGTCCGGTCGCCGCGCTCGCCTGCTGAATGGCGTTGCGATGATCGTGCGGTTCTGTTCTGTTTTTGTGACTGTACGATCGTCGAATGGCTTATCGGCAATGATGTGTGTGGGACGGCGGCGATTTTTGGGCGATTATCGCGTGCCGTCCCACAGCAATCTTGCAGAGTAGGGGACTTTCTCGGCATTGGGAATGATTGACGTTGATCATTCCTTGCCCATTGATGATTTCCTCCCCCATTCCCAATGCAATCGAAACGCCGTGCCGTATTCTTGAAGAGTATTGCACGTGTGATCGGTCCGTTTGCGGCCAGTAACTATGGGGGATAAGTATGAGCGAACCAATGCCGCCGGCGCAGCAGCCGCAGGCACCTCAGCAATCGCAGCAGCCGCAACAATCTCCACGCGATTGGTGGTTCACGGCCCATCGCCGGTTTTCGACAATCGGCTCGGCGCTCGCCATTATGATGGTGTTCTGGATCGGACTGAATATTCTGGCCACTGAAGCACTACGAACGCTGCTTGGCACCGATGTGCCCGCTTGGGCTGTGCTGCTCGCCTCCTCCGGACCGCTGTATGTGGTGGCCATGCCGCTGAGTATGTTGGCCTTCACTCGCGTACCGGTTATTCGCACCCGGCAGTACCCCATGAAGGCGGGGGAGTTCATTCAGATTTTCGTCATGTGCATTCCGGTAATGTTCTTGGGCAATATGATTGGCAATATATTATCTGCCGGAGCCACTGATGGTCAGGCCACCAATCGCATCAACGACGTGATTCTTGGCAGCGACTGGCGGGTGAACGCATTGTTCATAGGCCTGTTGGCACCGGTTTGCGAAGAATGGATTTTTCGCAAGGAGATTATCTCCCGCCTGCGCCGGTACGGAGAGAAGACCGCAATCATATTCTCCGCATTGGCATTCGCGCTATTCCATATGAACGTGTTCCAGTTCTTCTACGCCTTTGGCCTAGGACTGATGTTCGGATATGTATACACGCGCACCTCCCGACTGCGGTATTCGGTGGCTATGCACATGCTGATCAACCTGAACGGGTCAGTACTCGCCCCATTGGTGATACAACAGATCGATCCCCGCATCCTCGACGGCACGGTCAGCGAGGCCGAAATCATGCGTATGGCTGAAGCCGGCAACATGGGCGACATGGGCATCATGATGTTGTACGGCACAGTGATGTTGGGCCTCTGCATTGCCGGTATCGTGCTGCTTATCACCAAGCGCAAGAGCTGGGAGTTCTATCTTGCGCCAGAGGAGTTGCCTGCGGGGCTTAAAATACGCACCGCCTATGCCAATCCCGGCGTTATCGCGTACCTACTGTTGACTGTGATGCTTACCGGTTGGATGCTGTTCGCATGACTGTCATAGCCGGACCCAGAGAGGCGAGCCGGGAGATATCACAGATTGCCTGACGAGCCGCCATCTTCAACAAGGTATTCGGTGCCCGAACCGGCGATGGCTCGCGCCGCCATATCTTTGATGGTGGAAGGCAGCACACCCTCGCGCGCGAACACAAGCACTTGGCCGGTCATGCCGTAAGGGGAGAAGCCGGTGAACTTGACCAATGGCGGCTGACCCTCCAGCGCCACGTCGGCGGTGGCTTTGGTTACGCGGTCGAGAATATCCTGACTGATCGCAGACGGGTCGCCGGAGGCCTTGGCCGTGAACTCAAGCGTGGCCATGCCTTCGCTGACCGGCGTGAGCTTGGTCAGGGCGGCCGTATTGAGTACCGAATTGGGGATGACCATCATGTCTCCGGAACGGGTGCGCACCACGGTCTGACGCCAGGTGATGTCGTGCACGGTGCCTGTGACGCCTTGAATGGTCACCAGATCGCCGGGTTGGATTACGCGGCCCAGCATCAGGCCGAAGCCGCCGATGATGTTGGCGATTGTATCCTTCAGACCCAGCGAGATCGCCACACCTCCAACACCAAGGGCGGTGATAAGTGTGGTCGGATTGATGCCGAATACGGGCTGCAGTACCATCGCTGCGCCGGTGACCCAGATGGTCACGCGCGTGAGGTTCACGAAAATCGAGGCGCTGGGAATCTGAGAATTGTCCAGAATCTTGCGCAACACGCGGCTGATGACGCGGTCGGCCACAAATACGATGGCCAATACAATGGTCAGCCAGATGAGTTTGCCGGCGTTCACCTGAAACCAGCGTGCGATGTCTTCTGCATATTCAGTCATACGCCTACTGTATCGGTCGTTTCTGGTGAAGTCGTGGAGACGGGGTGGCAGAAAGCGGAATCGGCCTACGGTCGATTCCGCTACTCCTGGCGTTCGCGGCAGGTCTGGCCGAGGCCGCGGGCCAGTCGAATCGGATCGAGAATCTCGTCCAACTGCTCGGCGGGCAGGTCGGTGCGTTCGCCGGCCACCTCGCGCACGGTACGGCCGGTATGTACGGCTTCGGCGGCGATGTCGGCCGCGTGCTCGTAGCCGATGTAGTGGTTGAGCGCGGCGGAAATCGACGGTGAGGACTGGGCGTATGAACGCCCCAGGTCAGCATTGATTTCGATGCCTTCCACGCAGTTGACGCGGAACGTCTCCATGGCGTGCGTCAGCAACGCCATGCCGGTCAGCAGCTCATGCACCATCACCGGGTCGAAGGCGTTCAGCTGCAACTGTCCCTCGGCCACAGCCCAGTTCACAGTCACGTCCATGCCGAAAATCGTGAAGCAGCACTGGTTGACGCATTCGGGGATCACAGGGTTCACTTTGGCCGGCATGATCGACGATCCGGCCTGGCGAGCCGGCACGTTGAGATCGTTGAAACCGCAGCGCGGGCCGGAATTGAGCAGTCGCAAATCGTCGGCGGCCTTCTTCAGGTGCACGGCGAGGCTCTTGATGGCAGCCGACGTGGCCACGTACGCGCCCATATCCGTCATGGCGGCCACCGGATCGGGCGCGGCGGTGACCGGCAGCCCGGTGATTTGCGCCAGATGCTTGATAGCGGACTTGCGGAATCGCAGATCCGCGCAAATGCCGGTACCGATGGCGGTGGCACCGAGGTTGAGCTGGGCCAGCAGCGGCACCACGCGATCGAATGCGGCCAAATCAGACTTCAACAGCGTGGCAAACGCATGAAATTCCTGACCATAGGTCATTGGTACGGCGTCCTGCAGCTGCGTGCGGCCAATCGTCACGTCATTGATATGTTTGTCGGCCAGATCGTGGAAGGCCTTGGCGAGTTTCTTGGTGGACTCGGCGAGCGGCCCGATCGCGTCGATAAGCGCGAGTTTGCAGGCGGCCGGGTAGGTGTCGTTCGTGGACTGCGACTTGTTGACGTCGTCGTTCGGATGGATGTATGTGTAATCGCCGCGCTGGCGGCCGGCGATTTCCAACGCACGGTTGGCGATCACCTCGTTCATGTTCATGTTCGACGAGGTGCCGGCACCGCCCTGCATCACATCGACCGGGAACTGATCGGCCAGTTTGCCGGCCTCAATTTCTAGGCAGGCGGCGCGAATGGCCTCGGCCTTGGCTGGGTCGATCAGGCCTAATTCCTCATTGGCGATGGCGCAGGCGCGCTTGACCGTGGCATAGGCGCGAATCAGCTCGGGATGTTGGCTATCGGTGATGCCGGAGACCGGGAAGTTGCCGATAGCGCGCTGGGTGTGAATACCCCAGTAGACGTTCGCCGGCACCTCCATCTGGCCGATGCAGTCATGTTCCAGACGGGTCTTGTTCGATGTTTCGCTCATGCTTCCATCTTCCTGTGCGTGGGTTGGAAACGCCAGCATGAGAGGCTGATTGCGCCTTGTGAGAAACCTCACGCGAGGTTCGTGCGGCGGAAACAATCCAGACTCGCTGGTTTTCGGTCAAGCGGTGTACCCGGGGAATCCTGCGGGGCCGTTCGACGATGAGATGGTGGATGGCGCGGCATGCGTGGCGGCCCCCGGCATGCCGGGGGCGGTCGAATCCTGCGCATTGTGCACGAAGATGCGATTCCAGTAATTAAGCATGTCCTTTTGGCTCATGGCCAGGTATATGCCCATGGCCAGCACGGCCACATCTTCTTTAAGCAGGTCTTTGATTTCGATGGTGTCGCTCAATTCGGGCCAACGTTGCAGCACGGCGAGCATGCCGCCCACGGTGAACTCGACCATGAGATCGGTTTTCAGGTCAAGGTTCTTGGGGTCGCGTTGCAATGTGCTGAGCATTTGCAGACGGCAGAAGTCGCGCAGCGATTCGGTCAGTTCAAGCGTGCTGTGCGGGCCTGCCAACAGGGCCAGGTGGTCGAGGCGCTGACGCTGCTCTGGATCGGAGAGCGTGGCGGTGACGCGGTCTCGCCATTGTTCCTCGGGATTGCCGTTCGGATCGGGGGTGCGGTTGATCGGAATCGATTCGACCTGATGCAGGATGGCTGAATCGGCCAATTCGGGCAGGCTGGAGAAGTGATAGTAGAACGAATTACGGTTCACGCCAGCCTCACGCACCACGTCGGTAACGGTGATCTTGCGATAGTCGCGGTCGGCGAGCAATTCCCAGAAAGCGTTCTCGAGGCGTTCTTTGGCGGGCAGCACCTCGGAATCATGGCGTGGACGTGGCATCTCTTCCTCCTGATGCACCAGCGTGATATGGTCACGCTGTCTAATAACTTATTGGGCAGTATAACTATTATTTGTGGACATGTCTATGAGCTAATCGGCGATTTCAGTTGCGTCCTCCGCTGATGGCGAAGCTGTGGTGCCGGCATCGGCATCAGTATCGGCTCTGGCCGGAGCTGCGCTATCTGCTCCTGCTGCAGTTTCTGCTGGGATCTCGGCTGTTGCTTTGGAGGTCGCAGAACTTGGTGCGGAAGCCGGGGCGGGCGTCGGCTTGCGTTTGGCCGTGGACGCCTTGAACAGTATCGCCAGGGCCTCAACCAAATGACGCCGGTCTGCGGGGGTCAGCCCAACGTACGCGCCAAGCATCGCCGGAATCGAAGCGGGGAAGTTGCTCATCACCTCGCTGAAGCTGGTGGCGCCGTTGGCGTGCAGCACGGTGAACAGCGCATCCACCGCACGCTCGCGCTGTTCGGGCGTAAGCGTGGCGATCCAATGGTTCAGCTCCTCGTTAAACAACTGCGAGCTGGAACTCAAATCCGGCTCGGTGATGAACTGGTCACCATCCAATAGCCAGGTGAAGGCGGAATGCTGCATGATGCCATCCGAATCGGAAGAGACCACGCGGCAAGGCTCCGGGGTCTCGAAAATCATGCCCACAATCGACGAACTCGGCACGATTTTCGTCACCTTCGGCTGGATGGTGCGGTAGGCGGGGCTGGTCACAATCTCCGGCGGGAAACCGGGGCCATCCAGTGAATAGACATGCTGAATGCGCTTGCGCACCTTGGGATCGGCGTTCATGGCCGCGTAAATCGCCAGATTGCCTCCCTTGGAATGGCCGACCAGAATAATCGGACCCTCCCACAGTCGCGCCACCATATCCAGATAGGCGCTGGCTGAACGTTGCGCCGGCACCGGATACTGGAAAGCCATATTGAAATCTTCCTTCCATCCGATGAGCGAATCATCGGTGCCGCGGAAGGAAATAACCAACGTGCCTTTGTAGGTCGGCTTTCGGCGCTTGTGGCCGTCGGGCAGTTGGAAGGTGGCGGCGGCGAATTGGGTTTGCTCACCCTGATTGATGTGCTCGACCACCGCGCCCAGGCGAACGTTGGCGTAGCGGGGGTTTTCGCCTGCGGCCTGGAACAGGTCGTGGGTCAGGTCCGGGTTGACCACTGAAACCATTTGGGCTTCGTGCGGCTTGTCGTCGGCATGTGTTTCCGGCGAACGATGCAGCTCGCGGTTGGCCTCGTCAAGGCTTACCGATTCAAGCTCGGGATGCCAGATACCCTTCAGCCAGATCAGTGGATGCTTGGGTTCGAAAGCGCGAATGCGTGCGGCGAACGAGCCTGACCGCGTCTCATCCAGCATCAACGTCGGACAGACACTGGCCACATCCTCATAGATGAGCGTGGAGATGATCAAGGCGTCGATTTCGTTGAACGGCAAGTCGGCGAAGGAGCGCGTTTCGGTGTGCGCGTAATCGATAATGCCGGTCATGCGCACCTCCTGCTTCCGTTGATATTGCATATCCCCTTGGGCTGCGTGGTCTTGCGATCGCGTGCGGCCGTGCGGCTGCGCGCAGCAATTAACCATATGCATTCCATTGTAGGGATTGTACGGTTTTGGCCGGCGCGATCGAGCAAGACTGCACCGACGGCGAACAATTCGTGGAAGGATTCCCGTCGGCTTGTCGAAAATTGTCGGGTAGCAGGGTTGCGATGCCAGCCAGCCGACCACCCTCCGGCGCTACGCGCCATCTCCCGCCGGCGGGAGGGTTAACCACTCAATCCTTTTTGACGAGGCGGACCGCTGGGCCCGTCAAAGGTTCGGCAGATCGAAGCGCGCCAGATCCACGCCCTCGAGTTCAAGCAACTCGGCCTTGATGTCGAGTCGGCCGCCGTAGCCGCCAAACGCGCGGCCCGAGCCGACTACGCGGTGGCAGGGCACGATGATGGTAACCGGATTGCGCTTCACTGCGCCTCCGACCGCCTGCGCGGCCATGCGGCCGCCGCCGCGTCGTTCGGCCAATTCGGCGGCGAGTTCGCCGTAACTTACCGTCATGCCATAGGGGATTTCGGCCACCAGATTCCACACTTCATGTTGGAATGGCGTGCCGGCGGGATGCAAAGGCGGCACCTGATCCGAGCCGGGGCGTTCGCCGGCGAAATAGGCGGTCAGCCATTCGCGGGTTATACGGAATACGTCGGGTTCACTATCGGATTCGCGATTCGAATCGAGAACGGCTTGGTGATCGGTGGCCCACCACCAGTCTTCAAGACAGAGTTCGGTAAGTCCCTCGCCGTCGGAGGCCATCATCATCCGGCCGATGGGCGTTTCGACTGTGGCCCGCATCAGTTGTCGTTGCGTCATACCGCCATTATCGCGCGTTGAGGGATGAAGCCCATACCGTGCCTGATTCCATGAAGGACGGCACGTCGGCGTAGTTCGGGAACTTCACTTCGGCGCTCGATAATCGTTGGAAAACCGGTGGGACACGCGGGGGCTTGGCTTTTTCCTGAGATTGGCGTATCTTTGTCACCTGTTGCCTGTGAAGGTAACACATGCGGACATAGCTTAGTTGGTAAAGCGCAACCTTGCCAAGGTTGAGACCGCGGGTTCGAGTCCCGTTGTCCGCTCTCGGATGGTTGATTCATGCTGATTGATTCGACCGGATGATGACCCGGGCGGTTGGCGCAGTGGTAGCGCACTTCCCTGACACGGAAGGGGTCACAAGTTCGAATCTTGTATCGCCCACGAAAGTCGAAGCAATTCGACTGGATATAACTGAAGAACCGAGTATTCGGGCGATTGGCGCAGCGGCTAGCGCACTTCGTTCACACCGAAGGGGTCGTAGGTTCGATTCCTACATCGCCCACCCGAGATTCACGCTCGTTGGCCATGTGGCCGCGAGCGTTTTTTCATAATCGATGTATTCCGATTATGCCGGTCCAATCGGGGTGCGGGCTAGAATGCCGCGGAGCCGGCAGAATGGCGGGATTCCGCCGATGCAACCTGTGGTTGCGCGCGAATATGCAACCTGAAGATGGTGGCGCGGAACTGGTTTGCCGTGGCATAGTGAGGGCATCGGCCGAATATGTCATGATGAGCATTACCTATGAAGGGACACTCCGATGAGCTTCCGCGCCAACCTGCAATACCTGCGCGCACAACGCAACATGCCCCAGGAACAGCTGGCCATGTTGCTCGGCGTCTCGCGCCAGGCCATCTCCAAATGGGAATCCGAGAAGGCCTATCCCGAGATGGACAAGCTGCTTATGATCTGCGACCTGTTCGGTTGCACGCTTGATGACCTGGTACTTGGCGATGTGAGTGCGAGCGTGAACGTGGGTGCGGCCGCGCGCGGCGCAGCGGAGGGCGACCATGGCTCGGCTGCCAGAACCGTAACCGGGGAGGGAGCCGGGGAACCCGCGTATATGAAGGATGCTGATGGGAACATCGGTGAATCAGCGCGGTCCGGCGGTGACGGCATCAATGGCCCGAGCTCCGCAAATGCATTGCCCGGCGAAATGTTGCACGGAACCAGTTCATCACGTCCCGGCACGCTGGCTAATGTGGCTGCCTTACCGCAGGATCTGACCGGCTACGATGAACACCGCTGCCGATTCGCGCTACTGATTGCCGGCGGTGTCGCGGCGATTATCGCGGGAGCCGGCATCGGCAACCTGTTCGATTCCGATAATTCCATTCTCGGCGTGACGCCACTCAACGATTTTCTGACATTCCTGGGCATCTGCGTGGGCGTGATTATCGGGCTGGCGATGCTGATTCCGGGCGGCATGTCACATACCGACTTCAAACGGCGGCATCCCTATGTCGAGGATTTCTATGCTGCGAGATGTCGCCCTCGGCACAGAGTTGCCGAGGGCCGGCAAATCACTCCCGCGTCGGGTCCTTTTGCAGGAGCAGGAAGACGAGTGCCGCGACGAGCAGGACGGCGATGGAGAGCACGCCGAGCGAGGCGTTGCCGGTCAGGGACGTGGTGGTGGCCACCAGGAAGGTGCCGATGATCGAGGCGGTCTTGCCGAAGATATCGTAGAAGCCGTAGTACTCGTTGGCGTGATCCTTGGGGATGATCTTGCCGTAGTACGAGCGGGAGAGCGCCTGGATGCCGCCCTGGAACATGCCGACCAGAATCGCCAGAATCCAGAACTCCACGGCCGACTTCAGGAAGAACGCGGCGAAGAACACGATGCACATGTATGCCACGACCGCCGCCGTGATCATCACTTTGCAGCCGAACCGGCCGGCCAAACGACCGTAGAGAATCGCGCAGGGGAAGGCCACGAACTGCGTGACGAGCAGTGCCACCACCAGCTGGGTGGAGTCGATGCCAAGCTCGGCACCGTAGGAGGTACTCATCGAAATCACCGTGTTCACGGCATCGATGTAGAAGAAGAACGCGATCATGAACATCCACAACGGCTTGTTCTTCACGATTTTGCCGAACGTGCCCGCCAGTTCGCTGAACGTGCCGCGCACGGCCGAGCCCAGCTGGTCACGGGTGGCGCGATAGTGCACTTGGCGGTAGCTGGTAAGCAGCGGGATGGTGAATGCCACCCACCAGATGGCGGTGATGATGAACGAGGCGCGCGTGCAAGCCACCGTGGACCAGTCGAAGAGCGACGGGCCGCCGAAGATCAGCGCGATGCAGAAGATGAACGGCACGGTGGAGCCGATGTAGCCCCAGCCGTAGCCATGCGAGGAGACCTTGTCCATGCGCTCGTTCGAGGTGGCGTCGATGAGCATCGAATCGTAGAACGTTAGCGAGCCGTTGAGGCCGATGGTCGCCAGAATGTAGACGACTAGGAACGGTAGCCAGGTCAGGGGCAGGGCCATTGCGCAGCAGGTGACCACGCCAGTGCCGAAGAAGCCAAGGAAGAACTTGATTTTCATGCCTTGCACGTCGGCGATGGAGCCGAGCAACGGCATGAGCAGCGCGATGACCAAGGAAGCAATGGTTTGCGCGTAGCCCCAGGCGGACACGATGTTGCCGTCCGCCGGCATCAGCGATTTGGCGTAAATGGGGATGACGGCGGTGGACAGCAGCACGAATGCCGAGTTGCCGACGTCGTAGATGATCCACTTCTTCTCGCGGGCGGTCAGTTTGGCGCTTTGCGGCACCGGTTCGTGGACATTCGTGGGATCAGTCATATACACTCCTCGACAGTATTCAACTCAATCTATCGTAGAAGCGCGGACTAGGGTAGGGGAGCCATTCCGGTTGAACGGCGGATGAATAATGCCGGGCCTCTTTCTAAGGGGAGCCAGAGCAAAAATAGCTCCCCTCGCTGAGGGGAGCTGGCCGCGAAGCGGACTGGGGGGAGCTACCTATAGTCGACTATTCGCCGATCAGCGCGATGGCCTCGTCGTAATCGGGGCATTGCGGCACGCCGTTGAGGCTGTGCTGGATGGCGATGGATGCCGCCGCGTTGGCGATCTTTACCGATTCGGCCAGACTATGGCCCTTTGCCAGCATCGCGCACATCACGCCGGTGTGGCAACCGCCCGCCGAACGGGTGTGTACGGCCTTGGTCGGGTATCCCTCGATATGAATCGTCTCGCCACCTGGCTCACGAATCCAAGCGCCGCGGGCGCCGACACGCACCACCAGCGGCGCGCGCAGTGTAGTGCCCAAGCCGTCACACAACTGGTGCATGAAGTCGTCGAGTCCACCGCCGATGGTGACCTTGCTGTCGTCGATCGGCGCGCCCAGGCGCTCGGCCAGCGTCATGGCCTCCTGACGGTTGCAGGACCAGACCGGGCGTGCGAGCACCAGGTCCTCAAGCATATGGTCGTTGACCAGACGCAACGTATTGGTGGGATTGATCACCAGCGTGTAGTCGCGTGCAGCCGGGTCGGTACCGGCCTTGAGTAGGAATCCGTCCACGCCGGTGGCCGTATGGTCCATCAGTGTGTTGCCGCTGATGTGCACCACGTCTTTGGGCTGCGGCTCCAGCGTGTTGAACGTGTCCGCGTCGCCATGAGCCTCGGCGCCATAGGAAGCGATGAACGTCTTCTTCGGCGCGCCGGAGCTCAGCACCACGCGGAAACCGGAATCCTCATCAAGACGATCCTGGCCGATATGCGTAATGCCGTTGTCTTGGAATGACTGGCGGATGAAATGCGCCCACAGGCCGTTGCCCAGAATGCCGGCGTGCTCGGTCGGCACGCCCATGCGGCTGGCCGCCTGCAGCACGCGATAGCTGCCGCCAATGGAAGGCTTCGGATGATCGGCCACGGCGAATCCGCCCTGTGCCGGCACCTCGTCCACATTGAGCATAATGTCCACCCAGACTTGCCCCAGTGAAATCACGCTGGGCTCGTGAGTGCCGATACCTCGCCTGAGATTCAACATGACAGCCTCCTTCGTCGTAAGTTGCACGAGGACCCCTTCGTCCCTTGCCATCTCTTATACCGAGATTATATGAGAGTTTGCTGGATGCGGAATAGGCAGGTCGGCGTGTTTTATCAGGTAAACGCTACGATTTGCGGCGTAATTCGCCGATGGCGAACCAATGCCGAGCCGCTCGCGAACCGCTGATGGCCCACTCGCAAGTTACGCTCGAACCGCGCGTGAACCGCCGAAGTTCGCCCATGATACACGCAAGAGTTGCGGTTGTCGGTATTGGGCTATATATTTGTGAAGTTGTGTGTTCGGCATGTCGGGTGAAACCGGCGGTCGAATGCGCGAAAGACTTGACACATCAAGGTTAAGGGAGTCCATCATGGCAGCTCGTTGCGCAGTGTGCGGCAAGGGACCGCAGACCGGTTTCACCGTTTCCCATTCGCACCGTCGTACCAAGCGTAGCTTCCGCCCGAACCTGCAGTCTGTGCGCACCACGATTGATGGCGAGAACACTCGCCTGCGCGTGTGCGTCAAGTGCCTCAAGGCCGGCAAGGTTCAGCGCGTGGCCGCGTGAATCGCGTACTAACGTGGAGCAAAACCCGTTTGAGCTTCGGCTCAGCGGGTTTTGTTGTTTCTGCGGCCTAAAGAGGCCGTGCGAATAGAATAGGCCAATATGAGCATCACTATGGACACCACTTTCGCTTCGCTGGTCACCAACAAGCGTCGCGTGTCCGCGCTCAAATCGCTGGGAATCGTCACTGTCGGCGACGCCCTGACCTACTATCCTTTCCGCGTCACCGAACCGGTGCCGCTTCGCGCCATCCGCGAGGCCGCACCCGGCCAGCAGATGGCATTTGCCGCCGTGATACGAGATATGCGCGTGGTGCCGATGAACGCTCGCCGCGGCTACCGACTCGAAGCGACGGTCGATGACGCCGACTTCGCCCGGTCTCGTCGCGTACCCGGCAGTACGGCCCGGCTCACGTTCTTCTCGTATCGTAAATCGTATGTGGATTGGGTCAGCGTGCGACTGCGCGCCGGCACGTCTGTGGTGGTCTCCGGTATGCCCGGCGAATACATGGGTCAGCTGCAGTTCACCCATCCCGAAATCCTCACTGTCGCGCCCGTGCCGGCCGGAGCAGGAGCGGGGCTTGAGGGTTACGCTCGGGGCGCGGCATCCGGCAATGGTGCGTTTGCGGGAAGTGCCGATCCGTATGCCAGTGCGCAGTCCGCGTATCCGCCGGCCGCGACTGCCCCTTCCGGGGCCGCGTTGAAATACGACGCCGATACCGTGCAAGAGGCGCTTACCCGCGTCTGCCGGCCCCGCCCGGTATATCACGCCAGTTCGCGTATCTCGTCCGAACATATTCATGAGACGATTCTGGGATTGCTGTGGATGATGGGGGCCCGCACGTCATCCACGCCTGACGGGCAACTCGCTGGCGCTGGGGCAGCCGGCATTGTGGCTCCCGCGACTGACACCATCGCCGTCCAAAACGGGGAAGAGAAGTCCGGCACGACCGCCGAATCCGGTGCTGAGGCGCTCTCCCAATCCATCCCAGATGTGCTGCCCGAATCGGTGCGCAAGGCCAAGAACCTCATGCATCGGGCTGAGGCGTTCCTGGCCATTCATGATCCGGCCTCCACGGCCCGGTTCAAGGAGGCCATCGAAACCCTGCGCTATGAGGAGGCTTTCGTTTCGCAGACCTCGCTGCTGAAGTCTCGACAGCACGCGCACAAGTCATCGGCGCATCCTTGCCCGCTGAACGAGGCGCTGGAAACAGCTCGAGCGTCGGTGGGCGAAGCGGTTGCGGAGCCAAGTACGCAACCAGAAGCATCGGAGCGCGGTTCTGCGACCGATCTGCCTGATCTGCCCAATTTGCCCAATTTGCGCGACCGCTTCATCGCATCGTTGCCGTTCACACTGACAGCCGGGCAGAGTCAGGTGGTGGACGACATCGCGTCCGATCTTGAACGTGACTGGCCCATGCAGCGTCTGTTGCAGGGCGAAGTCGGCTCCGGCAAAACCGTAGTGGCGCTCGCGGCCATGCTGCAGGCGGTCGGCGCCGGCTATCAGGCGGTGCTGGTGGCTCCCACTCAGGTGCTTGCCGAACAGCATTACGAGACCATCAGCAAGATGGTGTCGGGGTTGACCCTTGCACAGCCGGGTGCCAAGGAGACCGATGCCGCGGCCGACGTTGAGGGCGCGATGGGCGCGTCCGGTGCTTCGACGGTCTCTTCTTCCAAGGTGACTGCGGAAATTCCCGTCACCCTGCTGACCGGTGGTATGAAGCTTGCCGCCCGGCGTAAGGCGCTCGCTGCGGCCGCCAGTGGTGAGCCGGGCATTATCGTGGCCACGCACGCGGCGTTTTCCAAGACCTTCCAAGCCCCGCACTTGGCCTTGGTGGTAATCGACGAGCAACACCGGTTCGGTGTGGAACAGCGCGAAAGCCTCAACGCCAAAACCGATGACGGCACCACGCCGCATCTACTGGTGATGACCGCCACGCCCATCCCGCGCACCGCCGCCATGACTTGGTTTGGCGATCTCGATATTTCCTGGCTCACCGAATTGCCTGGCGGCCGCAAACCGATTCGTACCGTGGTGGTCAATGAGGCCGACGCCGCCACCATGGGGCGTATGTTCGCGCACATTCGCGCGCGAGTCGACGCGGGGGAGCGGGCCTATATCGTGTGCCCGCGCATTGATGCGGATGATGAGGGGAACGAAGGCGGTTCCGGCGTTTCGGCAGCAGCCGGTTCTGCCCGCGGACGCGCCGCAGCATCTGGGTCCAGTGCCCGCACAGCTGCGGGCGGCCGTGCGACGCGCGCGGCGGCCGATGCCATCGGCATCGACGACCCCTACGAAACCTTCGACGAAAATGGCGAAACCGTGGCTCGCCCGCCATTGCATGCGGTGGCCGAAATCGCCGACCGGTTGCAGAAACTTCCACAGTTCCAAGGCATTCGGTTTGCGACTCTGACCGGCCGCGACAAGGATGACGTCAAAACCCAGGTCATGGCCGATTTTGCCGGAGGCGAGACTCCGATCCTGGTGTCCACCACGGTGATCGAAGTCGGCGTGGACGTCAAGCAGGCCAGCTGCATCGTCATCTTTGATGCCGACCGATACGGCCTCTCTCAGCTGCATCAGCTGCGCGGCCGCGTGGGGCGTGGCGGCACCAACTCGTGGGCGTTCCTTATTTCCCGTGCGGAACCCGGCTCCCCGGCCGAGCAACGGCTCGAAGTGATTCACCACTCGCTCGACGGTGCCGAAATCGCCCAAGCCGACTTGGAATTCCGCGGTGCCGGCGATGTGCTCGGCGACGCCCAATCCGGCGGCAAGTCCAGCCTGAAGCTCCTGCGCGTGGTCAAGGACGCCGACATGATCGCCGACGCCCGCACCCGTGCCGGGCAGCTTCTGGCCGCCGACCCCGAACTGGCAGGTGAGGTCCAACTCGCCGGTGCCGTCCTCGACTTCACCCGAGGCAACGAAACCTTCCTGACCTCCAGCTGAGGCACCTCCAGCTGAGGCTAGGGCTGCGCCCCCGTAATCGCACGATATAGTTTTTCCGTATGCCGATCGTGAGGAAATCACGGTCGGGAAGCCCTCGAATGTGCTTCAGTGGAGGCAAGACCATTCGTACATGAGGTACTCGAAGTGCATATATCATTGGTGCGCTTCGAGCACCCCATTGTTGTTCATGATTGGTATGCGCAGATGAACCTGTACAGTGAAAGCTATGCGTGTAATTTCTGGACGATTCAAGGGTGTGGCGCTTGCTACGCCGAAAACGGGTACCCGGCCTACCACGGATCGCACCAAAGAGGCGATTTTCTCGCACCTCGACTCATGGGGAGTGCTGGATGATGCCCGTGTACTGGACCTGTTCGCCGGTACTGGTGCGTTGGGCATCGAAGCGCTGAGCCGTGGCGCGCGAGAACTCGTGGCCGTGGAAAGTTCCCGGCCTGCGGCGGCGCTGATTACCAAGACCTTGGCGCAGCTACAGAAGAATCGTTCGTGGGATGCTTCGCTCAAGGCCCGTGTGCTGGTCAAAAAAGCCGAGCAAGTGGCTGGCGGCTTTGGTGAATCCTTTGACGTGATATTCATCGACCCGCCCTATGCCTATGAGACCGCTGAATGCAATCAGCTACTGTCCGATCTGGCGGCGGGCAGCGCCACCAACGAGAACACGGTGATCATGCTCGAACGCTCGGTACGCTCGGATGATCCCACTGCCCCCGGAGGCTGGCAAATCACCGAAAGCCGCAACTACGGCGAAACCGCCGTCTTCTACATCGAATCCGCGGATGACGACTCGGATATAGAGCGTTCCGACGATTCCGCCGCGTAGTGAATCTCCCACCGTGTGGTGAATTAATCGGCGAGCCGGCGCGGATGGGCGGCGGAGACCTCCCAGCCCAAGGCCATCAGGGTCTTGCGATCGGCCTTATCCAGCGCCTTGCAATCCAGTGCCGCGATAAGGTCTGGCCGAATCTCGGCGGTGCGGGCCAGCGCTTCGTCGCGGCGAAAACGGTCCACCTTGCCGTGGTCGCCGGACAACAGCACATCCGGCACCGCAATACCGCGCCACACGGCCGGCTTGGTGTACTGGCGATGTTCAAGCAGTGCGCCCTCGCCGGTGTAGGATTCCTCAACAATCGAATCTGGGTTGCCCATGAATCCGGGCATCAGGCGGGTGATGGCCTCAAGCATCACCGATACCGCTACTTCGCCGCCGTTCAGCACATAGTCGCCGATCGAATATTCGCGTACGTCGACGCCTTGGGCGCGGTAGTAGTCCGGGATGCGCGCATCGTAGCCCTCATACCGGCCGCAGCCGAACAGCAGATGGTCGGCATGGCTGAGCTCGGTGGCGTCGCGCTGGGTGAACAACGGGGCCGATGGGTTCGGGAAGATGAGCACCGGTGCGCCGGATGGGGCGGGGGAGCCGGACGGCTGCGAGAATCCCAGCAGTTCGTCCAGACATTCGCTCCACACTTCGGGCTTCATCACCATGCCGGCCCCGCCGCCGACTGGCGTATCATCCACCGAATGATGCACATCGTGGGTCCAGTCGCGCAGGTTGTGCGCCTTGATCTCCAACAATCCCTTGGCCTGGGCTTTGCCCATCAGGCTGAGGTTCATCACCTCAAAGTATTCGGGGAACACGCTCACGATATCGATCTTCATGTCATCCAGCCTAACGGTAGCCCCTCCCGCATTACACGGCCACCACTACACTATTGCGGTGATGAATACGACGATGAACCTCCCCACCCGCAAAAAGCCCGAAGTGTTGTCCCCGGCCGGCAACCTGAGGGGCCTGAAAACCGCGGTCGATTATGGTGCCGACGCCGTCTACTGCGGCGGCAAAGCCTTCGGCATGCGATCGGCCCCCAAAAACCTTAGCCTTGAGGATTTCGAGGAAGGATCGCGCTACGCCCATGAACGCGGCGCTCGCGTGTACGTGACCTGCAACGTGCTGCCGCGCAACAACGAGATCGAAGCCATGCGCGAGTACGTCGGCCAGCTCAAAGACACCGGCGTGGACGCGCTGATCGTCTCCGATATTGGCGTGATGATGATGGCCCGTCAGGTGGCTCCGAATCTGGAACTGCACGTCTCCACCCAGGCCGGCGTGACTAATTATCAGGCTGCGAACGCCTTCTACGAGCTTGGTGCTCGCCGTGTGGTGTTGGCCCGCGAGATGGACTTGCAGGCCGTGCGTGATATTCGCGCCAACATTCCCGATGACCTCGACATCGAATGCTTCGTCCACGGTGCTATGTGCATGGCCTTCTCCGGCCGCTGCCTGTTCTCCAACTATCTGACCGGCCGCGA
>OLOA01002000.1_pt1 | contig 19273 bp, 20 predicted proteins | sample 1672201 | NCBI WGS metagenome assembly OLOA01 (sample SAMEA3136658, study PRJEB25190) | human gut metagenome
GTGTGCTATGCTTTACCCGTGGCCGGGCGGCGGCGAACTCGCCGCCCGTGCCGGGGGAAGAACGCCGGGCCGTGCCTTGCTGGGGTGGCCCGGCGTTTTACTTGTTCAGCCGCTCGAGGAGCTTTTCGCAAAACTCCTGGATAGTCTCGCACTCATAAGCGAGTAACAAGAGCCGGAGCCGTTTGGCTTCCTGCGCCTGCTGTACAAGTATTTCGCCCATGTTCGGCGTAGTCATGCTGCATATTAAAAGCCAGAAGCATCAGGGGCCTTTTTCATCGCTAAAGGGCTGACTCACGCAATCGCTTCTGCCAACGCAAAAAAATACCGCAGGGCTTTTGCCCTGCGGTATTTTCTTACTTCTGTTCATATTGCTGTTTGTATTCCGCCGCTTCCTCCCGGTACATGGCGGCGCTGGCGCGATTGGCGGCGATTTCCTCCGCCGTGACAGCCCGCCGTACCTTGGCAGGCATTCCCACCACCAGCGAGCCATCGGGGATCACGGCGTTCTGGGGCACCAGCGCTCCCGCGCCGATAATGCAGTTGCTGCCCACCACGGCGCCGTTCAGAACGATAGCGCCCATGCCCACCAGCGTATTGTCGCCCACGGTGCAGCTGTGGAGAATGGCGCTGTGGCCCACGGTGCAGCCGTCGCCCACATGCAGCGGCATGCCCCGCTCGATATGCAGCACGCAGTTATCCTGAATGTTGGTGCCCCGGCCAATGACGATCTCATCCAGCTCGGAGCGGATCACCGCGCCGAAGAACACGCTGCTCTCCGCGCCGATGCGGACATTGCCCACCACCGTGGCGGTAGGGGCGACAAAAACGGGCTCGTGAATTTCCGGTATTTTCATGGTGCATTCTCCTTAATTTTATATTGTTTCAGAACATACCCAGCTGCTTGAACAGTGTGATCCAGAAAAACAGCGTGAAGAAGGACAACGCGGTGGACACCACCACGGCGCTGCCGGCCAGATGACTGTCGCCGCCCAGCTGCTGGGCCATGTTGAAGGAATTGACTGCGGTGGGGGCGGTGGTCATGGCCAGCAGGGTGACGAACTCGATATCCCGCAGGCCCAGCGCCATGGACAGCGTCAGGATCAAGCCGGGAAACACCACCAGCCGCAGCCCCACGCACACCAGCAGCTCTTTCTTATAGGTCGCCAATTCCTGCGCCTCAAAGGACGCGCCCAACAGCAGCAGGATCAGCGGCGTGGCCGCGCTGTTCATCTTTCCGGCAAAGGACACCAGCACCTCCGGCAAGACGATATGCAGCGCCTGCATCAGCAGACCCAGCGCCGAGGCGATGATAAGGGGATTCTTCGCCACCGCCAGCAGCACCTCGCCCAACTTCGGCTTTCCGCCCCGGAAGTACTCCAGCACCACCACCGACATCATGTTATAAAACGGCACCACAATGGCGATTATCAGCGCCGTTACGCCGAGATTGCCGCCGGGCAGCAGCTCCGCGGCGATAGGCAGGCCCAGCAGCACGAAGTTACTGCGGAAGGCCGCCTGGATCATCACGCCCCGGCGCTCCGGCGCTTTCTCCGCCAGCAGCACAACGCCAAAGGCGACGACCACCATTCCCAGTGCCATGCCCACCACAAACAGCACGTAGGGCAGGCGCACCGCCTGAGAAAAATCGGAGATGTAAATATTATAGAACAGCATCACCGGCATAAAGGTGTAAAACGTCACCTTATTGAACCGGCGCACCTCCTCCGGGCCGATCCAGCCCAGACGCTTGACGCCGTAACCAACGGCGATAATCAAAAACAACGGAACAATCGCTTCAAATGCGATCGATAATGCCTGCAAGACATCTCCTGCTTTCATATAGTATTTTGCCCCGCCATCATATCACGCTGTTTGCCGGATTGCAACCGTCATAATGCGACAAAAAGGGGAGCCGCGCTCCCCTTTTCATGCACAATATCTTTACGAAAGCTTCACGGCGCCGTGGTAGTCCACCGGAAGATCCCGCACCTGCCAGTGATGCTCCAGCGGGAAAACGGCACGCTCCATCCTGGCGGCGAAGCCCTCGTCACGGGTGACACACAGAATGGTAGGGCCTGCACCGCTGATGCACACGGCGCGGCAGCCGTTCTGATTGGCCAGCGCCTCGATCTTATCGTACTCCGGGATCAGGCGGCGGCGGTAGGGCTGGTGCAGCCGGTCCTGCAGGGAGGCGGCGATCAGCTCCTCGTCCCCTTGCTCGATGGCCCGCAGCAGCACCGCCAGAAAGCCGGCGTTGCGCACCGCGTCGCTGTGGGACACCATGGAGGGCAGCACGCGCCGCGCCTCGTGGGTGCTGAGGGGGAAGTCCGGCGACAGCGCCACAAACCGCAGCTCCGGATGGGGCAGATACTCCACCGTGTACACCTGTCCGCCCAGCAGCATGGAAGCGGTCAGGCCGCCCAGCAGCGCCGGGGCCAGATTGTCGGGGTGACCCTCGATCTCCGTGGTCAGGGACAGCAGCTGCCGCTTGTCAAAGGGCTTGCCCGCCATGATGTTGGCCGCCATGGCGCCGGCGGCGATCAGCGCCGCCGAGGAGCCAAGGCCCCGGCACACGGGAATATCCGCCTGAATGTGGATATGCACCGGCGGCACGTCACTGCGGCGCAGCTCCCGCCACACCCGCTCATAGGCCACATAGGCCAGATTCTCCGTTGTCTGATACTGCTCGTCACAGCCGGAGAAGCTCAACCGCTCCGCCGGGGTAAAAGATAAGGTATTGTAAAGTCCCAGCGCGCAGCCCAGCACGTCAAACCCCGCCGCCAGATTAGCGGTGGTGGCCGGGACACGGATGGTCACTCGCTCCATACCGGTTCACCCGCTTTCTTCAAAACATACGCCAGCATATCCTCCCGGTCGATCACATCCCGGTGGCGGACGGCCTGCTGCCGCAGGCTGGCCAGATTGGGCGGCACGGGTACGCCGGTCAGGGCGTGGAGCCGCTCCATCACGGCGAATTCGTCATCCTCCGGCTGTTCGCCCAGTCCCTCCAGTACGGCGGCAGGGAACTTGTAGGGCGACGCGGTGGACAGTACCACCACAGGGTTATGGTCGGCGCAGGCGGCCTTGTAATCCTGCGCCACCTGCCATGCCACCGCCGTGTGGGTATCCGCCAGATAGCGCTGCTCCTTCCACAGCCTGCCGATGGCCGCCTTGGTGGCGGCGTCGTCGCAGCAGCCGCTCCAGAACACGGACTGCATCTTCTCCAGCAGGGCGTCGGGCACCTGATAGACGCCCGTCTCCTTCAGCTGCGCCATCAGCTGCGCCACCAGCGCCGCATCGCCGCTCATGAGATACAGCAGCCGCTCCAGATTGCTGGACACCAGAATGTCCATGGAGGGAGATACCGTCTTATAGAAGGGGCGGTTGCGGTCATAGCGGCCGGTGCGCAGGAACTCCGTCAGCACGTTGTTGGCGTTGCTGGCGCAGACGAGCCGTCCCACCGGCAGCCCCAGTTCACGGGCAAAATAGCCCGCCAGAATATCACCGAAGTTGCCGGTCGGCACGGCGAAATCCACCTTGTCGCCCACTTTGACGCGGCCCATGCGGCACAGGTCGGCGTAGGCGCGGAAGTAATACACCACCTGCGGAGCCAGCCGCCCGATGTTGATGGAATTGGCGGAGGACAGGCGCACGCCCTTCCCCTCCAGCAGCTTCTGCCGCTCCACGGCGGCGAAGATCTCCTTCACGCCGGTCTGGGCATCGTCGAAGTTGCCCCGGACGGCGCACACGCACACGTTGCGGCCCAGCTGGCTTTCCATCTGCCGCTGCTGCACGGCGCTGACGCCGCCATAGGGATAGAACACGATGATCTTCGTGCCCGGCACATCCTGAAAGCCCGCCATGGCGGCCTTTCCCGTGTCGCCGCTGGTGGCGGTCAGGATCAGGATCTCGTCCTCTACGCCGCACTTCTCCCGCGCCGCCGTCATCAGCCGGGGCAGCATACTGAGGGCCACATCCTTAAAGGCACTGGTGGGGCCGCGGAACAGCTCCAGCACCGCGTCCTCCCCCACGGAAACGGTGGGGGTCAGGTCGGACGTTTCAAACTTCCCCGCGTAGGCGGCGTGAACCAGCTTGTTCATCTCCTCTTTATCATAAGACGGCAGCAGCGCCGCCAGAATCTCACGGGCCATGGACAGGGTATCCAACTGCAAAACAGCCTGCCAGTCCAGCTTCACCTGCGCCAGCGACGGCATGGTGTACAGTCCGCCGTCAGGGGCAAGGCCCTGCAGCACTGCCTGTGCCGCCGTGGCGTGCAGCTCCGGGTTCCGTGTGCTTTGGTATTCCATCATGGGATTTGACCTCCGGGTAATTTCTCCAAAAATTTTCTCGAAAAAAGCAAAAATTTCGCCTTGCATTTTCATGATGGTTATGATATATTGTTTCCCATAAAAAGTCAAGTGTTTTTTATTCGAAGACAAATTGTCATATATTGTCTTTTTGTCTCCCAGAGAAAACACTTTGCACCCGACGAAAGGACTGTTGATATGTTAAAAGTAGCAAAATTCGGCGGCTCCTCCATGGCCGACGCCGTGCAATTTGCCAAAGTCAAGGCCATTGTAGAGGCCGACGACGCCCGCCGCGTCATCGTCGTGTCCGCCCCCGGCAAACGGTACAAGGACGATCACAAGGTGACGGATCTCCTCTATTTGTGCAGCGCCCACCTGAAATACGGCGTCAGCTGCGAGAAAATTTTCGCCCTGATCCGCCAGCGGTATCAGCAGATCGCCGACGACTGCGGCCTGTCCCTCGATCTGGCGGCGGAGTTCGACGCTCTGTGGCAGCGGATGTGCAGCGGTGAAGCGGACGAGGAGTATCTGGCCTCTCGCGGCGAATATTTCGCCGCCCGGCTGATGGCGGAGTATCTGGGCTATACCTTTTTGGACGCGGCGCTGTGGCTGCGGTTCAAGTTTGACGGCACGGTGGATCAGGAAGCCAGCTATGAGGCGCTGCGGAAGGCGGCGGACGGCCAGCGGGTGGTGATCCCCGGCTTCTACGGGGCTATGCCCGACGGCCGGGTGGTGACCCTGACCCGCGGCGGCAGCGACATCACCGGCGCGCTGGCAGCGGCGGCGCTGGACGCCGACGTGTATGAGAACTGGACGGACGTGTCCGGTATCCTGATGGCCGATCCCCGCATCGTGGAGAACCCCGAACCCATCCGCCGCGTCACCTACAGCGAGCTGCGTGAGCTGAGTTACCTGGGCGCGCAGGTGCTGCACGAGGGCACGGTGTTCCCCGTCCGGGAGAAAAATATTCCCCTGAACATCCGCAACACCAACGATCCCGCCCACGACGGCACCATGATCCTCAGCAGCATCGACGACGAGGAGCAGGACGAAAGCTTCATCACCGGTATCGCCGGCAAGAAGGGCTTCTCCATCATCACCATCGCCAAGAGCGGCATGTCCTCGGAACCCGGCTCCCTGCTGAAAATGTTGTCCATTCTGGCCAAGCATCAGATAAACGTGGAGTACGCGCCCTCCGGCATCGACACCGTGTCGCTGGTGGTGGAGGCCGCCAAGGCTGCCCCGTGCCTGTACAGCATGCTGGGCGAGATCCAGCAGGAGGTGCAGCCCGACACCATTAAGGTGACGGAGCACATCGCCGTGGTGGCGGCGGTAGGCCGGAAGATGGCCTATCGTCTGGGCGTGTCCGGTAAGATCTTCAGCAAGCTGGGCGAACACGGCGTCAATATCCGTATGATAACGCAAGGCCCCGAGGAGCTGAACATCATCGTGGGCGTAGAGGAAAAGGACTTTGAACAGGCCATTCGTGTCCTGTATGACAGCTTTGTAAAGGAGGAAGTTGCAAAATGAAGCAGTTTAAGGTAGGTATTCTGGGCGCTACCGGCGCGGTAGGCCGCGAGATGATGAAGATTCTGGAGGAGCGCAAGTTCCCCGTGGCGGAGCTGCGGCCCATCGCCAGTGAGCGCAGCGCAGGCACGAAGCTGCCCTTTAACGGCGGCGAGGTAGAAGTGGTCGCCGCCGCCGACAGCGCCTTCGAGGGTCTGGATCTGGTGCTGGGCGCGGCGGAAAACGACATTGCCAAGCAGTACGCGCCCGCCATCGTCAAGGCCGGTGCGGTATTCGTGGACAACTCCAGCGCCTTCCGTCTGGACAAGGACGTGCCGCTGGTGATCCCGGAGATCAACCCCGAGGACGTGAAGTGGCACAAGGGCATCATCTCCAACCCCAACTGCACCACCATCGTGTCGCTGGTGGCCATCAACGCCCTGAACCAGTTGAGTCCCATCGAGAGCATCGTGGCCTCCAGCTATCAGGCGGTCAGCGGCGCAGGCGCAGGCGGCCCCATCGAGCTGATGGCCGAGGTGGACGCGCTGAGCAGGGGCGAAAGCTACCAGCCCAAGGTGTTCCAGTATCAGATCGCCTATAACGTCATCCCCCAGATCGGCGGCGAGGCCTTCGAGGGCTACACCTCCGAGGAGATGAAGATGCAGAACGAGGGCCGCAAGATCCTGCACCTGCCCGACCTGAAGGTCAGCTGCACCTGCGTCCGCGTTCCCGTGGTTCGCAGCCACAGCGTATCCATCGTGGTGCGTACCAAGGATAAGATCAGCGTGGCCGACGCCAAGGCCGCCATCGCCCAAGCGGCAGGCTGCCGCCTGGTGGACGATCTCAAGAACAAGCAGTATCCCATGCCGCTGGATACCTCCGATCAGGACATCGTGTTCGTGGGCCGCATCCGGGACGACCTTACCAGCGACAACGGCCTGAACCTCTGGTGCTGCGGCGATCAGGTGCGCAAGGGCGCCGCCACCAACACCGTGCAGATCGCCGAGCTGGCCATGGGCCTTTGATTTTTCAAACAAGAGAACCTCTTCATAAACAAGGAACAGGGCCGCGGCCCTGTTCCTTGTTTATTGCAGTCCTCTTCTGTTAGGCTGCTGTATCATTGTTTTTTTATGATATCCCGCACCACAAGCAAAATATGCTCCGCCTGCTCCGGCGACAGCCGCTCGATCTCGCGGAGCAGCTCCTTCGACTTCTGCGGAGCGGCAGCGTCCGCTTGTTTTCGATCTTGTTGATATAGCTCTCGCTCTGCCCAAGAGAAAGGCTCATGTCCCGTGCGGAAACGCCCATCGGCTGCATATCAAGGGACTGTGCAAAGAAAGCAAACTGCTTCCATACCATGTCAGGTTCTTTTCCACCTACGATGAGGCGCTTGCCTTTGATGGCCGGGCGGTAGGTCTGTGCAAGATATGCGGCAAAAAATCAGAACAGCTCGGAGGTGCAAAAAATGAATCTTGAGCATCCTTTTTTCAAGAAGCAACGTTCAATTAAAGCATTTAAGGCGTTTAGGGATGAGAGCTCTTTAGCGTACCATGCCCAAAAAGATGATCCTGCGGTGGCGGAACTCGATGCGGCGCTTATGTCCTGCCCGGATGAGTTAGCTGGCGCAGCTCCCTACCTTCGGGCGGGAAGATCGCTCAATGTAGGAGCTTGCTGTGTAGTTGCCCAGTACGAGGCAAAGATTGTCACAGCGCGATGCATCAGTGGCGCTGACATACCCGCCACACCTCTTTTTTCAGCGGAAAAGGTGACTGCCATTCAGTCAGATCCAGAACTGCAGCATGATGCTGACGAGGCGCGCAAAATGGCAGATGCGGCAAAATAGCGTTGGATGACGCACAGCGTCAACTGGCAGAAGCCGAAGCCGATGTGGAAGAAAAATGCGCAGAAGCTGTGGCACGCCCCACCCCCGCTTCAGAGGCACAGAAAATATTGGATGGTGAGGTAGCGCAAACGATGGAGCTGCTGCAAAAATCCATCGCTGCTCGAAATGAACTCTATGCCGCTGGTATTATCTTTGGGAAATACCAAAATGCGGTTGCGCTGTCGTCTTTCTATGAATACCTTATGTCAGGGCGCTGCGAAAAGCTGGAGGGGACGAACGGTGCCTATAGCCTGTACGAGTCGGAAGTTCGCGCCAATCGCGCCATTGAACAGTTGGATACGGTGATCGACTCGCTGGACCAAATAAAGGCCAACCAATACATGATGTACTCCGCCATGTGCAGCATGAAGCAGGAATTGACGCAGCTCAACGACACGATGAACAGCGCCTTGGCCGCGATATACAACATAGAAAACAGCGCGTCAGATGCCGTCATACAACTGGAAGGCATTTCGCAGATCGGTACTACTATCGCCAAGAACAGCGATGTGATTGCGCACAACACCGCTGCCACCGCATATTATGCAGAGAAAAACGCTGAACTGACCAATGTGATGGGATATTTGGTTGCTTTGAGATAAGAGATATTCCTTGGGTACTTAAAAATAATTCTAATACGCAAAACAGGCGGCCTCCCCAATTAAGGAGGCCGCCTGTTTTTTTTGCTGCGGCAAAATCCACAAAAGCCAATTTCTGCAACTTTTGCGGGCATTTTCCAAATCATTACAACAAAGCTTTTCGGCAAAATAACGAAAAGCCCTAAAACCATAATGGTTTCAGGGCTTTTGACGATGGTGCGCGGTACAGGACTCGAACCTGTGACCCCATGCACGTCAAGCATTTTGCCAAGAAGAGTCTCTGACCGTTGTGTTATCAGTTTTCAAGCGCATCTGAAAAGATGCTCGTTTGCAACAAATTCCGCAAAACGTGCTGTGAGCACTTGTTAAACTATGGTAAATTACCGCACAAAACGCCTTGTGATACGCCCCTTAAATCTGAATAAATACAGGAGGAAAAGTGATGATTATAGCCATTACAAATTCCAAGGGCGGCGTTGGGAAAACGACGACGGCCTTGAACCTTGGCGCCGCGCTGGCCGCCGAAGGGCAGAAGGTCTTACTCATTGACAACGACCCGCAGGGAAATCTGACTGCGGCGCTGGGTTATACGGCTGGTGAGATGAAGCACACACTGGCTTCCCTGCTGCTGGCTGCCATCGACTATCCGGAGGACATTGCACAGCATCTGCAAAAGGCCATCTTACATAGTAATACCGGCATGGACATCATTCCCGCCAATCGCAGGCTGGCAGATGCCGCAGCCCGGCTGCAAATCATGCAGCTATCCCAGTATCAGCCCTACGGCGACAGCGGCCGCAGCTGTGAAGCAATGCTCAAGCATATCACAGACGCCTTGCGCGACACCTATCGCTACATCATCATCGACTGCGGGCTGAAGCATGAACTGCTGACGGTCAACGCACTGACCGCCGCGGATTACTGCATCATTCCCGTGCAGGCTCACTACCTCGCCAGCGAGGGTATCCCCGATGTGCTGGAATTGGTGCGCACCGTACAAGCCCACTTCAATCCCTCGCTGAAAATCGCTGGTATCCTGCTGACCATGTATCAATCCCGTCCACAGCTCTGCCAGAGCGTTCGGGCAACAGTCGGCGAAGTTTACGGTGAGGCGTTTCATGTGTTTGAGCGTCCCATTGAGCAGACTATCAAGGTGGCGGAATGCCCTGCCGCCGGTATGAGTATCCTGGACTATGCGCCGAAGAACCCCGCTGCAGAGTCCTACCGCAGTCTGGCGCGGGAGGTGTTGTCGCTTGGCTAAGAGCAACAACATGAAAGATCTGCTGAAGCAGCGCATGAGCGCTGCCCAGCAGGTCTCGGAAATGGAAATCGGCAACAGGGCCTACGAGAGCCTTATCGACCCACTTCCTGTGGCAGCTTCTACGATCCGCGAGCTTCCGGTAGATAAGCTGCGCCCCTTCTTCACCACAGATATCGGATTTCACCCATATCCCCCGGAAAAACTGCGTGCGTTTGCCCAGCAACTTCTTGAACAGGGCTTGCTGGAGCGTATCATCGTCAGGAGTATCCCCGACAGCGATGAATACGAGATTCTGGCCGGACACAATCGCACTGCCGCATGGCGTATGGCAGGGCATGACACGATTCCCGCTGAGGTCGTTGCAGCTAACGATGCCCGCGCTATTATCATCGCCACGGCTACCAATTTGCTGCGTCGGCAGGAACTGACCATCATCGAACGCGGCAAAGCATACAAGGCTATGCTGGAGGCCAAGAACCGAAACGGTCAACGCAATGCGGCACCGGAAACCTTTGGCGAAAATCGCCAAAGGTACAATGCCCGTGAAATCGTAGCGGAGTTCTTCGGCGTTACAGAATATGAAATCCGCAAGGCTGTCAAGCTGGCAGGTCTGATCCCGCCGTTGGCGGATATCATGGAAAACGATCCACGGCACTTGCCGTTGAGCTGTGCGGATATGATCGCCGACTACGATGTAGCCTCACAGGAGGCGTTTGTGGAGATGTGCCGCATTGAAGGGTATCGGCTGAACAAGGTCACCCTGAACCACATCACACAGAAATGCCCGCCGCCCACAGCGGATAAGCAGGCCATCTACGCCGCATGGCGGGAAGCCCGCGCCGCCGCAGATAAGAAGCGTTCCGCACCGTCTAAGAAAATCACCTTCGACCGCAGGAAATTTGCGCCGTACTTAGAGCAGATCGACAGCGAGACGGAGTTAGAGGAGATGTTTCTGGAGTTTCTAAAGGAAGCTGCACATAAACGTGCAACTTCCACCGGATAAAAGCGGCTCTGGTAACTTGGGTGGTAGCCCCTTCGCAATAGCCGGTCAGTTGACAAGCCTACAATACAAATGCTATTTCTGTTCATTCCATCGGCAGCTCATACCGGGTATTACGACTCCCACCAAGCTGCTTGATTTGGCCGTTATCCACCATTGCTTTCAGAACACGACCAGCCGTGGACTGACTGACATCTAACAACGCCTGGGTTTCTTTTCGGGTAATTACTTGATGTTCCGTTAAGAATCGCAGGATCTGCTTTTCATTTGGATCCGAGGCCGGAGCTGCCGTTTTCTCAATTCCCTTGGGCGCTTCTGCTGCTTTTGACGTGGCGTTCACATTAGGAAGAATAATTTTGAAAGCGTTGTTGGTTGTCGTGATCTTCGGTTGCACCGGTGCATCCACATAAGCCCCCATGATTTTCTTCATGCCTGTGCCGTATGCCTCAATCAGCTGCAAGCGATAAAATACGTTGGCAAGGTGTGGGTTCCTGCAAACAGAAACGCCCATCATCAAATCGTCCAGCGTCAAACCAGGAAGCAACCCGCCAATGGACACAAATTCAATCCGGTCATCGTATATGCTGATCAGGGTGCTGGCTCGGAAAGAATAATCCCTGTGCACTAGCGAGTTCAGCAGCGCCTCGCGGACAGCAACCTCCGGATAGTCCCGTGTATCAATCCGCAGGAGCTTCTGGAAGGTCGCATGGGTCTGATTGTGGAAATCAATATAGTCGTAGACCTCATTGAGTTGCTGCATCAGGGAGCCTGAAAACTCCCGGCGATCCTTAAATACATTCTGATCGGTCCCTTCAAACACGGCCGCTTTGATGGTATGGGGGCACTGCTCAGACAGGAGCAATCCCAGATTTGTATAAATACCGTCTGCAGAAACGATTTTCAGAGTCTGCATTTGCGGCTGCCCGAAAGCAACATTCCGTTTTTCAAATTCCTTTTTTGTTGCCTCAAAGGTCAGCGCCTGATTGATAGACCGCATATTTTCAAAGCTGTCCCCATCGGTTTCCTTGATCATCTGCCGAATGGCCGTATCCGTTGCCGGAACAGAAGAATAACCCTGCCGCACATAGACACCCTCAGGCCGCAGCCCTTTCTTTGCCAGATAATAAGGGCGGTTTGTGCCGCGCTGGATGTTGACCGCCACAACTGCTTTTCCCTCACAGTCCAGCGTTCCATAGTGAATAAACATAGTGGCATCTGGCTTTACGGCATCCCGCACCATATTGGAGATCTGCAAGGCGCATTCATCCGCATTCTCAACGCCCAGCACTGTGCCATCGTCCGCAACGCCCACATAGACCGTGCCGCCGTCACAGTTTGCAAAAGCAATGATTTCTTTTTTGATGTCATCCATCACAATGGACTTTAACTCAACTGTTTCTGTTTCCTGAAATTTCATTCTGTTCACCTCTCAACTCTATTCTAACCACATTCTAACCATTCTGATCGTCAATGTCAACTCCCATGGTTAGAATAATAAAGAGCAGAGCTATCGTCGATACCAAGTGATAAAGTTGGAAGCATACCAACAAGAAGGTTTGCACACAACGAAGTAATGGACAGTTTGTTACAAGCTCCGCTTTATAACGTCTTTATTTATTGACAATTTAGAGCGTATCGTCTATAATAACATACATAATGATGTAGAGGTGGTGTACAGAATGGGGCGAAAGAGTGTTGCCGTGCTGCCGCAGACGCAGAGCATTTTGGAGCAGCTCGGGGAGCAGATCAAACTTGCCAGATTACGGCGGCACCTGTCTGCTGAATTAGTTGCGGAGAGAGCTGGTGTAAGCCGATCCACAGTGTGGAATGTTGAAAAGGGAAACCCCTCTGTTGCGATTGGGATCTATGCTGCGGTGCTACATGCGCTAAACAACATGGATAAAGACCTTCTGCTCGTTGCAAAGGATGACGAGCTGGGGCGTAAACTCCAAGATCTTGAACTTACCACTCGGAAGAGAGCACCACGAAATCCTATCAGAAAGAAGCAGAGGACAAGCAACGAGCAGGAATTCTAAGTGTATTTCTAATTTTTCCCGATAAAATTGAAAGTACGCTTTCAATTTTCGTCTGCAATGGGCTTTTGATAGCCTTCGCCAATCGTTCCACACATTAAATATCAATTATTATAAAAGGCTCGATACCGCAGGTATCGGGCCTTCTCTATTACACACTAAGGAGGATCAACATGCACGCACAACGAATGCCGCCGCATATTACTACGCCATTTGATGATTCCGCCGCCATGCGGCTGCGACGGATGGGACTGCTCACACAGGATGGTATGCCGGATGAACGCATTATCCGACCGCTGGCTTATGTCAGTGCTGGGCTTTACTACGATCAGCTCTGCGACTCCGTAGAGAGCCACGAGAGCGCGGCAGACGCCTGCCAGCACATCATCAGCGAGGAAGCGGAGAACCGACCCCGACAAGCATTGCTGGCACTATCCATGTCCTATGACGCCATGCGCCGTGGTTTGCCTGATCCCATCTGGTGGCTGTCAGGCAGCAAGGACATTCTTCCCATTTTCATGTGTGCCTTTGCCACGCATTTATCAGATATCCTGCAAGAAAACGAACCATCTGCCACTATGGAGGAAACTGAATGAACATGAAAACCGCATACAAGGTCTATCTCTTTTGCTGTGTCCTGTTTTTGACAGGGCTTTTTTTATTGGTTCCTGTCTACGCCGTGGAGGATATGTGGACAGCGGCCAGCCGGATCATCAAGGACATCTATACCCACATCGCTTCGGTCAGCACAGTGCTGGCAGGTCTTATGACCGCCATCGCCGTGATCGGTGCAAAAATGTCCAACACCCAGCAGAAATCGGATCAGGCATGGGACTGGCTGAAACGCATCTGGCTGGCATGGGCCATTATCAACGGCATCGGCGCGTTTATCGCCTATGTTGTCCCGCTGTTTCAGGGGCTTGCTACACTGGAGCCGTGAAACACCACGCTCCCCGAACGAGAGGGGTGACCGACTATGCTTGAGCTGATCTTTCAGGGTTTTCTGGAATGGACATACGGACTGATACTGGAATGCTGGGAGTATTTCTCCTCGGTGCTGTTTGACCTGATGAGCCTCGACTTTGCCTATCTGGAAACGCACATGCCCATTATCACGACCATTCGGCAGATCATGCTGGGTGTGGGCTGGGCGCTGTTGCTGGGCAATCTGGTGTTTCAGGCCACCCGCAGCATGATGGCAGGAGTAGGCTTTGAGGCCGACGATCCCAAGCTGCTGTTTACCCGCACCTTCGTCTTTTCTTTCCTGCTGGTGGCCAGTCCGCAAATCTGCGACATCTGCCTGAATATGACCTCGGTTATCATCGACATGGTGCAGATGCCGGACGCCGCGGCCATCAAACTGCCGGATGAAGGATTTTTCGTTGATCTGACCGCTTCGTGGCTGCTGGTCATCGTTTTCGGTCTCATCGTCATGTTTCAGACCTGTAAACTGTTTTTTGAGATGGCGGAGAGGCATTTCATTCTGGCGGTGCTGACCATTACGGCACCGCTGGCCTTTGGCGTGGGAGGCAGCCGCAGCACTTCGGACATTTTCTCTGGCTGGTGCCGGATGTACGGCTCCATGTGCCTGCTGATGGTGATGAATGTGGTGTTCGTCAAAATGCTGCTGTCGATCCTGTCCTTCCACCCCAGTGGGATAGCGGTACTACCATGGATCGTGATGGTGCTTACCGTAGTCAAGGTAGCCAAGAAGAGCGATGCCATCATCATGCGGATCGGGTTGAATCCTGCCATCACCGGCGACTCTCTGGGGCGTTCCTTCCCCGGTGTGCTGACCTATACGGTGGCGCGAACGATGGCCTCCCGTGTTGTGCAGACCGCAGGAAAAAACACTGCCGCAGGAAAAACCGGCGCACAGACGCAGACCAAGTCCGGCAGCAAGCCCGCCAGCGGCGGACGCTATTATGGTGGCGTCAACACAGTCAACACCTTTGCCGACAGCAGACGTTCCGAGCAGCAGTCTGGCAGCTCGCCGCGTCAGACTGAGCCGCGGGCATTCGGTGCGGAACCGGCCGCGCAGACAGCGTCCGCAGCGGCAGACCGCAGCTTTGTCATGCCCGGTACACGCCGTCCTGTGAGCCATGTCCCCGGAGAGCAGAAGATCGCGCCCTCCGATACCGCAGGAAAAGCGGGCCATACCGTCAGCCGCAGCAGCCATGTGCAGGCGGGTGCGCAGCAGCATACCGCTTCTGCCGCCCAGCAGCATACGGCGACCTCTGCTTTTGAGAGCCGATACAGCAGGAATACCGGCCCCGCCCGCTCCACTGTGGCGGGAAAAATCGCGCGACCGGCTCCCGCGTCTGCCAATGCTCCGACCAAGGCGCCACGCTCCAGCACGATACCGCAGGAACGGAGTGCCACCCGCACTACGTCGGTCACCGGTCAGTGCAGCGGAGCTCGTCCCGATACCGCAGGAATGAGCCACAGCACCCGCAGGCCAACCGTCAGCCCCACGAAGAATACCCAAGGTACGCCCAAGCAGACGCCGCATATCCCTACGCAGGTGAAACAGCCCACCGTATCGGGCCGCTCTGTCCCGAAGGACGCCAAGAGCAGCAAGCGGACCGACAAGAAAAAGGACGATGACCATGCAGGATAATCAGCGTCAGCACAGCGGCATCGACATGGCACGGCGCATTGTCAGTGCCGCGAGGATCGCCAAGGCAGCCGCAGCGGGCGGTGTCCACGGCGCCGCCGTGGCGGCGGCAAAGGAGGCCGCACCGTTTCTCGCCAAGCTGGCAATTTGGGCACTGGTGGCATTGATTGCGCTGCCTATGCTGATCTTTGCCTATCTCCCCAATATCTTCTTTGGCTTTTCTTCCTCCGGGACAGAGCCCGTTGCCCGCATGATGGGACAAGCCATGACGTTGGGTGGATTCTATATGGATCTGGAGGACTTTGAGAGTACGCAGATCGACGCCATCGTGACAAGCCTTATCCAGCAATATGAAGAGGAGGGCATAGAGATCGATGGGGTGGAGATCAACAGCGACTTTGATGAGGATGACCTGCGCCGATTCATTGCTATCAGCTCTGTGGCCTATCAACAGGACTTGGAGGTAATGACCACGGAGGCCGTGTTGTCGCTGGCGACCTCACGGCTCCGCTATGAGCCGACATTGAACATTTTCGAGTTCGGCGGCCTGCTCAAGCGGACGCTGGTCATCAAAATCGACCACCTTGACCCGGAGACATTTATGGATCAGCTCTCCTTTGAGGAGGATGCCCGCACATGGGCGGGCGCATTGTATGAGGTGTTGACCGAGAGCGACGCGCTGGAGGAATACGCGGAATACTACGCGCCATATCGTCCCAATTACAGCGGCGACACCGGCTATACCGGAGACTATGAGCATGGCGGCAGCTACGGCAACACCATTGACACGTCCGGCTTTGTCAGCCCCTCCACCAAGAATAACGTAGACCTTGCCGCCTACGCCATGCAGGCGTGGGAAAACAACTGGGGCTATTGCTGGGGCACCTATGGCAATGTCCTGACGGAAGCCTTGTTCAACTACAAGCTCCAGCAGTACCCGGAAGGCGTCGGCAAATATGAGGACTTTATCCGCGCCAACTGGCTGGGCCGACGCACGGCGGACTGCATCGGACTCATCAAAGGCTATGGGTGGCTTGATGCCGCCAGCGGCTCCATCAACTACGGCACGAACGGGATGCCCGATGTCGGCGCTGACCGGATGTACGCCAACGCTCAAAAGGCCGGTATGGCGGGAACGATGGACACCATGCCGGAGCTTGTGGGCATCGCTCTATGGAAACAGGGGCATATCGGCGTCTATGTAGGCAACGGCTACGCGGTGGAGGCCATGGGTACCAGGTACGGCGTGGTACGGACGGAGGTCGTCGGCCGTGGCTGGCAGGGCTGGTGCCGCATCCCCTACATCGAATACAGGGAGGCCGGATAATGTACGTTCCCACCCGTCTGCGCGTATTGCGCATCAAATATAAGATCACATTGAAAGCACTTGCCGGACGCATGAACATCAGCAACCAGCATCTCAGCCGCATGGAGCTGGCGGATATTCCGCCCACCGAGTACCACGAGCGTCTGCTCTGTCTCGGTATGGAGCGGCTGCTGGCGGAATGGGACAGTGCGCCGGAGGAGCTGAAGCAAGAATACCAAACCTATAAAGGGCGGCTTTTGCAGCCCGCGAAGGAGGTCGAGGATGAATACTGACACCTACTATATCCCAGTCAACTTTACCAATGCCGGACGGATTCTGGGCCTGTTTGAGATCCGCAATCTCATCGAGGCCCTTCTTTTATGCCTGCCGGTGCTGTATGTGTGCCTGACATATCTGCCCTTCTCCCTGACGCCGAAGATCATCGTGACCGTTTCACTGGTCGTCCCCATCGGCGGCTTTGGGCTGATGGGCGTCAGCGACGACAGTCTGACACGATGGCTGAAGGGCTGGTGGGCATGGCACTGCCGCAGGCGCATGATGTTTTTCAGAGGAGTGGTAACGGCATGAGTATCAAAAAAGCACTATTTGGCGGCGGTGTGGAGACCAACGCTACCGCCAGCTATCAGGGCAGCATTCAGGATTGGCTGCCCGTCAAGAATATCATCGGCGGCGTGGTCATTACAAAGGACAACCGCTTTATCAAAATCCTTGAGATCGTACCGGTGAACATTTACCTGAAGTCTGCGGAGGACCGGCAGGCCATTGTGGAAGCCTTTGCCGCATATCTGAAGATCGCGCCGGATCACATGCAGTTTGAGGCACGGACACTGCCTGCCGACATATCACGCTACGTTGAGCGGATGCAGGAGTACGCAAAGAACGAGGACAACGCCTATTGCCGTGACATGATCCAGGACAACATTCAGGACATCGGCATGGGTGTGGCCAGCAATGCCTTGCAGCACCGGTTCTTTATGGTATTCCAGTATGAATCGCAGATGCGGGCGTCCCCCAACACCGTACAGGGCATTATCCAGCGGCTCAATGAGGAGGCGGACACCGCACGCCGCTATCTGGATCTGTGCGAGCTGGAGGTGCAGGAGCCCCGCTATGCGGATGACTTTGCACTGGAGCTGCTCTATGAGATCATCAACAAGCGCACCAGCCAGCGCGTCAAACTGCCGGAGGGCGTGTTTGATATGACCACGGCGGTGCATGGCGTATATGAGGCGCAGACACAATGAAAGGGCATCGCAGCAGCGATGCCCTTTCCCGTCAAATTAGTCTTAGTCCTTTAAGCAGCCAATCGGAATGATCTTCACCCCATCAGGCCGGGTATACGCGATTTCTCCGCCTGTAATGACCATTAACAAATCTGGTTCCCGCAGGCTGGTCGTGCCGTTTTCAATGGCTTGATGGACCAAATTCTTGATTTCAAGTAGATGCTGAGCGCCTTCTTCAATCTCACGGCTGCCCAGCTTAAATTCTATCAGCGCGTACCTTCCATCAGAAAGATGCAATACACAGTCTGCCTCCAAATCAAGCCGGTCATGATAATAAGATACCTTTCCACCTAAAGCTGAGGAATAGACCTTCAGATCTCGGATGGCAAGACACTCGAAGATAAAGCCGAAGGTCTTTAGATCCTGCTCCAGATACTCGGGGGTAAGCCCCATAGCGGCTACGGCAATGGACGGATCTGTAAAACCTCGTTTCTTACCGGATCGTATTACTGTTGCCGAGCGGATAGCCGGACACCACGCATCAATGTCCTCTATCACAAAAAGGCGCTCCAACGCGTTCAGATACGAATCCAATGTGGGGGCAGTTATACCGTCCGCATTGGCGGACACGTCCTTCAGGATATTGGTTTTCTTCGCCAATGTGGAGATATTCCGGGCATAGGAACGTAGAATCAGACTGGTCCAGACGGGGTTTCGTTGTACGCTATCCACTGTGGAAACATCAGACTCACAAATATTTGTGATATATTCCCGTGCAGTCAAAAGCTGAGCCTCTTGGCTCTTTCTGCGCAGTGTTGCTGGCCATCCTCCTCGGCATGCGGCAAAAATCAACTGCTCGATAGAGAGCGGACTTGTGACCCCATCAATATCCGCATCTGACCGGTCAAACAACGTTTTCAGCGAAATCTGTCCATTGGATTCGCCAGACTCGTACAGGCTCATGGGATACATTTTCAGGCGAGCGATTCGTCCTGTCCCCGTGTGCATGATCTTCTTATCATCCACGGAGGTGGAGCCTGTCAGAATAAACAGGCCTTCTTCCTGCCGGATGTCTACCGCAGTTCGCACAGCGTCCCAAAGGACGGGGGCAATCTGCCACTCGTCAATCAATCTCGGGTTATCACCCTTAAGAAGCAACGAAGGTTTCGCCTCAGCAGTCGCAAGATAAGCTGCCTTTTTGTCTGGGTCTTGCATCCGCAGAATACTCTTCGCCTGCTGCTGACCCGTTGTTGTTTTTCCGCACCACTTGGGGCCGACAATCAAAGTTGCGCCAAACGCCTCTAACCTCAAGGCCAGTTCACGGTCTACGATTCGTGGCAAGTATTGCTGCATAACGCTACACCTCCTGTTCTTCTATAGTATACAGCCATGAGCAAAACTCCAAAAGAGTAGAGATTGTAAGGGATTCCGGTCATGGCTGAAACCGAAAATCACTCATATGGTATAGAAAGCGGAGCCCCTTTTTGGTAAAATTGACTTGAGAGAAAACCAACCAGA
>OLOA01002012.1_pt1 | contig 19191 bp, 15 predicted proteins | sample 1672201 | NCBI WGS metagenome assembly OLOA01 (sample SAMEA3136658, study PRJEB25190) | human gut metagenome
CCGCCGGGCTCCATGCCGGCGAGTCGCCCGCCTGGACCGCGGCCAAAGCCGGCGCGTAGAGCCTGGCCGCCAACTCCTCCGCGCTCGCCATGTCAGGCGCCACGTCGTCGACCTTCGCCTGCCTTGCCATCTTCGCGTAGGGTTTCCCGTACGCTGCGGGCTAGGCATCGGGAATTTGGAAGCGCTCGGGCAGATCAACCTTGCGTGCGCATGACTCATTGGCAACCTACTCGGTCAGGGTCCGTGAGTCTATTCTGCATGCTTTTGCGTACACAACGACGTCCACGAGGTCCTTCACGCGGGATGACGGCCTTCCGTCATGGACCTCGACCATGGCGAGCAGCTTGTCCGCCAGGGCGCTTTCAGCGCGGTGGATTCGATAGTCGAACACGAGGATGTCTTCGATCTGCAGCCTGTCGGCGGGCGTGATGGTTTCCGGTTCCAGTCCGTCGACCACGAGGTCGACGGACACGGCTTGCAGGGACTTGCCACCGAGAGAGGGGGTGAACCAAACCTTCATCCCGCTGCGGTACTCGTCGTCTGCCTTGATGGGCTCCGCTTTGTCGAAGGAGAAGCTGATGGAGTCGTCGGGGCCGATGCCGGCGAGCCTTCGCGGATCTGCCACGACCGCTCCGACGCTGGTCTCGCGCGCGAGCAGGTCGATGTCCCTCGTGGCACGCTCGTCGACGGTTCGGGCAAGCACGCTCTGACCGCCCTTCAGGACAAAGGGCGAATCCGGGTCGCTGAAGATGCGGCACAGCAGCCGGTGGAAGTAGAAGCCGGCGATGGAGCGGTTGGTGTCTAGCGGCGATTTCTTGGTCGCCTCTTTGACGGCCATCTCGATCGCCGCGGGCGCCTTGTATCTCATGATTGGCTTTTCTGGTCGGATGCGGAGAGGGCTCTTGCGAGGGGCTCGAGCAGGGCTGCTCGCCGTTTGTTTTCGCCGAGCTCGTCGAGCAGGCTGCCAAGCTTCGCGGAGTCGATGAGACCTTGGGCCGCGGCGTCGCGGAAGGCGCCTTCGACAAGCGACGGGTCCTCGCAGTCGAGGCACAAATCGGCAAGCGTTCTCTCGGCGCGGGTGACAGGCAGCCCGCCCATCCAGGCCATGTCGCCTTCGTCAACGTTTCTCATCCCAAAACGTGCCGACTCGATTTTTGAGTTGATGCGCTCGGGCGCGTAGATGCGGTAGGGGGAGGGGTGGAAGTTCCCGATTCCCAGGAGCCATGCAGCCGTAGAGCCACCGACGGCCACGCCGTCCCACTTAGCTTGCCGCTCCCATGAGAACGCTGTCGATGCCGTGAGCTTCCAGATCGCGGCCAGCTCGTCGGTCTCCGAGCTCGGCGCACCGGAGAGGCGATACGCGCCGTGGGCGACGCGCTCGAGGCGCCCGACCTTGAATGCGTGGGAGAGGGCGTTCCTGCTGATGCCGAGGCGCTGTGCCTGGGCAGTGGTGAAGACGCTCTCCGATGCCGAGGGCTCGTCGATGGCTGCTATGTTGTTCGCATACTTCATGTTGCGATTGTACGAAAATTTCAGACATTTGCAACATCGAAGTGCCACACGCTGACTATGCGATTGAAGCAGGGCCAATCGAAGGGGGCAACGCCGCGTTGATTCTGGCCTTATTGAAAATCTCGCCACGCGATTCACTCGGATTTGCCGTTTCGCTAAATCGCTGGGTTTGTGTATGCGTCGACGTCGATGCGAAGAATCATCCCATTGGGAATCTGTCCCAATGGGATGATTTGCTATTCGGTTTGAAGGCAACTCTTCGAAGCTGGTTCATCGCCGATGACGGTTGGAATGAGTTGCAAAAGCCTTGAGATTCAAACTCCAGAAGGCAGATAGTTCAACTACCTAGTCAGAGCATTTCTGCAGGTAATCTTGTTTTTTCGTCTTGACAAAAGGGATGAGCGTCGTGGGGCCGCGCCCAGCACTGCCGAACGAGGTGGCAACCTACAACGACTACCAGCGTCAGAGATTGCTGGTGAAGCCTGGTGTTACCTGTTATTGGCAGACGCGACGAAATCGCGACCCCATCACCTTTGACGAGTGGGTCGATTTGGGCCTGTGGCGCGAGGTCCGGTCGGTGGCTCTGGCTGGACCTCGCTGGGCGTGAAGAGGCCGTTCAGTGCGAAATATAGTGTCTTAGGGCTTCGGAAAGTTCGTCTCTCAGGTCGCCTTCCAACAAGGAAATTGCTCGATCGACATATATTTTGTTATCAACACCAAAGAAATGTCCAACGCTTGTCACAAGAGATTTGTCGTTAAATAGCCCGAGAATCTCATTGTAATCATTGTTTTCAATGGCCTGTTGATATCTGTCGTTAACGTTCTTTTCTATGCTCGCAATATCAATTAAGGATGCGATGCCATCGGCAGTCAGCTGCTCATTATCCGAAATAGTTATTCCGGAAAGTGCTCCCTTTACGCCTGCTACGAGCGCTTCCGATGCCTGTTTGTTTGCTTGCTTGTTGAATCTTTCAATTATATATGACTTAATACCGGAAAAGGTCTTGTCTGCATCGGCACCGAAACGCTGAGATAGAACCCGCACCGCTTCTTTGGTGAGAAAGAGATTTTCAATTTCTGCGACCTTGAGGTGGAAAATGCCCTTTTCCTTAAGGGTGTTGAGCTGTTCCTCGGTTTTAAAGTCTCTGTCTATGATGCCCCAGGCCTTTATGGCATGAAGGCCTGGGGTGCGATTATATGCTTTCACATTATTGATGACCTGCTCGCATCCGCCGGAAGGGACTACATAGCAATTGGGGAAAAGCGCGGAATAAATTCGTTTGTCGTAGCTTCCTTCGGTTCCCTCAACGAATAGAACCTCTTTTCTATTGCCAAGAAGCTCTATTAAAAGCTCCTTTGGAAGATCACTATCGGGAAGGGTTTCTAATTCCCATTTGCTGCCATCGAAATTCTTAACCCAGATGATATCCGAGCTTCGATGTGTTGAGGCGAAGTTAACGTCGTGGGTTATGTAGATAAAGAGGCAATCTGGGCGCGACTGCTCTAGCGAAGTCCAGAGTCGCGCCATAAGCGATGGGTGCAAATGAACTTCAGGCTCATCCATGATGATTATTTTGTCGTTTGGGACACAAAGAACTTGTGCGGCAAGATATAGCACTGAACGCTCGCCATCACTCATTTGTGTTGCACTGTAGCGATTCGTTTTACTTTGGGAATACGCGTAGAAGGCCGCGTCTTCCTGCTCGATTCTTCTTTGAGGAAAAACTTCATCCCAAATTACTTTAAGCTTATCTAGGACTGTTTTCGGTAGAGGGGGCCTTTCTGCAGAAATAGACTCCGCATGTTTGCATTCATCAATAAACCGCTGGTTTTCAAGATTTACTTGTGCGATGAGGGCTGCTAGAACATCGTCAAAATCGTTAAGGAGCTTTGTTGTATAGCTTTCGCCCCATCCCCATCGAACTTTTTTGTTCTCCTTATATTGAGAACCGCCGTAAAAAACGTTATCTTCCGCTTCTGCAAAGCTTTTTAAAGGGACTCTCTCAGAAAAATTGATATCGCGTTGTGCTGAGATTCTATGGACCTTTTCGAAATCTTGTTGCTCTATCCAGGCACCGAGCTTTGATTTGCCAGACCCATTTGCTCCGATAATAACAACGGAGTTGACCTGTGCTTCATGGCAGGTCTTTATGTTGCCGGTATTGGGTAGCCAATATTCATATTTTGGTTTGCCTTCTGTCAATTGCCTCACCTGATTAACGACGATTAAAGATTGATTTAATAATAGTATTTATATAATTCGTTGGTCTGCATAGGTGCAAAGACGATGAGCAAAAAGCGACTATTGCTACCTTGAGGGGAATTGACGAACTGTGCAGCGAAGCCGCCTTGGAAAAAGGATTGACGCCAAGGGAGTCTGAGATACTTCCGTATTTGGCAAAGGGCTACGACCGTGGGTTCATTGCGAGCGAGTTGACCATATCGGTTGAAACCGTCAGAAGCCACACAAGGCACATCTATGGCAAATTCGATGTCCATACGAGGGTTGAGCTGCTGAACGCAATCGCATTGCGCGGGCGTGATGATTAAGGGCTAAACGAGGTGCTTGCTTTTTGTTCTTTTGGGCTTAACTGAGCATATTGATTCAACAAGGACGGTGTCTAACGCTAGCAGGTATTGTACAAGATGGTGCCTCGTTTTATCCGAATACGTTGGGGGGGGCTGACTGAGGGTATTGATACCTCGCTATCAACGTTTGAGCGGGGGAGATCGGAATTATGTTTGCTGGTTGTGCTGGACATCGAGAATGCGCTGTTTTTGGCAGGTAGTATCTTGATTAACGTATCGGGGAACGAATAAGCCGCAGACAGATGTGGGCTACGGATCGACGGCAAGTCGCCTTCTTCTCGTTAAATCCGCAAAGCCCAAAAGAGGCGCCCCGCAGGGCGCCTCAATCATCTTCTCTCGATCCCGTTACTTCTTCTCGGCCTTTGCGGCGGGGCGTACGGGCTTTTCGCTGTCGCGGTGCATGTTGATGTAGTCCAACAGCTCGCTGCGCTTGTGAATGTTCATCTTCGCGTAAATGTGGCGAATATGCGTCTGCGTGGTGTAGGGGCTAATCACGAGCTTGTTCGAGATGTTATCCACCGTGTAGCCGCGCGCCACGAGCTTCAAAATCTCACCCTCGCGCTTCGAGAGCTTGAATTCCACGATAACCGCATCGCAAATCTCTTCGGTGTCGTTCTGCGTGGCAGGCGCCGTGGTTACGTGAATAATGTCGCCCTCGCTACGTACAAGCGGAATAAGCGACAGCGCTACAAGGCACATAAGGAACAGCGATGTGGGCTCAACGAACGTGTTCCAAATGCCCTGAATGTCTTCATAGAGCACGGCCCAAACCTCGCCAATCGAGAAGCCCAGGCGCACAATGGCGCTCGACGCGCAAAACGCCGCAACGGGAGCCATGTAGCCCTTCGACGACATGGTGCCGAAATACGAAATTACGAACAACTCGAAAATGCCGGCCAGAATCACGGCGAGCGTGAACGCAATTGTGTCAAATTCGACGTGATTGCTCAGGAAAAAGGCAATGGCGACAATGGCCGCAACCATGAAGTAGGGAAGAAGCTTGTATGCGGCTTCGGTGCGTTTGCCAACGCGCGCGATTGACGCAATAACAAGGCACAGAATTGCCGCCAAACCCATTCCCAAGGGGTACGCCGCCGCATCTGTGAGGATATTATCTTCAGGAACTATAGCAATCGTGAAGTAGCAGGCCACGCACGCGATGCACAGCGAAACCGATATAATAAGCGTTGCGCGATTCGTCTTTTTGCGAATCGCCTTCGGCAAAAGCGTGGGGAATACAAGCCCCTCAACCGTCTTGTTTTCGAACTTATATACCGCGCCGCACGCAATGGGCAGCAGCGCCACGAACACATTCGATACGGGCGCGGGCAAAATCTCGGTCATGATCATTGCTGCGAGCATCGCCGATCCGTAGACAAGCGCGAATTTGCCTACCGCGAACGTCGAGCGTTTGCGCGTGTAGAATTCGCCCCATGCGGCCCACAGAAGTGCGTTAGCCACGGCCAGCATAATGGGGAACACGACCCAAATAAAAAGGGGTAGTGTCGCCAAGGGCTTTGCAAGTGTGAACAGCAGCGTGCCCACGGCAAGCGTTCCGGCCGAAACCCATACAAGGGTAGGGTGCTCATATATATTGATGCGTCGAAGCGCCAACGGCATTACGAGGAATGCAAGCGCCGAAAACGCGAGGCTCGCAAGCCAGGAATACACCATGGCACGGCCCATGAGCGGCAAGCATACGAACACGCTTGGCGAGAACCACAGGCAATAAAACCACGCGAGTACAAGGCTCAGACCAAGATAATGGACGCCTAACGCATCCCTTTTTTCTACCGATTCCGCATCACTTCCGAAGAAGGAAACCATACTCACAGCGTTCCCCATCCTTTCCCTCGCGCAGTACGGCATATGCCGATTTATTAATCTGGCTTATCGTTTTTTTTTGTTCCAATAGGCCAGATTTATGCTGAATAGGGTAATTCACCTGGATTAAACCTGCATCACAGTTTTTTAAGTATGCTCCAATTATCCACTAACTCGTTTGCCAGTAAAGAGCGATTCATAGTCAACAAGCGATAGCGCACTTCACGATTCGGCCACAAAATGCAACTTGTCTGATCGATGAGGCCTTTGGGGAACCGGGAGTCGGCAACAAAGCCGAACATCCGGAATAAGGCTTCATACGATGGCACGATCCCTTGGAAGGAGGCGGAATTCGCTGGGCTTAAGGGGCCTACTTATTTGGCGTCGCGCATGCGCGACACGCGTCCCGCGAGTTCTTATGAAGTCCTTGGCTCTTTTGAACGGAGCAATTCGGAAAACGATCAAGAACTTCATAAGCAAGGAGAGGGGCGCTCGTACCGGAAAGCATTGCTTTCTTAAGGTAAACGAGAAAGGGAAAACACATGTCCATTCTTGCAAAGAGCAAGGGCGAGGTGACGTACAAGGACCTCACTGGTTTCCACAAGTGGTTCTTGATCATCCTCATTTCGATGGGTTCCTCCATCATCTACACGCCGATGTATCTGAAGGGCGTCTTCTACGATCCTCTGATGACGGCCCTCGGCTGCACCAACGCCGACTTGGGCGCAATGGTGTCCTTCTACGGCATCGTCGCTCTTATCTGCTACCTGCCTTCGGGCATCATTGCCGACAAGTTCCGTATGCGCACCTTGGCGTGGGTCGGCTTCGTCGGCACCGCAGTGCTCACGTTCCTCTACGCGATGCTTCCTTCCGTGCAGATGTGCTACGTGCTGTTCGGCGGCATGGGTCTTACCTCCATCCTGATTTGGTGGGGCACCCGTTTCAAGGTTATTCGTCTTTGCTGCGAAGAAGATGAGTATCCTGCCCGCATTGGTGTTTCCTACTCCATCTATGGCGTTACCGGCCTTGTTGTTGGCGTTATCAACGCTGCCATCATCGCCGCTATTCCCGACACCGTCTTCGCTATGCAGTCGGTCATCATCTTCCTTGGTGTTTTGATTGCCATCCTCGGCGTTCTGTCCTTCGTCTTCATCCCCGACTTCAAGGGCGAGATTAACAAGGACGCCAAGCTCTTCAGCGTTGCTGACGCTGCTGAGGCCATCAAGACCCCCGGCGTTCTGTGGGCTTGCCTCGGTTACTTCTGCGTCTACTGCGTGTACCAGGGCGCTACCTACACCACTCCGTACCTGTCTCAGGCCATGGGCACCGACGCTAACACCGTTAACATCATCGGCCTCATTCGTACCTATGGTATTGGCCTGCTCGCTGGCCCGGTTATCGGTGCCATCGCTGCGAAGGCTAAGTCTTCCAAGACCATCATCGGCTGCTTCGCGCTTGCCATCGTGGTTCTGGGCGCCTTCATCGTGATGCCCCAGGATTCCGGCCTGTCCATCGTGGCTTGCTGCCTGGTCGTCGTGTTCGGCTTCGCCACCTACGGCGCTTTCTCCATCGGCTCTTCGCCGCTCTCCGAGCTCGGCATCCCGATGCGAATCTTCGGCACCGCCGCTGGCATCCTTTCCGTTATCGGCTTCCTGCCTGACGTGTTCATTCACACCTGGTACGGCTCGCTGATTGACGCTTCCGGCGTCGCAGCCTTCAACCAGATCTTCGGCTTCGAGATCATGTTCGCCGTCCTCGGCATCATCTTCTTGGTCATGTGCATCCGTGCCATCAAGAAGCATGCTGCTTCTCAGGCCAACTAACTTTCAAGCACTTTAGCGGCCGGCTCGCATAATGCCGACCGGCCGCACAGGCCCCTTATTACCAGCGAATCCGCTGGCCTCGTGGAGAGGCGACGCCAAACGCCTCTCCACTTTCCCAAGTCATCGAGAAAGGATTGAACATGGAAAACAAAGTCGATCCGCAGCTGCTTATGAACGATCAGATGAAAGCCGTCCTCCAGAAGTCGGCCGAGCTTGCCGGCGACGCCTTCGTCACCGACGTGGGATTCGCCGAGATGCGCGAGAACTACGTGCGCGAGCGCCGCTTCTGGAACGAGGGCGGTCCAGTTATGGCCAAGACCGTCGAGCGCACGTTCGAGGGTCCCATGGGCGAATTCATGGCTCGCTACTATTACCCCGTCGAAGCTGAGAAGCTTCCCGTGATCGAGTTCATTCACGGCGGCGGTTTTGTTGTGGGCAGCCCCGACACCCACGATCGCGTGTGCCGCATTCTCGCCGAGAAAACGGGCGCAGTTGTCGTGAGCGTCGACTACCACCTGTCTCCTGAGTCGAAGTATCCCACCAACATTCAGGAGTGCGTGATGGTCGCCAAGCACCTGCACGAGCATGGTGCTGAAGAAGGCATCGACGGCGACGACCTTTCGTTCGCCGGCGATTCGGGCGGCGCAGTTCTTTCGATGGCATCGAATTTGTGGCTGCGCGACGAAGAGGGCGACAACTCCTTCGTGAAGAGCCTGCTTCTGTATTACGGCTTCTATGGCCTTGAAGATTCCATGTCGCAGCGTCTGTACGGTTGGGATATCGACGGCATGCGCAAGGAAGACCTTATCTACTACAACGAGTGCTGGCTCAACGACCTGGCTACCGAAACCAAGGCACCGTACGTGGACATGTTCCACAACGACCTTACGACGAGCATGCCTGTGTGCTACATCGCCGCTGCCGGTCTCGACCCGCTGCGTGACGATTCCGAGCTTTTGCACCGCGTTCTCGACACCAACGGCGTGCGCAACCAGCACGAAGTGTTCGAAGGCGTGCTGCATGCATTCGTTCACTACTCCCGAATGCTCGATGAAGCTGCTGAGTGCATCGAACATTCCGCTGAATTCTGGAAGACCCGCCATCAGGCGTAGCTTCAATAGGGCAGATGCCCACCCCCAATCCTGTCATATTCCGGCGAGGCCGGATGTGAGTGCAACCAATAAGGAGGTTCCTCAATGGATTTCAATCTGACCGACGAACAAGAGCTCATCGTGGCGTCCTACCGCGACTACATGGAGAGCGAGAACTGGGAGACTTACTTCCACGAGTGCGATGAGAAGCACGAGTACCCGCTGCGCTGGGCCCAGGGCCTTTGCGAAATGGGCTTCGACCGCATCATGCTCGATGAGGAGCACGGTGGCCTCGGCCTCGAGCAGCCCATCACCACGCTGATGGCGATCTACGAGGTTCTCGGCCAGTACGGTGCCCCGACCTATGTTCTGTACTTGCTCACCGGTTACAACACCATCGTCCGCGAGGGCACTCAGGAGCAGATCGATGCTTGCCTGAAGTACCTGGGCACGGGCGAGCAGGTTGTGAACTCCGCTTGCACCGAGCCGGGCGCCGGCTCTGACGTTTCCGGCCTCGTGACCACCTACAAGCGCGAGAACGGCAAGATTTACCTCAACGGCACCAAGACCTTCATTACCTCTTCCAAGGGTGTTAAGTACCTCATCATCATGTGCCGCGACGCCGACAACCCGGATGTCATCTCCGAGTTCTTCGTCGACATGTCCAAGCCGGGCATCTCGCTGTCCCCGCTCACCAAGCTGGGCCTGCGTATGGACTCCTGCTGCGAGGTCTACCTCGACAACGTCGAGATGGAAGAGAAGGACTTCTTCGGCAAAGAGGGCAACGGCTTCAACCGCGGCGTCGCTGACTTCAACTTCGAGCGCTGGCTCGTTGCTGCTTGCGACTACGGCACGGCTATCTCTGCTTTCGAAGACGCTGCCAAGCATGCTTGGGCTCGCGTTGCCTTCGGCAAGCCGGTCGCTCGCTTCCAGCTGAACTCCCTGAAGTTCTGCCACATGGCCATCAAGCTCGACTCCATGCGCAACATGCTTTACGAAGCTGCTTGGAACGCCGACGCCAACCTCGGCGGCGACGTCGACGCTGGCCAGGCTGCAATGTGCAAGTACTTCTGCGCCAACGCTTCCTTCGAGGTCGTTGACGACGCTATGCAGGTCATGGGCGGCATCGCTGTTGCTTCTGAGCACCGCATCAACCGCATCTGGCGCGACCTGCGTGTCGACCGCGTCTCCGGCGGCACCGACGAGATGATGATTCTCACCGCTTCCAAGAACGCTATCAAGGCGTATCGCCAGTAATTCGCATCGTATGGCCCCGTCGTGGGCGGGGCCGTGCAGCGTTTACTAATAACGTGAGGCGCAAGTCGCCTCGCATTTGGGGAAATCTCAACGGGTGCGCCGTGTGAGGGCGCGGCGCACCCTGAGAAACGAGAAAGGACCAGCAATATGGCTGCCATTCCTACCGAAAAACCGAGCTTTGGTGTTCTCGACGACGTCAAAATCGTCTTCGCTGCAATGGAGGAAGCTATTCCTCGCGCTTGCAACATCATGGCTGACTGGGGTGCCGATGTTACGTGGCTCGAGAACACGGGCTATGGCGACACCGTTCGCGATGCTAAGAACGCTGCTCAGGCCGAGCGTCGTAACTGCCGCTCCGTCGCTCTGAACCAGTTCACCCCCGAGGGCAAAGAAGTTCTGTTGAAGATGCTCAAGGACACCGACATCTTCTTCGAGTCCTCCAAGGGCGGCACGTGGGAGCGCAAGGGCTTCACCGATGAGGATATGTGGGCCGTTAACCCCAAGCTCATCATCGTCCACTGCTCCGGCTACGGTAAATTCGGCGACCCCGACCGCGTCAAGCGTCCTGCCTACGACGGCACCGTTGGCCCTTACGCTGGCCTCACCTGCCAGAACGGCACCGCTGAGCAGCCGATGATTTCCATGCCGTACTCCGGTGACTACATCAACTCCTACCTGCTCATTGCCGCCTCCCTGGCTGCACTGCGCAAGGCTGACCGCACCGGCAAGGGCGAGAGCATTGACTGGGCAATGTATGAGGGCATCATGTACATGAGCCAGTACTACCTGGTCGACTTCCTCAACGAGGGCATCAAGTGGCCTCGCGCTGGCGCTCGCAACGTCAACCTCTGCGGTATTGGCGTGTACAAGTGCAAGGACGGCTTCATCGCTTTGAACCTGTTCGGCATTCGCCAGAACAAGTGGATCATCGAAGAGCTCGGCCTGGGCGAGCACTGGGGCACCCCCGAGCTGCCCGAGGACACCGCTTCCCTGTGGCTGTCCATGCCCATCGCTAAAGAGTTTGAGAAACGCCTTGAGGCTTGGCTGCTCGAGCATGACAAGCTGGAGCTCGAAGAGATTCTGGCCGACCATGCTATCGCCGCTCAGAGCGTTTACGAGTTCGAAGACATGGTTGCCGACAAGCACATGGCTGCCCGTGGCAACTTCGTCGAGTGGGAGACCAAAGACGGCGACACCTTCAAGGGCCTCTCTCCCATGCCTCGCTTCGAGCAGACCCCGGGCCAGATTTGGCGCCCGATGCCTGCCCAGGGTGGCGACACCATGGACGTCCTCACCAAGCTTGGCTACACCGCCGAGCAGGTGCAGGAGCTCGCTGAGAAGAACGTCGTCAAGATTGGCGAGAACTAAGCGGGATTTCGCGATTTTTATCGCAGCGTAATTACCGATGTGGCCCGCATTCGTGCGGGCCACATTTTAAAACTGGGGATTTTTACCAGGAATTCGGGGGAAAGGTTTAGCGCATGGCAACTATTGTGGGAAACCAGAATTTGGCTGACATGTGGGAATGGCTCGCCACTAACAGGGGGTCGCATACCTTCCTTGAATTTCATGGCAAAGATGGCTCGCAGCGCGATTTCACCTATGCCGAATTCAACGCATACATCAATCGCGTTGCGAATCTTCTTTGCTCGGTCGGCGTGACCGCTGGCCAGAATGTGGGCGTGCAGCTCTACAACAGCCCCGAGCACATTGCGTGTTGCATGGCGTGTGCCAAGCTCGGCGCGGTGGCGGTGCCTATCAACATGCAGCACACGCTTGCCGAATGCGTGTACGTGTTCGAGAAGTGCGACATTTCGGTGGTTATCGCCGAACCCGATTGCCAGTGCTACTACTGCGAGGGCGTGGAAAGCTGCATTGCGGGGCCGCTTGGTGGAGAGCCGCACAATGTGCCTACGCTGTTCATCGCGCACGCGGGTGACGAGGGGCTTTTCGGCACGGCGCGCGACTTCGACGCGGAAGTTGCCGAGCAGGCAAGCGAGCTTTCGGCTTCGGTCGACATCGACCCTCTCGATACGGCTATGATCATTTTCACCTCGGGCACGACGAGCGACCCGAAGGGTGTTGAACTTACCCACGCCAACATGCTCTATGGCGGCTACTACGGCGACTGGCAGTGCAATCTTTCGCCTGATGACCGCCTGCTTACGACCATGCCGGCGTTCCATTCCAATTTCCAAACCGCGGCGCTCATGCCCGTGCTCACTTGTGGCGCGACGCTTATTTTTGTCGAGAAATACAGCGCTCATCGCTATTGGTCGCAGGTGCGCGAATTCGGCGCCACCGCGCTGCAGCTCGTTGCCATGATGGTGCGCACCCTTATGATGCAGCCCGTGGTGGAAGGCGAACGCGACCACAACGTGAAGTCGGTGCAGTATTACCTGGCCATCGAGGAGTCTGAGAAAGACGAGTTCGAGAATCGCTTCGGCGTGCGCCTGCAGAACTGCTATGGCCTTACTGAGTCGGTGTGCTGGATCACGACCGATTTGCCGTACGGGGAGCGTCGCTGGCCGAGCGTGGGCCGCAGTGGCCTGGGCTATGACGTGCGCGTGGTCGATTCCGAGGGCAATACGCTTCCTGCCGGCGAGGTGGGCGACATCGTCTTCCATGGCGAGATGGGCGTCTCCCTTATGAAGGGCTACTACAACGACGAGGCCGCCACGAATTCTTGCGTTGACTGCAAGGGCTGGATGCGCTCGGGCGATAAGGGCTATTTCGACGAGGGCGGCTGGATGTATTTCGTCGATCGCAAGTCCAACATGATCAAGCGCGCTGGCGAGAATATTTCCGCCTCTGAAGTTGAAGAGGTTCTCAATACATTCCCCGGCCTTGCCGAGGTGGCGGTCATTGGCGTTGATGACCCGGTTCGCGACCAGGCGGTGAAGGCGTTCCTCGTGTTCGAGCCCAACGTCGAGCCCGATGTGGAAGCCGTGCTTGAGCACTGTCGCCACAATCTGGCCCATTTCAAGGTTCCAACCATCGTAGAGGTGGTGGATGCACTGCCCCACACAAGCGTGGGGAAGTGCGCGAAGAAGCTTTTGCATTAAACGGGTTTCTTCATATAAATCAGTTGTTTGCTGAAAGGGGAGGACATGGCTATTTCAACTGAGATCGTAGGTAAGACCTTCGGGCCCTTCGTGCGTGACTACACCTTCAAAGATTTGGAGATTTGCGCGCTCGGATGCGGTGCTGGCTGGGACGGTCGCGTTGACTTGGAATATGTCAACGAACACGACGCGAAAAACCCCGACCTGAAGGTTCTCCCGATCTTCGCCGTGCCGCTGACCGTGAACGAGGAAATGACGACGACGCTCGACTACGGCTTCGACTATTCCGGTTCGCTGCACTACGGCATCGATGTGCATTTCCATGCGCCGTTCAAGATGTCTGACCACATTGAGACCTATGTGACTCAAGAGGCCATTTGGGACCGCGGCGAGGGTCGCGGCTCGCTCTCGAAGCAGGTGGGCAAGTCGTATTCCGCCGACGGCACGCATCTGTGCACGGTTGATACCTACGACTGCTGCATCTATGATGGTGGTTGGGGCGGCGAGCTCCCTCCGAAGGACGCTGTTGATTACCCCGATCGCGAAGCTGATTTCGCTTACGAGGAAACCTACGGCTACAACTGGCCCCTCGTGTACCGCATGATGGGCGACTGGCATCAGCAGCACATCGACTGGTCCTACACCGAGCAGACCGGCCTTGAGCGCCCGATCGCCCACGGCGTGAGCAGCGCGGGCGTGGCGATGCGCCACGTGATTTCCCTGCTGTTCCCGGGTCATCCCGAGGCTATGACGCGCTTCAAGTGCCGCTTCACTTCCCCTGTTCTGCCTGGCGTGCGCCTGCGCACCGTGGTATGGAAGACGGCCGAGGGCGAGGCAAGGTTCCGAATGGTCAACGCCGACGCTCCCGAGTCGAAACCGTTCCTCAATAACGGTATCGTGGAGTGGGACCCCGAGCGCGCATAGCATTCGCGCACAGCATTAAAAGTTAGTAGTGGGGCTCGCCGAATCGATTCGGCGAGCCTTCTTACAAACAACTACGTTTCAAAGGAGGAACAATGAGCGGTGCTAAGAAAACAACTCAAGTTGTGAGTCCGCCTAAGAACGACAGCGATATGGCTCGCGAAAACAACGATATGGCTCGCGAAGAGATTCTGCATCAGGCGAGCCCCGACGTGCGCACGCAGCGCGCGTATGTTGAAGAGCATGGCAAATGGTCGCCCGAGCGCGTCGCTCGATATGTGAAACGAAAGGCGAAAAAGACCATTGACGACGTTGCGATGACGCCGTTTTTGCGCAAGATCGCGATTTTTTCGAGTGGCGGTTCATTTCTGGACGGCTACGTGCTTTCGCTTATCGGCGTGGCGCTTACGCAAATTACCCCCATGTTCAACCTCACCGCGTCCGAATCGGCCGCCATTGGCGCGTCGGTTATGCTGGGCATTCTGGTGGGCACCATTGCCGGCGGCTATCTGACCGATGCCATCGGCCGTAAGAAAATGTTCATAATCGACCTGGTCGCCATTGCCCTCTTCTCGATTCTGAGCGTTTTTTGCAGCAATCCGTGGGAGCTCGTCGCGGCTCGCTTCTTCATCGGCGTGTTTGTAGGCGCCGACTATCCCATTGCGACTTCGCTTATCGCCGAGTTCACGCCGAAAAAATACCGCAGCATTTCGATGGGCGCTGTGTCGGCGGCGTGGTATTTGGGCGCTACGGTGGCCGCGTTCGTGGGTTACTTCCTCTATACCGTGCCCGACGGCTGGAAGTGGATGCTCGGTTCGGCGGTTATTCCCTGCATTATTCTGCTGGTTGGCCGTCACGATATTCCCGAATCTCCTATGTGGCTCGCGAAGAAGGGCCGCAAGGAAGAGGCTGACGAGATCGTGCACCGCGTGTTCGGCGAAGACGTCGAGCTCGAGGACGAGGAAGAGCAGCCGAAGACCTCGCTGCGCATGCTGTTGCATTCCGGCTACATGAAGCGCATGGTGTTTATGGGCGTGTTCATTCTGTGTCAGGTGGTGCCGATGTACGCCATTTACACGTTCGGCCCCGACATTATGACCGCGTTCGGCTTGGGCGAGGGCCAGGAATCGATTTTGGGCGAGAGCGTCGTGAGCTTGTTCTTCTTGATCGGTTCTATTCCCGCGATGTTCTGGCTGAATTCCATGGGCCGTCGCAAGCTGTTGCTCATTAGCTTGGTGTTCATGGGTGCGGGCCTTACCATTCTTGGCGTGTGGCCTACGGCTCCGATTTTCGTTGTGATTCTTGCGTTCGGCATGTACGCATTCTTCAGCGGCGGCCCGGGCATTCTGCAGTGGCTCTATCCCAACGAACTGTTCCCGACCGAGGTTCGCGCTTCGGCTGTGGGTATCGCCATTGGCTTCTCGCGCATTGGCACCATTGTGTCGACGTACGGCACGCCGCTGTTCTTGGCTGCGTTCGGCGTTGGCCCCACGATGCTCGTGGCGGCGGTGCTTGTGGGCATTTGCCTGGTTATGTCGTGGTTCATTGCTCCCGAAACCAAGGGCAAGTCGCTCGCCGAGACGAGCGCGCTCGAGGGAATCGATTCGGTTTACAAGGCACGTTAATTCATGGACAAAGTTTTTTCGAACCCGGACGTGTATTGCGTTCGGGTTCCTTTCGTTAATTTAGGCTCGGGCGAGTCGAATTGCTACATCGTGCGCGACGACGGCGATTGCTTGGTGGTTGACCCGGGTGCGGCCAATGAAGTAGGTATGCGCCGTGTGCGCAATGCGCTCTTCGAGCTTGGCGTGGCGCCAGGGGAGTGCAAGGTGTTTTTGACGCATACGCACTTCGACCACGCCGAGGCGGCGCGGGTGCTGTTTCCCGAGGGTACGTGCGTGTATGTGTCCGAGGTGGGCTTCGAGGAGCGCAGTCCTATTCGCGCCGAAGCCGCGCGCGAGCTGTTCGTGCGGCGCATGCTGAAGATGGGAGCGACGCTGGCCGATGCCGAGGAATATTCGCGCAACGATTACGAGCCCACGTTTCTGCCGGCGGGCGCGTTCGACTACCGTTTCGTGCGCGAGGGCGACGAGGTGCATGTGGGGCGCTTCGTGTTCGACGTCGTTGAGGTACCGGGACATACGCTCGATTTGGTGTGCTTGGTGGGGCGTGACGGCGCGCCGTCGTTTACGGGCGACGAGGTGATCTTCGGCACCACGCCGAGCGTCGATGCGCCGTTTGATGGCGAAGATGCGCTTGCGCTGTATATGGAAGGGCTTGGCCTGAGCGGCAATGGCCCGCAGCGGCTCGCGCTGTGGCGTTCCGACGGCAAGCGCGTGTTCGGCGCGAGCGGCATGCAGTCGGAGCGCTTCGGCGAGAAGCGCTTCTTCGGCTCGGGCGGGCGGCAGCTGCATGGCCCGCGTGGCGTGCGCGTGCAGGAGCCCGATGAGCTGCAGCTTGGCAGGGTCGATGCGCGTGTGCAGGTGGCCGATGGGGCTGTCGGTGCCGGTGCGCATGAGCACGACGATTATCGGCCGCATGGCGTTGATGGAGAATGGCTCCAGCACGTGCACTGGACGCTTCCCGGGCATGGCGAGGGATTCGGCGGACAAACGCTGCGTTCGCGCGCGGCCGATATCGTGTCGCGCAAGCTGCGCCATTGCGACCGCATGGTCGCGACCGCGCGCGAGTGCCCCGGCATTGGTGGGGAAGAGCTGGCGCGGCGCTCGCTCACGCAGAAAGATGAGACCGCCTGGCGTGCGGCGCCTTCGATTTCGCGATATTACTCTATGCTCGAAGCGTTCGTTGGCGTGTGCTACCTGGAAAACCAAGGCAAGCTTCGCCGCGAAGAAGTCGACGGCACCTGGCGATTCTATGCGTGCTAGTGCGGGCTTGGGGTTGGTGTCTGCGGGAACCTGTTAAATGCTCGCAGCGTTTAACAGGTTTTTGCGCTCCTGGCGTGTTCGCGGTTTGGCCAACCTGTTAAACGCTACGAGCATTTAACAGGTGGCGGTCGTTGGCGGGTGGCGAGCGTCCCACGCGTGGCGGGCATTTCGCAGCGGGGAGGCGTCCGGTAGGTTTTCGGGTTTCGAAGCTTGTGAAATTCCCGCGAAGTGCAGGGATTGTCTGATATACTGCAACGGTTGCAATTACCCAGGGCCTTGTTTCCACGCACCACCTGCATGGATTCGCGGCATTGGGCGAATGAAAGTAAGCGGCTCGCAACAGCCGCGCGATGGCACGTTCGCGTGTCAAGAAAGGTGGAGCAATGACTGCAACCACTCGTTCCATTGACAAAGAGACCGTCAAGGCACTCATCGCTGAGTACGGCAAAGGCGAAGGCGATTCCGGTTCCGCCGAGGTTCAGGTCGCCATCATGACGCACCGCATCAAGCACCTCACCGAGCACCTCAAGGAGCACAAGAAGGACAACCACACCCGTCGTGGCCTTATGCAGCTCATCGGTAAGCGTCGTCGTCTGCTCAAGTACATCAAGGATCGCGACATCGAGAACTACCGTGCTCTCATCAAGAAGCTCGGCATTCGCGACAACATCTAAGTCTTGCATGGAGCCCGCTTCGGCGGGCTTTTGCAGTATATAGCGGTCGGGCAGGGCAGGGGCCCCGCTTGCTCGCGAGGGGCATGAAGAGCATGCCTCCAAAGAAGAAGAGAAAGAAGAACTTTCTACATGGAAAAGATCGTCGAGAGCTTCGAGCTGTACGGCAAGAGCTACCGCCTGGAAACCGGCGAGCTCGCCAAGCAGGCCACCGGCGCCGTGCTCGTCACGCAGGGCGAAACCACGTGCCTGGTCACCGCCGTTGTCTCCAAGGAGCAGAAGGACTACGACTTCTTCCCGCTGACCGTCGACTTCATCGAGAAGATGTACGCCGTCGGCCGCATTCCGGGCGGCTACCTCAAGCGTGAGGCCAAGCCTTCCGACAAGGGCACCCTTACCGCCCGCATGATCGACCGTCCCATTCGCCCCGGCTTCGCCGACGGCTTCAAGCAGGAAGTCCACATTGTGGCTACCACGCTTGCGTGCGACGGCCAGAACCCGCCCGACTGCATTTGCGTGGGCGGCGCCTCTGCCGCGCTTCTGTGCGGCGGCACCCCGTTCGACGGCCCGGCGGCCTGCGTGCGCATCGCCCGCAACGCCGAGACCGGCGAGTTCATCGTGAACCCCACCTACGTCGAGCAGGAAACAAGCGACCTCGAGCTCACCATCGCTGGCACCAAAGACTACATCTCTATGGTCGAAGCCGGCGCTCAGGAAGTTTCTGAGGAAGACATGCTCGCCGCCATGGAGTTCGGCCAGCAGGCCATCGCCGCCTTCTGCGAGAAGCAGGCGGAATTCTTGGCCAAGGTCGCTCCCGAGCCCAAGGAATATCCCGTGCATGTGCCCGACGCCTCCATCGCCGAGCGCGTCGACGCCCACTACGACGAGATGAGCGCAGCCCTGCACGACGCCGACAAGCTTTCGCGCATCGCCAAGGTTGAGGCGCTGAAGTCGTCCATCAAGGAAAACGACTTCACCGAGGAAGAGCGCGCCGCATGGGGCAGCGACATCGCCGCCGCCTGCAAGGCTCTTGAGAAGCATGCCATGCGCCGCATGGTCATCGAGTCGGGCGAGCGTGCCGACGGCCGTGTGGGCATCCACGTGGTCACCACCTGCGGCGTGACCGGCAAGACCGGCATCGAGATGGAGGCGCTCACGGCGGCTTCCGTGGCGTGCCTCACCGTGTACGACATGTGCAAGGCGGTGGATCGCGGCATGGAGATCACCGACGTGCGCCTGCTGAAGAAGGACGGCGGCAAGACCGGTCTCTGGTTGCGCGAAGAGTAAGAGAAAAGCCCCCGGCCAGGGAGGGGAGGGCCGGGGGCTTTGTTGATGATCTGCGGAGCCGGGAGGGATCAGGCCCGCAGCGGGAAGGGTGTAGGGACGACTAGCCGAGGAACTTCGCCACGGACTTGCCGCACTCGCGGCCGAGCACCAGCGCGAAGGCCAAAGACACGCCCGGGATGGGGGTGATGTACTCGGTGCCGAAGCGACGACCGCAGTCGTTGCCGGCCATGTACAGGCCGGGAATCGGCTCGTAGTTGGCGTCGAGC
>OLOA01002018.1_pt1 | contig 19119 bp, 12 predicted proteins | sample 1672201 | NCBI WGS metagenome assembly OLOA01 (sample SAMEA3136658, study PRJEB25190) | human gut metagenome
GTCCACCTCCTCCTTTGCAAGCTCCTGGGAAATTTCCGTCTCCGTCTCCCCCAATATCGGCACGCCGGATGCTTTGATCTGAATGCTCTGATCACAGTCTGGTTTTCTCTCGGTACAGAAAATCCATACGTCTGTTTGGGTATGCCGGGCCCAGGTAGAAATTCTGGGTGTGCCAGTCTCGTCCCGGTACAGATATGCTGCCCCGTAGAGATAGGCCGCCGGCAAGTCCGAAACCACGGTACATCCATATCCATCCGCCTGGAATTTTCTTTGCAGCGTCTTTGCCAGGTGTAAAGCGGTCTGGCTGGCCGGTGTAATTGCGACGCTGGCGCAATCTGCGGGAAACTGGTATTCCGGGAAGCTTTTGCGGCAACCTTCCTCCCAAAGAAGAACCGGTGGCAGGCCGCTTTTGGCAGGAAACGGGCCTGCGCACAGAAGCCCTGGGCATTGCTTTTCATGCAGCCAATCCAGGACGGCGTCCATCCCCTCCCCAGTGGCAGACGGAAGAAGGACGGTAGGAATCCCAGGGTGTTCCCGGAGGGCCTGCCTCCACTGCGCAGCCGTATGCGCCACAGCCCGCACGGTAAAAAACAAATCCTCCTGGCAGACCGGAGCCGCGGATGGATGGTAGACAATCGCTTCTGTAATAAAATCCGGCCGGCTTCGGGAGATATCCACCTGGCGACCGGCCAATTTCTCATACACTTCTGCAACAGTCAGAGAAAGCGGAGGGCTCTTCCGGAGCAGCTCATGGACCGCAGCCGTGACCACCGGCGCAGCATAGCTGTTGGTCACCTGGGTTTCATAGACCCGGCCTGTGGGACTGGTCAGCGCGTGTCTGGACGATGCAGTAATCTGGACCTGCTCTGGCCCCGCCGCATCCTGCACCGCATACTGATAGCCAGACATCTGCGGATCTGCAGAAACACCCAGCACACCCATCAGGCAGGCTGGAACGGTATACGCATCCCGGTTGCTGTGGGCCGCAACCACCATCTGGTTCCCCCGAATCAGCCTTGCAAGGATGGGACAAAGCAGCTCATAGTCCGAGGATAAGGTCGTGCCAAGACTCAGGTGAATCAGGGGGATCTTCTCCCGCCAGCACCACTCCAGGGCAGCCGCCAGCTGCCCGACCGACGCCCGCAATTTGGGGGAGGAAAAAATTCGCAGAGAGCAGATTTCGGCCTCAGGTGCGTACATATGCAAGATTTGCGCACTGGTGGTGCCGTGGTCCGTCAGAACCGGCTCATCCTGGCGGCGCTGGCGGATGGTCCCATCCTCCAGCACACACAGGTCGTTCCGCGCCGGAAGCCTGGGAACCACCTGGGGCACAACGCCGTCGTCAATTAATGCAACTCTCATGACAAGGCCCCTTCTCCTTTTTCTGCCTGGGTCTCAAAATGCTCCTTTTGGTACTGGAACAGCTCTGCAAACCGGCCGCGCTGCTGAAGCAGGGCCTCCCGCGTTCCATCCTCCAGAACCACACCGTGCTCCAATACCACAATCCGGTCCGCCAAGGAAACATTGGACAGGCGGTGGGAGGTAAAGAGCACCGTTTTGCCCGCTGTGAGCTTTCGCAGCTCTTCAAACAGCCGGTGCTCGGCCTCCGGGTCCAGATTGGAGGAGGGCTCGTCCAGGATCAGCGCCGTGTGCCGGCGGAAAAAGGCACGGGCCAAGGCAATTTTCTGGTACTGTCCTCCAGACAGCTCCATACCATTCTCATCAAAAATCCGGGTCAGGTAGGTGTCCAAGCCCTTGGGTGCACGCTGCAGCAGGTCATCACAGCCGCTTGCGGAAAACGCCTGCTTCGCAGCGGCAACGCAGTCCGGGTGGTCCGGGTCTGCAATGGTCAGGTTTTCCAGCAGGGTGAAGCTATAGCTCTGTTCATCCTGAAAATAGGCGCTGAAATGCTTGCGCAGCTCCAAAATCGGATATTCCCGGATATCCACGCCATTGACCCGAATCACGCCGCTGTCCAGCTCATAAAAGCGCAGGAGCAGCTTGATCAGCGTGGACTTTCCGGAGCCGTTCAGCCCCACCACCGCCACCTTTTCCCCTGGGCGAATGGCAAAGGAGACACGATCCAGCACCTTCCGGCCGGTCTTGGGGTAGGAAAAGCACACCTCGTCAAATTCAATGGAGCGCACAGCAGAAAGAGGCCGGGTGCCGGTGTCCAAAACGTGATTTTGGAACTGGCGAATGGATTTCAAATTTGTAATCTTCAGCTGATTGTCATAAATCTGCATGACGGCGCTGAGCAAAAGGGAGACGCTGGACCAAAGCTGGGCAGCCAATCCGGTATACAGGGAGTAGTCGCCCACCGTGGCGCTGCCTGCCAAGATTTGCATAGAAATGTCCACCCCCACCCAGGCAGCCACAGCCTCCGGCAGGAATTCCAAAAGACTGGTCAGAATGCTCCTGCGCCGGTTCATGTCCCGCCGCTCCTCAAACATGGTTTTCCAGAGGCGCTGGTACTTCTCCTTCAGGCGGGTGCCTGCGTGGAAGAAGCGAATGCTCTGAGCATAGCTGCGGCTGGTGGCAATAGCCTGCAAATAGCCCTTTTGCCGTTCGCCGTTGATTTGCTCCAAACTGAGGTGATAGAGCAGCTTCATATACCTGGCCCCAGCTATGGAGGAGGGAACGGCCGCCACAATCATCAAAACGCCATAGAGCAGATTGGCCCGGCAGACTACTACACATGCAAGGAACGCAGAAATCCCGGCGCTCACAGCGGATAAGGTATTCCACAGCAAATTCTCAATGGCATAAGCATCCCGGGTGCAGGCCGTCAGCTTGTCATAGTAATTCGGATCATCAAAGTATTCCAGATCCATACCAATGGCCTTTTCCATCAAATAGGCCGCCAGCTCTCCCTGGATCATATCCTCATGCATGGATTGGGCGTACACTCCGGCCTTTTGCACACCCCCGCGCAGCAGCGCAAGAGCCAACATGGCGGCAGCCAAAAGCAAAACCTCCCGCTGCCCCCCCAGCTGCGCGCCGGAGAGCATGTCCAGCAGACATTTCCCCAGCCACGCGGTCACAATTCCAATGACGGAAGGGAGAAGGTTCGACAGGAGGCGAAGCGCCGTATAAAAGGGAGAAGTTCTCCAGGAGAGGGAGAAGCAGAAGGAAACGGCGGACAAAAAGGCTCTGGCATCTTCTATCCGGCGTGTTTTCATGTTGCTTCTCCCCCATCCGGTTTGTACTGCAGGGGCCGTCGTATGGTCAAAAAGCCCCCCTTTGTTTCTTATAGGATAGCAGAATTTGACTGAATTTGCAAATTATTTATCACGGGCATGGAGTTTTGGCCTCAATCCCAGTCACGCCTCCAGAGCCAGGGCCCCGTCCTTCATACGCCAGACCTCGTCTGCCTGGGCGGCGATGTCCATGTCGTGGGTGACTACGATCACGCAGCGCCCTTCCTCGTGAGCCAGCCGCAGGAGGATCTCCATTACTTGGTTGCCGTTGGCCGTGTCCAGGTTGCCCGTGGGCTCGTCGGCCAGAATGATCCCTGCACCGGAGGACAGGGCGCGGGCAATGGCCACCCGCTGCTGCTCCCCGCCGGAAAGGTTCGCGGGGTACCGCTGATGCTGCTCCTCCGAAATGCCCACAGATGTAAGTAGTTCTTTCGCCTTTGCCTTGGCCTCCTTTTGCTTGACCCCATTGGCCTCCATGGGGAAGCACACGTTTTCCAGAACTGTCAGCAGCGGGAACAGCTGAAAGGCCTGGAAAATCATGGCAATCTCCTGCCTCCGGCAGCGGTCCAGGTTCAGCGACCGGTAGTCGCTCCCGTTGAGCTGCAGGGAGCCCTCTGTAGGCCGGTCCAGCCCCGCCATCAGGCTCAGGAGCGTGCTCTTGCCGCTGCCAGAGGGGCCGATGACGGCGTACAGCTTCCCGGCGGAAAAGGTCCCGCTGATTCCGTCCAGGGCGTAGCGGCTGCCGCCTGGATAACGATAGCTTACCTGTTGCAAGGTTAATTCAGACATCATGCGTCCTCCTTCTCATTCTTTCACCTGGAGTAGCTCCAGGGGCTTGCGGTTTACGGCGCGGACTGTGCCCAGAATGGTACCCAGGAGACACCCGGCCAGGTACAGCCCCAGGCTGATCAGGCAGGAGGTCCCCAGGGCCTGCCTCCCCAAAAGCAGGAAAGCCACCAAAACTCCCAATCCCACACCCAGCAGGGCCGCCAGCACCGGCTCCACCCCCAGCATCCACCGGGTCTGGCTGCGGGAAATGCCCAACACCCGCAAAATGGCCGTATCCTTCGCCCGCTGAGCCAGCAGAAGCATGGCCAGGGCCGCAGAAACGAGGGCAGCCACCGCCTGGGTGATGGGGTACAGTAGCCGCATCAGGGAGAGATTTTTCTCCAGAGGTTGGATGGCTTGGGTCAGCTCGCTGTCGCGGAGGACAAAAAGAGTTTTACTTTCGGAAAGCCACTGCTCTTCCTTCACTTTCAAATCTTCCGCCAGCAAAGCTTCCGCCTTTTCCCGAAACTCATGGATTTGACGGTTTTTCGCCGGGTCAATGGTAAAGTCGCATCTTGTGTACAAATATTGCGGCTCCATTCCCGCCTTTTGGTAGATGCTGTCCAGCCCCTCCATCGATACAATCAGGTTTGCAAAGTCATTTGAGCCTCCAGAAAATATGCCGCATACATAAAGTAGTCCGCTTGATCCCTGCAAATTCAGAATCACATAGTCTCCGGGCTCTACGCCAAGCACCTCTCCAATTGCAGGTCTGATCAGCACCCCATAGACCTCTTCCTTCCCATCAAATTGATGCGGCTGATGAAAGGTCTCCGCATCCCAATCTGGAAGGAAGCTCATTGCAGCAGACCCGTCTTCCACTGGAGCATACCTGGACAAGCTGCTGACACCGCGTACCCGCGTATTCGCATCCTTCCCAGTTAGCGTTCCATCCGGTTTACATCCTCGCACATTGCCACCATCTCCAGACTCCAGCACCATCTCCCGAATGAAGCCGGTTTCTTTCAGCGCCTGTGGAACCGCATATGTCAAGAATCCATTGTTTCTGGTGTCCGTTCTGGTATCCTTAGGGAGAATTCGACCGGTTACCTCAATGGTGCTGTATAGGCGTTCCATCTCCCTTTCATTTGTTCCAATGATATTCTGAAGATAGCACAACCCAAACAGCAGCACCGCCGCAACCAAAAGTGCCAGAATCCACCTGCCAGGGGCTCGCTCCGTCTGCCGGCGGACAAATCGCAGACCAAACGGGCACTTTGGATTACCCCTTTCCTTTCTTTCCACGAATTTTACCTCCTTGCAACAACGGCAGTACCGGTCGGGAGCAGAGAACCAGCAAAAAAACTGCCTCCAAAACCAGCAACAGTACCCACACAGCGGCACCCAACATAACCATTGCCAGCGGATCAAAACTTGCTGCCATAGGTTGCGCCGCTTCTAAGGCTGCTACCGACTCTCCAGCTTTCTTCATGCCGTAGTAGTAAGCGGCTGCGCTGCCGCCTCCCACGCCAATGAGGCCCAAAAGTGCTATAGGAAGGAGCGCCTGCCAGAGGACCCGCCCCTTGGGAATTCCCAAGGTCCGCAATATAGCCACCTCCCTGCGCCGGGCCCGCTGGTACAGGAAGCAAACCAACAACAGGCCTAACACCAACAGCAGGCCCAGCAACAGCATACTGTTGCGGCTGGTCTGTAGCACCGCTTGGGAGGACGCATGGAACTCATCCCAACCATCGTCTACAAACTCCGCCTCAAAACCCAGTTCTTGCAGTTGACCTCCTGTTTCCTCCAAAAAGGCTTCCTTGTCTGTAGGCGACCGAAGGACAAAGCTACAGCACCCAAAGTCTACATAATTCCGGAAGTCATCTGGGTAGAAGCAATTTGGAATGTAGATCTCACTGTACTGTTTCGCAGTCATACTATCTTCCAGGCTATGTACAATCCCACAAACAGTGTAAGACTTGGTTGTTACGGGCGCATCAAAAAAGTGGTCTTCTATCTCTGGGGCTGTATACCCAAGGTCATACGCAGATATGTCCTTTAGTGATATTTCAATCTTATCTCCTATCTTTATGTTTCTTTTCTCCGCAAGTTCTTGGCGAATGACACAAACTGGATTTTGTTGAGCGTCATCCTCCAAGGTGAGGAGTCTCCCCTCACTCAAGACATAGCGGTCTTCAAAGTTAGGAAGTCTTGCCATATCCTTGACTGGAATCACAGAAGCCCCACATTCATTGGCGTGAATATACTCTAAGGCTTTTGCTGACTCTGCAAGCGCCGGGTCAGTCAAGTCCACTGAGGCCCCAGATGGGACCAGATAAAAATAATCCGCCAGTTCTCCATCTGCTACCGGTTCGTAATATGAAGAACCATCCTCTAAAATAAGCGGATTGAACGCCCATGTAAGTCCACTAACTGTTCCCAACGGTACAATTGTGCGGACTCTCTCAATACCAGGGAAGGTATCATAATAATACGCACTCCAAATTGCACAAAAAAAGTACGAAGCTCCCTGTTTCATTTCCGTTTTTAACGTCTCCAAAAAGTCAGGGTACTCAGTCACGTCCATTCTAAATGTCCGTTCTTTTTGGGCAATCAGCTCAGGATGTCCAGAAAAAGTATCGGTAATTTCAAAAGTAAGCACCGCAACCTTTCTTGGCATGTAGTACATCTCTCCATTTATTGATTCGTGAAGTATATTCTCATTCTTAGTATTAATTTCTTTAAGCGTTCCTTGTAAGTACAGTAAATTCCACTCATCTTTCCCATCTAAGTTTACATTATGGATGCCATTCATTGTCCCATATCTCGCGGCAAATGTATTTATATAATCTACGTAAACGCTATTTTCTAAAGCCGGCAGGCAGGGAGACGCATCGTTCACCTCAGAGCTTGCAGCTCGGAGGAACCCAATTGCATGGTAATATGCGGAGCTGCAGTCTACAGCATTTTGAACAACTTGATACTGCAGCATTTGAGATAAGAAAACAAAGGAGATTCCTGCACAAAGGAGTAACAGCAAAATTGTACGCCATGTCTGACGCCGTGCGGATTTCAAACAAATTGTAGCTCTCATCGTTCTTCACCCCAAATTCAATTCTAAAAATGGTGGCGCCAGAGTGTATCTCAGGCGCCACCACGAAACACACTGATACATTTTTCTACAGTTGATTAATCAAGTTGAACAGACTCTGAATACCTTCCAGTATGTCTGTCATTAGTATAATTTGTATTTGATGCACTGTTATTTGTTTTTGCATACGCATCTGAAGATCCGCCGCAACTACAGTTTGAGGAACAGTTGCATGCACAAGCTCTATAGGCGCAAATGCAAGACGCATATGCCAAAATAGACTGGTTCACATGCTTCCGGTGATTCATAAGCTTCATAATCTCCCCCCTCTCACCACATATTCGAACAAGTATAGCTTAACGAATACGGTTTGTGCAAAGTTCAAAGTTTGCTGTTCTATCAGGTAGGCATTACGTTCAGTGTGTTTCCAATAAAGAAAAAATGGGAAGCGCACCTGACCGCCAGTGTTTTCATAAGCCACTATAGGCATCCATTCTGACTCTCAATGCCCAGCGCAAAACGGCCGAAATAGAGTTAAACTGGCAACTAGATAACGCTCCCCTCATAAAGCTTAATTCCAAATGTGACTCACGTAAAAATTTGTAAATATTATATCTATGCAATTCTTTATGTTCAATAATATTCCAGAAACGGAACTAAACTGGTAATCCGAACATATCTCAGGCCGCACAGAGTACCCCATATGCTTTTCTACTAGCCTCATGCAGCATTTCCCGAAGAGAAGTCCCGGCTGATTTCCTCCACGAAGGGCATCTCCCCCTTCATACGGATTTCTTGTCTAACATCAGTCACGCCTCCAGAGCCAAGGCCCCGTCCTTCATACGCCAGACCTCGTCTGCCTGGGCGGCGATGTCCATGTCGTGGGTGACTACGATCACGCAGCGCCCTTCCTCGTGAGCCAGCCGCAGGAGGATCTCCATTACTTGGTTGCCGTTGGCCGTGTCCAGGTTGCCCGTGGGCTCGTCGGCCAGAATGATCCCTGCACCGGAGGACAGGGCGCGGGCAATGGCCACCCGCTGCTGCTCCCCGCCGGAAAGGTTCGCGGGGTACCGCTGATGCTGCTCCTCCGAAATGCCCACAGATGTAAGTAGTTCTTTCGCCTTTGCCTTGGCCTCCTTTTGCTTGACCCCATTGGCCTCCATGGGGAAGCACACGTTTTCCAGAACTGTCAGCAGCGGGAACAGCTGAAAGGCCTGGAAAATCATGGCAATCTCCTGCCTCCGGCAGCGGTCCAGGTTCAGCGACCGGTAGTCGCTCCCGTTGAGCTGCAGGGAGCCCTCTGTAGGCCGGTCCAGCCCCGCCATCAGGCTCAGGAGCGTGCTCTTGCCGCTGCCAGAGGGGCCGATGACGGCGTACAGCTTCCCGGCGGAAAAGGTCCCGCTGATTCCGTCCAGGGCGTAGCGGCTGCCGCCTGGATAACGATAGCTTACCTGTTGCAAGGTTAATTCAGACATCATGCGTCCTCCTTCTCATTCTTTCACCTGGAGTAGCTCCAGGGGCTTGCGGTTTACGGCGCGGACTGTGCCCAGAATGGTACCCAGGAGACACCCGGCCAGGTACAGCCCCAGGCTGATCAGGCAGGAGGTCCCCAGGGCCTGCCTCCCCAAAAGCAGGAAAGCCACCAAAACTCCCAATCCCACACCCAGCAGGGCCGCCAGCACCGGCTCCACCCCCAGCATCCACCGGGTCTGGCTGCGGGAAATGCCCAACACCCGCAAAATGGCCGTATCCTTCGCCCGCTGAGCCAGCAGAAGCATGGCCAGGGCCGCAGAAACGAGGGCAGCCACCGCCTGGGTGATGGGGAACAGCAGGCGCATTAGGGAGAGATTCTTTTCCAGAGGCTGAATAGCCTGGGTTAGTTCGCTGTCTTGGAGGACGAACAGTGTCTCATCCCCCGGTATTCCCTGATTTTCCCGGTTCTTCTGGTCTTCGGCTAGCAGCTTCTCCGCTACTTCCCGGAATTCGTTAATCCGGAAATTTTGTGCCGGGTCAAGGGTAAAGTCACATCTTGTGTATAAATACGTTGGCTCCGCCTCGTGCAATTCGTGTATACTATCCAGCATCTCCTGGGAGATGAGCACGTTCGCTGTCTCTGTGGAATTATTTGTGAAAGATCCGCAGATATAGCAGAGACCTCCCGCCGTCAAGAAGTCCAAATTCACAAGGTCTCCTGGTTGAACCTCTAACATTTCACATAGAGTTGTGCTCAGTAAAACCGGGCAAGCAACCCAATATATGCTGGCGTTGTCTGTCGACACATTATTCATCTGGCTAAAGTTTTCTGTGCCCCAATTCGGTAGAAAATGGACCATTATGGTGCCGTCCACCACAGGGGCATACCGATCCAGGTCGCTTACACCGCGTATCTGTGTAGCCGCCTCCTTTCCCGTAAGGGTTCCGTTTTTATCTTTGCCATATACAACGCCATTGATTGCGGACTCCAACACCATGTCTGTAATAAAGCCAGTCTCCTGCAGCTGCTCCGGAACATCGTGCGAAAGAAATCCATAATTATATGCGTCGGAGGCAGTATCCTTAGGGAGAATCCGCCCACCAACTTCTATGGTGCAGTAGAGCCGCTCCATTTCCTGCTGGTTGGATAGGATGCTCTCTTGCAGATAGCATAAGCCAAACAGCAGCACTGCAGCAACCAGCAGAGCCAGCAAGCCCCTACCCGGGGACCGGTGGATTTGCCGGGCAACATACCGGCACCGAACCGATAGCGCACAATTACGCTTTGCTTTTCTTTCCATGGGTTTTACCTCCTTGCAATAGTGGTAGAATGGAGCAGAAACTGGGAATCGTTAAAAGGATCGCCTCGAAAAGGAGCAGGAAACACCACACTGCAGCCCCTAATCCAATCAATTTGGTCAGCGGAACACGCACCGCCAAGGACTGGGCCGTCTGGAGCGATGCCACAGCCTCTCGGGCCTTTTCTAAGCCATAGTAATAAGCCGCCACAAAACCAGCCATGACACCAGCAAAACCCAAAAGGCCCATAGGGAGCAGCGCCTGGCCCAGGGCGGAACCCTTGGGCGTACCCAAGCTCCTGAGAATGGCCACTTCCCGCCGTCTGGCTCTCTGATACAGGAACGCAACAAGCCAAAAGCCTAACACCAGCAGCAGGCCCAGCAGCAGAGCACTATTGCGCGTGGTTTGCAGAACCGCCTGGGAGGAATCATAAAACGCGTCCCATCCGTCATCCACAAATTCTGCCCGGAAGCCCAGCTCCTGCAGCTGTGTCCCAGATTCTTCCAAAAAAGCGGCTTTGTCGGCGGGATTCCGGAGCACAAAACCACAGCTTCCAGCCCATACGGTCTGCCGGAAGTGAGCTGGATAGAAACAATTCGGAATATAGATTTCCGAATACTGCATAGAATCTGTATTTTTTTGCAAGCTATATACCGTCCCCACAATGGTATACGATTCGGTCACCTCAGGGGCCCCCGCAAGGTTCGGCTCCCAATCCGGATAAGTCTGCCCCCAGTGATACATCTCCAAATCTTTTATCGTAATGGTCAAGGTATCCCCAACCTTCAGGTTCCGCCGGTCTGCCAAGCCCTGATGGACCACACAAACTTTGTTCCGCGCTGCGTCATCTTCCAGGGTTAAGAGTCTCCCCTCACTGAGAAAATAGTTCTCAGCAAAATGCGGAATCGTAGCCATATCCTTCACTGGAATTACCGACACACCATGCTCGTTGGCATTGAGGTACTCCAGCGCCAGAGCCACATCTGCCAACTCCGGATCGGTAAAGTCTACCACAAACCCCTGGGGGACAGGATAAAAATAGTCCCACAAATCTCCCTCTGCCACTGGAAGGGAGTATTGGTTATCATCACCTGCGTAATAGGCCGCCTGGTCCAATCTGGGACCCTGGACCGTACCCAAAGGAAGCAACGTATTACAAGGCTGGGTAATCTGCGGGTAATAGTATTTTTTCCACTGGGCACAGAACAGGTACGATTCTCCAGGCTGCAGTTCCTCCTGCAAGCGGTTCATAAAATCACGATTTTGGGTGACATCCATGCGAAAACGCATCTCCCCTAAAGAAGCCATTTCCGGGTGACCGGAGAACAGGTTGGTAATGTCAAACGTCAGATAAGCAACCTCTCTGGGTACGTATTTTTGCGCGTACATACAGAGAGGTTTCTCTGTTTCCTTCGTAATTTCCCGAAATGTCCCCTGTAGGTACAGGATATGATTATTCAAATCGCCATTTAGGTCCGTGTTAAATACATCCTGCATAGTCCCATATCTGCTGACATACGTATTGACATAATCTACATATTCGCTTTTCTCCAAAACCGACAGAGAAGGAAACGCGTCCTCCGCCTCTGTATTCTCTGTCCGGAGCGCGCCAACCGCGTGATAATATCCTGCGCTGTCCGCCACTGCATCCTGAATCACCCAATATTGCAGCACCTGCGACAGAAAGGCAAAGGTAAGCCCCGCACAAAAGAGAAGCAGCAACATGGTGCGCCAGGGCTGCCGCCATGTGGCCTTCAGGCAAACGTTTTTTCGCATAATTTTCCTCCCTTTTACATGCACGCGTTTGGAGCGTGACCCCGTTATTCAAACAGTGGCGCTTGAGGAGGCCCCAAGCGCCACCGAAAACACACGAATCTACTACGTCAGGCATGTTTACGTGGGCACTTTAAAATCAATCTAGCTGAATCGACGCACTGGAACTTGTCTCAAAACGAACGTTCGTGTAGTTTTTCTGCGAATTGTTGCCGCCATTGGCGTTACTTGTGCTCGTATAAAGACCGGTACCAGCACAAGTACACAGGTCATAACATCCGCACGCACAAGAAGAGTACTTGCAGAAACAAGAGGCATAGGCCGCAACAGAATGATGCGCTACTGGGTTGTGCTCCTTCCTTAACTTCATTATGATGTTCACCTCCTCCCGTCAGCATTGCGCCAAACACAAATGGTGTCTCTCGCAATCATCAAAACCTACTAAAAATGCCTTGTTTTAAAATGTAACATGTCTTCCGTAAAGCTGGAGCCATATTGTGCTACCATCCGTGTGCTTTATGCATCAGAATACAGGACCGCTCCACTTGGTGGGAAACCACCCCCAGAGCCATATTTGATTTGGATGCTTTATTTTGCCAAGCCTCAATACGGCAGTTGAAAATACAGCAAGCATTCCCGTGCGTTCCACGCAAAAATCAAACCGGATCCCCCACCTGTGATGCTGGTATATCAGCTGGTATCGTTTCCAACGTCTTCAAAACTGTTGAAATAGAATTAAACTGATAATCAGACAGCGCCTCTACCGGAATCGAACATCCCGTTCGCTTCTCCACCTCCAAAAGCAGGTAGAACAAATCCATTCCCGAAAAACCGAAGAACTCCCCGGTAAGAGGAAGATCCCAGTTGCCCTTCGCAAGCATTTCCTCTGGTACGCCAAACTTGCTGCCGAGCAGCTCCAAGAGCCAGGCCCGGGGATCTGGGGCCGCTCCGTCTTGTGGAGGCGGCGCCTCCTCCTGGGCATCCATGAACAGGGTGTGATACAGGCCCTCAAAATCCTCCGTCCACCCGTTGAACAGGCAGTTGCCCTCCGGATACGCCTCCCGCTGCTGCCGGATCCGGCCGTCGATGTCCTCCAGGGTTGTGTGAGTCAAATAGAGCTTCCGCTCCTGTCTGGAGTCCACCCCGTCTATGACGGCGTTGCTGACATGGACAGCATCGATGCCCACCCCCAGACGCAGGGAGAAGTCCCGGCTGATCTCCTCCACAAAGGGCATCTCCCCCAGCTCGCTGGGAATGCAGCAGAGGAAGGCATCCGGTTCCGCCGCCTGAGCCAGCATGTAGGTCCGAATGCCAAAGCCGTTGGTAAGATAGTTGTTATACTTCATCACCGCGTCCGGTGCCTCCAGGAGGATGATGCTGGGCTGCTCCCTTGTTTCCAAGTCCTTCAGGAGCACATTGATGCGCTCAATTTTCTCCGCCTCATCTACAGACAGCGCACAAAGTGCCGGTTCGATGGAGGCAAAGCCCAGGAGCCCGCCAATGGGCTGCTTGGTGACCACCAGGGGGCGCTCTCCATCCTGCACCAGGCGCGCATACAGCTTCACCAGCATAGCAAAGACATCTGCCTCCTCAATGAGGCCGCCCACCAAAACCAGGGGGACCTGGAAGCGGTGCAGCTTCTCTTTGGGGTAGAGGTCCTCCCTCTTGGTCCAGAGTGTAGTGATCCGCACCCGGCCTTCGTACTCTCCAGCCAACTCCCGCAGCCCATCCGGGACAGAATCAGGACTTCTCCCGATGTAATGAACAAGCTTTTCGTGAGAAAGGGCCCATCTGACAAGCTCCAGCCGCTCCTCGCAAATGCCCTCGTTGTCCTCGGCAGTCTCCACTGCCAGGAGAATGTCCCAGGCCTCGGGGCGGCTGTCAATGCGATCATCCACCCGGATGCCTGTGTCAGGAAGGTGGAGCATGTGCCCCGCGTCATGCCCGGCGACGGAAAAGCCGGAGGGCGCCAGGAGGCTGGCCAGCCGGTAATCCGGCTGCAGCTGCTCCCAGTGCATCACCACTGGCAGTATGGTAGGCGTCAGGGGATACAATGCCACGCCACGTCTCATAAACCGCTCACCTCCCGATCCTTCCCCCTGCGAACCTGCCCAGGATAGAATTGATAGATCTCTCGCATCAGCAGGCAATTCTGAATTTCTCGGTATGCAATGCCCTTGGCTTCCTGACAATATTTTAGCTTTTGGGTGGGGGAGAGCTGCGCCTCTCCGGTATCCGCCTTTTTTGCACAAAGCGTGCAATGCCGGAAGCACCAGCACCGCTTGCAGCGCTCACTGGTGATATTGGCAAAGTTCAGTAACCGCTCGGCGTTCTCCAAGTCAAAACCGGTCTCCAGGCTGCCAATGCACATGGCCGGGGAGGTCTCACTGACCCGCTCGCAGGGGAAAAATCGGCCCTCCACATTCACAAACACCCGCATTTTCCCGGGAACGCAGGGGCCACTGGGTACGTCAATCCGCTGTAGCCCGTCCGGCTCCTCCGCTCGGGACACCTTATCCATGGCGTTGGCCAAAGCCTGGTACGTAATGGGTGAGATTCGCTCCTTGGGATATTTCCCCCAGTAGGACAGGTAGGACAGGAACATTTGGTATTGATACTTTTCTATGTACGTAGAAGAGAACCGGGTCTCCTCGTCATCATACTCTTTGTCTACAATGGCAGCGTTCAGGCCGCCCCGATGTACTACATCATAATCCACACAGACAGAGTTGATGCAATCAAAGTCATTGGTGGGATCGATGACCATACTGAAATGCACATGCTGGGCATACTCCGGCTCCAGTTCATGAATTCGCCGGATTCGTCCCATCACTGTGTCAAAGGTCCCCTGTCCATTGGCAAAAACTCGGTTTGCATCGTTGATTTCCCGGGGACCATCAATGCTGATCATCAGACTGACCTCATGCTCCGCCAGGTAACGAATGATATCATCGGTAAGCAACGTGCCGTTGGTGGTCATATTGAAGGTGAGCTTCTTTCCCACGAACCGGGCTTTGCTGTACTGGATGACCCTCTGCACCAGGGGAAACTGCAGCAGCGGCTCCCCGCCATAGAAGCTGATGGACACCATGCGGCTGTCAATGGAATGCTCCCACAGAAAGTCCACGGCCCGCTTTGCCATGTCCCAGGTCATATGTTTTGCGCTGTGGTGGCGTTGCCTGGCGCTGGAGGTCTCGGAGTAGATGCAGTACTTACAACGGAAATTGCAGCTCTGGGTCACCTGCAAAATCAGCTGGCGCAGGTTCCGGTCCAGAAATTGGGGAAGGTACCTGCTGTATGGATGGCAGAGCTCTTCCACCGGACTTTCGCTGGTCAGGTATCCCATTTCCGCCAAATGCACCAGCTCATCCGGCGGCTCTGAGACGACGTCGCCGTCCAGGAGACGCTGCAAAAACAAATAGCTGTCCGGTTGAATCTGACAGAGCTCGCTTTTGGCCACGTCGTAAAAATACCAGCTATTTGGAGTCCGAAAGAGCTTAATAAACGGCCTTTTCATCATATGCAAAACTCCATTCTAAAATAAATACAACCTCAAATCATTTCGCTGTCTCGTCTGATTCCGTTTTTATGGAAACCGGCTGTCCAGGGGCCAGCACAAAGTCACTTTTTCCAAGTATTTTATGAAAGATGTGGGTATTTCTCCACCACCCTGCACCCATTGTTTGGTATAGGATAGCAGAGTTTACTTGTATTTTCAAATAATCCATCACGAAGGCGGATTTTTTTTACGCGAATGCAGGAATGTTTGTTCCACGCCGCTATTTCTACGGTCATGTCCAACCGCTGAGAGAGACAAATGCACTCTGGCAGAAAATTCGCTGTTCCAATTTTCACCATCTTGTGATATACTAAAAAACATAAAAGTTCAAATTTCTGTTTGGTGGTGATGTAGACCGTGGAAGCAATATCTGGCTTTGAAAAAGTGGAGAACCTCCCTGTGAAACCGGCAGTCACCTGGATTCGCATTCTCCTCTGCGATGATGATCCTGTATTTTTGCGGAAAATCAAAGGAATGTTGGAGACATACCTGCAATCTCATCAGATCCCGGCAAAAATTCATGCCTTACAGGGCTGGAATCACTTGGCAGAGCGCATCTTAGACAGCTGCGATATGGCTTTTTTGGACATTCCCCTCCCATCCTCGGACCTCACTGGTCTGGACATTGCCAAAAAACTACGGGCAGCCCGGGAGGACGCGGTCATTATATTTGTCAGCAACCACCTGACATACGCGCCGGCCTGTTTTGAGGTCCAGGCCTTTCGGTATCTGCTGAAAAGTGAATTCGACCAAAAATTTGATTTATATTTGCGGCAGGCCCTGGAGCGGTTGCAATGTTTCCGAAAAACGATTAAAATAAAGTCCCGGGGCGAGATGGCGGAGCTGCCAGTCGGCAACATTGTGTATGCGGAGAGCCGGCAACATCAGGTTTGCATCCATCTGAAGGACGGTGAATCCCATGTATGCTATGGGTCCTTAAGCAGCCTGGAGGTCCCCCTATGTCCCTTGGGTTTCTTGCGGGTTCACAGGAGTTTTCTTGTCAACATGCTGTACATTTTGAAACTGCAGAGCCAGAAAGTTGTACTGAAGGACGGAACTGCTTTAAAGGTCAGTGAGCGGAACTATTCGGAGCTGAAGACGCAGTACCAAACCTGGAAACGCAGGCAGGGGCCATCCATCTCACCGGAATCGCTATAAATGGAGAAAAATCGGGATGAAAATTTTGTTTACCGGTTTCGAGCCTTTCGACGGCGGAACCAGCAACCCCTCCTATGCATGCCTGCGGGAATTGCCGCCCACAATAGGGACGGCGGAGCTTGTGACCATGGAGCTACCCGTATCCTTCCGCCGGGCGCCGGAGCTTCTGCTGAAGGGAATGGACGCGGAAGGTCCGGATGCGGTCATCTGTCTGGGCCTGGCAGCCAACAGGAAGAAAATTTCCCTGGAGAAGGTGGGACTCAATTACGCCTATGCCCGGATTCCGGACAACGACGGTATGCAGCCCCGGGACATTCCTCTAGACCCATCCGGGCCTGCCGCCTGCTTTTCCACCTTGCCGGTTTGGGATCTGGCCGCAGAATTGAACCAGGCAGAAATTCCAGCTGAGGTATCTCTCAGCGCCGGGAGCTATGTGTGCAACTGCCTGCTGTACCATCTGCTGAGAGCCGCAGGAAGGATGCCCGCAGGCTTCATTCACGTGCCCCCCACAGAGGCAATGCCCCTGGAGATGGTGACCCGGGCCATGAAACTCATCGCCACCCGTTTGGGCGGTTAACCAGAGAGGAAAAACCAGATGAAATATTGCTTTGACGAAATCATTGACCGCAGAAATACAGATAGCATCAAGTGGGATCACATTCCAGGTAATCCAGACGCCATCCCCATGTGGGTAGCAGACATGGATTTCCGGTGCCCCCAACCGGTCATAGACCGGGTAATGGAAAAAGCCGCCTTCGGCGTTTACGCCTATACCGCCACACCCCCGGCCTTCCGGGAGGCCACTGCCAGCTGGCAGCGCCGCCGCCACCATTGGGACATGGGAGAGGCTACAGTCATCCCCGTGTCCAGCGTGGTACCTGCCCTTTACACCGCCGTAGCCGCCTTCACAGAGCCGGGCGACCGGGTGATTCTCCAACGGCCGGTGTATGGTCCTTTCACCGACGCAGTAACGCAGCAGGGGCGGGAGATCTCCAACAATGCGCTCTTGCTTCAAAACGGGCATTACGAGGTGGATTTCGAGGACCTGGAACGCCGCGCGGCAGACCCCCGGGCCAAGCTGATGCTGCTGTGCAGCCCGCACAACCCTGTAGGCAAGGTGTTTACCCGGCAGGAGCTGGAAAAAATTGGGGAAATTTGCCGCCGCAACCATGTGCTTCTCTTTGCCGATGAAATCCACGGAGATTTTGTATACCCGGGAAGCTGTCATATTCCAGCGGCCTCCATCCTCCCTGACTGCTTGGTGGCCGTTGCCCCCAGTAAAACCTTCAATTTAGCATCTATGAAGGCAGCCGCCGTCATCTCGCCCAATCCAGATCTGGCAAAGCGATTCCAGCAGGTTCTCTCCCTCAGCCACGGGGACAACATGAATATGCTGGGACTATACGCCTATATCGCCGCCTACGAAAAGGGAGACGAGTATCTGGAGCAGCTCCTTACTTACCTTGCCGGCAATGTGGCGCACTTACAAAAGCGTCTGGCGGAGCAACTGCCCCAAATCCGGCTGATTGCGCCCCAAGGAACTTATTTGATGTGGTTGGACTGCCGGGCCATGGGCATGGCTCAAAATGAGCTGGCAGACTTCTTTACATGGAAAGCCGGCGTCGCCATGAACACCGGCGAGTGGTTTGGTCCCGAAGGCACAGGCTTTATGCGTATGAATCTGGCCTGCCCCAGAAAAACCTTGGACCTCGCTCTGGACCGGATCGCCGGAGCATTTGCAAAATAAAACCCACGCCGTTTGCCATCGAGGGGCGCGTGACATATGACTTTGAGCCATCGTCCGCAGTGCCCAGCCCGATGAATGCCTATACATCCGAATACACGTTTATAGATGCGGACATGGCCGCCAAGGTGCTGTTTGACGATGAAGACTACCTCGTCCAGGCCGTCTATGACGACGATAAGGGATTGGATTATGTGGTATGTTCTAGCGACAGCGCCCAGCTCCGCTCTGACCGATACGGCTATCTTACCTACTCGACCGAAAATATCAAGTATTCCAAGGATATACTTACATATGCATTCGATGATAATGCGAGCGACAACCTTAGCTTTATGTCCAAGGCAGACGCAATTAAGCTTTGCGAAGATACATTTGAAAAGCTGGGCATATCCGCACAGGCGTACGAAATAGAGTCGTTCGACATCGCCGCGCTGAAAAAGCTGTCCGACGAAAACCGCGACGAACAGCAGGAATGGCTCGACTTAGGCAAGGAAGCGTACATTAAGGACGACTGGACGCAGGATGACGAATGCTATCGAATAAAGCTGTACCAGACCATCGACGGCATACCCGTGACAGCGCGCGGATATTATATTAAGTCGCGCGACCTGCCGCTGGGCGGCACGTACCTTGACGCGCTGGTCACGCGCAGCGGCGTTGAATACATCTATGCTTACGGCCTGTTAAAGACGCTGGAAACCGCCGACAGCATAACGCCCTGCACGCAGAAGGAAGCGCTGGAAGCCTACATCACCGAAAAAAACAGCACGGTCGAGGGCATGGACATACACCTTGCCGGAATGGAAATGCGCTACGTTCCCGTCGCAATTCCGGGTGAAAACCAGACAAAGAAAGTAACGATGACCCCGGTATGGATGCTCGCGATGCAGTTTGATCAGACCGAGGGCGACGTTGTGCGCACGTATATATACGAATTGTACCGCGACATCACAAACGGCGAGGACATAACGAAGTGACTCTTGCATTTCTCCCGCGCGCGTTCGGCTTCACGGCGGCGCGCGGGAGTTTCGGCTATGTAAAACCCCGCCGCTTT
>OLOA01002020.1_pt1 | contig 19096 bp, 27 predicted proteins | sample 1672201 | NCBI WGS metagenome assembly OLOA01 (sample SAMEA3136658, study PRJEB25190) | human gut metagenome
AGTTAAGTCTCATCGGGTTCTCAGTCGTGGACGAATTAGAAGCATTGTTAGCTGCTTAACCTTTAACATAGTATCAATAGCTGGGTAGATGTCCATCTCTTAGACTGTTTGCACCAGATCCCTTATCAGTAGTACGATGCTACAAGTGAATGAGGCTGCTTGCAGCGAAAGCGAGTGTCTGGTAACCAGCATTCCCGCAATGATCAGAATGATTTGGATCACCGCAACAATGATCATAAAATCTCGATTGTACCGTCCCTCTTGCGTGGTGATTTTTTTCTTGCGAGTTAACCAAATGATGACCAATATCAAAACGATCGTTAGTAAATTCCAAACTGCTACAAGCATGGTACACGCCTCCTTTTAATCATATTAAAGCCGTTTGTGCCTTTACAGCAACATAAAAACCCCGACCGAGTTAGGTAGCAGTCAGGGCTCTTTGGAGATGGTAAACGTTTGACACCCACATCCGGCTAAAAGTAACCCTGACACTAAAATGATCCCACCCGTTTTTACCATCATTTTCATTTGTTTCAGCCTCCTATTTGGCCTCTTCTTATGCGTGGTTATAGCAAATTGCTATCAATGACAAGGACTCTTGGCGCTACTTCCTGTTGTAAGGTTTGCTTTTCTTTTTCAATTAAAGCATCACGAAAGTCTGCTAAGTCATGCGCTTCAAGCGTTATATCGGCTGCACGCGTCAGAGAAACTTCATGAGGATTTAATTCATCAAAAGCGTTGTCAATTTCCCCTTTGTAAATTACAATGGCTTCTTCTGGGCTATTAGCTGAAATCAATGCATAATAATCATGATCTTCAGTTCTAAACTCATAGAATCGCATGATGATTGCCTCCTATTCGCCATTCCTTAACTGGATGTTGTTGGTGATACGCCCATTCCTGCTCTGGTAATTCCGGTTTAAGCTCCTCAGTTTCTCCTGGTCTTAAAGCCGTCATGTAATACCCATGATCAACAAAAGTATAACGCACGCCCTTTTCCAAATGTGGTAGAGTCTTCCCCACACCATTAACAAAAGGCACTTTTGTCTGTTTAAGCACCCAAACTCACCGCCTTCACACTTGATCCTAATACCCCATGTCGTACGACGATTCGTTGATCGGTCTTGCTTTCTGCTAAGATCTCAATCCATTCACGTTGTCGTACCAGATCGTGGTCATATAACCGTCGCGCCCGATCATAAGTTGCGTAATAAATACTCGTCAGCCGATGTTGTTGCATAAACACAAGTAACTGGTCGATTGCTTTCATCTCTAGATTACCTCATTTCAATTTCTGAATGAACAGCGTTTTGGTGACGTTTCCCCTTTAACCTGACGGTCTTACTGCGATTGAGCCAGGCCATTAACAAGTGGCGTTCTTGCAGACTCAAGTCATGCATATGAGCGCGGCGATATTTAAAATAGTCTTCAACCGTCGTGATCTTGCCAAGTTTAGTCATGTTGACAAACTCAGTCACAACTTCATGTTGCTGTAGCTTTTTTCGCTGTTGCATGGCACTACTCCTTTTGGTTCAACTAACAATATGATGCCTACGCATGAAGCATAGGTGAGGTCTGACCTCATGGTTTCTTAAAAAGCTAATAAACGTTTTTATTGCGTGAAATTCTCGAGTTTTCTAGGCATGAAACTCGCTAAACCTCAGCGTCTATGACGCTCGATTGACAGCTCTAGGCATATGCTGACGACCTTTCCAGCCATTCACTACCACCCAAGCAAAAACTTGCTGACACTCACCGTCGAGTGATTCACGGTCTGGTTCTAAGCCGCAGCAAAGAACGGTCAAACACATTATGTCTCGCCCGTTTTGATGTTGACACGGACTATTGGTGGCGGCACGGAATACCGAGGCGTTCCTCACCCGCTTGATTTCGCGGGCAACCATCTCCCCTTCACATACCGGCTGTGAGGAACACCGTCGAAAAAGGCCGGAGGGAGTTTAAGGCTATTCAGATTTCAAAGAGCTAAAGTTAGTTGTGCGTTCACACGCACGCATCATATTGTGAGTTGAACTGGCGTGATTATGACAGCTTGTATAAAGCCGCCTGTGGATGTTTGCGCTTGGCAATCATCGTATGGTCGCTGTTGTAAACACTGCGAATCTTGGGGTAAAGCTGTTCAATTGCCTCAACCGAAGCATGATCCCGATCGTAAAAGGAACCATTCGCGTGATTGATGAGCACCCGTCGATCAAAAGTCCGAACGCAAAATGCCTGTCTTACAACTCCTGAACGTGCTAGAATAGCCATTGTAACAACTCCTTTCTTAGGATCAGCAGCACCAAGAGAAACACAAAAATAAGGGGCGCGCTGCCTGCTGGCAACGCGCCCCTCACTTCGTCTTGTTTGGCTGCTATTTTGACGTCTCCTACTTTCGCTCTAAGACTTCTCTAAGAGAAGTTCCACAGCGGTCACAAGGTCTGTTAAAATAAACTTGCCGCGCTTAACGCGGTGAAGACGGCAGTTGCTAGGCTAGCGGTGACTAGTTCTAGTAACAGTCACAGTGCGCTTATCCTGGATTGGTAGTCTAGGTCAGTGCTGTGATGCTGTCTTATTTTTTTGTATTCCCCTTGCTACTGTTGATTCTGAATTCAAGATAACACTTGAATTTTTTGAATGCAAGCATTAGTGTGTAGAGGAACAAATTAAGTAAGGCAAACATGTGTTGAATTGAGCAGGTAGACAAACGAATGTTCGCCTATATTTATTATAGGACCTGGTTCCTTTTTAGACAAGAATTTTTCTAATTCTTGTCTTTCTTTTTGCTCTTCTCTAGGTTGGCTAACTCTTCACGAACCCTATGATGGCGGCGAATCACTTTACGAACTCGGTTATGTTTTTGCTGTGCAGAATCAAATGGCCCCCGGTAATCTTTCTGTCGTTGTCGCTCAGTTCTTTGTCCTTGTTTGACTTGAACAGACGAGGCATATTGGCTTGTGAACTCAATCATAAATTGATCTGGTACAACCCGGCCATCTTGTAATTGCCGCTGCTTTTGTTTGGTAACATAAAGCACCATCACATCATGTAGCTGGCCATCTTTGCCACGAACATGCGCAACTCGCCCTAATGGCCGATCCGGAATGACCAAATCATCAGGGACTAGCCAGTAGTATTTAGTCGGTCGAATGCGCTTTGGCGTCATGAAGTAACCTGCCATCATAGTAACTTTTCCAAGTACCTTGACGTGACGATTACGATGCTGCGTAAAGGCTTTTAACTCCGTATCAGTCTCTGTTTGTTCCTGGATCAAGCGTTCTTTGACGGCGGCATAGCTGTGCTTTCTAGCTTCTTCCGCTCGTTGATTAGCAGTTTTTTGTGCCTCTGCCAGAATATCCTCTCGTTCATCAGGATCACTCGTTTGAATCATGAGTAAATGCAGACCGGCACGTTCTGCCTCAGTTAGCTCTTTGAGGTTTTTGAGCGCTACCTCTTCCGGAAAGGCTTCACGTTTCCGTTGATTAAACTCTTTAGAATTCATCAGGGTCGCCTCCATTAGCTGTCATGAGTGATTTGTTCCAGTATGCCACCAAGGTCTCTTTCATAGCACCAAACAAGTAATTTTCGACATTGTTAATTTTTTTACTGTCAGAACGTAAAACGTTAAAAAACCGGCGCATAGTCTTGTTGATCATTTCTTGGCACCGCGGATCATCTAGGACAATTGCCGTTCCTTCATGTTCCCTTTCTACAGCCTTTTTGGCATTTAGAATAATGCCTAGAAAGCGACGCATTTGTTTAGGCGAGCGACACCAAAGCCCTAGTAGTTCAACACCTTCTTTGTTGAGAAAGAGGCCGCCATTTGCTGATTCAGGTAAATAATCTTTGGCCCTTCTCACTAGGTCTTGATTTTGTTTACGAATAATTTCCGGGGAATATTGATCGGTAGAAAAGTCGAACTTTTCTGTCTCTTTATTGTCTCTAGCTTGTGTCTCTAAGTCTTTATATTGATATACTAAAGAATTTTCAGTTCCGCTTGTAGCAAGGGATTGAGGGACTTTATCGCGGGCTAAAGAATTTTTAGTTCCGCTTGTAGCAAGGGATTGAGGCATTTTATGTCGGGCTAAAGAATTTTTAGTTCCGCTTGTAGCAGGGGATATAGTACTTTGACTTGCTTCATTCTCGCGTTTGTACACGTCGGTTGCAGATACATTGAGATCGCCCAAATATAAGCGATTGGGATTATTCCGTTTCATTTTCGGATCAAAGCCCATTTTTTTCTGGAAGAGGAGGTTTGCTTGTTCTAACTCTTTTTTGGTTTTGATTACCTTGGGTTCGGAGCAGTTCAAAATCTGTTGAAGCTCAGTATTTGAAAAAATGAAGTAAATATTTCCGTTTTCGTCCACCCAGTCATTGTGAAGCGAATATTCCAGTCGATCTTTCAAAATGACGTACGCCAACTTTGCTTCTGCAGAAAGGTTTTTGTATGTAGGACTGTACAAAAGAACTTTTGGAAACTGAAAGAAAAGAGTCCCGTAAACTTTTGTCGCTTGGTAAAATTTAAAACTCGAATTTATTGGGTTCATTTTAAAAACTCCTTGTGGTTCATCTATTTATGGTAGAGCAAACAAACATTTGATAATTCCATATAACAACACGACTGTATACTAGTGATAACGTCCTGTAAAGGACTATAGTTAAAATAATAATTCTGGTATACCAGTATACCCGTATACTCAGTAGATGTGTATACCAGTATACTGGTATACTGGTATACACGACCTTTTTTGCATAAACTATTTTTGATCAAAAAAGCTTAAAAAAATAGCGCTTAAGGCGATATATAAAAAGAATTCAAGGTATACAGGTATACCTGTATACCTTGAATTCTCCCTTATATCGTCAAAAAGTATACCGGTATACTTTTACAAAGGTATTCATAGGTGCTATAATGTTTGTAGGAAGGCGGTATTTATATGGCTAAAACTTACGTTGTTGGGAACTTCAAGGGCGGTGTTGGTAAAACAAAAACCGTTACGATGCTAGCTTATGAGAGTGCAGTAAAAAAGAGAAGAAAGACTTTGGTAATTGACCTAGATCCTCAAGGTAATGCAACAAGCGTTCTTGGACGAACAGGCGGCTTGAGTGCCATTACTAAGAATGTAACAGATGGGTTTATCAGCGGAAACTTACGGAACCAAATAACAAAAGTGATACCCCGCTTGGATATTATTGGTGCAAGTACGAGCTTTAGAACGTTACCAAAGTTGTTAATGTCAAAATTTCCGGAGGACGAAGATCAGCAAATGCTGTATTTGAAGACACTGCTGGAACCCTTAAAGGATCAATATGACAGTATTTACCTTGATGTTCCGCCGACTATCTCGGATTTCTCAGACAATGCAATGATGGCTGCTGATTACTGCATTATTGTTCTTCAAACACAAGAACTCTCTCTTGATGGCGCAAAGACTTATATTTCCTACATGCAATATTTAGCAAATAACTATAATTCTGATTTAGATGTTCTTGGAATAATTCCATGTATGTTGCGACCTGGTGGTAGGGTAGATGAAGATGTTCTACATGCGGCTCGGGATCTTTATGGGAACAACGTTTTACACACCGTTGTAAAATATCAGGAACGACTAAAGGCATATGATGCTGAAGGAATCCATATCAACAAAACCACACTAGGCTACGAAGATAGTTGGGATATTAGAGCACATAAAGTTTTTGAAAGTGTTCTAGACGAACTAGATGAAAATCAAAAGAAACTTGATAAATACCGAGAAGGTGAGCTAAATGAGTGACGAGAGCATTCAACCGATTATTGACCATCATAAAAGAAAGCAATCAAGCGGATTAGAGCGGAAGCAAGTCTCAATTGCAGGGACAAATGATTTTTCGGCTACTATTGATAAGAAGGTTGTGAATAATAACTCGCCAGCGGATGATTCTCGATACAAAGCGACTACAACAATGAAAATATCACCAGTAACAAACTTGAAGTTGCAGACTTTAAAGCCATTTATAAATGAGCAAAAGTCTAGTGATCGTTCAGATACAATGAATGACTTAATAAATGTTTTGATTGAAAGTTATATTGGAAAAAATCTGACTGCACGGCAGGCAAATGCGTACAACCAAATGTTTGGGTTACAGCTCAGTATGTTGAAACCTAAACAAAAATAAGCACCATACGTGTTTGAGCACAGTACATTAAGTGCAATTAAAAGTTACAGACGATTATGTCCGTGAATTAAATCTTCAAGAATATCAGAATCAGGGTGAATTAAATGCCGTGTGTTGCGATATTCAATGTTTAGGTTAGAATGCTGCTTCAAAGAGGAAAGAAAATGCTCATATTGGCCTTTATCACGTTTAAAGCAGGCAATCTCATAGCTTTTGATCAACTTTGCTTTGAACCGCTGCATGTAGATGAAGAATGAGTAGCAGTCTTCAAAGTGGTTATCGACCACCACCAACCAATAACGAGTGTGCGGCGCACGGGTGAAGTAATGATCGTACTGTGACAGCATGGATTGGATGCCAAGCCGCAGTTCGGTTTCCTTATCCATGATGCCCACCAACCAATCCGGCACGATCAATTGCGGTCGCGCCTTTTTCTTTGGAGTAACCCCGCACAATTGCTTTGTAGCCATATAGTTGACGAATCTTGTCAATTGTTTGATCTAACAAAACGTTTGCTTCCTCCTTCTCTGCTGACTCAAATAGACTAAGCTGCATCGAGCTTGCTTGACTGATGCGATTAACACGAACTGAAACATTTCTGACGGCATGGCCGTTCCACTTACTATGGAAGAGAAAGCGAGCGGCGCGAATCAAATCGTCAGTGCGGTTTGTGGGATCAATCTTCATTTGCGCACCGAAACCGGAGGTGCCCGCCTCTTCTGCATCAGCATAACCAATCCCAACGCTAATCACTTCACCTTGTACTTGATGGTGACGAAGTCGGCCCGCCACTTGATCGGCGATCTCACTGAGCACGACTTCAATCTCCCTTGCCTGCGTGTAATCACGCATGAGTACCTGACTATTGCCATAGCCTTTGTTCTCGGCGCGTGGCAAATAGCGACGAGTCAAATCCGAGTAATCAATACCCCATGAATGGAAATACAAGGCATCGCCGAGAACGCCGAAGCGTTGATGTAATAAAAGCCGATCGGTGTGTGCAAGATCATAGAGGTTGTGAATGCCTATTGCGTTAAGCTTTTTTGCGGTACGGCTGCCAATTGACCAGAAATCGGCTAAGTCATGTAGTTGCCATATGGTTTCGGGAACCCGGTCGTAAGTCCAAGTGGCTTGCCACGGAGCGGCCTTCTTGGCTTCGTTATCGAGAGCCAGTTTTGCCAGTAGAGGATTCTGACCAATCCCAACGGTCGTGATAATGCCAAACTGATCAAACACCTTTCTTTGAATTTGCGTTGCAATTTCTTGATTGGTACCGAAGAGATTGTGTGAGTGGGTGACGTCAATAAAGGATTCATCAATGGAATAGGGGTACCAATAAGCATCGTCAGTAAACTGGCGATAAATACGATTAATCCCGTAATTCTTGCGAATGTAATCCGCCATCCGTGGTTCGGCCAGTTCAATCTGCATGTCGTCCCGTAATTGAAAGCGGCGCGTGCTCAAGCCAACATGGTAACGTTTCTTGCAGTTGGGACTAGCAGCTAACACCAGGCCGCCAGGAGAATCGCCTTTGCTAAGCACGGCAATATCAGCTGCCAGCGGGTGAATGCCGCGTCGAATGGCCTCAACTGATGCGTAAAAGGACTTGCAGTCAATACACATGATGTCGTGTACCGGTAGTCTCGTTGGATCATCTAGTGGCGTGGTCATGCTAATGCCCACCACCGATCAGGATTGAGCAAAGCTACGTTACGAATATCAGCTGCATTGACTGATTGGGTGTCGCCGTTCTTGAGTTGTAAATAAACCTGATCGTCCCAATGACCAATGACGGCGCCCTCAATATCTGGTAGCAACCGATCATCGTAGGGTGTGCCAATTTGAACGGCTACGATTTTTGCATTTTGCCAGGCATCTTCAAGGATGTCGCTAATGGTTTCTTGAGACTGTTCTGGCTTTGGTTCGACAGGACGTTCAGAAATGGAAGCTTTCTCCATATAGGCAGAATGATCACTGAGAATCCAACCGAGCCATTTCTTCATGCACCGATCAGGATAAAGCCACTTTTCTTGCGGCACATTGTTTTCCATAATACTGACCTCCTTTATGTATTTTATAGTTATTATACAAACACACGTTCTCGATTGCAAACATACGTTTGCCTAAAACCGCAGGACGTTTTATACTGAAATTGAAAGACAACAGTAAAAAAGGCATGTAGGATGACATGCCTTTTGCTGAAGCCTTGCTATGAATTGAATCTTGTTTTGAGGAGGAAGCACAATGGATTGTGAAGAATTTGAAACGTATTTGAATGCTAATAGTCGTGTGGTTGCTATTTTCCGCAGCCAGGCTTTGACTTACCAACATAGTAGAAATCGTCAGCGTTCTGCATCAAAGCGATGGAGTGAAACAGCTGTAACAAGTGCTGTCGATAAAATGGTCAGTCAGTTTATTGACAACGTATACGATAAGCTCAAAACTAACATTAAAGAAAATAAGTTTCAGCCTTATGACAGTTGGGTTAACTTTATTGAAGGTAACGAAGTGTTAGATAATTTAGAAGAAACGGTGTCGGAAATTGAATTTGACGAAGAGTAAAGCCAGCCATTCTTCGACTTAATCCATTTGTTTTTCCCCCTATGTTTGATAGTTCAAACTTGGTTATGTTGTTGAATCTTAGAACCTGTCTAGTATCTGCTGAATCTGGTAGAATTGTGGAAAACCGACTGAGGAGTTTGTCATGCCAGATTATCCAAGCAATATTTCTCCCCAGTTTACAATTCAAGTGCAACACCCTGACGACAGGGAAGTCAACACTTTTTCGGACAGTTTGCTAAGCGACTTTTTGTGAAGCTTGGTCATACAAGGAAAGCCATGCTACTGGTGCAAGATAGTCTAAGCGTGCTTGTACCCTTACGCGGTTGTAAAAGGTCTCGATGTAAGCGAAGACTTGCGCTCTCAGTTCATTGATATCTTTAAATTGTATCTGATAAATGAGCTCTTTCTTCATGATGGCAAAGAAGCTTTCGCTCCAAGCGTTATCACCCGGTTTTCCCAATGCTGAGAAGCTACGTTGCCAATGATATTGGTTGACCAACTTTGTCACTTCTTTGGCCGTGTATTGGCTACCACGGTCACTATGAAAAATACACGTTTCTGGCAAAGCCCACCTTTGGTGGGCTTGTTTAAGTGTCGCTAAGACTAAATCCGTGTCCATATGATTGGATATTTGATGAGCTAACACTAGGTTGCTGTTCAAATCCCTTATTTGGCAAATGTAAGCTTTTCCTTCTGATGTTGTCGTCTGTGTAATGTCACTTGATAAGGCTTCAAACGGCTTAAAAGATTGGTGTTTCACTAGATTGGGATAATCACCTTGACGAGCAAGGCGGCTATCGGTCAAACTCTTCGGATGACGACAACGTAGCGTTGAATACAGACCGGCATCAGCCATCAGACGGGCAACTCGGTGATAGGAAGCTTTATTACCATTTTTACGCAATAAACCGCAGATGCGTTTGGGCCCGTAAGTGCCCTGTCCTTGATCAAAAAAGTGTTTGATTCGTTGACGATATTGCCTTTCTTTGGCGTTTCGCTTTGGCAAAGCTCTCCGCCAAGCATAATAACCACTCGTTGATACGTCTAACAAACGCGCCCACCTTACCACAGAAACAGAGGTTTCCCTCAACATAAAAGCATACTTATCGCTGGGGGTTACTTCTGGAGACTGGCAAAGTAGGCGGCGGCTTTTTTTAACATATCACGCTCCAATGCTAATTCGGCATTTTCACGTTTTAAGGCACGGTTCTCAGCTTCTAAAGAAGCAAACGGTGTTTGCTTTCCATCTTCGGTATATAGCTTCCGCCAACGATACAGGGCACTTTCAGGAACACCAAGTTCGGAGGCAATGATTTTAACTGGTTTGGAAGAGTTAAAACTCAAATGTACCGCATTTTTCTTAAAATCTTGGTCGTAGCGATTGCGTGAATAGGTCATTTTGAGGACTCCTTTCGGATAAATCAATTCTCTTATGTTTCTGTCCGAAATTCTAGTACAGACCCGACTTCCCAAACGTAGAAATTATGCTTACTAATAAGGAGAAAAAGCGCCACTTTTTATTTTGATGTATAATTTACATACACGAAATCAGAAATTGAGGAGATATATTATGGGGAATATTATTGATGATGTCATGGGGCATATTACTCCAATTGACAAAAAAGAAGTTGATGAATTTAAGTTGCTTGTATCAGAGGAGGCATTTCTGACAGAAAATCGTGATAAAATCACGTTTTCAGAAGGTTTCCCACCGGAATTAGCGGGAGCAATTAGCGGTTTGGGTGCTGGTGCTGTTGGAGTGGGGGTTGTGTTTGCCGTGTTTGCCGGAATGAGCGGAGCGGAGATTATGGCGGCGCTTGCTGGATTTAGCGTTGCTGGAGCAGTTGGAGGAATCGCAAGTATTGCTGCTGTAGTGGCTGCGCCTATCGTTATTGTAGGTGGAGGTGTGTTCCACGTTGCCAATCAGAATAAACTAGGTCATGAGTTGGAACGACTGTTTAAAGAATCAATCAAATTTGAAAAACAACTTGCCAATGACGAAAGAGAAAATGTTAAAGGCTTGATTCTAGCTACAAACGAATATCGTAAAAAGCTTGCTAATAAGCATCATGATTTAAAGAAGTATCTTTAGATGTGGCAAATTCTATAATTAATCCGAACAGAAATTAAAAAGCCCAAAGCAATCACTTACAATGGTAGTAGCTAATTCCAACCAATATAGGGAGTGATTACTTTGGGTACATCTACTTTATCACGTTTTCAACGTGGCGCACTAGCACAACTGGTCAATGAGGGGAATAAATCTTACCAAGTAATGGCTGACGCCTTAGGCGTCGCCAAAGCTACGATTAGCTATGAGTTGGACCGGGTTAAACCTTATGATCCAGAATTAGCTCAGCAAGATGCAGATCGCAAAAGGCGGAATTGCGGTCGTCGTTCGATGCTGACGGCAGCATTAGCGACTTTAATTACCAATCACTTACGATTAACCTGGTCACCAGAAACCATTGCGGCCGCTTATAACTTGAGCACTGCGTCAATTTATAATTGGCTTAATCGTGGCTGGCTCCCCTTCAAATTGACTGATCTACCCAATCGGAATGTCCGCCAGCACCGAGTGAGCGAAAATCGTGGGAAATTTACAAGTGGGACTTCCATCGAACAACGGCCAACAACTGTTAATCAACGGTTAGCTTTTGGTCATTGGGAAGTAGATACGGTGCTTTCTAGTCGAAGTGAGTCACGATCATGTCTGGTTACATTCGTAGAACGTAAGACCCGACTTCTATGGGCCATCAAAGCCCCTAATAGAACGGCTAAGGCTCTAAACACCGCCTTTGGCAAGTTTATGGGGGCCTTCGGTCCCCAAGTAAAATCCATTACTGTTGATCATGGTAAAGAGTTTGCCAATTATCAGGCCTTAGAACAGGATTATCAGATCAAAGTTTATTTTTGCCATCCATATTCACCATGGGAGCGAGGTTCCAATGAATATTTTAATAGACGGTTACGCTGGTTCTTCCCGAAAAAGACCAATTTTAGCCAAGTAACGACTGATGAGATCCTAGCAGCACTTGAACTAATTAATCAACGACCATTAAAAATACATCATCAACAGACTGCCATTGAAAGATTCCGGGCTTGTTCGGATTAAACTTGTAATTTGCCAATTGGAAGAAATTAAGATGAAGTTTAAAGAAGCTTCGTTGATTCTTGCCAGTTTGTTCGGTGAAAATGCGTTTCAGAAGTGGGGCGAATCAAAGCAGAAATATTATGGGCCATGTTTGCGCAGTATTTTCGAGGTCCTGTTCCCACTCGTAGCAAATAATCTGGAATTATTGGTTTCGATTCAAAAAGAAATTTCTAATCGGAAAGAATATAAAGAAGCAACAAAACGCGGGGCGCGTGCAATTGTACGCTTTTCAAAGTTACTTAAACTAAGTGAGATCATTGCTAATGAAAGTAAAAAACATTGAGATTCTCCAGGACAAGATTGATAGAGAAATGTTTTGGCGGAGGGAAGAGATTATACGATTAAACATTCGTGCTAATCAACCATCTGAGAATGCAACTATACTGAGAGCAGGCTATCTGCTCTTATACAGTAGCTGGGAAGGATTCATTCGATCAATTGCGAATCTGTATGTTGTGTTTGTATTTAGTCGAGACATTTCTTTACATGATCTTCGTGATGGATTTCAGGCAGTGTATTTTCAGCAAAGTTTCTCAAAAGTAAACAATTTGCCAACTAGTGCGCAGTTGCAAGAATTTATACGAGAAGTGCATTCAAAAGAATTGGAACGGCCAAAGCGAAAATTTGTCGATACAACAGGGAAACGTTTTATTAACACCGATTCTAATCTGAATTTTCAACGTTTAGCTCGAATCGTAAGCGTCTTGGATCTTCCATTGGATTTTTCTTTGAAAAAAGAATGGATTGATCGCGATCTGCTAAAAGTTAGAAACGAGATAGCTCATGGGGAGCGATCAGATGTCGATGTTGAGATGTTTAATGAGACAGTCTCCCATGTTCTAGAGATGATGGATCTTTTCTCGGAAGGAATAATGACTGCAGCTGAGAAGAAATTATATCGACGCTAAGCTGAACCTCAGCATAGTAATGTGCAAGACTGCTGAAAAGCGGCTCTACGTCAACTGGTGTTGAAGAATAAATTTGTCATTTGAGGCGGTTCTCAATTTGGGGAGCCGTCTTTGTCATGTTATGCCGTGATTTGGTAGATTCGTTTGAAGAAGTTCAGCTGATTCTTGAAGCCAAAACAGGATCGTTTGAGTGACTTGATGAGGCGGTTAACGCCTTCGATCAGACCGTTGGAATAAGGGCTGGTGACAGCGGCGAGAACAGCGACTTTGTGTCGCTTAAGCGTCGCAATCGTCATGTCCATTGCCGTACCGTTTGGCTCGTAAGTAGCTAACAGGTTTGCCAGTTCCGCGGGATGTTTCCTCACCATCAAGGCATCATGAAGCGCTAAGTAGGTCTCGTAGGTTTGCTTGAACTTGGGCTCAGTATCAAGTGCGATATCGATGGCCCCCTGTTGCGTAACGTCTTCATTCAAACCAAACAGGAACTGTTTGTGTTTAGCGTCAGGCGCAGTTTGATGAAAAAGCGGCCAGTTTGTCTTCATGATCTTATAAGGACGGCTGTGTTTGTCATCAAGCTGTTTGAGCGCTTGGACGCGTACCTGATCAAGGGCACGAGCCGCAAGTTGAATGATATGGAACCGATCAATGACGACTTGGGCCTTGGGGAAAACCTCATGAATAATCGTCTGATAAGCTGCATTCATGTCCATGGTGACCGTCTGGACCCGAGTGCGTTCAGCGAGTGAATAATGAGCGATGAAGAAGTTTTTAATCGTGCGGTTGAATCGGTCACCAAGCAAGGCAATCAGACGATGTGAATCGGCATCAAGACAGATAAACGACATCATGCCATGAGTGGAACGGAACTCATCAAAGCAGAGTCGTGTGGGTAGCCGGCGAGCCGGTCGGAGTTTGAGATTCTGGTCAATGATCCGTTGAACCGAGGAAGCTGAGATTCCGATAATACGGGCGATGGTTTTGACTGGCAACCGTTCATGCGCTAACTTCATGATTCGCTCTGTCATGTGAGCGGCGATCGTGTGGTTGGGTTGCACGAGTGGCGTCTTGGCACCGACCGTGTGGTAACAGTTATGACAGCGCCATCGTTGCTTGTGCAAGTCAATTTCAACCCCGTTGAGGACGCGCACGTGGGCCGTGTAAAACCCGTTAGGGTGCAAGGCCTCAATGCCACACAGTGGGCACCGGGTTAACCGGTAAGTCAGCTCGGCATCAATCACATGATACTGGCGGCGACGTACCCCGTTGCCGCGATATTCATGACGAACAAAGGCAACTTTGATATTATGGTCTGGTATTCCAAGGACGGACAGTGTAGGATCGTATTGAGACATTTACTCATAACCTCGCTTGCTTTTGGTTTCGACGCTAACAAGCATAGCATGGACACTGAGTAGGTGTCTTTTTGCGTTATCCAAAAAGGGCCTACACGTTCAGTGCTGATTATTTCTCAACACCAGAAAGCGTAGACCCGTATTTCTCTGCCGAGAGAACCCTGGACTGTTATGTACTCTTACCCTTAAACCATTAATCACCCTGAACAATCTTCGCAAACCCCAGCCGCAACTCCTGATTCTGCGTCTCACTAAAATACAACCAGTTATTGTCATTACCCTGATTCTGCTGAGTCACGAGCACCTCTGGCTGACCATTGTGTAACGTAAAAAGATAAACATGTTTCCCTAGGTAAGGTTCATGGGCCGCATCTGAATAGATTACGACAATTGTATATTCAGCATTGCTTTCACCACTGGTGCTAAGTGCCCAGGTGACCGCTTTATCACCAACTGCCATTGCCATGGAGCCGGGTTGGTTGGTGCCAGCTTGACCTAATTCATCGGGAATCTTCAACCCGTACATATCAACACTGTGCCCTTGCCAGTAACTTTCGTATTGCTGACCCATTGTTTTGCTCCAGCTGGCCATGAAAGTAGCTAGCTTTGCGCTTTTGGCGTTAGACCAGAGGGGTTGCTTGGTGGTTGAGTGGCTGGCATCGCTGCTACTCGAAGCGATCTTGCTTGAGTGGGATGATGATTGCGAAGCCTGCCTGCTTGAAGTCTGCTGACTAGTTTTCTTTGAACTGCTTGAAGGACTTGCCTGTTGCTGATGACCACACCCGACCAATCCTAATCCAAGAAAAAGCGTCCAAACAGCAATGAATGATTTTTGCATAATAGACCTCCAAAGTAATGACTTTCCAGAAGCTATTATACATGAACGGGATAATGCTTTAACTGACCTGTGCTGAAAATAGCAAGTCCTGAACACAGCAAAGAGAAGAGAACGTTATTTTGCAGCAAGAAAAGGCATATGTCGTTTGCACACTAACTAAATGACGGAGTGACAATCTATGATTGAGTGATGAGAGGCGGGGCCGGTTAAAAAATAATCAAGTTTTAATACGATAAAACGTGATCAAATTGGTCTATTTGCTAGCGGGGAATAAGAAGTCACATGTTGAAAAGAATATTGTGTCAATTTATAGTTTTGCTTTTATCGGCTGAACTTTAAAGCATTAGTTGTGTAAGATAGAGGCAGGCATGAAGCCTTAGCGCTTCATATTTTTACCCAGAGCCGCATCAACAATCTTCTGCAATGCCCGAATCATCTCCGGATCCTTGATCAAGGTAACAGAAGCAGCCAGCATCATGACTTCATCTTGGTCATCACCAAACGTAAAAAATTCCTGCAAACTGACATCCAAGCCTTTCACGATTCGTTCCAATGTACTGATTCGTATATCGCCGCGACTGCCGCGTTCAATTCTGGCCAACATGGAGACGTCCATGTTGGCTTTTTCGGCTAATTGTTCTTGCGTCATTGATTTGCTGAGGCGCAGGTCGTGAATTCGATGCGCAATTTTTTCTTGTAATGACACCGTTTAACCCCCTATCAGGCATTCGTCATAGTATCAACGCTACCTGACTCAGGATTGAAGGATTAGTGCTAATTGAAACACTTTTTAAATATATATGGACTTATTAGACCATAGTGGTTTATAATAACACGTGTGATGGATAGCCATTGCATAAAAGTTGCACGTAGGCTAGTGACATTAAGTTAGCCGCTGCGACGATAGCTCATAATAAAAACAGATATCGTTAGGAAAATTGATATCTAGAAAGCGTCAGGTCCAACAGCCTTCAATGCTAGTAGGTCTTGAGCGGGGTAGTCAACCGAATTGATATAACGGTGTGGCTGGTGAGATGGTGGCCGGTTATCGTTTTGTGAGCTTGAAAAGTGCGTGGGTCGCTTATCATGACTCACAATTAAATAAAAGAGGTTCTGTTTAGAAAAGTTGAATGCGGTCATTTGGGGTGGCATGTTTTCGACGATAAACAGGACTTAAATAGTCAGCAGTTTATAACTTGCCGACTTGGATTTGGCTGTTTTTCACAGTAGTAGTACTTCATCAATTTGATGGGGTGCTTCTTTAAATTATAGTAGGTGGACCAGTTAAACTAGTTAAAAAATTTGACCGAGCACCAAAAACAACGCTGGGATAAATTCCCAACGTTGTTTTTGGTGAAGGGGTTAATAAAAGGATCAGAAGGATTCTCTCTCAAAGATTGCCAGAATTAAAACCGCTTTGATCGCATCTTCTGAACCATCCCAAGCCCCAATGTCGCTAGCAACATTAGGAAGCCTACAATGCCGCCTTTTTCGAAAACGCGATTACCGGTCTCAGGTAAATCTTTGGAAGCGTTCTGCTCTTTATGTTTGGCGTTATCAGCTGAAGGAGCCACATTTGTCTTTTGGGGTGTTGGTGAGCTCGGCGCATTCGCTTGTTTGTCAGCCGTTGGAGGAACACCTGCCTGATCGTTCTTTGTGGCAGGATCAGAAGCTGACTGTGAGGGATCATCAGCTGAATTTTCATTCGTTGACGAGTTTTTCTTCTCCGAGAGTCGAATGGAGTAGTACATGTGCCCGTCTTGGCCCATCGTCGCGCCAAAACCGACTGCGGTTACATCTGGTTGATAAAGGTCGCCGAGGTTGAGTGTGCCCGGACGATCATCGAGTTGCAGGATGCCGGTTGCGACTAAATCTTCTGCACCTTCGCCTTCGTCGTGTTCGAATGGAATGGTGTCACTCGATAATGTGATGAGGTTTGTGTCAGGGGATGACGGATCTGCTGGTGTAACGGTTCGTGGATTCTGCGGGTTGGCCAGTTGATTAGCGTCGGCGCTGGCCGTTTGTTGCGCGGCGTTTTGGAGCTGCGGGTTTATATTGAGTGGGGCTAAACCTTTGTTGGCTCGCTCCTTGTTTAGTAGCCGGTAGAATGTGTCGGTGACATCGCTCATCTCTGGTTGATAGGCGCCATCGGCAGGTTGATAGTACATGGTGACGGTGTGGGCAGCGTCGTCTTTCTTCCAATAAATGTATGAAAAGTCTGGGAATGGCAGGACGGCGATTTTGTTACTGGCTACAAGGTCATCCGGCTTGAGCGACTTGCCATCGAGGGTTTTGTAGGAAACGGTGTAGGTGTCCTGACTCGAGACGGCAGGTTTTGCTACGTAGTTGATGTAGGCGACAAATTCGCCACTTGGCAGCCGACCAATTGCGAGACCGTAACTGGTTGCGCCTTTGGGGAATGAGGCAATGATGCGATTCGCCACCACTTCATCTGTCCACTTCACGGCACTGGGGTCGGGATTAAATGTTTCGACCGAACCACCCTTAGCTACTAATCCGGCGTCCGTGAAAGCTTTGTTATTCACAGTGTTATCGGGCCGGAGCACTGAGTCGGCTTGGATGGCCTTGGCAAGATCAGATGCGGCAATTCGAGCGACTGTATCATCATGCTGACTACCTTTTTGTTGGAGGGCGGCGTCAACGAGTGATTTGATGTGCGCTAAGTTTGGCTGATAGGCTTGCGCAATCGGTAAGTAGAGCAACCGTTTTCCGGACGTATAATTATAAAAATAATCATGGCCATTGGCGCTGATTTTTTCTGGCGGAGCCGTTGGCATTGCGCCGGGGGTGACCACCGTGATGGGTCCGGCGATTGGCTTAAGAGTTGAAAAGTCAGTGTAAACCGGCGTTGCGTCAGCGTCACTGGCTGCGTTGACGGTAGCCGGCAACGTGACCAGCGTACTGGTAGCAATACCACCACCGGCAAGGGCAGCTACAATTATGAGGGTACTTGTGAGTGGCAGATGCGAGGAACTAGACATAAAAAGCACATCCTTTCGAAGTTGAAAAGCGTAATCGTTACGATTAACATACAAAAGTGTACGCTGACCGTCCTAGTTAACACAATTGCGGTATAAGGTCATTTGCAGGTTTTATGATTATTTTTTAGTTTTTTGAAAGTGAAAGGCTGGTTTTGATAGACAACGAGTCGGATGGCGTTGAAGCGAAAAGTGATTTGAGTCTGAAGTGGGATTGCACATTTTTAGGGTATTTGGCAATCAAACATGCAAACAATTGTGGTGGGTTACCAATATGACAGGAACTTCAATAGTCACAATATAGGAGCAAGCTTAATGAAAAATTCACTGGCCAACGTTCAAGCGCGGCGAGCTGACATTGAACGACTGGTTGATCGGCACGGAATTGTAACTGTGAAAGGATTGGCACTTCGGCTCGAGGTTTCCGAAATCACGATCAGGCGGGACCTGAAAATATTGCATGCCATGGAGCGGGTTAAATGGCACAACGGTCTTGTTGAAGCGATTGCCAGACAAGGTGGGGGTGAGCAGAGAACTTTGGCGGTGATTGCCCAAAGGATTGCGGCGGCTGTTCCCAATTACATTGCGCGGTACAGCACCCTTTTCATGAACGCCAATTCGTTGTGTCTGCAAGTCATCAATGAACTGGCTAAAATACCAGTGACCGTTATCACCAACAATCCGTGTGCAACTGCTTGTGCGCGGCATGAGGGCACTAAGATTATGATTACGGGTGGTAGGGTCAGTACAAAGAAAAGTGTGCTGGCTGGCAGTGAAACGCTGAACTTTTTGTCGTCAGCGATAGCCGATGTCACCGTGATCGGCTGTGACGGCATCTCGGTTGACGGTGGCCTAACTTCAAGTAATGCAGAGGCGGCAGCGATCGATTCAATGATGGTTACAAAGGCGAAAAAATGTGTCATCTGCCTAGCAGATTATCGAAAAATCAGTGCTACTCAGCAGTATCACATTGCTGATCTTGGCGAGGTGGATATTTTAATTACAGATAGTTTTGCAGATGAAGCGGTGTTGCAGCGAGCGCGCAGAAAAGGTATCAACGTCATTCAAGTGACCGTTTGGTAAGGAAAATTAGTTTGACAAATAATAAAAACCTCGGGCAAAATTTTCAA
>OLOA01002026.1_pt1 | contig 19064 bp, 10 predicted proteins | sample 1672201 | NCBI WGS metagenome assembly OLOA01 (sample SAMEA3136658, study PRJEB25190) | human gut metagenome
TCAGGGTAAGCGCCATAAAGAAGCTCATACCGATTACTTTCTTTTTTCTCATACACTCACCTCAAAGGGGTAGACTTTGCGCAGGATCAGTTTTCCCTTGGTGGCATCAAATCCTACAATCCTTACGATTTCATCCACGGTAAAGTCGGACAAATGCACCACATATTCAAATCCGGTCAGCCGGGTAATGGTATCTTTCAACAGAAAGAAAGATGAAGAGCCGGCATAACTCTCATCTCCCATCATCATCGCCGCCCATTGGCGGTCGCTCATCGCACCCGTACCCGAATCGGTAAGGCAATCGATATAAACTTGATCCGCTTTTAATTGAAATAAATTGTAGTGAGCTTCTTTGATCCATTTTTCACGTTCTTGTCGCGTACTTTTACGGATAGGTTCAACCATTTTAATTTTCCATGATTCAGCAAAAGGCAGTTCCATAATATAATTTTTTACTAATTAATAGAATTAAAAAAAGATTTTTATTAGTACATACGCTAACAAAGATAGTGAAATTTGCGATATTAAAAAAGAAAGAAGAAGTAAAAATTTGTTTTGATTCTTCTTTCTTTTACAGGCAGACCTACAGCACGGAGCGGGACAACCGCTCTTCCGGCCGGTAAGCCGGCGACGGCTACCAACCGCCGCCCAACGCCTTGAACAGATTCACATAATTGATATACTGTTGAGCTACGAGGTTCACATACTCCATCTGCGACTGGTACATGTTTCGTTCGGCGTCGATCACGTCCAGATAGGCCGACATACCATTGCGGTAGAGCGAATTGGTCATCGTGGCGATCTCGATATTGGCCCGGAGCAACCGGGCGTAATTCTCGGCCTGGCTGCGGTAGGTAGCGATGTCGAGCAGACTCTTTTCCACATCGCCCAACGCTTCGAGCACGGTCTCCTCATAGGCGAACACGCTCTGATAATATCGCTCCCTGGCAACCTGCTCCTGCCGCTTGAGCTTGCCGAAATTAAAGATCGGCTGCACAAGCGACCCGACGGCCGACCACGCCCACGAATGACCGTCGGAAATACCTTCGATCGAACTGGAAACGATACCCCCGGCTCCGGTCAGCGTAATCGACGGAAAACGCTTGCTACGGGCAAGCCCCACGTTCGCGGCCGCCTCATCCATGTTGAACGAAGCCTCCATGATGTCGGGACGCCGCTCGAGCAATTCCGAAGGAAGTCCGACGGGAATATCCATTACCTGATAATTGTCCAGCAAGGCATCGTCGAAAGTTTCGTCCCCGAAATAGGAGGGATTCTCGCCGAGCAGGACACAAAGGGCCAGACGCGACTGCTCGACGGCACGCTGATACTGCGGAATATCGGCCTCGGCCTGATAGACGAGGCTCATGGCTTGCTGAAGGGCCACGCCGTTGGACATGCCGTAACGGGCGAGCGAATCCACGAGCGCCGCCGACTCCCGGCGCAGCACATAGCTCTGCCGGGCGATCCGCAGGTCGCGGGTGTATTGAAGCACGGTAAAATAGGAGGTGGCGACTTCCGCCGTCAGCGACAGCATCACGCCCCGATAGCCCCACTCCGAAGAGTAGAGAGCTGCCTTAGCCGCCCGGTTAGCGCTGCGGAGTGTTCCGAAAAGGGGTACTTCCCAGGAAATCGACGGTTCGATCGTATATTGTTGGGTCGTACCGGTCGGCTCGGTATAGTTTCCCTGTGCCGAAAGATTCAATCCGACCGACGGCAGGAAAGGCGCACGGGCCACAGCGATATTGGCGCGTGCTTCGAAGATACGCGAAGCCGCCTGCGCCAGATTGCGGTTGTTTTCGAGCGCGTGCTCCACCAGGCGATTGAGCGTCGAATCCCCGAAAATCTCCCACCAGGCGAAAGGCAGCGACACCGAATCCTGCGGAAAATCGCCCGCGAAGCGATAATTCTCAGGCACTTCGACCTGCGCGTCGTAGAGTTTCGGAGTGCACGATGCCAGTGCGGCAACGAACAGAATGATTGCAAAGTATCGTTTCATGACTCTTTTTGTTTTAACTCCCGCTTGCGTTCGAACTTGCCGACACGGGCAACCAGATAATACAGAGCAGGGTAGATGAAAATGCCCAGCATCGTGGCGAGCAACATACCGCCCACCAGAGCCATACCCATAATATTGCGGGCCGTAGCATAGACTCCGCTGGCGAAGATCAGCGGCATGACGCCCAGGATGAACGAGAAGGCGGTCATCATGATCGGCCGCATACGCAGCCTCGCCGCCTCGATCGTCGCGGCCTTCAGGTCCATGTTCTTCTCGAAGAAGAGCTGATCGGCATATTCCACGACCAAAATGGCATTCTTGGCCGAAAGACCGATCAGCATGACCAACGAGATCTGCATGTAGATATTATTGATAAACTCGGGGCTGACCAGGTACGCCGCACCGACAAATAACAGTGCGCCGAGCACCGCGAGCGGGACACTCAACAGGATCGCCAGCGGCAGCCCCCAGCTGTTGTAGAGGGCCGAAAGAGTCAGGAACACGAAGACGATCGCCAGCAGATAAACGGCGCCGCTGCTGCCCGAAGCCGTCTTTTCCTGATAGGATAAGCCGCTCCAGGTGGTTCCGACCGCCTCGGGCAGCACGTCGGCGGCCACCGCTTCGATGGCGTCCATCGCCTGACCGGTCGAAACTTTCGCAGCAGGGTTGACCGTCAGTTCGATCGACCGGTAGAGGTTGAACTGCGAAACGAACTCGACACCCGTAGTATCCCGTACGGTCGCGAACGACGAAACAGGAATCGAGTTGCCCTGACCGTCGTCCACGAAATAGCTTTCGAGCGAATACTTGTCGCGGCGGTACTCGGGCGCAGCCTGGATATAAGTCTGGTAAAGTTTTCCGAACCGGTTGAAGTTGTTGATATAGGAACCGCCGAGCAGAGTGCTCATCGTCTTGTAGAAACTCTGGAGCGGCACGCCCTGTGCCAGCGCTTTCTCCTTATCGACTTCGATTCGCCGCTGGGGGATGCCGGCGTTGAACTGGGTGGTCACGGAGCCGATCTGCGGCTGCTTGCGCAGCGAATCCATGAAGCGCATGGTTTCGTCCGCCAGGAACTCCGTACCCCGGCCTTCGAGATCCTGTACCTGCAACGTAATGCCGGACGTTACGCCCAAACCGGGGATCGACGGCGAGATAAAAGCGTAGCTGACGGCCTCGGGAACTGCCACGTACAACTCCTCCGTCAAGGCGGAAGCGATCTCGGAAGAGGTCTTGCTGCGCTGGCTGTAATCGACCAGCTTCACGAAGATAATACCGCTGTTGCTCGAAGCGATGCCCGCCAGCATATTGAAGCCGGCGGCAAAGGAGGTCGCCTCAACATCCGGACGCTGCCGGACGAGTTCATCGACCCGCTGCATCGCCTTGACGGTGGTTTGCAGGGACGAAGCCTCGGGCGTCTGCACGAAGACCATGACATACCCCTGATCCTCGTCGGGCAGGAATCCCGAAGGCAGGAAGTGCCAGATCACGGCGATAGCGGCAAGGGTTACGGCGACGATTCCTCCGGTACGCTTCAGGTGACCGATAAAACGGGTGGTAGCCGATGTGTATTCTTCGGTACGTTTGCCGAACCAGCGGTTGAATGCGGCGAAGAATCCCTTCTGCACCTTCGGGCGCGGCTTGAGCAGCAACGCGCACAGCGCAGGCGAAAGGGTAAGGGCATTGAACGAAGAGATGCAGACCGAGACGGCGATCGAAATCGAGAACTGCTGGAACAGGAGCCCCGTGATACTGCCCATGAACGACACGGGAATGAATACGGCCAGCAACACGACGGTCGTGGCGATGATCGGCGACGAAACGCTGTGCATCGCTTCGATGGTCGCTTGTTTCGCATTCAGGCCCTTCTCGATATTGACCTGCACGGCCTCGACCACCACGATCGCATCATCGACCACCAGGCCGATGGCCAGCACCATACCCAACAGCGAGATGATATTGATCGAGAATCCGAGCAGCGGGAAGAGCGCGAAAGCGCCGATGATCGACACGGGAATCGCCAGCAGGGGGATGAGCGTCGCACGCCAGTCCTGCAGGAAAAGGAAGATGATGGCGATCACCAGAATCAGAGCGATAATGAGCGTGACGAAAATATCCTTCACGCCGGCCTCGATACTGGTCGTGGCATCAACCATCGAAGTATAGGTAATGCCATCGGGGAAGCGTTTGGAGAGGCGCTCCATTTCGGCCTTGACCGAATTGCCCACATCGACGGCATTGCTGCCCGGCTGCTGGTAAATCACGATCAGCGCGGTCGGATCGCTGTTGAAGAGCGATTCGACACCGTACTGGCGACTGCCGAGAGCCACATCGGCAATATCGCTCAACCGAACTTGCTCGCCTTCGGGAGTGGTGGAGATAATGATATCGCCGAACTGCTCCGCATCGTAGATCTGGGGCGGCATGGTCACCGTATAGGTATAAGCCACGTCGCCCGCAGCGGGTTCCCCGCCGAACTTGCCTGCCGGGAAGATGCCGCCCTGCGCCTCGACAGCGGCAAAGACCTCATCAAGCGAGATCTTGTAGTAATCCAGCAGGTCGGGCTTCAGCCAGATACGCATGGCGTATTCACCGGCGCCCATGATATCGACCTTACCCACGCCGTCGATCTTCAACAATTCGTTCTGGATGTTGATATAGGCGTAATTGGAGAGAAAATCGCCGGTGTAGCGTCCGTCGCTGGTGAGCGAATAGACGATCAGAAAGCCGGTCATGGTCTTGCGCGTGGTGACGCCCTGTTGGGTCACTGCGGCGGGAAGCTGCGAAAGAGCCGTCGAAACATTATTCTGCGTAAAAATAGCGTCCATATTCGGATCGGATCCGATATCGAAGGTCACCTGCAGATTCATCGACCCGTCGTTGGCGCTCGTAGCCTGCATATAGAGCATGTCGCTGACGCCCATGATACTCTGCGAAACAGGCGTAGCGACCGCATTGTTCACGGTTTCGGCATCGGCGCCGGGATAAGTCGCCGAAACTTCGACGACCGGAGGCGTGATGTCGGGATACTGCTCGATCGGCAGGTCGAACACAGAAATGATGCCCAGCAGCACGATGGCTGCCGCCAGCGCAATGGCGAAAATGGGCCGCGCGATGAAAAATTTTCCCATACCTGTCTATTTTTTAACAGGAACGACCCGCATTCCCTGACGAAGTTTCTGCAAACCGGTCACAGCGACCGTTTCTCCCGGTTCCAGGCCCGACTCGATGGCCCACATTCCGCCGAACGTCTCGCCCGGCGTAACCTTGCGGTATTCGGCCGTGCTGTCCGGCCGGATTACCCAGACCGACGATACGTCGAGAGTCTGCACGACACTCTGCTGCGGCACCAGTACACGGGGCAGCTTCGCCCCGATATTGGCTTCGACACGCGCGAACTGTCCGGTCTTGAGCCGGTAGGAAGGATTCGGGAAGCGGACGATCAGCACGATCGTCCCCGTAGCCGAAGATACGGCCGTCCGGGTGTAATCGTACTTGCCGAAAAGCGGATAGCGGGTACCGTCCGCCTCGTAAAGCACGATCTCCGAAAGCAGTTCGGCGTTGTCGTAGATATTCGTCCGATTGCTGTCCAACCGAAGGAATTGCGTCATCGGAATCGCAATGGGGACCTGGACCGTATCAATATTCATAATCGTGGTGAGGGTCGGAATTTGCGTACCCGGACCGACATAATCACCGACGGAGCCGTTCGAAGATTCGATAATGCCGTCTATCTGTGCATAGATCTTCGTGTAGCCCAGATTGAGCTGGGCATTCCGCAGAGCCTGCCGGGCCGACTTCACGTCGGCCTCCGAAGCGGCGTACTGCGCCGTATATTGGTCGAGTTGCGTACCGCTGATGGCATTGATCTTGGCCAGCGGCACCGCCCGGTCGAAATTGTTCTTGGCTTCGAGCGCCAGCGCACGGCTCGACTCCAGAGCCGCTTGAGCCGAAAGCAGGGCAGTGTAATACTCACTGTCGTCGATTTCGAAAATCAACTGACCCTTGCGCACGGGCATACCTTTTTTATAGTGCCGGGCTACGAGAAACCCGCTCACACGGGGTTCGACCACCACTTCGTTATCGCTGTTGATCTGGGAAATGAAGCTCCGCCGCGTATAGAGCAAATCGAACTCGGCGACAGCGATTTCGATCTCCATCGGCGGCATCTGCCCGGTATGTCCGGAACGGGAACCGCAGGAAACCGCGAGCAAAGAGAGCGCGAGCAGGATAAAGGGAATTGAAGACGATCTGTAACACATAGTTTCTGCATTTTTCGAAATACACGGCAAGTTATGTGCCTCAACTTGCGGTCAATTCAAATTTTTCGGAGAATAATGTCCCTTTCGGCCCCTCAGGGCGAGCCGGGAGCCCGAATCCGCCCCCCGGCAGGAGCACAGCGGACAGCCGCTCCCGCCTCCCGTCGAAAAACATCCCGTCGCATCCGAAACGAACGAACCGGCCGGACAACATCCGGCATAAATGCTCCCGACGCATCCCGTCCCGGTTTTTACGATACCGGTTGAATTCCGGAAAAAGGGATGCGGCCGGTTTTGTTTTATTTCCGGTTTATGCTATCTTTGCGAAAATAACTTTTGCCCGGACCGGCCGTATTCCGGAAACACGGAACCGCATCGTTCAAGGAATACGCGCCGTTCTCACTCAAAATAAAAAATTCTCGCATGAAAAAACTATTCCGAACCCTGTTTGCCGCAGCCCTGTGCTGTCTGACATTCAAGGCGACAGACGCCTGCACCAACTTCATCATCACCCGGGGAGCCTCCTCGGACGGCTCGGTGATGGTCTCCTACGCCGCCGACTCCCACCAGCTCTACGGCGCACTCTACAAAACCTTCGCCGGGCGCTACAAACCCGGCACGATGCTCCCGGTCTATGACTGGGACTCGGGCCGCTACCTGGGAGAAATTCCGCAAGCGGCACAAACATACGCCACGATCGGCAACATGAACGAACATTCGCTCATCATCGCCGAATCGACCTACGGCGGACGCGAGGAGCTGGCCGATTCGACGGGTCGCATCGATTACGGCTCGCTCATCTACATCACCCTGCAACGCGCCAAGACTGCCCGCGAAGCGATCCGGATCATCGTGGATCTGGCCAACACCTACGGCTACGCTTCGAGCGGCGAATCCTTCTCGATCGCCGACCAGAACGAAGCCTGGATCATGGAGCTGATCGGCAAGGGCTGCGAGCTCGATGCCGAGGGTAACAACACCCGCAAGGGCATCGTCTGGGTAGCTCGCCGCATTCCCGACGGATACGTTTCGGCACACGCCAACCAGTCGCGCATCACGACTTTCCCGCTCGACGATCCCGAGAACTGCCTCTACGCTCCCGACGTGATCTCCTTCGCCCGTGAAAAGGGCTATTTCAACGGCCCGGACGAGGAGTTCAGCTTCTGCGATGCCTACGCTCCGGCCGATTTCGGCACGGTGCGCGGATGCGATGCCCGCGTGTGGGCGTTCTTCCGCACCGTAGCGGACGACATGGATCAATACACGGACTATGCAATGGGATACAACATGTCCAACCGGATGCCCCTCTGGGTGAAACCCCGCACCAAAGTCGATCCCAAGACCGTTTTCGACGCCATGCGCGACCACTACGAAGGAACTCCGATGGACATGACCCAGGACATCGGTGCGGGCGGACATGCCCTGCCGTACCGCTGGCGCCCGATGGATTTCGAAGTGGACGGCGTAACCTACCTGAACGAGCGTGCGGTAGCAACCCAGCAGACTGGATTCTGGTTCGTGGCACAGGCCCGGCCCTGGCTGCCGGACGACATGGGCATCCTCTGGTTCGGGGTGGACGATGCAGCGACATCCTGCCTGACGCCGATCTACTGCTCGGCAACCGAGGTTCCCGAATGTTTCCGCGAGGGCAACGGCACGATGCTCAAATATTCGCCCACGTCGGCATTCTGGCTCTTCAACCGCGTAACCAACTTCGCCTATCTGCGTTACGATCTGATCGCGGCCGACATCCGCAAGGTGGTTGACGAGTGGGAGAATACCCGTTTGGAGGAGGTCAAACAGATCGACGCAGCCACAGAGGGCGACTCGCCCAAGAAACGGCAGAAACGGCTTACCCGTTATTCGGTGGATATGGCCCGGCAACTCTTCGACCGCTGGACGGAACTCGACCGGTACCTGCTCGTCAAATACATCGACGGCAACCTGAAGAGCGAAACCGAACCGGGTAAATTCCTCGACAACGGCAACGGGCGCGACATTCCCGACAAGATCCAGTTCCCGGGCTATAACGAAAAGTGGAAACGCGCCGTAGTAGCCGACCACGGTGAAGTGCTGAAAGTAATTCAATAAACACATACAAAAAATATGAAATACGATATCATTGTGATCGGCAGCGGTCCGGGCGGTTACGTAGCCGCCATCCGCGCTGCTCAACTGGGTAAGAAAGTGGCTGTCGTAGAGCGTGCCGAGGCCGGCGGCGTATGCCTCAACTGGGGTTGCATCCCGACCAAAGCGCTGCTCAAGAGCGCCCAGGTTTACAACTATTGCAAGTCGGCCGAACATTACGGACTCAACTTCGCAGGCGAAGTGCGGCCCAACCTCGAAAAGATCGTAGCCCGCTCGCGCGGCGTGGCCGAAACGATGAACAAAGGCGTGTTGTTCCTGCTCAAAAAGAACAACGTGGAGCTGATCAACGGCTTCGCAAAACTGAAAGGAAACGGCCGGATCGACGTGGACGGCACGGAGTACGAAGCCGACCACATCATCCTCGCCACCGGAGCACGGCCCCGCGAAATGCCGTTCATGCCCATCGACGGAGAGCACGTGATCTCCTCGAAGCAGGCGCTCGTACTGCCCAAACTGCCCGAAACGATGATCGTCGTGGGATCGGGTGCCATCGGCAGCGAGTTCGCTTATTTTTATGCCGCGCTGGGTGTGAAGGTCACCATCGTCGAGTATCTGCCCCAGATCATGCCCCTCGAAGACGAAGAGGTCGCCAAAACCATGGAACGCTCGTTCCGCAAGCTGAAAGCGACCATACTTACTTCGACCACCGTGAAATCGGTGAAAGTCAATGCCGAAGGCAAATGCGACGTCGAGGTGGAAGGCAAGAAGGGCACGGAAACGCTGGTAGCCGATATCGTCCTCTCGGCCGTCGGCATCAAATCCAACATCGAGGGGATCGGCCTGGAAGAGTTGGGCATCAAGACCGAACGCGACAAAGTCATCGTCGATAAACAGTACCGCACCAACGTACCGGGCATTTACGCCATCGGCGACATCGTACCCGGTCCGGCCCTGGCGCACGTAGCGTCGGCCGAAGCGCTCTGCTGCGTGAATGCCATCTGCGGCCTACACTCCGAGCCGGTGGACTACACGACGATTCCCTCGTGCGTATTCACCTCGCCGGAAGTGGCTTCGGTCGGTATGACCGAACGACAGGTCAAGGAGATGGGTATCGACTACAAAGTGGGACGCTTCCCCTTCACCGCTTCGGGCAAAGCGACCGCCGCAGGCGACCGCGACGGCTTCGTAAAACTGATCTTCGACCAGAACGACAAGCTGCTGGGAGCACATCTGGTGGGAGCGAACGTAACCGAAATGCTGGCCGAGCCGACGCTCGCCAAATCGCTGGGAGCGACGGTACAGCAGATCGCACACACAATCCACGCACACCCGACCATGAACGAAGGAGTTATGGAGGCGGCCGAGGTAGCTCTGGGTGCCGCGATCCACGTATAAATCGAAAATTACCGCAATGCGAACGGGGACGGCCTGCACAGGATCGTCCCCGTTTCATTTGCATACGCCCGTCAAGGAGTAATCGATAACACCGAAGGAATCATGGCCCCGGGACGATCGGCGATTGAATGAAAAGAAAAGCGGCCGAACGAAACAATCGAAGAGAAAACCACCCGAACATAAGGGAAAACAGGCTGCCGGATCGAAGCGAAGGCGGCCTCTACTTTTCCACCGATGAAAAATAGCGGAGAGCGGGCAGCCGGGTTTCCCGCACGAATACTTCCGGCGGATAGAGCACATCGCTCAGGAAAAGGCCCTGGGCGGGTGCTCCGGCGCTCGACCGCGAAAGATCGCGGCTGGCGACGATGTCGCGGAACTGTTCAACGGTATAACGTCCCCGGCCCACATCGACCAGCGTGCCGACGATAGCCCGCACCATATTCCGCAGAAAGCGGTCCGCACGAATCGTAAAGCAAAGCGTACCGTCCCGGCCGACCGTCCAGTCGGCCCGTTTGAGATGGCAGATATTGGTCTTGTTGTCGGAATTGAGCTTGGCGAACGACGTGAAATCCTCGAACTCCATCAATACGTCGGCCGCACGGTTCATTGCCGCCACGTCCAGCGGTACGTAATATTGCCAGGAAGCGGCTCGTGTAAAGGGATTCTTGCGCGGTTCGATATAGTAGCGGTACTCCCGCTCCCGGGCGCTGAAACGGGCGTGAGCATCGGCCGCGACCGGCACGATGCGGCTTACGGCAATATCGCCGGGAAGCATATGGTTGAGCTTGAAAACGACCTGTTCCGGATCGGCGACGGGAGAGGAAGTGTCGAAATGCGCCACGTAATAGGAGGCATTCACTCCCGTATCGGTGCGTCCGGCACCGGTCAACAGAATCGGTTCACGGAGCAGGGTAGAGATTGCCCCTTCGATCGTCTGCTGTACCGACGGCATATCGGGCTGCCGCTGCCAACCGCAATAGGCTCCGCCGTTGTATCTCAATTCGATAAAATAACGCATCGTTTTTCCATTTATCACATCTTGCAGGCAGTCCCCGCATTTCGGGAGGAATCCCAGCCGGCTCGTCCCGAATCTTTCGATCCCGAGCCGAGAATCACGGCTGATCGGATCTCCATTCGCAAAAAGAATCCGAACCCATGATACTCTGCAAAGATAGTGAAAGGTGAGAGCAATCGTGCGGGCTTGCACGCAAAGATTGCCGAACCGCCTCCCATCTTCCGCAAAGATAGTGAAAGCCGACAGAAAACGGGCACTTGTTCCCAGTTTTCCGAGACGCAACCTATTTAAGACTATGTCAAAGATAATAAAATCCGGAACGCCAACTCCGCTCCATAAAAAACGAGGTCGAAACCCGATAGGATTTCGACCCCGCATCTATACTATCCCGCGATTATTTGCGCGGCTTGATGTTCAGTTTCACCGGACGAATCATATTCTCGGGCTTGAGAATCGTGTCAAGCTCCTCCTTCGAGAGAATACCGTGCTCGAGCACCAGATCATAGACGCCGCGGCCCGTAGCGAGAGCCTCCTTAGCGATCTTGGTCGAATTCTTGTAACCGATGATCGGGTTGAGAGCCGTCACCACGCCGATACTGTTCTTCACGTAATCGGCACAGCGCTCGCGGTTGGCCGTGATGCCGTCCACGCAGAGCGTGCGGAGCGTATCGAAGCCGTTCATCAGCAACTCGGCGGACTCGAAATCGCACTGGGCCATCACCGGCTCCATGGCGTTGAGCTCCATCTGGGCCGCCTCGCCGCTCATCGTAACGCACAGCTCGTTGCCGATCACCTTGTAGGCGATCTGGTTCATTACCTCGGGGATCACGGGGTTCACCTTACCCGGCATGATCGACGATCCCGGCTGACGGGCCGGCAGGTTGAACTCGGCCAGACCGCAGCGGGGGCCCGAAGCCAGCAGGCGCAGGTCGTTGCAGATTTTGTTCATCTTCACGGCGACACGCTTCATGGCGGAAGCGTAACCGACCAGGCACGAAGTATCGGACGTAGCGCCTACCAAGTCGCCCGTCAAACGGATCTTCCAGCCGGTGATCCGAGCGATGTTCTCGGTGCACAGCTCGGCATAGCCCGGCTCGGCGCAGATACCCGTACCGATCGCCGTAGCACCCATATTGATCGTCAGGAAATCCTCGGCAGCTTCGTTCAGGTGAACGATCTCATCGCGCAGGATGCTGGCGAAACCGTGGAAAGTCTGGCCCAAAGTCATCGGCACGGCGTCTTCGAGCTGCGTGCGGCCCATCTTGAGGACATCGGCGAACTCCGCAGCCTTCTTTTCGAAGGATTCGATCAGTTGCTTCAGGTGCTCGACCAGCTTCAGATGCGTAGCGTACATACCCAGGTGAATAGCCGTCGGGTAGGCGTCGTTGGTCGATTGCGCACAGTTCACGTCGTCGTTGGGCGAGCAGTACTGGTATTCGCCGTACTGATGGCCCATGATCTCCAACGCGCGGTTGGCGATCACTTCGTTGGCGTTCATGTTGGTCGTCGTACCGGCACCGCCCTGGATCATATCCACGGGGAATGCGTCGTGGTGCTTGCCGTCCATGATCTCGCGGCAGGCCTGTGCGATCGCATTGAACTTCTCGTCGGTGAGCAGCCCCAGCTTGTGATTGGCTTCCGCAGCTCCCAGCTTGGTAATGGCGAGTCCCTTGATGAAGAGGGGATACTCGTTCAAATGGAATTTGCTGATCCGAAAGTTCTCGATACCCCGCAGGGTCTGGACACCGTAAAGTACGTCGGCAGGCAACTCTACGCTGCCGAGCAGGTCGCTCTCCGTACGCATTTTCTGATTATTTGCCATAATACTTATAATTTATAATTGTTTTTGACGTTTAAGTTTCGATCCGTCGCGAATTTAATTCGACAAAATTAACACTTTATTTTCAATTCGTGCCAACAAACCATATAAACTTGAAACTATTTTTTATTTCGGCGGCGAATAGCTATATTTGCGATAATATACCGTAAAATCCCCTTCAGCCAATGAAAGCAGCGATCATCGGACACGGCAAAATGGGCCGTGAAATCGAAAAAATACTCCTCGAAAGGGGACACCGTATCGGCGCCGTCATCGACGAGGCGAACGCATCGGAACTGGATGCCGCACACCTGGCCGGCATCGACGTAGCACTGGAGTTCACGACCCCCGACGCGGCCTACGGCAACATCCGGGCGTGCATCGACGCAGGGATTCCGGTCGTCAGCGGCACGACGGGCTGGACAAATCGTCTGGAGGGGTTGCGCAGCTATTGCCGGGAAAAAGGCGGTGCGCTCTTCTACGCCTCGAACTACTGCCTGGGCGTCAACCTGATGTTCCGCCTCAACCGCAGGCTGGCCCGGATGATGGAGCGCTTCGACGCCTACGACGTACGGATCGAAGAGATTCACCACACACAGAAAAAGGATGCTCCGAGCGGCACGGCCATCACGCTGGCAGAAGGGATCATCAGCGAAATCGGGCGGAAGACGGGCTGGGTGAATGAACCCAGCGACGATCTTTCGCAAATCGTCGTCACCTCCCTGCGCGAAGGAGCGGTTCCGGGTACACACACGGTAACTTACGAATCGGACGACGACCGGATCGAACTCAAACATACGATCAAAAACCGCCGGACACTGGCTCTGGGCGCCGTCGTCGCTGCGGAGTTCCTCTGCGGCAAAAAGGGTGTCTATACGATGGACGACCTGCTGAAATAAACGATACAGAACATGGGAAAAATCAAAGCTTTCTTCCGCAACAAATGGGTGGGATTCACCCTGGCAAGTATTTTATACATCCTCTGGTTCGTCCTCTGGACGGGCAACTGGTGGCTGCTGCTGGGCGAAATCGTCATCTTCGACCTTTATATCACGCGTTATTTCTACAAGTACGTCTGGCGGCACAACGCCGAGATGTGCAAGAAAAGCAAAAGTTACAAAGCCGTTTACGAATGGGTGAATGCGATCATTTTCGCCACCGTTGTAGCGTCGCTGGTACACATCTTCTTCTTTCAGATGTACGTGATTCCCTCGTCGTCGATGGAGAAATCGCTGCTGGTCGGGGACTATCTCTACGTCAGCAAGGTAGCCTACGGTCCCCAGATGCCCAATACCCCGGTGGCATTTCCGTTCGTACACCATACGATGCCTTTTTCGAAAACCAAAAAATCGTTCTCCGAAAGCGTCAAATGGCCTTATCACCGCCTCAAGGGACTGGGCCGAATCGAGCGCAACGACGTAGTGGTATTCAACTTTCCGGCAGGCGATACGGTGCTGCTCGAACGACAGGACGTTTCGTACTACGACGTGCTGCGGCAATATCAGCAAACTTTCGGACATCAGGCCGGCCGCGAACGGCTGATGCAGGAATACACGGTCATCACGCGCCCGGTGGACAAGCGTGAAAACTACATCAAACGCTGCATCGGCCTCCCGGGGGATTCGATACGAATCGAGGAAACGGCGGTTTACGTCAATGGAAAGCCGCAGGAGCCCGTCGCCGGAAAACAGTTCATGTATCTGGTGGAAACCACCTCGCCGATCACCCAATACGCACTCGACAATCTGGGTATCACCGAATGGAGCAACAAGGGCACGCTCTACTACATGGCGCTCACCGACGAAAACGCCGCAGAACTGGAGAAGCTGGACAACGTCGCTTCCGTACAGAAATACATCGCCCGCAGTCCCAATTTCGATGTCTTTCCGCAGGATCGCCGCTATGCGTGGAATCAGGACAACTATGGCCCGATCTGGATTCCCCAAGCGGGAACGGCCGTTGCGCTGACGGCCGACAACCTGCCCCTGTACCGGCGGATTATCGAAACGTACGAAGGCAACGACCTGCGTGTGGACGAAGAAGGGAAGATCTTCATCAACGGCGAACAGACCGACACCTATACTTTCCGGATGAACTATTACTGGATGATGGGCGACAACCGCCACAATTCGGCGGACTCCCGCTTCTGGGGATTCGTTCCCGAAGACCACATCGTCGGCAAAGCCTCCTTCATCTGGCTGTCGCTGGATCCCGAAAAGAGCTTCCCCGCGAACATCCGCTGGAACAGGATGTTCACCAAAGTCAAATAAAACAAGGGTAGTCGTGACCTCGGACAGTTATCATACGCTTGCCGGGCCTGCGGAAGCCATCTACAAAGAGAAAAGCAGCAAGTTCCTCGCTTATGCCTATCCGGTCGAAAGCGAGGAGGAGATTCGCACGCTGCTCGATGCGCTGCGCAAGAAATATTACGACGCGACGCACCTCTGTTACGCGTGGCGGCTGGGTCCGCACGGCGAAACGTTCCGCGCCAACGACGACGGAGAGCCTTCGGGCACGGCGGGCAAGCCGATCCTCGGTCAGCTTCTGTCCAACGAACTGGTCAACTGCCTGATCGTCGTGGTGCGTTATTTCGGCGGTACGAAACTCGGAGTATCGGGCCTGATCGGTGCCTACAAGGAGTCGGCGGCCGAAGCGATCCGAGCGGCCGAAATCGTGGAGCGGACGGTCGATACCGTCGTGGAGGTGGAGTTTTCGTACCTGGCGATGAACGACGTGATGCGCGTGGTCAAGGAAGAACAGCCCCGGGTGCTGACACAGCAGTTCGACAACCTCTGCCGAATGACGCTGGCTATCCGGCAAAGTCTCGCAGGAGGTATGATCGGCAAACTGGAAAAGATCGGGGGCGTGACCCTCGAAATGAAATAATATCGGTCCGGCCCGGAACACGCACGGCGCAGGGACCGGATCCACGTAAAAAAACATGACAAAAGAACAAAAGTCCATTTATATAAAAGGTGCACGGGTGCACAACCTCAAAAACATCGAGGTCGAAATTCCGCACAACCGACTGGTCGTCATTACGGGACTTTCGGGTTCCGGCAAATCGACCCTCGCTTTCGACACGATCTTCGCCGAAGGGCAGCGCCGCTACGTGGAGAGCCTCTCGGCCTATGCCCGACAATTCCTGGGCAAGATCAACAAGCCCGATGTGGATGTCATTACGGGTATCGCTCCGGCCATCGCCATCGAACAGAAGGTCAATACCCGCAATCCGCGTTCGACGGTCGGCACCACGACCGAACTGTACGACTACCTTAAACTCCTCTACGCCCGCATCGGACACACCTTCTCGCCCGTATCGGGACAGGAGGTCAAGTGCTACACCGAGGACGACGTGGCGCAATATATCCTCTCCCTGCCCGAAGGCAGCCGCGTGGCCGTCGCAGCGCCGCTGCAACTGCGCGAAGGGCAGGGCGTCATCGAAAAGCTGACCCTGGTGCTGGGCGAAGGCATCCTGCGCGTACATGCGGCGGGAGAGACTCTGCCGATCGAGGATTTTCTGCCCCGCGTGGACGGAAACACCCGTGCCGAAGATATCTCGATCGTAGTCGATCGTGCCAAAGTTTCGCAGGACGGCGACCTGCCGACCCGCCTGCGGGATTCCGTAGCCCGTGCTTTCTCCTATGGAAACGGGGTTTGCCGAATCGTCACGCCCGAAGGCGTCAAAGAGTTCTCGGCCCGTTTCGAGGCCGACGGCATCGAATTCGAGCCTCCGACCGAACATCTGTTCAGCTTCAACAACCCGCTGGGCGCCTGCCCGACGTGCGAAGGTTACGGCAAGATCATCGGCATCGACGAGGACCTGGTGATCCCCGACAAACGCAAAACCATCTACGAGGACGCCGTGGCCTGCTGGCGCGGAGAGACCATGCGGGCGTGGAAAGACCAGCTCGTAGCCAATGCCTACAAGTTCGATTTTCCGATCCATACGCCGTTCTACCAGCTTACGGCCGAACAGAAACGGCTCCTGTGGCGCGGCAACGAGTATTTTCACGGCTTGAACGATTTCTTCGCCTACATCGACAGCGAACGGCGCAAGATCCAGTTCCGGGTGATGAAAGCCCGCTACACGGGCAAGACCGTCTGTCCGGACTGCGGCGGCTCGCGCCTGCGCAAAGAGGCCCTTTACGTCAGAATCGGCGGCAAAACCATCGCCGACCTGGTCGTGATGCCGGTGGAGACGCTCGCCGATTTCTTCGCCTCGCTCGAACTGGATGCTCACGACACTAAAACCGCCGCACGCATTCTCACCGAGATACGCAACCGCCTGCAATACCTCACCGACGTGGGGCTGGGCTACCTGACCCTCGACCGGCTCTCCTCGACGCTTTCGGGCGGCGAGAGCCAGCGCATCAATCTTTCGACCTCGCTGGGCAGCAACCTCGTGGGCTCGCTCTACATTCTCGACGAGCCGTCGATCGGCCTGCACCCGCGCGACACGAACCGTCTGGTCGGTGTGCTCGAACAATTGCGCGACATCGGCAACACGGTGATCGTCGTCGAGCACGAAGAGGAGGTGATCCGCGCCGCCGACTGGATCGTCGATATCGGTCCGGAGGCGGGCTACAACGGCGGAGAGGTCGTCTTCAGCGGACCGCTGAAAGCCTTATTGAAAGAGGAAAAAAGCCTGACGGCCGACTACCTTACGGGACGCCGCAAAATCGCAGTGCCCACCTCGCGGCGAAGCCCGGCAGCGTGGATCACCGTGAAAGGTGCCCGGCAGAACAACCTGAAGAATATCGACGTGCGGATTCCGCTCGGGGTGATGACCTGCATCACGGGCGTGAGCGGCAGCGGCAAATCGTCGCTGGCCAAAGGCATCCTCTATCCCGCATTGCGGCGCCTGCTGTTCGATACGGGGCTCAAACCGGGCGATTTCGACGCCATCGAAGGCGACCTTTCGACGCTTCGTTCGGTCGAAATGGTCGATCAGAACCCGATCGGCAAATCCTCGCGGTCGAACCCCGTGACCTACATCAAGGCCTACGACGAGATCCGCAAACTCTACGCCGACCAGCCCTACGCCCAGCGGTCGGGATTCAACCCCTCGCACTTCTCGTTCAACATCGCCGGCGGCCGTTGCGAGGAGTGTCAGGGCGAGGGATTCATCAAGGTCGGCATGCAATTCATGGCCGACGTGGAGCTGGTGTGCGAAGCCTGCGGCGGCAAGCGCTTCAAGGATGAAATTCTCGAAGTCCGCTACCGCGAGAAATCGATCTACGACATACTGGAGATGACGGTGGACGACGCGATCGCCTTCTTCGGCGATGATAAGAAAAACGCCACCTGCAAACGGATCATCGAACGGCTCCGCCCCCTGCAGGAGGTCGGGCTGGGGTATATCAGACTCGGACAGTCCTCCTCGACGCTCTCGGGCGGCGAGAGCCAGCGCGTAAAGCTCGCTTCGTTCCTGTCGAAGGAGAGCACCGAAGGCAACGTGATGTTCATCTTCGACGAGCCTACGACGGGTCTCCATTTCCACGACATCAACAAGCTGCTCGACGCCTTCAACGCCCTGATCGCCCGGGGTCATACGATCGTGATCGTCGAACACAACATGGACGTTATCAAGTGCGCCGACTGGGTCGTGGATCTCGGCCCCGAAGCGGGCGACCGGGGCGGCAGCATCGTCTTCGAAGGCACTCCGGACGGGCTGGCCGGATGCAAGGAGAGTTACACGGGCCGCTACCTGGCGCTCCGCGAGAAAAACGAATAAGACAACGATGGAATTTACTACCTATACGCTTCCCAACGGCATCCGGGGCATTCACCGTCGGATCAAAGGCAACGTCACGCACTGCGCCCTGCTGGTAAACGCCGGAAGCCGCGACGAGCTGAAGAATCAATTCGGACTGGCCCATTTCACCGAACACGCCCTGTTCAAAGGCACGGAGCACCGCAAGGCTTACCAGGTGAACTGCCGGCTCGAAAACCTCGGCGGCGAACTCAACGCCTTCACCACCAAGGAGGATACGACGATCCACGCCACGACCCTGCGAAGCGACTTTTCGAAGGCTGTGGAGCTGATCGCCGACGTCGCCTTCCATTCGACTTTTCCCGACCGGGAACTGGAAAAAGAGAAGGAGATCATCTACGACGAAATCAATACCTACAAGGACTCTCCGGCCGACATGATCTACGATACGTTCGAAGAGATGCTTTTCGCCGGGTCGGAGCTGGGACACAATATTTTAGGCCGGAAATCGAGCCTGGCACGCTTCAGCGGAGAGTCGATCCGGGAGTTCGTCGCACGCACGCACACCACCGACCAGATGGTTTTCTCGTCGATCGGGAACCTCTCGGCCAAGAGCGTCGAAACGACCGTCGCCCGCTACCTGAACGACATCAAAAGTTCCGCACGGGATTTCTCGCGCCGGCAACCCGCCGCCGTCGAACCGTTCTCCCGAATCGTTACCAAACATACGCACCAGACGCACTGCATCATCGGTGCTCGGGCGCAGGGGATCAACG